>Ga0247780_1001201_pt1 | contig 17183 bp, 6 predicted proteins | sample UWRJL079202R5_FD_179927 | JGI IMG/M metagenome (GOLD analysis project Ga0247780, IMG submission 179927) | Plant litter microbial communities from Arlington Agricultural Research Station in Wisconsin, United States - UWRJ-L079-202R-5 | ecosystem: Environmental > Terrestrial > Plant litter >... | reverse complement strand
GATTTATTATCGATTTTAAAACCAATACCTCGTAGTTTGCGTCGCTGGTTAAACTTGGGGAGTTTTATGAGTGCCTTTTTTTTGTTGGGCACGAGCTTAGGTAGGTATGCTTCAATTGCACCTGGGCCTAATCCTTTCCTCCTCTTAGGATTTCTACGTGCCGCAACTGGCCCCCACACTGCTGTGCGATGGTGGCTCGTGCACGGGTTGGCGGACTGATGCCTGCCTGTCAACAAGTTTTGGGGTGAAATCTTGGATGTTGGGAAAGCACTGCTGGCGCGAGCTGAAGCCAATCGCTTTAGACGATTTGACGCTGCAGTGCCGGCTGTGGTTGAGGCCTCCATCGCCTCAGGCCAAGAAATTCCCAACCTCAGGCCAACCTCAGGCCCAACCTTCGGCAGCCAAACGCAGTCGACGCCCAAACCTGGACTATTTGTCACCGCGTTGCGCGCTCTCGGTCTTTCAACCTGCTCTCCGATCGTCGTAGGTTGATACAACGCCACGTCATGAGTCCGAAACGAACCCGTGAAGATGAAGAATTGGCCGCAAGCAATCCAAAGCGGCCAAGAAGTTCCTTCCCCGTTCATGGAGATTACGAAATCGCCTGGATCTGTGCACTTTCCTTAGAGTTGGCTACATCGCGTGCTATGCTGGATGAGGAATATTTACCGCTCCCAAACGAACCCGGCGATGACAACGCCTACGTGCTCGGACGAATCGGGCCACACAACGTTGTCATGACATGCTTGCCTGGGCAGTACGGAACGAACAACGCCGCAATTGTCGCGACAAACCTGAAGCGAAGCTTTCCGAACATCCGCGCTACCTTGATGGTTGGAATCGGCGGCGGATGCCCTAGCCAGGCCGACTTGTACCTGGGCGATGTCGTCGTTGGCACGAGGGTGATGCAGTATGACATGGGCAAGGCGCTCAGGGGCGGCCACTTCCAAGAAACAGCCATCCCGAAGACTCCTGCGCCGCTGCTGAACTCGGCCGTATCCAATCTGCGATCGAGGTATGACTCGCACCCGTCCGGCGATCGAATAACAAGCCTTCTTCGGAGCCGACTGCCGGACCTCTCACGTCCGGGTCGCCCCGATCGTCTTTTCCGGGCCTCCTACGAACACCGCACTCCCGGTGCGCTAACATGTGATGACTGCGACCTGAAGGAGCTGCAGTCGCGAGCGTATCGTCTTTCTGACGAACCTAAGATCCACTACGGGGTCATCGCTTCGGCGAACAGGGTTATGAGGAACGGAGAGGAAAGAGATCGTATTGCCATGCGGTACTCGGCGCTGTGTTTTGAGATGGAGGCAGCAGGCATGATGGATAACGTCCAGTGCTTGCCGATTCGCGGCATTTGCGACTACTCAGATTCCCACAAGGACAAGGTGTGGCAGGACTATGCAGCTGCCACAGCTGCCACATACGCAAGGGAATTACTGGAAGTGCTTCCGCCTTCATCTAGGACTCTCGGTCAGGCCACTACATACATCAAAATTACGAGGGAACGTGATACTACCGGTAATGCAAATCCATTGCCCAAGCCCCTCCCTTCTCTGGTTATCATGCTGACTGGGGATGCGAATAGATGGCCACGTTTTGGAACGTCGGCAACGCCTGCTAAAAAGCCTTGACTTCCCACAAATCGACGCCCGCAAAACTACTATTATGGCTGCATATGCCAGAACTTGCCGTTGGCTTCTCAACCACTCGAAATACCGGGATTGGCTAGACCCCAGCAAGAAATCGCATCATCATGGCTTCTTATGGATGCGTGGCAAGGCCGGTGCCGGAAAGTCAACGATGATGAAGTTTGCATACCTGGAGTTAAAAAAAAGAGACGGACCCAACACGATGACGGCTTCCTTCTTCTTCAATGCGCGCGGCGAGGACTTGGAAAAATCCATCGTCGGCATGTACCGATCTCTCCTGACGCACCTCCTAAACAAGTTTCCATATCTTCAATCTATCCTGGACGACATCGACATTATTCCGTTAAACCAGCAAGGCTGCCCAGACCTGGGCGCTCTCAAAGAACTTCTCAGGAGCGCCCTAATGGGCCTTGGCCAGCGCTCCTTCACCTGTTTTATCGACGCCCTCGACGAGTGTGACGAGCAGGAAGCACGGGACATGGTTCAGTGCTTTGAGGATCTGGCAGAGGAAGCAACCGAGGCTGGCATTCAACTCCGAATCTGTTTTTCGAGTCGGCCATACCCCTACATCAGCATCCGCAAGGGCATCTCGTTGACCCTCGAGGACGAATCCGGGCACGCACAAGACCTGGTACAGTACGTCAAAAGCAAGCTCAAGATCGACGACCCCGTACTTCTCGCAGACTTGCAGTCCCAGATCCTGGGGAAAGCATCTGGAGTTTTCCTGTGGATTGTCCTTACAGTGGACATTCTAAACAAAGAGGTAGATGAAGGTGGCCTCGCTCTTAAAAGGAAGCTTTCGAAAATCCCCGACAAGTTAAGCGACTTGTTCAAGAGCATTCTGATGCGCGATCAAAAGTCGCCCGAACGACTGCTGCTCTGCGTTCTCTGGATCCTCTGCGCAAAACGACCGTTGACCCCAGCAGAGTTCCGCCATGCGCTGTGGGTGGGTTTGTTAAACCAACAGTCCGAGCAGAAAGACGACCTGGTCGACTTCGACGTCCCAGACGTCAGCGACGTGAACGCAAATGTCAAACTGATCACGAGTTCCTCAAAAGGTCTTGCCGAGATCACCAAGTCGGAGGCTCCAACCGTCCAATTTATTCACGAATCAGTACGGGACTTCTTGGTGAAGGAGAGGGGTTTCCAGGAGTTGTGGCCTGATCTTGGATTTCATTGGGAAGCTCTCGGCCATGAGAAGCTCAGACGCTACTGCACCCAGTATCTGTCCCTTGCGGGGCTGCAGCCAATCATCAAGCGGCAAATTGACAAAACCGCATGGGATGCCCAGAAATACTCACTCTTGGAGTATGCCAGCCAGAAGCTCCTCCACCATGCTGATGCCGCTGCGCTCGTCATCCCTCAAGAGGATTTCCTGTCTCAATTCTCTGCTTCACCTTGTATCAAGGTGGTCAGCTTGTTCTCATGGAGCCATAGCATTCATGCAACCCTTCTCTACGTCCTCGCAGACCAAGGGCTGGCAAACCTCATCACCACACGGATGAAACAAGACTCTGCAAAACAAGAGTCTCTTGCCTACATCCCTAAGGAAGAGTACCACTATCCAGTTTTTGCCGCATTGGCCAACCGCCACAAAGACGCGGTGGCTGCACTTTTGGGGTTATTCTCAGTTACCTACGATGTTGCCGTCGATATCGATAATGGTTTCCGGGCGACCGAATACAAAAATAATACGCCATTATCTTGGGCTGCCCGAGAGGGTAGGCTGAGTATTGTGAAAGCGTTGGCCCACGTAGGGGCGGATGTCAACGAAAAGGACAGAGACGGCTGTACACCTCTGCTATGGAGCTCGAAGATGGGGCACAAGGCTATAGCGCGGTTCCTCATCAACAGCAAGGCAGATGTTGATGCTCAGGACGCTAATGGATGGACGGCACTGATTTGGGCCTTACGTAATGACCACGAGGCGGTGGTGCGGCTCCTTATCGACGGCGGGGCGGACGTTAATGCTCGGGCTAGTATTGGATGGACGGCACTGATTTGGGCCTCACGTAATGACCACGAGGCGGTGGTGCGGCTCCTTATTGACAACGGAGCAGACATTGATGCTCAGGACTGCAATGGATTGACGGCACTGATTCGGGCCTCATGTTACGGCCACGAGGCAGTGACGCGACTTCTCATCAACAGCGGGGCAGACGTTGAGGCTCAGGACAGTACTACTGGATGGACGGCACTGATTTGGGCCTCATGTGAAGGTCACGAGGCGGTGGCGCGGCTTCTCATCGATAATGGGGCGGACGTTAAGGCTCAGTCTAAGAGTGGATTAACGGCACTGACTTTGGCCTCACGGAATGGTCACGAGGCGGTGGTGCGGCTTCTTATTGATAACAGCGGATAGGATGTTGATGCTCAGGCCCAGGAATGGGCAAACAGCACTGGTTAAGTAACGGTCTTTCAATTTATTTCCCGTAATTATAAGGAGCTTGATGTTTTAAACTACCTTTGCTTTTATTAAGAGTTTGGGAGGCATTAGTGCTTAGTATTAGTTACGTCGCTTTCGCTATGCTATTCGGTTTCCCGAGATTTTGTTTGAAGGTGTAGTTCTCTAGCAGCGCCCTTACTTCAGAACTCACTACGCCGTCGTAGTCGTTTTTGATACAGCAAGGCAAGGGGTTGGAGCTAAAGGCGAGTGATTTGTACCTGAAAACGAAAGCAGTCAAAGCCGCATAGTAAGGCAAAGAATCTGTATTTCTAGTCAACAATGCAGATTGTCAAATGTGTGGAGTTTTAGAAAGTGAAAATGGGACCGGAAAGAGGGTAAGGGCGGCAAGTGGTTGTGTTGCTAAGTGGAGGTGAGGGAGAAGAGGAAGTATAAGGAAATTAAGCGTAAAGGTGCCAAATTTAAGGGAGCCGCAGATGGGTTCGGGGAGGGCGGAATGGGCGAAGGATTAGTAGTGAGGACGGGGGTTTACAAGGTAGCTGTCGGGAGGGTTATGCCGATGTTGGGAGTCCTAGAAATGGGATCTTCCTCATCCGCCCCATTTTTGTCTCTGTAGCAGAGGATGGCCCCAAATTTGACTCATGAGAAATTTGCCTAAAGTTGATGGTCCTTTTAAGATGGCGAGCGTAGGGTGAGCTGAGGGTGAAGCAAGCTTATTTCTAGTTAACTGTTTTCAGACGACCTAGCTTTTATTTTAGAGATCGACTTCTTAGATAATCTCTTGATCAGATATGTGTCGGGAATTAATTGTTTTGAGAAACAAAGAAACAAAATGCAAGACTTCCATTCCATTGATTTGTCTTCTTATCACTAAGTCAAAGGGGGGGGAACTGGCTACCCCCCGCACTGGCCACTTCTGTAAGCACAGATCTGAATCTTCTCGAACACTAAACACACTGCCATTTCTCCTTCAAAATGGCATCAAATTCTTCCAAACTTTAGAATTTACTTCATTAATCGCTTCCAATGGCCTACACCGAAGATGACGTACGTAACGCCTGCTTTGCAGCCAGGAGGTACAGTAACGTCAGCCGTATCGCCAGACTTAACGGAATTCCACGCTCTACTTTATAATAGCGACTTCAAGGCCTCCTCCCCAGGCCAGCGGCTCACACACACGAAATGAGGCTATTACCAACTCTTGAGACTAAGTTAACCGAGTTTATTTAGCTATAGGTAGCTATTAGAGCCCCCCTTACATACGGAATGATTAGGGAGTTAATACAGCGTATTTACATTAAATCTGGTGACGATAAACGTATTGATAAGGGTTAGTGTACAGCGTTTTTTTTTTAAAGAAACCTAGTTTCAAAGACTTAAAAAGTAGAGTGAATTAGTTTGGTAAAAGTTAATTACGTTATAAAGGAAGTTATTCGCCTTTAGTTTAATTATCTTTAACTACCTTAAATTTTAGCTATTCTTCCATACAACTGGTATAATATTAATAAGATAGGTATTATAAAAGGTATTACCGATAACAGTTTAGTAATTCAAGCTGTTGATAAGCGTTTAGCTTAAAAAAGAGACTTTAAATCTTATACTTAAACTGATATTATAAAGTGTATCTTAACTATAAGAGTAGCTCTCTTTCCCCTTATTATTTTTTAAAGGAAAAACGTTAACGTTTAGTAATTTAAGGAAGATTTAAAGAAGTATAGGGACTGGAAATTTATTATAATAAAGAAAGGTTAGATTAATAACACTGTTAGTTTAGAATAGTTAAAAAAAGTTTTCCTACCTTTAACTAAGTTAAGTAACTCTTTTAAATATTGTCTTTTTATTCTTAATAGTTATAATAACCATATTATAGTTAATTTTATATAAAAACGCTAGTAAAATAAAGTCAATTTATTATATTTACTAATGTATATTTCTTACATCTTTTAACTCTTAGATTTAGCTGTATTTAGCCCTTTAAAGCGTACCTATTAATAATACCTCTTTTAATATATTTAAATTAGCTTCTGTAAATTTATAGTTATTAGAAAACGCCTTATATTTAAGTGCTATTATAAGGCCAGACTTAAAGCTTTTATAAAGTTTAATTATAAGGTAGGGTGAAAGGTAAGTGGGTTATAACTAATTAATATAAGGAAGCTGCTAATAAGCTGGAATATTATTAAAGAAAAGACCCTTTTTACCCCTTAAAAGCTATTTACAGAGCTTTAACCCCCTTTAACACCGGTAAAGGTAACCCACAGTGACTATAAGGTAGTAGATGTTAAGATTTTTATCTTTAAGGAGGTTAAAGATCTTAACTAGTAATTATAATTTAATATTAAAGTTGACAGGACTATTAAGCTTTTTTTTAATAAGGTAGAAAAGCCTTTAGAAGTAAAGATACCCTTATTACTACTTAGAAACGTATAATTAAAGCTCTGTAAGCTTAACTAGATACTGTTAAACCCCTTAAAAGAAAGAAGGTGGTACTGGATTTAAACACCACCTTTTCCAATATTCAGAACATCGTGGAAGCTAAAAAACAAGCTAGGAATCCACTGGAAGAGTTATCATCAGATAGCGAGTCTTCTGAAGAATCTAGTTCTTCAGAAGAGGAGTGTATTGTAGTTAGAACTAGCTGTAGATCATGAAATTAAGAGGGGGGTGAGGGTCTTGCTTATTTGCTTACAGAAGTAGCCAGTGCGGGGGGTGGCCAGTTCGCCCCCTTTGACTTAAGGCCCTGATCTTCTCACAAATACTGGGCTAGTATTCGCTAGTATTCGCCGAAAAGGACTAAGATGTACTGTATAAAGCCCTGGTTAGTCTGACTAGCCGTAAAAGGAGTTTGCCAAGCCTAAGGAGACTCACCGCCTTTGTTTATCGCTTGATTATGCATCTGTCATCGCACGCTACAATCTCGAGTCTTCGTAAAATGCAAAGTCTTGATTTTAACTAGCCAAAACGATGAAAATTTCATCCCCAATCGACGGTTCAAGCGCTCCGCAACCCGGCTAGTTATCTCATAACGGTTTCCTCAAAGACTCGCCAAGCCCCTGTTAGAAATGAGGGTTCCAAAAGGATTTGTAACTACTGCCACAGCCGCGTGGTGTGACGACCCTGCAGGCCGTCACTTGGGCCGGGGCGGCCCGACGAATCCCCGCAGAAGGAACAGTGCAGGAGAACGGCGTACACTGTCCAAACGCACTGGGCCAGGGGTGCAAAGACCCGAAGCCCCTACGACCAGTAAGAAAAGTGCTTGGTGGCCCACAAGGACTGACCACACCAAGCACCACTCAGTTGACTGCTTGGCCGTAACTGCGTGGTGCACCACCAAGCACAACAGACCAAGCAAGGTGTGAAGTACCTCTTAGTTAGTTAGTATAGATAGCCATGGTTGTGCCCACAACCACCGTGAGTGACTCTGGTTCCTCACGCTAGTATTCAATTGTTCATTTATGTCCTACTGTCCAGACTCACCTCTGTGCATTATAGTGACAGCGACCTACATTGACATTGAACCCCCCCCGTCTAGGAGTGCTAGCTTAACAAGCCGTCTTCGGAACGCTCCTTACCTGTTGGCGTCCTGCCATACGTTCTGTCTTAACCCGCGCCAGTCCTCTCGAGGCCTCTGCCAGGTGCAGGTCGTAATACCCTTAAGAAGATAAGAAACAGGTATATTAATAAAGGGTTTAAAAGTTAAAAGATAAACATTAGGAACTAGTAGATAAAGTGGAGGATTTGTAAATTAAAAGCCTTATTATAACGTTTAAGGATAGAGTAGTTAAGATTAGGTTATAACTTCACGATAAAGTTCGCTTTACTAACTAACTTAAATACCGACTTATTAAGGAGGACCACTTTATAAAAGAATAAGTTAATTTACTGTTACTTAAGTTTTAAAAAGAAGTTTAAAAGAAGCAGTGCACGTAGAAATAAGTAGATAAAGAAAAGAAATAAAGCACCACTTCCCCTATTCTGTACTTACTAACTACAGTACCTACAGTCTATATTAACTACCTTAATTATAAAGACGTACTGTAGATTAACTGTATATATAATAACTATACCCTTAATTAGTATAACAGGCCTAAAACCCTTTATAATTATTTCCTTAATATATAAAGACAGGATTACGCTATTATCAGGGTAAAAATGGAAACAGTATACTATTAAGTCTCCTATACTTTAATAAAAAGATCTAGGAATAATAATAAGTAAAAAGTTACTATAGCTAATTAAACTCCTACTACTTACTAATAAGGAGGTTCGCTTAACAGTTACCTAATTATAATATATTCTGTACACTTTAAAGGAAAAGTAAAGAAGTAATAAAAATAAGCAAACTATAAACAGATTTAAGAGTAAGAGGATATTGTTAGGATTTAGTCTTATAAAGTCTATTATTAACTTATTAAAGATTTTTAAAATATTAAACTGTTTAAAGTTAATTAAACGTTAAGGCGCGAAAACCTAAGAAAGGTCGACCGTTAGGTTTATTAAAGTTGCTTATTTTTCTAAAAAGAATTAGGAAAAGGTTATAAGCCCTTTAAAAGCGCTGGAAAGTAATAGTTCACTAATTAGTAAAAACCTTAAAATAAAGGAGAGGTATTTAAAGGTTAAGCTAGATAAGACCTTAAAGACAGATAATTACTATAACTTAAATGTAAAAAAAGTATAAGTATTACTTTATTAATATTAATTTAACAGATAAGAAAAGGAGGCTATTTAAAGTAAGAGTAATAATTAATAACGGGAGTGCTTTTAACCTAATATACCCTTTATTAATTAATTAAAGGAAACTCCCTAATAAGAAATATAAGAAGGCTATTCCTATTTAAAATAGAGAAGGAGGCTGTTGAAATGCAAAAGGGGTCAAGGCATTAGAAAGCAGTGTGTGTTAAAGGTGATTAATTGTTTCTATCTTCAAGAGTGGAAGCCATGTTATTATAGCCGTGAGGGTGGCCAGTGCACGGAGTGCATTGGCTACACTCGCTTCTGCGAAGCGAGGTTGGCTGACTGAATATGAGGTTGGCAGTGGAGTCTGGCGTTCTTGGCTGTGCAGATCCACGGATGCAGCCGCGGAGCAGCTGCGTGGATCCAGCCACACTGTTCTAACCACACTGGCCGGGTTAGGGTTGTAAAAACCCAACAGAGGCTTATATTAATATAATAACAGTAAAGTCACTTACTATTTACCACTTTTAATTAAAGTGGATAGGGACGAATAATAAATAGACTTTAACGTTACATTAATAGTAAGGTATAATATAATTCTAAGTCTACTTTAATTAGAAAAGTATAACCTTATAATTAACTAGAGGAGTAACTACTTTACTTTTAGTAAGCCCCTTAACTGTAATTATTATTCAGGTAAAGTTAAAAAAGCATTAAACTGCTTTAAAGATGTATAAAGTATTTAAAAGCGCACTAAACTCTTAAAACTAAGTATAGTTTAGGTTAGGTTTATTAAGATAATTAAAGGACTAAAGAGTTTAGTATATTACCTGAATGATAATTTAGAAGGTAAAAAGAATTAAGAAGCTAATTTACAGATAAGTGAAGAAATCGACTTATTTAAAGTACTTATAAAGTATAAGAAGTTTACCTTATTCTGAAAAAAGATACTGTAATTATTAAACTATAAACTGTAAAACCACAAAATTAAGTTAAAGCTAAGGGTAAAGCTTTACAGCTTCTAGCCTTACTACTTAAACCTTTAGTAAGCTAAAACCTTAAAGGAGTATATTAATGAAAACTTAAAAAACAGATTTATTATAAAGTCCCAGTCTCTAATAAGGTACTTAATACTGTTTATCTTAAGAAAGGGAGATAGTAAGTTATATATAATTATTAATTACTAAATGTTAAACGATGATATAATTAAGAATCACTACTTACTATTACTTATTACAGAGATGTAAGAACAGATTATTAAAGTAAATTAGTTCTCCAGTCTTAATTTCCCTATAGGATTTAACTATATTAAAGTAAAGGAAGAGGATAAACATAAGACAGCCTTCTAAACTTACAATAAGTATTACTAATACTATATTATATTAATAAGATTAATAAATACCCCTGCGACTTTTTAAAGCTTTATTAACAGTGTTCTCCACCCTTTCCTTAATAAGTTTATCTTTATATATTTAAACAACGTTCTAATCTACTTTAAAACTTTAAAAGAGTACTGAAAACATATATAACAGGTTTTAACAGCTCTTAAGAAAGTAAAGCTAATAGTAAACTTAAAGAAAAGCTACTTCTACGTTTAAGAATTAAACTATTTAAGGTTTAAAGTAACTTTTAGAAAACTTGAAATGTAATTAAAGAAGATAGAAACAGTTAAGGATTAGCTTACTCTAAAGAATTAAAAAGAGTTATAAGCTTTTATTAACTTTATAAACTTTTATTAGTGTTTTATTAAATACTTTATAAAGATTATAAAACTACTTTATAAACTTATAAGTAAAGGAAAGCTGTTTAAGTAAACTAATAGATAGTAAAAGGCATTTAAAGACCTTAAATATACCTTTATTACAGCATTAGTCCTAGCCCTCCCCAATTTCTTAAAGCCTTTTTAAGTTAAAATGGACTTCTCGGAATTTACAATCGGTAAAGAACTTAACTAAGTCCAGGATAATGGAAAACGCTACCTAGTTACCTATTTATTGAAAGGGATCTACAGCTTAACCTTATAATACTTAATTTATAATAAAGAACTGATAGTAATTATTTAGTGCTTTATTAAGTAAACACTGTACTTAAACAGTATAAAGGAACTAGTTTAGGCTTTCTTAAACTATAATAACCTTTAGTATTTCTTAATAAAGGAACTTAACCTTCAATAAGTATAGTAAGTAGAGTTAATAGCTTTATTCTATTTCCAGATTTACTATATTAAAGGAAAAGATAATAAGTAAGCTAATACTCTTAGTTAAAGACAGGATTATAAGAATGCTAACCTAGTCTTAATCCCTGTTATTATATTTAATAAAGTTAAGAACAGTATATTAATGTATACGTTATAAGTGTTAGATAACTAAATATTAAAATAAACCTTTAACGTTTATATAAACTTATAAATAAAGTATAATATCTATTAATAATAAAGGGATTTTTAAGTAAAAAGGTTAATAAAAGGAACCTGTAAGTATAAATAGTCCTTAAAAGACTTCTTAAAGTACTTATAAGATTATAATAAGGAGTATTATATACACTTAAACTACAAAGAAACTAATTAGTAGCTAAGACAGCTATTAGAAGGTGTAAATAACGTGCATAAACTAAAAGTATAACTTTAATATTAAGAGAAACTATATATATATAATCTGGGTAGATAGAAAAAGTACATTTAATAGGTTTATAAGTCTTGACTTAAAAGATATATAAGCTAAGTTAAGACTTTTATATAAGCTTAGTAAGCGTATACCTTTCTTAAAATGAAGAAACTGGTTAAGGAAGTAGTTAATAATTATAACATCTATTACTAAAAGTAGAACTAACATTATAAGTTGATAAACTTCTTAAATCACTTCCTATACTATAGATATTATAAAGTTCTATCTTACTTAACTTTATTATGAAGATTCTAAAGTTTAAAGACCCTGTTATAAGAGTTACTTATAACTAAATCCTTATAATAGTTAACAGATTAACTAAATAAACTTACTTTCTACTAACCTTAAAAGACATAATAACATAGTAACTTACTTATATCTTTAAGAAAGAGGTAATCTTATAATACCTTTAGCTAGATAATATTGTTACGGATCGAGATAAGCTAGTTATATTAAAGTTCTAGTAAAGGTTAATATAAAGGATAGGTGTAAAAAGTAAACTTTCGACAGCCTTCCACTTATAGACAGATAGCTAGACAGAACGAGTTAATTAGATATTGTTGCACAGTAGGGTTCTACAGGCCTGTAGTACAGGCTTGTTGCTCAGAGGAAGTAGAGCGGTACTGTTCCAAACCGACTACAGCGCTGGAAGCGCTGTAGGAAGCAAAAGAAAGCCTGAGGTACAGAGGCAGTGCCTCTGTATATGACTGAATGAGTGGTGTGAATTGCTTGCTTATAAAAGGCTAAATACAGGAGAGGAGAGGGCCTTTTATAGGCTGTAGTCGGCTTCCAGAGCCTTCTATCTACTATACAGGATTGGAATAGTGGCCGTAGGCCACGTAAGTGCTTGTGTGACTCACTGGGTTCTAGAGGCTTCCACAGCTCCGCTGTGTCAACTGGAATTCAGGGGGTTCTAGAGGGTTCGGCGCAGTGCGCCGACCCAGTGGACCCACTGGGGATAGAAACTAACAGATATTTATAATATATTTCTAAACTGACGTTAACTTTAAATAAGATAATTAACTTAAGCTATTACCAATAGTATAAATAACTTATAATATAATATTAGTTAAGTTAATAAGTATATTATTATTCTTTGTAAACTACAGAAAGGAGCCTAAGCTTCATTAAGGTCTGCTAACCAGCACCTCCTAAGCTACAGTCCATGAAAATTGGATGTAAGAGCTATATAACTACCTGTAAGCCAAACTTAAGTTTATATATAAATAAATAAAAAAGTTTACTAATAAATACTAAATTAAACAGCTAGTATTTAAGGAAAGACTTTATTATAATAATGAATAAGTTAAAAGACCACTTCTTTAGAAAGGGAATTATATTTACCTTTTTTCTCAGAACCTACATTTAAAATAACTTAGTAAAAAGCTTAATTTTAAAAGGTACAGACCGTTTTAAATTAAGAAAAACGTTACTACTTTTAATTACAAATTGAACTTACTTATTAGTATAAAGGTGCGGATTAAGGTTTTTATATCTTACTTTTAAAGCCTGCCTTAAAAGGAGTTCCTTTAAAAAAGAAAATTAAGATTAATACTAATAAAGATAAATACGACGTTAAAGAAGTTATAAATTCACAAAAGGGAAAGAATATATTTAAATATCTTATTAAGTAATTAAATTATAGCCTTAAAAGTAACTTATAAGAGCCTGTTAAAAATCTTAAATACCTAAACCTAATTATAAAGCTCTACTAAAAGAATCTAAATTAATTAAAATTAATAATAAGAAATAAAAATAAGACAAAATCTAATATCTAAACTATTATATTGAAAAGTAAGACTACTGTAAGACCTAAAGCCTAAAAAGTAATAGGAAACTCCTTAATAAGTACAGAAGGACATTTATCAGAACTCTTAACTAGGGTTATAAGGACCTTAGACTTAATAAAGAGGCTAAGCTTCTAAAGCTAGTAAGCTTTATATAAATTATATATATAACAGCATAGAGAATTAAGAAATCGCAAGCTAGTAGCTTACAGGACGACTTACCCCCTATAACTAGAGGACTTACGTTTCGCCACGGGTTTAAGAAAGGAGTCAGAGGGTAAAAAACGATCCAGTATGCCCTGAAGTCTCCTAAACCAGTTATAGAATAGTATGTAGTAGAAAAGCGTATCCATAAGAATAAGCGCTGTTAAGAAAGGAAGTTAATATAAAAAATAATAAAACAAATCGTAACACGTATCGCAGTCCTTAGATTATAACCTATACTATAAAGACTCTTATAAAACTTAAACTTATAACCTCTTACTAAAGGAAGTAAATATATTACCATTATATTAAAAGAGCTGTTTTATTTATTAAAGGAAAGAAACTATAAACTAAGTTAAAAAGACGTCACGGGTTATAATAACCCTTTAGAGGAGAAACTAATAAGGAAAGAGTCCTAATCCCAAGAAGCCAGTTTAACATAAACCAGATCCACCATCTTTACTTACTCTTAAAAAGATAAAACCTTAGCTTTATAAGAAAATACCTTTATCACCTTCACTTTAATAACGTACCGCTAGGTTTCGACACGTTATAACTTTGTAAGGGAATTACAGTACTCAGTAACCACTTAATTGTATAAGGTGTCCAGCTCCTTTTTCTTATCCACTAACCCCTTAATAAACTCGTTAGAGTAACTAAACGCATTACATAAAGAAGGTATACCAGCAGACTAACACTTACTGCAATTATCAGATTACGTTATAACTTAACACAGTAAGGACTTAATTTAATAATAAGTGTAAGGAGACATCTGTAAACTAAAAACGTTAAAAGATTCTGCAAAATAGATATAACGGTTATAAGGAACCTTTTCCTATTTCCTCTATTTCTTACGTTTCTTAACACGGTTAGAAGGTATAACGAAGGGTAGAAAAAGGGGAAAAACTAACCTAACCATTCTTTGTCGAAAAAGAATGTTAAAACGGGGGAATTATATAACGACCCTACAGGCTGTCACTTAGGCCGGGGCAGCCTGACAGAATCCCCCACAGAAAGAGCAGTACAGGGAGACAGTATACACTATCTTACACACTAGGCTAAGGGTGTAAAGACCCAAAGCCCTTACAACTAGTAAGAAAGAGCTTAATAGCCTATAAAGACCAATAACACTAAGTACCGCTTAGTTAACTACTTAGCCGCAACTACGTAATGCACTACTAAGCACAAAGGACTAAGTAAGGGATAAAGTACCTCTTAGCTAGTTAATATAAATAGCTATAGTTATACCTACAACCATTATAAGGGACTTTAGTTCCTCACGCTAATATTTAATAATTCATTTATATCCTACTGTTCAGACTCACCTTTATGCATTATAGTGATAACGACCTACAGTGACATTAAACCCCCTGTTTAAAAGTGCTAGCTTAACAAGCCGTTTTCGGAACACCCCTTACCTGTTAGCGTCCTGCCATACGTTCTGTCTTAACCCGCGCCAGTCCTCTCGAGGCCTGTGTCGGGTGCAGGTCGTAATACTTATAAGTTAAAGGTGGCTTTAACCTTTTATCTTCGTTAATATCTAAACCCGTAGCTTAACTAAGTCCCGTTACGTCGATTTCCATTACTTACTACTTTATAAGCTTACTAAATGACAGTATCCTAGTACTATTTATAAGAAGGTTTCTTACAAGGTAGTGGCCTATAACTAGATGTACGAATACTGTTTTAACATCCGTATTTTATATCTTTATATATTTATTTTACAGATAGCAGCTAGTTTGCCTATATTAGTTTAAAGCTGTAATGCAATTACTTTTAACATTCCCTTTAAAGACGCGTGTATTATCTTCCTTAACTATATATTAGGTCCTTTGGGTTTAACCTTAGCGACAGAGCAATTACGGTTACAAGCTAAATGCAGATTTGTAACATAATGGCTTTTAGAAATGTAAGATAAAATAAATAATACAGCTACGTTAAGTTTATTGAAATACAGATATATATGACTAAGATACATTTATTATACATAATAACCTCTTTCTTTATAAATATTATAACATCTTAAACGAATAGGATATACGGTAACGTATAATTATTTAGATAGTACTTTACGCAGTTATATACCACTTATCCTTTAAGACTAGCAAAACAGCCCTTTCCTCTTATAAATTATTAATCATTATTAAAGCGAAATCTTCGTTTTTAATAATTAGAACGTTACTTACTTAGCTGATGTTAAGTAGATTTAAGCGCTTTTAATAAAATGTTAGATATGCTGTATTAGATGACTAGATCTTCTCTTAATACGATTATTTACAATTATAAACTTTAAGGATTAAATCGTTCTTAAGTTCTATGCCATTAAAAATGTTATTTCCGACTTTAAACAGGTATTAGGAGTTTAAATACTAGATATCGATACTGTTATGGAAGTTAAGGTTGAAGACGAGAAATATTATTAGGTAAAGCTTTACTTCCTCTTTTTAGTTAAGTGAAAGAATCTTTAAAGAGGTGACTTTAATTTCCGTTTAAGTGTGAAGGAAGTTAAAGGGTATGTATAATATTCGTTACTTATATATAAGTTGTAAAAGTGTTATATTTCTAATAAAGAGAGTAAGTATACAGAAACTCTATAACTATAGTCATTAAGTTAAGTTTTAACTTACCGCTTTTAAGTTTAATAAGTAGAAAAGATATAAAATGTAAAGCTGGCTCTCTTTTTAACCCTAACACCCTGTTTGCTTAAATAAAGTTTAAAGTAATTAAAAGCTGTTATAAACGTTAGATCTTGGATATAATAAGAATAACTAATTATCTTATTATATTAACAGTAGAGTAAAGTACGATTTGAAGTCGAAATTGTTAGTAACTTAGTAATCTGTATTATGACAAAAAGCTTGCGTCACTATGACCGCACCATAATTAAGGCTTACGTCACTATAACTAAAGACTTATGGAACTTAAAGTCTTTAGCATTATACGTAAAGAGTAATACAGAGTTAACTCTGACAGTTCCACTTAATAAGATGCTCCACTTGCTGACCTGCTCTACTTAATGACATACTTTATTTGATGATATGCTTTACTTGATGACATTTCCACTTAATGACATGGTAGATAAAAGAAGGGATGTGAAAATAGTTAGACATTATACAGATAGAGTAATGCGGAGCCTATAAGGGTTAATTGCCACATTGGTGCCGCTTAACCTGGCGGAGAAGGCCGTGACACTGAGATTATAACTCTTAAAAAACTTAAAATATAATTAAAGAAGATTATAGTAATTAAAGATTAACTTACTTTAAAGAATTAAAAAAAGTTATAAGCTTTTATTAGCTTTATAAATTTCTATTAGTATTTTATTAAGTACTTTATAAAGATTATAAGGTTATTATATAAGCTTACAGGAGAAGGAAAGCTGTTTAAGTAAATTAATAGATAGTAGAAGGCGTTTAAAGACCTTAAATACACTTTCGTTACAGTACTAGTCTTAACTTTCCTTGATTTCTTAAAGCCCTTTTAAGTTAAGACGAACTATTTAGAATTCATAATTAGAGGAGAATTTAGTTAAGTTCAAGATGATAAGAAATGTTACCTAGTTGCCTTCCTGTCAAAAGGGATTTATAAACCAGTTTTAAGATACCTTATTTATCCTGTCCGGAGGACAATTTGTTGTAAGGGTGATCCAAAAAAAAATTACTATGGGAAATTCAGTCAAAACTGATAAGGAAATTCAACTCGACCTAGGACTGGTCGGTTCATTATCAAAAGTGGGTCTGCTCGGGCCCTTCCGCTCGGGCCCCTACTCGGGCCCCAAATCACGTGATATGATATG
>Ga0247780_1001200_pt1 | contig 17205 bp, 16 predicted proteins | sample UWRJL079202R5_FD_179927 | JGI IMG/M metagenome (GOLD analysis project Ga0247780, IMG submission 179927) | Plant litter microbial communities from Arlington Agricultural Research Station in Wisconsin, United States - UWRJ-L079-202R-5 | ecosystem: Environmental > Terrestrial > Plant litter >... | reverse complement strand
AAAAAACCAAAAAAAAAAAAAAAAAAAAAAACGCCCCAGTAAACCAAACCATCTGCAAAGTCCAAAAATCCCGTCCTTTGCACTGTCCTAGAACAATCGCTTCCAGAAGAAAAAAAAACTATCCCCGCCCCACTCCCGGCGAACACCTCCTCGCGTCGCTGATTGGCCCGCGCCAAACGTCAGATCAAGCGCCTCAATTTCCTCCCCCAACGCCGCCGCCCAATCCTGTCGCGGAGCTGTGGGCTTGCTGTCGGAGCGATCCTAGAGCCTCAAAGGGGCCGAGATTGGGTTTGGAGTTTGAGATTGGGATGGAGGTGCTTGCCGCTTTGGGAATGCCGGAGCCCGGGAGGTGAGCGATGGGGAGGGTGTTTGGGCTGGTGAGTGGCTACGGTGAGGATGGGGAGGGACGGGTATGGAATTTGAGGGTGGTGGTGGGCGAGATTCCCGCGGCTTCGGGATGAGGCGTCTGGTGTGTCGGGTGGGAGGAGCTCTGGGGGATGTGAGTGGTGAGGGAGGAGTGGGCGGGGAGCGGATGTATTGTACAAGAGGGTATAGCTCCCCGGGAAAGAGGTAAGCTTGGAGGTGAGTGAGTGAGTGAGTGTTCTTATCTTGGCTGATACTTTCTTACCTACGGAGTGGGCGGGTCAGGAGGAAATACTGTCTGTCTGTCACTCCTTTCTTTCGCTTTGTTTTGTTTTGGTCTTGAAGTCGAAGACATGATGTCGTCGTGGTCTTGGCTGTGTTTGCTGCTTTTTCTTGAGTTATTATCACTCGTTTCTGGTTCTCCTCTCCTGATTGGCATCAGTTATCAGAAGCAGTCGACATTGCCGATCTTGACGCTTCCTTACGGGTCTTATAGAGCGTCGAGCTATCGCTCGTCAAGTGATATGTAAGCTTATGGGCGAAATTTGGGAGGGAAACACGCTGACAAGAAGTCGCAGATATATTTTCAGAAACATTCGTTTTGCAGCGCCTCCAGTAGGCGATCTTCGGTGGGCAAAGCCGGCAGCTCCGCAGCCTAACTCGACTCTTCAAGATGGTAGCTATGGTCCCAAGTGCATCCAGTCTGCTGTGAGTGGCATGAACTTGGTAGGGCCAGGCAATACATCGCCAGTCGGGGCAGCTATCAATCAGTTGTGAGTGGCTTGATTTTATGTCAGGGGCAATTCTGACAGTCTGTTAGCTTGGGTGGCATCCCCGTGCCTCTATTCCAGGGTGGAGATGAGGATTGTCTCTTCCTCGATGTGTATGTGCCTGGTAAGGCAATCAGGAACCCAAAGCTGAAGCTCTCGGTTCTCGTATGGATATATGGTGGTGCGTATCTCTTCGGGAGTAAAGATACGCTCCAACCCCATTTGCCCTTCTACGATGGTTCGGGTATGATGGCCAAGGCAAACAATGACATGATATTCGTGGCCATGAACTATCGGCTTGGCTCGTACGGCTGGCTGGCTGGAACAACGATGGAAAGTGAAGGAACGCCTAATGCTGGCCTGTGGGACCAGAGGGCCGCGTTCCAATGGGTTCGGGACTACATCCATCTGCTCGGCGGTGATCCAGCAAGGGTCACAGCCATGGGAGAGTCAGCGGGAGCTGGCTCAATTATCCATCACCTCGTCGGAAACGGCGGGAAGTTGGATCCCCTTTTCTCAAAGGCAATTGTCCAATCACCAGCATACCAGCCGCTCTGGGACCGCGGCGGCATTGTCCAGCACACCTTCGACAAGTTTGCCTCCCTCGCTGGATGCCGCGGCAAGGGTCTTGCCTGTCTTCGGGGCGCAGATGCCGCGACACTCGCCAAGGCAAACAAGCAGCTCATCGCGCAGCAGGCGCCTGGTACTATGGCGATAGGGCCGACCCCTGACGGATCATTCATCCGACAGCTTCCGGTCCTCGAATTACAAACAGGCAACTACTGGAAGGGAGTCGAATCCATGATTCTCTCGCACACAGCGGATGAGTCAAGTCTTTTCGTCAGCGGCGCGGTCCAGACCGATGCGGAATTCTCGGGGTTTTTGGACACCGTGTTTCCGAACTATACACGAACCGAAGGGCTGAACGCCAAGATTGAGGCCTTTTACCCTCCTGTGTCGGGCAAAAAGTCGAAATACGCTACCCAGACAGCGAGAGTGACAGCGTTTCTCAGGGAAAGCTGCTTTACATGCAACGTGCGCTGTAAGTTGGCACTATTTCGGTTGCCTCCATCGCTCAAACTCGTGGTATCTTATTGCTCGAATCTGGCTTGTGTCTGTTTTTGTCAATTCCCCCTTTTGGTTCCTTTCCGCCGTATCCCTCTTTCTTCTTCGCCGTATTGCCGAGTTATGCTGTCGGCGAGTCAAGTGACGTGGCATGGCGTTGCGCTTTGGCACTCGGAAACCTGCCTTTCCCGTCGGAGTTTGTTTACCTACCGTCCTAGTTCGCTACACAAAAAAAGGGGGATGTCGCACAAGCCCTCCTCGCCACCCTTATCTCGCTCGCCCTGCTGACCGCAAACCACCACAGATCTAACAGAAGCCCTTGGCGAATCCAAAGTTTGGGCAATGCAGTACTCGGTTTTCCCTGGGTGGCATGGTTCCGACCTACTGGCGACGTTCTTCTCGATCAGTTATACGGCCGACACCGCGACTCTATTTGATGATCTTGCTGTGCTCATGGTGCCAGCGCTCGCTCCGTTTGTGGCTGGTATCAGTGGTGCGCTACAGAGTTACTTTGCGAGTTACGTGACGACGGGAAACCCGAACACCAACCGGGTGATCTTAAACCTGCCGCCTACGGTGCAGTGGGGACATCCCTCGTCCGGAAGCGAGGCGATGCAAGGAGTCGTCAATGTCGGCGACTGGGGTTTTGGTACCATCAGTGATAGCCAGAACCAGAAAACTCCCTGCGACTTTTGGGCTGGCTTTGCCGCTGCTGTTACTGCCATTGGGGGTTATTCACCGCCGGGGGCTGTAGCTCCGCAGGGCTTGGTCACGGTGAGTCCGGGTGACGATGTTAGTAGGAATTATCGAGGGGGCAACGCAGATGCTTAAAGCAGGATCAAATTGGAAAATAGACACCGGTTTCGGGAGTTGGAATACCTAGGTACATATTACCATCCCAAATAAGGCAACCAAGGGAAGGATGTAGGCAAAAAAACAAAAGCAACCACAATACAACCTCACACTCGCCACTTGAGGACTCCAGGTGACACATCTTACGGACTACGCCATCCCGTCCGTTGCGCAATAATACCTGACACAAAACAAAGCAATTGAGCCTCAAAGGCTTTACGTGATGGCTGCACCTTCAACTGTTGATGGATTACTGCTCAGATGAGGAAAGCCAACACAAAGCGGCATGAGTTCAGGCATCAGGGTTGAACATTTGTGGACTTCGCCCAAAGAGGAAATGAGCTCAAGCTCGCTTACACGCTCCCTTGCTGCCCCTCCAGCCGTCCCATGCCCTCGGCTGCCGCAATGCCTTCTTTCATCCCAAGTCACCCGTGCCTCTTTCCTGCAATCCTACTACCGACCTCGGAATCCTACCCGCAAGTGTGCTTGAACGTTTTACTCGTACTGGGGACACAATCCTGCCATTCTCACCGCACACTCCAAGTTCACACAACTGTGTAGAAATCATGGCACAACGGCAACGCAGCCACACCGACATCGTGCATCACAGCAACACAGGATACTCCAGCGGCCCTATTCCGCCCCAGTCAGCCCCGGAGCGCCTCCCGCCAGCACCTGGACCCTGCTAATAGGCAACAAACACCGTACGGGTACGTGAAACCGTTGCAGCCACCACCCAACCAAGACACGCCAAACAGCCACCCGATTGAAAGAAAGCCTGGACGAGGCGAACACTAGCACCCGCCCTGCAGGCATTAATCCTCCAAGCCAGGCCAAACAGCGGGAGAAAAAGAAAAGAAAAAGAACATTGTCAAAGAGGAGAGCGCGTCACGCACCCGCTGCGACGAAGCAAATTTCCATACACCCGTGGACGTGGTGTGCCTAGATCTTTAGGCGAACCTTAATTGGATCTTTAGGGAGGCCTCACGCTACCAACCGCTCCTGCAGGCGGCACGCACAGGGCACATGGACAGATCAGGTTCCCCCAGATGCAGGTGGCGTACCCAAGCCGTCGGCCACATGGACGCCGACCACAGGGCACGGAGGTAGGTCACAGCACCTACTGATTATACAGGTGCCATGGCCTTTTAAAATGTAAATAAGGCCTCACTCGGTGTAATCAAGGCCCCTCGCGGTGTAAGTAGTACCTGAACGAATGTAGCCAGACGCCGGTCAAAATTTAAGTAGGTAAAGGCTTTTCGGAAAGAGGCAGGGCCCGTTACGGCATAGAATAAGTCATAACAATTCGAATATATCAGGACGTAACTGAAGTGTTCCCAAACATCACTGTAAGCGGCGCAAAAGTACTCTGATTCTGCCTCGTTTATTTACCCCACCTTAAGTAATTTACATCTCTGCCGTCCCCCGAGTCCCCGGATTCCCAACCGTTGAGGGCTATAAAAGCTACGGATATTATATGGAAATTGAAGTCATGTTTGCTGCCTTGACCGGGGTCTTAGAGCTACCGAACCGGGGAGCCGGACAAGTGGTACCTACTGTAAATTGACGACGAGAGTCGAAACGGGCCTGTTCAAATGGATTTCACAGGCGTTCCCTCCAACATTGCTTCGCAACCCCAAAACTACAATTGCTCTTTTTAGATACCCAAGCAGAGAGAGCGGAAGAGCTTCCAGTTGACACTTACCTCGCTTTCTAGGTAGGTATCGAAGGTTTGCGGACAGACCTTTTCACGGAGACTCTGCGTTCAGATAGTGAAAAGATTGTTATGTCGTCAACTTTATCATTCAAGCAAAAACCGGCAACGAGTTCCTCTCCCCTATCGCCATCCAACCTCGCGCCAACGTATGTAGCTGGATATCCGTAATCAAAGAAAGAATTTGAGGCGCCGTCATAGCGTCCGGTTCTTCTGTAAAATCGGTTGACATCAGGCCGTCACGCGTCTAGTTCTCCCCATAAACTCTGATGATATCAGGCTTTCCCATCACAAACATGGCACCACTGGCATCAGGGGATCCTCCAAGAACCAGCACGCTGGGCAGTTGTCAGCAAGAAGCGCTATGTGAGCGACAGGCAGAATACTAACTTGATGTAGAAGGGTTCTACATTCGGGAGCTTTGCATAAAGAACTGCAACCCCGATGGGCTGGAAACCCCCGCCTCTAGGATTGAAGACCCTCTTGAGGGAGTTGTCCTGGACGTGATCCCAGCCCCATTTCTCCAGAGTCTCAGCCCAGATGAAACTGGCGTTGTAGTCCGGACTGACCAAAAAGTTTTGAACTTCTAGGAACGCCCCAGAACGGGCTAAAAGGCTAGCTCCGGGAATGAAGGCTTCTCGTTCGTGGTTGATGTTCGCCGGAATGAACTGGTTGTTGGGCTTGCGGCCTCGCTGCCATGCTGCCACCATTTGTGTGGGTTGGTTTGTGAAAGACTGTGAGGCTTCATCGACGGCGAATATATCCTTTTTCTTCGACTTGTGGTTGGCGTGAAACTCTTCAATGCTTTCTGGGGGAGGAATCATGTTGTCGAAAGTGGTTTCCGAGTGACGGCGGCAAGGGTAGTCTCATGAATATCCGATATCTGGCAGTCCTGGGTCCTCTTCGATACTTCGCGGTAGCTGCATTTTCGAGACTTATATATGATATGCTCCATGAACAGCGAGCGTAGGTGCCCTCAGGACCACAAGTTTGAACCTGGGCTATAAGCCGGAGGTGGAGCTGGAATTGTAAATTCCCATAATGGAAAATTGTCGCAGCGGGAGGTCGCGGTCCATTTTCCACAACCGTGGTGGAGGAGTGATGATGGTGCCGGGGCTGTAAGGCCTGAAGCGGGAATATGGCAGCACCAAGCCCTTGGTCGAACTCGGATCGCGCGCGTCGTTTGGCGTCGGAAGTGGAAAATTGGAACATCATCCTCGCCGTGCGTGTTGGCTCGAGATGGAGGCGAGGGATGGCGCGTGGATACGGCACCGTGTCGGCGTGGTTGCCCCCTCGTAGGCGACCTCCTACGCAAGATCAGACATGACGCAGTGTCCCGACTGCGAGCTCTGCAAATGCTTGTAGTGTCAAGGTGAGACCTATCGGGCGGGGTGGAGCGCATCCTGGATGGCGATAGGGTGGGCGCTCGTAGTGCTGGTGCTCAAGTTTACGCTCGGGGAAGTCTGGGCGAGGATAGAGTCCTCCTGCACCGCGGCGAGCCACTCAGCGCGCCCGCCCAACGGACGGTATCTTCCATTGCAAAGATTGGGAGAAACCAGACGGCGAACAGCCACGGTTGTAAGAGTAGAGGGTGGAGGGTCAGGTGTAAGGTGTACGGAGGAGTGTAAGGATGAGGCGTTCGGCGAAGGAAGGAAAAGCAAAGTAGGCGCTGCCGAGGCTCAGCAAGTGGCATTCTGGAAAATCAAGAGTTCGTTCGTTGCGCACGGGATTTATGCCTAGGTTGGACTCCTTATAACACCCGGGTGAAAAGATGTAAAAGCTGATTGCGGCATTTTAGGACAAAAATACAATTGCGCTTTTGGTTGATGCAGGCGGTGACGGCCCGAGAGTTGTTGGCAGGGATGTTGGGAGCTGCGCTCCCACAACCAACTCTTGTCGCTCCTGCCATACAGAAACGCTCTGCCTGGTCAGAGAGAAGCCTGGCGGATCTCAAGGCTTTCGGGCACTTGGCAGTGTCATCGCATCACTGACGTGGGATGGATAAAACCAGAATCGACCCCATTGTTTGCACGCACCAACTACCAAAGCTTTATTTTGCACCTCACAGCCTTCTCAACTGCTTTGACTTAGGTTATGAGTATTCATATCTTCCTGCAGTTTGTTTTGCCATTATGCTCAAGGTGAGGCGGTTGCTCAGCTCGGTGAGCCATGGATATTCGGTCAGACATGGGTCAACGACTGCAGAGCCTCGTCATCGCTATGGGTCCAATATACCTGTGTTCGCGCCCTTGAAGCCCTAGCGATAGCTTTCTAAACCGCTGCTTCTACCATAGACATCTCGGTCAATCCCGTGGTTGTTGTCCTTACCCCTCCATTTCTTTTACACAGGGCAAACAATTGATTTGCATGAAAACCGTAGAATGTTCAGATGACTCTGAGTGTTGCGGCTCAAAATGCTCTACTTCAGATATAAAAGGTATTTAAGGCTCTGGTTTCTCGACATCAACCAGTCATCATTCCCGCCATCAACAGCATTACGAGCTCAAATAGAACCTGTCTATTCCCCCTAGACGGCGTTACCTAAGTTTGCCCCTGGTCTCTTGATAACAAACCCGCCAAGAATCCCCTTTTTCACAGCCAAACTCCAATGTCTCCCGGTGTCGACTTGGCCCCCCTCGACGGACGTGGCCAGCTTCGCAATGAAGTAAGTTTCCAGGTCTAAAGTCAGCCCTTTTGATGGGCTTCACGCTAACTCCCGTTGTTAGCCCGAATTGACAACACTCTGGATCGAATTCATCAAGAGTGAAGGGACAAAACTGTACCTTCGAAAGCCAAAGGAACCGTACCCAGTGGCAGCTTCGTGTACCAACCGTACAGGAGGCTTACACGAGGTCACCCTTGAGACACTTCAGCCCTGTGTAGGGCCAGAAATCAGCATCCACCAGATCTCCCAACGGGCCGAGAAAGAAACCCTCAACGTCACGATCGGATGGCGTTTCGGGCCAACTGCCATCCTAGCCGAAACTCTCCATACCGTGAAAAGGGGCAATTTCTCCTCCCAGACACACGGAATTACCTTTGCAGGAAACCTCGATTCTGTATTCCGTGCTGCAAGCCACGTAGCAGGCTTCAGCCGGGCCACCGAAGCAACTATGGCCGCAATGCCCACTTCGCAATTCAGTGCCATCTATCCAAGCTCCGAAGCCAGTTTTGGCATCAACTTCCGGGACATCACGGTAACCCCAGATATGGCCCCATGGGGTCAAGGTACCAGCCGACGCCGGAGTCTTTCACCCCGATACGGCAGCCCATTCTCGGATTCAGGGGCAGTACGCTCGGGCACCGTCACCCGGGCAACGCGTCGTCCAATGCGTCAGCAGGACCGCCGTCGCATCCATACCTCACGTCTGGTACAGGCGTACAACCTCTACGCCGACAGGGTATACAGGTCCACTGGAGATACCTCCGAGGTGGTCCGCTCGCTGGAGCTTTCGCGCATGGTAGCCGCTTCGCGGCTGCAATAAGACCCCCGGTCAAAACTCAATTGCAGCGGCAGGGCGTAGGATAGCGCGGTTGCCATTGAAATGTATTTAAGTATGCAGGATTGCGTCGACATATTAAAGGATACGTCGAGGTTGATAGTTTTCTTGACGGGCATTTTCAGGAAGTTGAGATTTCAAGCTAACTTTCAAGTCATCTATTGTGTTCCTATTTTGGACTACCTACAGTATAATATCTCAGTACTCTCTTTTCAGTTTGTTCCCACGTGTGTTTTCTCTTCTTGATTAGTGTAAACGGTTGTATACTATGTGTAATCTAGGCGCAGGGGTTTGGATTGGTAGAGTTGAGCAAGGATCGCCTCTGCAGAGTAATAGTGTAGGTAATATGAGTGGAGTAAATCGCTTAGTGCCCTGGTTTTGTGTAGTAACTAAGTAATTTGATAACTGCTTGAGTCAAGAACACCGCGAGAATACCATTCAAGGTGTTAATCGGGAAATAAACAGAGGACTGCATGTCTTGAGGGAGGCTAATAGATCTCGTAAAAGGATGTGGCAGTGATCTAGGTGACTTGCAAAAAGGCAAGCAGTACCTTGTAGACCAAACTGCAATGCTTTTTTCTAACCTCACATTACATCATTACCGTCGTATTAGCTCTAGTTGTCGTCTTGCCGAAACAAATGCATACATAAGGTTCACAGAAATCAAGGTCAAGAAAGTTAAATGAGTGTGTATTTGGTCATGGGTGGAGACCAAGGCTACTAGAACTAGAACTAGTATGCGAACTAGGTAGAATGGCAAACACCAGAGAAGAACATACAGGTCGACAATCGCCACCAAAGAAATCGAATGTGGAACTTATCCAAAAACAATTCGAATGACGATACAGCACCATCGCAACACCACATTGCGACAAGACAGAAGCATAATGTGCACCCGACAAGCCATACTGGGAAGAGCTCGACGAAAGGAATGAAAGAAAAAGACAAGGCACAGACCGCAAAAAAAGAGTCGTGAAAATGAAATCCATCCATCATTGACATCCATCATTGACATCCGCCAACATCCACCACTGACACCAAAAGCGGGCTTCGTGGCCGATGTACGGCCTGATGTGTGAGCAGAGTACTAAGGAACAATGCAAAGGGGCTCCAAGAACCTGCAAACCAGAACTTACGCACATTTTGTCAACAAAGACTGTGCTGATCGGCACTGTGGAGACCGCCGTTAAATGGCGTGCAGTGCCGACCGAGGCCGCCGCGCGCATGACCAGCATGTCGCAGCAAATCTGGCTGCAGGTTCAGGGAATTCTCATACCCCAAAGCAATGAGTCAAGCACAGTGATGCGTCGAGACCCGTCCTCGTACAGAACACAAACTAGTTTCAGCCACCCGTCTTGGGTCCACAATGTATGCAAGCTTCCGTCTTTGTGAGCTGTCAGACGGGAAAACCGGCCTATCACACTTGGTTAGAACGGGGAGGCTCTTTGTCTTCAACGACAACATACCTGCAAGGCTGAGCTTGCGCATTGGGCTTTGATGTTGAGATCAAGCCATCATCGAGTCATTGTCAATATTATGACGACTCGTTAAAACGTGGTGTGGCCCTGTTGGAGGGTAGCAATATTCCATTGGAACGTATCTGTTCTGAGATCTTTGAATCAGATGTTGGTGGTTGAGCCAGGGGAGTCCAATAATAAGTGGCACCCCTGGATCTGGATGGCCTTCGGGAAGCACGAGCACACGGGTGAAGTACCGCAGGCCAGGGGGATCCAGTCCTGGCAGCCGAAATATGAGAACCACGGTTTCGGTGCAGCGAATACTGCCGCGCGGTGTGAGGATTCGTCTTATCTCAGTTGGCCCCAGGTTTTGAAGCTCTAGGCCCAGTAGGCGTACAAATTTGCGGCTCACAAAGCTTTCAGAAAAGCGTTGAGAGGCGAAAGCGTTGGGGATGGTGAGTTCATCAAAGCCCTCAAGACGGGGCGCGATGGCCATTTCCAGCGTTGTTTCGATGGTGGGGTCTAGATTCCTAGTAGTGATTGGCTGGTGGCCGCGACATGGAAGACGGGGCTGACTGTCCGGAGTGGTCAGCGGACATGGTGGACCTGTAGGTGGTGTACTTCTGGCCTGGCTAGCCGTTGGCATCGCGGTTGGGGCAGGAATGGGAATGGTTAGAATGGGATCCTTGACGACGGTGATATCCCGACGAGCGTCGGCCGGGCTGGCTGGAGTCGGATCCGTCTCTTCCGGTGCGCGCCCGTGCGCTTGCCCGACCGGGTGGAATCTCGGGTCGGGGCGGGGTTCGGGCCAGGGTGCGATATTGACGGGGGTATCTGGAGGGCGGCTGGTTTCGAGATTTAGTTGATTAGACACGTGCACCTTCAGGTAGAAACTTGAACTCACGGTCCGGGATTATTCCGTGGCCGTCCTGTCCGTCCTGCCCGTTTGCCATTCTTCAACCCCGAGGGCCCGTTGTTATCGGCGTCATTTTTTCGTTTGTTGTGTTCCAAATCTCCCCTTCCTGGCCCCTTCTCACCCCCCCCATCATCCCCATCCCCTGAAAGCGACATTGCCGTTCAGATCCTTGAGATGGGTCGGGGAGGCGTCGGGGCTAGGTAGAGATCCCTGGTTTTTGTCGAGTGACACCAGATGATTTCAAGCCCATTCTTGAGACAAGGGCTGTGGGTTTGATACTGTCGGTGACGAAGACGCGAGGGATCTCCTGCCGATCAAATGGAACTGTCAATGTGCACGGGTAGCAGCGTCGGTATATATACAGGTGGGTAAGTGTTGAATGTAAGGCAGTCAATGAATTGTGGATGAGGAGAAATGTCGGGTGTCGAGGCTTTCAGGTAACTTTGGATGGATGGAGGTGCGAATCCTACCACGGTTACCATGCGCCTGAGAAACCGACGACAGCGAACCCTCCACAGGAGTTGGGAGAGGGCTGGTCAAATATGAGGGAACGTGGGGTTTTATCGGACCGCATAGATACATCCAGACATCTCCACGATAGTAGCTACTGCATGCTCTTTTGACACTTGGCAGCATGTCGAGTCGGCGGGCTGTCAATCCGCGGATGTCAATTGTACAGCAGCGTGTGGCCCAGTGGCCACTGGCGAGCCACCAAACTGGGCATCCTGGACCGATGCAGGACTGACCGGGCCGGGTGCTCACGGCTACCTGGGTTGCCAGTCGGCCATTGGGTGCTGCGCGCCAGAGATGCAGCAGAAAGAATGGAAATTGAAGGTGCTAAGAAGCTCCAAAACACCGAAGGGAGTTTTGTCAAATGATAGAGGCGCAGGAAGGAGCATTGGAACAAAAGCTCAGTTTTCAGGGCTGTCGGCCCCTCACCGAGTGCAGCTTCCGTACCGGAGGTAGGGGCGGTTGGTGCCAGGATTGGCCATAAGCAGCTTCCCCCGTGTGCCATCCCGGTATCGCCATTTTTGCGCATCTGGTTGCCTGAAAGACTGAACAACTGACGCAGTAGCGCCGATTGGGATTGGGAGATTCGCCTACCTTCGGCTCGGAGACCGACGCTGACATATGTCAGCACCTCACCGCCCGCGCAGGAGCCGAATTTCCATTTACTCATTCGGTCGCACGCGCCGTAGCCGGGCAATAATCGAATTAGCCTCGCTTTTTCGTTGGCCATCCACTTCGCGACCTCTTCAGGGGCTTGATGTGATACTTAGCCTGCCTCAAGGGGCAACGTATTTCCCCCTTATAATGAGATTCATCCCTCACTCTCACCTTGTTCTCCCTGTCTTATCTTCAGAGGCTTCTCTCGTCAACGACCTCAATCGTGTTTCCCACGGGGCTATGGATAGAGCCTTTTTGTTCCATCTGATACCGACCAAGCGGCGAAATGCGCCAAGATACACCATCGATCAACGCCACCCCTGAAGCCGAAACATCTGAAGACGGTGATCCAGTGAGCAGTGGTGATCCCAATGAGTGCAGATCCGACACTAAGTAACTCAAAGGGCGACGAGAGGATCATAGCTGTCCAGAAACTGTCCATTTATGGATTTGACAGTCCGCCGGCTCGGTCCCCAAGCACTTGTGTTAAGGCTGCAAGCTTTCCCCCAGGAGATACCCACACAGTCTCTGTTCGCCTGGCAGCGAAATTGACAAATTTCAGTTTGGGCCTTCTTCTCAACTGGGCAAGCACTGGTGATTGCTTTTGCAAGCTGGAATGGATATTTCCCAGCTATAAATTCCCCAAGTTCACCACGCGCCACGTTTTGGTGCAAGAAGGGACCGACGATGTCAGCTTCAGCGGAGGCCTGAACTGGGCCATCAAAATTTTGGAATACTTTCACCCTCCTGAAGATGTCCTGGACGATGAAGACACACAATTCTCGCCAACCGAAAGTCATTTTGCCCATCAGCAACCTCAACAAATACTTCCCTATGAGAGGCCCCATCAGGCATGCACAGAATCGCCTGTCGAGACGACCTATGATGCGGCTGACTGTGTGTGTCTGCCCGGAGTTACTTCCGCCCTCCCGGAAACGCTACCTTCCGCACCCTCCCTCCCACTGAGGTATGGGAAACCCCCAGTCTACACCCAGCCCGAGTTCTTGATATCTCAGCAAATGGACATGGACGCAAGCATCCCTTCCTCACCAAAGATGTTCCCGGACTTTGCAGGACAATCCACGGCAATCCAGACCTCGTTGGGCTGTGAGATTGGAGACAACTATACCGACGAGGACGAAGACCTACGCTCATCAATGTCACTCACAACGGCCACAACAAGACAGTCCAGTCCCGAGTGCTTGAACAGTACGCCCTATGGCAACAGTCGACAAAACTTTAACGCCGAGGAACGGGATCGGATTGAAGCGCTTTCACATCAACGACAGGAGGCAGCATCCCAGTATGCAAGGAACGGCGATTCTACCTCTACGTTCGCCGTTCTTGACTCGGCTGCGCAATTTCGTTGGGCCTGGGACTCTTCGGGATTTGCTCGTTTCTAACTTACCATAAATTTAAACACTAAAACTATCCACTGGAATGACTTGCAGCCATTGGACTTCTGACGTATGCCACACCTCTGGGGGACATGATATATCCACACATTTGGGTGCCGGAACCGGGACTCGTGCAGAAGGGACTGCAACCACCAACGGTCCAGAGAACCGGAAAATCCTACTCTGATGACGACGGAGACTTATCCTGGGATTTTGGAGCCAAATGACATCTTGATGATTACTTCTCGCCTGCTTGAACCGTGATGCTTCTTTCCAAGTTTTCGGATCCAACGACGTAAACTCTTCCGTTCCATCTGTTTCGGATGATCGTTCTCGGCTAGTGACGACTCCCCGGGCAGGCCTGTCTCGTAACATGTTTACACTCCAACTAACATTGGTTGCGCCCCACGCCTTTGGTTCACCCTACCTACCCTCATTTCTATCAACTCTATTTCTTGATGTCCTCTTGGTTCTCAGGATAAGAACACTAGACGGTGACGGTACTTCTTAGAGGCTTGTTCTTTTCGAGTTGGGGCCGCATTCAACTGTGTCTCGAGTCCAAATTGCTTTCTCGACCCTGTAATCTTTCTTTCTTTCTTTTCTTTTCTTTTCTTTTCTTTTCTTTTCTTTTCTTTTCTTTTCCTTTCCTTTCTTTTCTTTTCTCTTCTCTTCTCTTCAGCTCGGCCCAACTTTCAGGCATATTTACGTTACGGTTTAGATTGGGGCTTTTCTTTCTGTGGGCTCATCACTCGATCAGTATGACATAGGGCTATGGTATAGCGACATAAAAGTTTATTCTGTTTTCTCCCAAGTATACCAGCTCGGTCCGTTCAACATGGTGATTGCAGGTTCCAGCTTTTGACCTGTGTGAAACCCATACTGTGCCGTAGTGATGATAGCTTCATATGGATCGTGTTGCGCGAAAGCCGAGGCGTTACGTGTGCATGTTGCATAAAAGTGTGAAGTGGGCTGCGGCCGGTCTGTGAGGCTAGAGACATGACCTTATATAACCTTTCACTCCCCTGAGGAGGCTCCAGGAGCCAACGAGAAGAAACAGTGGTTTCAATATCGACTACCTCTTCTATGGTATCTAAACGCCCTCAAAAAAAATGTGTGTCGACTCTCAGAAGGTATTGGTCCCTGTCGAGGACACCAAACTGCCTATCAAATGACCAAAGTCCTCCCCGGGGGAACGCTCCGCCATCTAATCGCAGAGAGAGAAAACCGCCCACGTGTCTCAACAATTCTGTACTTCGAAAGTAGGAGACTCTTGCCCCAAATGAGCCTCCCCCTGTCCTTCGTACATAACTTTGTCTAATGTAACCGTTCGGCTATGCTGCGATGCGGGAAATATGAAGCAAATGATGAAAAAGAAACGAAATGGGCAAAACTCCCGAGAATCTTCTCGCAACATGGTAGTTCGTCAAAATGGCGTTTCTCTTCTTCTGGCATCGTAACAATATGAAACGAGTGTCCCCCCCCCGCAGCACCATCCTTCTTTGTGCTGCAATTCTGGCCAAAGAATACACCCAGATGAGTGAAGATCGTGATTCACGTCGTTATGACGTTGAGTGAAGTCCCCTCTGGCCATGGGAGTCATCTGAGCAGAAACGCAAGCAGTGCTTGGGGTTAGGGTTGTTGCCATGCTCGGATGAGCGAACGGAGAACCAAGACCCTTTGTAAATCGGCCCACTCGGGAGTAAACGGAACCCAAGCTCGGTTATCGATGCGTGCCCGAACTCCGCAAGATTGACAACCTCATCAGGGCTTGTTTCAGTTGGCTATTTCTTATCGTCCGAGAGAACGAGAGGTCTCGCATAATAGGACCGTGTCTACTGATTAGGTCGGATAGGTCGATGTGGCTGTTCGGTATTGGGCAAACAAATCGGGGGCTGTGTGGGGGGAGGGTGCGTCTAGGTCTCAACTGGACGAAGCAACGACTGAGCCTCGAATCGTAGGATCGAGTGAGCCAAGCGTCGGGGATAAGTCGTTGCTAGCCGGTCTTAGGAGCAGCAATATCGTCCTTCTGACTGGCTCCCATTGCGGCAAGGCATAGATGACGCGCAGGGGTGCCTCCCCGGTTTTTGGCGTTGTTCCCACCCCACAAGCCCCGGGCGGCTCAAATACTTCCGTCATTCCACCGAACCTAACTGCGACGACAACCCTTTGCTCAGGCAGCCTATGGTACCAGGTATAGTTGTCGACCAATCGCTCTCCGGACCCCCGCCGCGACACAGATACTGACTGTTCCCATGCACGCCACGATTGGGACTTCAGCCAACACTGGCGCCAGCTACCGCACTTTGGTGTCAGCAGGGTCTCGCCTGATGTGATCGATTCTCTGGTCCTGGGCGGGTGCGGTGGCGGAAAATGATTACCTCGACTGCGGCAGGATTCGGCCAAAGTTTTGAAGCTGGAAAGGTTGGCCAATATACATGGCATATGGACCGGGGTGAGGCATTGAATCGTCAAGAACTAGAAAGTCTCCAAATTGAACATCAGATCCTCCAAATTGGACATTAAGCGGGGGCTGTGGCTGGCAGATGATAAGCCCAACGTATCGACGCGGTGTGATAATTCCAAGGGGGCAGATTATGTTTGCCGGCCTGGAAGGGTCTGGGGGCAGGTCTATAGCGACCAGCTGTAGGGTGGCTAACATCGAATGGTGCACCAGCGAAAATGGGAAGCGTCGACTGTATACTGCTGGGAAGTACTGGATCGACGAGGCCCGGCAGGAATACAACCCGACTGAACCCACCACTTCAGATTCCGGGTCGACAGAAAGGGGTCTTCTCATGCGGCGTCGCCGGCCTGGCCCTTGAGGAGCGGCTGCTGGCGCTCTTGCTTGCTGCCCTGGCTGCCCTGGCTGATGCAGTACGTCTGCACCCACATTGGGGCCCAGCGGGACGGGAACTGGGGCCGGCCCTCTCGCAGAGGAGGCTTGAGCGGCAGAGGCTGAAATGGGGGGCCATCGTTGTAAGACAGGACGTGGATCCTGGCGCGGGCCGACTCTTTGGCCCCGCCCCGGGTGTCCGGAGGCCCTACCCCTAGAGCGCCGACCGAAATTCGCTTGTTGGTTTGCCAGTTGCCGTGTCCTTGGGCGTAGAGGGTTGTCTGTTATTGGCGAACTCTGAGGTGTATTGGATGAGATACGATCCATGGACGGGACGACCGAGAGGCGGTGATAAGCTACGGTTTCGTTGATACCGAGGCCGATCCGAAGCGGTGAAGTGGCGCGGTGGCAGAGGCTGATTGTTTGTTGGAGGGAAGGCTGTCGCTTTTATACAAGCACCGAGGAGGCAAAGCCAAACCCGACGAACAGAGTCAACACCAACCCGGCTATCGTTCTTCAAATCTGTAGCATTCTAACCACTCCATCAAATAATAGATAGTAGTATTGCAGTACAGGAAATCTGGCTGGAGGACTTTGGGGCGATTATCGAGATGTTTTGTGGTAAACAAGGTGTAGGCGCCGAAGTCGGTTTGCTTGGAGGGCGTGGACAGAAGTAGGGAAGAAAGACAGGGCTCTGCTCCCACACCTCAGCTAAGTCAAGTAGGGATATAGCCAGTGCTTTCACGGCGTAGGGTGATATTTTTGAAGGCCATGGCTGAGTATCGGTTTCGATGGTGAGGTGTGGAGACTGGTGAAGAGGAGCAGGTAGGTGCCGTTCACCTCGTTTCTCACGGCTGCGGTCCGCAGCCCGACTTGGTTCGCGGCCAACATTGAAGTGGGTACCTCGAATATGCCTAGCGTGAGAATATAGGTCGCGGCATCAGTTTGGGTAGTTGTAAATTCGCAGCTTACCTCGAAAGTGAGCCTGCTTGACCGAGAAACCGCTCCCTGCTTCTACCATTGGCCGTGGGCGACACTTCCCCTGTCCCCTGCGAGGAGGCGCAACCAAGCATCTTGTTCCCTTTGCAACAGCGGGCGTCTGGGCAGACTGCAACAAAAAGATAGTTGGGCTTTCGGGGGGGGGGGGGGGGGAAAGGGCACGGACCCGCCC
>Ga0247780_1001197_pt1 | contig 17239 bp, 20 predicted proteins | sample UWRJL079202R5_FD_179927 | JGI IMG/M metagenome (GOLD analysis project Ga0247780, IMG submission 179927) | Plant litter microbial communities from Arlington Agricultural Research Station in Wisconsin, United States - UWRJ-L079-202R-5 | ecosystem: Environmental > Terrestrial > Plant litter >... | reverse complement strand
GATGGATCGTCCGCATCCGGCCTTAACATCATAGGAACAGACGCTCCTTTCAACACAACAACCACATCTCCCACCTGCATGGTCTCAAGTCCCAGCCCCACATACCCTTCCGCTGTAACAAAGCACCTCCGTCCCGCCTGCCTATCCAACGCAAGCCCATACGCCGCCCTCGCCCTCGTCCCTGCCTCATCTTCACCCTCCCCCTCCCCCTCCCCTCCTTCCTGCGCCTCCTTACTAGTAACCGGACCAGGCCTCGCCTACACCATCACAGAATGATACCACGACCGTGGCGCTCCCCATTTTGCCTCCAGTACTTCCAGAATCTCCACCATCCCAAGCGCATACCACGCCCGCTCATACGCCCTCGTCTGCCGGGCGTACCACCTCCTCGACACTTCATACGCTACACCGGCAAGCGGGATCCCCCTCCCCTGTCCTTCAAGACCGAGCCGATGGCGCGCTGGTACCCCCGGCGTAGCGGAGATGCCGCGGCCGCCGGAGGACAAGAGCCAGGGGGTTTCGTCCCCGCATTTAGACACAGGCGCGGGGGTATCCGGTGTCTGTTTGGCGCGCACGAGGTCGCAGAAGAGGGACGCTTCGCAGAGGAAGTGGTGCATGCTTGGTGTGGTTGGTCCATCTTCTTGGTGCTCACCTCGATCCAACAACCCATTGGACTTGGGATAATAAGATAGGTTAAAGGAATAAGATGCCGTTTCTCATGGCGGCAACTGGAATCTGAAGAGTCGCATTACATGTGGTGAAGATGTAAATGGCTGCCATGCTGTCATGGATGGCCTAAAGAAATATTGATAAAAAACGCCACAGATACTGATGATATACCCCGTACCGAAAGCCCAACCAAACTAATCATAATATACTTCTTTACAGATAAGCAGGCTAACCCAGATGTTAGGAGTTATACATCGAGAACTCACTTCGGCAGAGACAACACTCAGGTTTCAGTCTCCACCACCGTTAACTTCTCCTGAGGTAAAGGGCCCAAATGAGCGTTCCGCAGCCAGTTCTTCGCCAGTTCGCATCGACGTTGCCAGCTGGATACATATACATTTGCTCCATGCATTAGTGGTCCGGCATAACTTGGTCTGATCCCTAAACATATGTTAACATCAGCCCGAAACGAGCGAGTCTGATACCATAAAAAGTCGCTTATTTCGAAGTCATTCCAACTCTTCTCAGCTAACCGGTGCAAAATGTCGTGTAATACTGCTTGTTTCTTCTTGTTATGTATCCCTGCCTGGAGTAACGCCGTATATGCAATCGCCGAATGCCGATCTTGACTGACCCTGACTGGGGCGCCGCTGTCAAGAAGCACGCCAACGACAGCCGCCTGCCGGTGACAAATCGCCGTTAGGAGCAACTGATTTGCGGACTCTTTCTCTATGGTCGGCGATTCTGTATGCAGGAACCCCAGTAATAGTCGAACAATCGGCGCGTGCCCGTGACAAATAGCGCAATCGAGTAGTGTGGCAGCTTCTGCATTTCTTCCCTCAGCCGCAGCCTCGATGACCAACGCCCCCTTCTCCAAGAGGAGCATCGTTGCCTCCTCATTACCTTCCTGAACAGCCCAGAATAATGGTGTTGTGTTGTTCACACCCCTTGCGTTGATGGTAGCCCCCCAATCCAGCAGAAGACTAACAATTCGCTTACAACCACCTTTCTTGACGGCCAAAAATAATAGCACGGTAGCTGATGGCAGGACATGCATATTGGGCTCGGCCTCGGCGCGTCTTTCAAGTAAGAGCTGGACCATAGCTCCATCCCCCTTCCACACCGCTAATTCAAGTGGTGTTTGCCCGGATTCCCCGCGTTGCTCGATTTCAGCGCCAGCGCCACCGTCAATTAGTACTTCAGCAAGCGGCGTGTTTCCATCCTCCACAGCGACGACCAAAAGTGTCTTCCCGTCACGCGCTGCTGCCTCCATCCTCGCGCCGCGCACAAGAAGCGCCTCCACCACTGATACACTTCTTGCTGTAACAGCTAGGCTTAGCGATCCATCGAACTGCGCGCCATGGTCGATTAACAGATGTACGAGCCGCGCGCCTCGTGCTCCTCTCCCTGCCATGGCAGCGAGCGCAACTAGCGTCCTGCCACTTTTGTCTACGGTGTCGACCCGAGCGCCAAACTGGAGAAGTAGGTCCGACAGGAAGTAGTTTTGCTTCGATACGGCCAAAGCTAGCGGTGTTCTCTCTTCTGGTCCGTACTTCCGCTCAAGATCGACGCCCCTCTCTAGAAGCGTTACAACAACTGCATGGTTATTTCTTTCGATAGCCCATTCGAGCAGGTCTCTCTTCGGGTTGCCAACCATGCTGTGGACATCTACTCTTCTTGTGCCGATTAGGAGCTCGACAATGCCGTCATATTTTCGTTCTAAGGCGTAGTCCAGAGGTCTTAGTTTTCCCATGGCCTTGTCTGGAAGATCCGGCTCAAAGTGGGCGGTGAAAATCAAGAATCGAACCAACGACACTTGGCCCGTCTCAGCTGCATGAGACAAAGGTGTGCGTCCGGAATTGTCGACTAGCTTGGACTTCCGAGCCAGGAGAATCTTGCATACTACCTCATGGCCCTCCCTAGCAGCGAGCGATAGAGGTGTCCATCCATTGATATCCACCGCATCCAGTTGAACGTCACTGCGGGACAACAGCAGCCACACCATCGAAGTTGCTCCTGCAGCAGCAGCATGCATCAGTGGAGTCATGTCATCCTCGTCCCTTGTGTCCGCGCTGATGAAGCCTGAATGCAGTAATTGACACACTTCCAACTCCTCGCCACGGCGTGCAGCGTCCAAGAGCCTGGCTCTGTTTTCCGGTGTGTTTGGGTGCACCGACTGCTCAAAGGGAATTGCCTGCAACATGGTGTCCAAGCAGACGTTAGGGCCCGAATCCCCCGTATGATGTCCACGCGGGAATTCATGGGATCGCTTCTTGCTTCCCTGAAAACGTCCGAGCTTGACGCACAACCTTCGGATGGGACGGACGGATGGATCCAAACCTTTAAGGCCGATGAGCTCGACTCCAGCCGCCAGAACTCGCTCAAACCGCTCCATGGTGAGAAGGGTGTCTTGCAGGTAAATGGCGACGGAATGATCGGTATCATACCGAGTCGAGGAACAGCTGAGAAACCCAAGAGCAAGCCCGCCATGGCCAAGTCCTATCACTGGCAGGGTAAGGTGGATCCCCAGACTGCTGACGGTTACCGGTTCGTTGTGCGAGATAATGTTGCGACGAGACACAATACTGCCGGATGAGGCAAACGAAAGTGGCCCAGTGGCCAAAAGCCCGCCGCGGTCGTCTTCTGATTGCCAGGCGAACAGGCTCTGGTCGTCCGATATTTTGAGGATCTCTTCTTGAAGGCGGATGAAGGCTCGCTCGCCTTCACCATAAATCAGCGGCATGTTGACGCCAAAGATGCCAAGCAGACAGTATGCAATGTCCTCGACTCGTGCGGTTCTTCGCCCGGCAGCCCAGGACATCTTCTGAGCTATGCTAGCCGTGTCAATCCCACCTGGATCGCCAGAGAGGACAGAGACAGGGATCCCGGTCCGCGCCGAGATAGCTTCGCGTAGAGATGCCTTCGTCCCGATCTCCTGCCAGCCTTGGACGAAGAAGATGATCTTTGAAGGCGCAATGAGTTCCTGCAAAGTCCAGCCTCTTGTGAACCATCTGCTCTCCCGGAAGGCAGCCTTCCATGATGGTCTGGGTGACACGTCGGCGAGATATGCGTAACAGACCTCCGCATTCTCGTACCAGAGGTACATCGAGTTGATGGCTTCGGAGAGCTCCGCGCTGCTTGTTTTGTCGATACAGCATGTGTCAACCCAGACGTAGTCAAATCCATCGGCTTTGGCGCGGGCGCAGCAATTTTCGACCTTGACGTGACTTGGTGTGCCCTGGCCCCGGCCGGCGATGGCATCTTGGAGCGTGATTTCCCCGTCGCCCCATGTATGTGAGAGGATGGCGTATTTGGGAATCTGATCGCCCACAAACTCGTGCAGTTCGAATTGACCAGCGGACAGCGTCGTGTTGAGGAGTCGCATGTTGGGCGCTGTTGATTTGGGAAAAGAGGGGAAACTGTGGCTGCCTGACAGAAATTCCTCAGGTTGCCCTCCTATCTGATCTTTCGTGTCAGGCCATTGGCCAGGCAGGCTTGCTGTGGGGTTCTCGGTCTGGCAAGCCAAAACATCGCGGAAGGAAGGCACACTCGGCGCCTGCTCCTGCCATGACTTCGAGCTCGCGATTGCTGAAACCTTGATCTGTTGGGTTTCGAAGGTGCTTTTGACACAGATCTCATTCGTCCCTGGCCCGCCCGTTCTCTCAAGGCCGAACCCGACGGACCGACATCACGGGCTCCCGGTCATGCAGCCCTCTCGGGTGGCAACCGTCCGCAACTACCACGGTCTCCGAGGTTCCAGGCACCGCGAAACCGCTGAGACTGCCTCATCCCAGCCGCTCCCGTGCACCATGTCACCGCAGCCATCCGCCCATCTCAACTCCCGATCCGGTTGTAGAGCTGAAACTCTTTCCTTTCTCAGTCTCCAGTTACGCCACCACAAACACAACAGGGAAAGGTCACCAAGAGTGGCAATTTTCACCGATTGGGTGGTGAGCGCAGTAGCGCATTTGCCATTTGCCCGCGCTAACCACAATTCGACCATCGAGGGCATACAGAGATATCAGACATGGCGAGGATTGGCAGAGCCTGTCATGTCGGCGTGCAGTTCAGGCGCTCGGCGCCCCGCGACCATTACAAATTCGACCATGCGTGCTCAAAGTCATGCGCGCTTCTGCCGGAGACGGCGATGAAACCGAGATTGCGCTCGGCCGAGCTTTCCTCCCCTCATCACTGCGAGCGGTTTTGCTCTTGAGAACAAACTCAATATGGCATCTATCCTGGCCTCGCGCTGACCGTTTGGAACATCAAAGATGCAACTCTGGCCGCCCTTGCAACCGCGGTGGCGCTGTGGTACATCACCGCGTCGTTCACTGCCTGTTCCGCCTGCGCAACTTTCCCGGACCGACACTGGCATCATTTTCGTACGCCTGGGTCTTTCTGAAGATGCGAACTGGGCAGATGCATCGTGTCGCGGTCGAGACTCAACGGCGGTACGGACCAATTGTTCGCATAGGACCCCAACGAGTTGCTCGTCTACGATCCGGAAACGCTCTGGCACATCAATGGCCTACGCTCCGGTTATGTTCGCGGCGGATGGTGCGAAGGCATGCGCTTCGACCCCTACGGTCACAACCTGTTCTCCGAGTCGGACACGGCGCTGCACGACGCGCGCAAGGCACAACTCGCCCACGCTTTTACAACCCGAGGAGGGGTCGACTTCGAGGCCGTTGTGAACACCCATGTTGCCGTGCTAGTAGATCTTCTAGAGCGGAAATATACCCAAAAGCCAGGGCATCCCGGCCAGGCTGCGTACTTTAGAATTCTGACCAAGTTCTTCCCTACCGATGTTACGACACACGCGTGCTTGGGGGAGCCGTGGGGAGATTTGCCGACCGAGACGGATATGTTTCACTTTATTGAGGACGCAGATGCTTTCACCCCCTTCATGCACTGCATTGGCGTGGTGCTGACGATCCCATCTTTTCAGCTCTTGAGGAGATTTGATCTCCAGGTGGTGAATCCCCAGGAACCATGGCGGTGTCATAGCTATTCAAGCTTCCATATTAAGGAGTTTTGGATTCGAGTGGTGGAGGCTCGTGGGGATGACAATGGCTGGCGCTGATTTCCCTACCGTGAACAAGAACTTCTTGATCAAAACAGGCCGGTGTTCTTATACGTGCGCTTAGAGATGGGGGTGAGTCAACTCATGCGGGCTGAACCCCGAGCGCGACTAGCCCGGATGGTTCGCCCCGACCTCGGCCCCGCCCCCGTAAATGTATTTATGAGTACCTCCACCCAACTTGACCATCTTGGCAAACCTCGCCTCTCCAAGCCAACTGCCAAGTCATTTCTCTCCATCAGTATGCCTCAACTAACCGATCTCCCCGCCGAGCTGTTTCGAGAAATTTGTTTCCACATCTGCCTCAACCAACACGAAAATGGCCACCACAACCTATCACGCCTCTCCCGAACATGCACCCAGCTCCGCAACATCATCCAACCCCTCGTCTTCACCGCCTTCGTCCACCGCCAAAGCTCCCGCGACCAACTAATCCAACTCCTCCGCTCTCTCACCCACCGCCCCGACCTCGCCCAACACCTCAAATACCTCTGCATCGACCAAGCCGACGCCGAAACCCCCCTCTCCACCCCCGACCTCGACCTCGTCAACACCACCCTCGCCAAACTCAACCTCCCCACAAACCACCCCCACGAGTTCACCTACTCATCCTTCAACCAACTCCCCATCATCGAACTCATCCTACTCCATACACCCAACCTCACGCACCTCACCATCCCAGTCAACCACGAATGGGAGTTCCTCTTCCTCCCTAACTATGCATCCCAAACACAAAACCCCCCACTCCTCCCCCACCTCCACACCTTCCAAGCCAACCACCACTAAAGCTCCGGCGACCGCTACGACATCGGCCTCGCCACCATAATGACCATCTGCGCCGCCGCTCCGCAACTACAACACCTACTAACCTACAACCCGGGGCGTGCCCTGGGATTCCCCCGTGTTATCAAACCTCCGCCGTCTTGAATTCGACGACACTTGCCGTCTCCAGCCTGATGTGCTCTGCGCCATGGTCACCGCTGCGACAAAATTAGAGGTTTTTGGGATAAATTGGTTCCCCATGGAGGATTCCTACAATTGGCCTGAGGGGCGAACGGCGGGGGAGATTTGGCAGATATTAAACTTACGAAAAGGGACGCTGAAGGAGGTGAAGTTAGATATCAACCCGATGGCATACGACGGGGAGATGATGGAGCTAGGTTCGGTTAGATTGGGATCTTTAAGGAAGTTTGAACGGCTAGAGGTGCTGAAGGTGGGGGATTTTGCGTTGCAGTTGATTAGGGAGAGGTGGGAGGAGGAGAATAGGGGGCGAATGGGGAAGGAGAGCTTTTTGGAGGGGTTCTTTCCAAAGGGGATCAGGGAGGTTACGCTGTGGTGGCCGGATGGGGAGATGGTGCCGGTGGTGAGGAGGCTGGCGGAGGTGGTGAAGTTGGGGGAGTATCCGATGTTGAGGAGGTTTACGGTTGCGCCTTCGCAGATGGAGGATGTAGAGTTTGATGGGTGGGGTACGAGGGATAATCAGGTGGTTTGGAGAAACAACAGGGAGGAGCTGAGGGGCGTGTTTGGAAGAGGAGGGGTGGAGTTTGAAGTCCAGACTGAAGTCGTGTACGAATATTCGGATCCATTGGACGGGTTTCAGGGAGTGGCGTTTTGATGGGAATCAAAAGGCCAGGAGAGTGTTAAGACTATTAGTTTAACTTACGGCGGCCGTATGCTCGCCCGGTGCCGCACCATAGTTTCTACTTTGTTCTAGACTCAAAAGCACCTATCGTACATAACACAAGCTCGATGTTTCGATTCAAGCTTTCTTGTCACCCCCCATCATCGACTGCACCGTTCCTCCAATAGCACCCTCGGTGGTGAATTGCTTGCCGATCATTCAGTCCTTGTCCAATGGGCCTCCAACCTTCTGGGCGGTTCCGCCTAGAGCTCCATCCTCTGCTTCACGTTAATACTATTCCGTGGGGGGAAATGGAAGGAAGTGGGCGAACATACGAGTGAAGGCGCCGCCGACGGCGCCGTTCTCGTCAAAGACCTTGGGCTTGGTGCCTGTGGCCTTGTGCAGTTCGTCGCTGAGCACACCTCCAGGAGATACGCTGTTTGTCGAGTTGGTCGCCATGCGGGAGGAGTCGGTTGGCTGAGATGGGGCGGACATGCTGTCGATTCGTCCAGTGTTGGTGTTGGTTGTTTTGGTGAATATTTGCATGTTTTTAAGCGGCAGTGGTTTCCAACACGGAAGGAATGGAATAAAAAAGCAGACTCGGTCTATATAAGGTCGAAGTGTGAAGGGTTATTCTGTGAAAGGAGTTCATGACGTCAACATCATGGTGCACCATCATGACCTCATCGTGCCAAGAGCGCGACTCGGGAGCCGCAACATGACATGCGCCTCAACGGCACCGAAAGAAGACAAGTACAATTGCATCCGCCATCTCCACCAGTCAGTCTTGCAGCCGCTATTCAAGATTGTCGGTATGAAACCGACAGCTAATGTTGTGAGCACTATTATCCAGCCGGATAATTTCTCGATAATCCGCCATGCATTCCCAGCAAAACTGGTACTGACACTTGATACCTGTCGACAATCTCTGTAAGTGCGTCTTCAAAATACTTTAAACATTGAAGCGGCCGCTAGTGCATGTGGTATGGTTCTTCCAAGGTCCTCCACAGAGCCAGCAAAACTCATGGGTGCAGACAGAACCTGCCCGGACGTTAGCCACGCCGTGGCTTGCATAGCATCCTTGGGCCTGAAATAACTTACATGTCATATGAGAGCTGGAGAGAGGAGTTAGCCCTGAAAAGAGTGCAGAGTCGCAAATCAGAGAGACTCACCAGCCGCCGTTCTTCTCGATGCTTCTGCCACAGCCAGGGCACAGCTTCGATATATTTTTGATGGTCTCTTCGCTGGCCTTTATATCCCGAAGCGTTTGAATACGGTGTTCCACCACCCCATGGTCGGGCTCACTTTGAACCAGGTCCCAGTCATCGCAGGTTAAACCAGCGTGCCAAGGGCCCTTGTGCTGGAAGCAAGTCCGGCCACCGCAGGAACTGCACTTGACTATGGGTTGTTCAACCCCGCCATCGTGGATTTGTCCGCTGCCGCAACCGGCGGAGCACTGAAAGCCAGCCACGTTAGCATGTTCCCCGTGCTGACTTCGAAGAAGGAGAAAAAAAGAGACGTGCCCACACAAAGTCCTGATCCTTCGAGAGTGAGCTGAGCAGGGACATTTCATTGTAACTCTGCCACGATGTATCGTCGGCGTATCGCTGGACGGCGTCGGCCGCGAGTCGACTTTCGCACTCCGGACATGCAATTTCCGACCACAGCTTGTGGTCAAGATCGCAGCGGATGCAAGACTGGAGACAGTCCAGGCATGTTGCCAACTCATGCAGGCAAGCGCTTGTGAGCGGGGTGTCAGGAAAGTCCGTCTCCTCTTTTGTCTCGAGGCAAACGGTGCACTCTCGAGACAGAGAGGCGGCCAAAGTGTCGAAAGACCATGATGCCACTGCAGTTTCCATAGCGAGAATGCAAACCAAACATGTTGTGGATCGGAGAACATGGCAGTGTCATCGGTGGGAACGCTGGAGGTTGATATGCCCGCAATATCGACATTGATCGCCCAATGAGGCGGGTTTGGAGTAGCTAGAAAGACTGCAGCAAGGTGCCTACCAATTCTTGCCAAGTCGTAAGCCTCACTGCATTTCCTCTCAGAACACCACAGCCAAAGGTGCTTCGATTACCGCGCGTTGTGGCGTCAAACGGCGTATGTGATACGGGCAGTTGCAGTAGGCCTCATTGTGTAACCGTATGCCTCTTGCCACACCAAAGGTTAGTGGTTGAGATGGCTGTTTTGTTGGAAGTTGTGTGGAGCAATCTGGCTGCCGGAAATCCTCCCGAGTGGTGGGGACAGTCTGCGACTTTCACCAGATGTTCCTTCCTCCTCTTCCAAACAAACCTGAATGCGACACGTCGGGTTTGTTGGACCCACATTGGCGATGAGATGGCTGGTTTGCCATGACTGCAGGCTGGGAGCTGCCTCCCATTTCTCCCCAACGCAATACACGGCCCCCCTCTCACAACGTCACCACCCCATTCCTCGGGATGAAGCAGCGATCAAGACCAGCAAAACCGAAGGAAAACAGAGGGAAAACATTCCACAGTTTCCTGTCTGCCGCATTGCACATCTCCCATCCTTGGTAATTAATTGCATTCGAGACTCAACTCATCTAACCTCGCACATGCACCCAAGCTCATCGACCGCTTCTTATCCGCCGCGTACGCTGAAAGCGAGGACATCGCCCCTGGGAGCGCTCGCTCTCTTGTTATCCTCTCAACGAACAACAATTTGAGATTGACCCCAGGGATTTGGGGCTCACCCAGACATACATTGACTTTTTCACGTTGCAATCTGCAAATCTAAGGCCTTTAGCCCTCCTCTCTTTGGCATAGATAGATTCTTGAAAGAGGTGAGGTGCGTGCACCTCGGGCGTCAGCCACTTGCACCGGAAACTAGTAGGGTTATTTCTTACCTCGCACTTGTATGAAGTGCTTCGCGTCCTGGAGCTGGATCCAACCGTCACCGAAAGACCGTTGCTTCTTCCGTGCGAGGACTCTGGCATCTCTGGCCTGTTTAATCTCAGGGGTGTACACCTCGCATGCGACAAACCCGAAACTCGCTTGGAGCTCAGCCTTGGCAAGCTCCGGCCACCGACCAGCGTTTTCATGTAGCTGTCCGGGCTCAGTAGAACTTGCATGCAACCACAGGTAGCTTGGCTGACTAGGGTACTGGGTGTTTACGTACTTCAAGTACCATGTAGTAATATCCAGTCTTCTCAGAATCGTCAAGCCGGATTTCCTCCCAATCCGCTGGCCGCGGGTTGTCTGCCATTTTCAGTCGCTGGAGAGGAATGCGGTTGGCGATGTGGTAGCTTGAGGAGGCGTGATGATCAAGAAACTACTGAGAGGCTGAAAATGTCGAGGATAGGTTGTGAGTACCGAAGATGCTGAGTGTCGAGTGTGGTGTGTTGAGAGTGACAGGGGTTGCTGGGACTTGGGGCTAGCCTCGCCTTATATGTTCGAGGTTCGACAGTCCAGCCCCGTCGCATCCTCGAAGTCAACGAGACATCGAGAGCAAACACAGTCTCATGACCAGCAATCGCAACCTTGCTGTCCTGTAGCCTCTGCATTCTAGTCTCTTGCGAAGGTATGTCGACAGAGTCACGGGGGTTTGGGCACCGGAGCAGATCTCCCCATGCGCATGTGTCGATTTAAAGATCAAATGTCCCTAGAGCATACGACACGCATGAGTGATTGTTCTGCTTATCAGGCACTTGTCAGAGGGATACGATGGGTTGAAGGCCTTCTGTCGTCCGAACTTTTGGCGCCTTTGTTGTCAGACACCTGACAGTGCTCCAGGTTATCAGCCGCCCGCCAGCGATGGATCTGCCATCTCAACTGCGAAATTTGGTGACGTGGCATCAACTTCTCTTTTGCTCTTCTGGTCACCAGAGTTTTTCACGGGACACCTTACCTAAACTTCACTGAAGGAGAGTTATCTGGGGTGGCTAACTTCGAGCATCAATTGCCATAATGGGTCATCAAACTGTCCCGCGTGAGCTAGCACGGCATCCAGGTGGACAACCGCGCTGACCCTCGCTGTCCTCAGGTGATTGTCAGTTACCAGTGTTAAGTGCCCCGGAACAAAGCGACATAAAGTGGCCTCGCCCCCCTATTGTGCTTCCCGTCTTCACCGCCTTTCGTTATCCCCTACCTCTTCCGCTGTGCCTGCCTATAGATTGCCGCCATTCACCTCCGACGCCCAAGCCGTCCTCTTAGTTCTGCTCGGTGGCTCTTCGCAGGCAGTGAACAAGCTCGACATCTCGGAAACACTACCGACAGGCTACCAAGTCCTTTTGATCGGGAAGTCGCAGCTCAATTATGCCTTCAACCTCCCGCGCTTTTTCGTCACGGCGGGCCATGAGGGTACCTTATCCTCAAGCGCATCCAGGATACGGCGGTTGGTTTGACGGCGTGGGCGATCCATACTTGCACTATGTTGCATTTTCAGGTGCGAAAATAGTGTCAAGGATGTAATGGGAATTTCCAGAACGTAGAGAAGCCGGCACACCCAAATCATGATGGGACTTGACAGTGAACAGGGGTACGACCCTCCTCTCCCCCATCGGCTCAACTATCTCTGCATGAACGACTTGGAATACCCTACGCAACATTGACGACGTAGACTTGGTCAAGGGGGTGCTCGGCCCCGAGCTGCCCGTCACACAACCGCCGGACATGTCGTACTTCCTTTAGCGCATCCATCTCACGGAAATATCCTGCCGCATGGTCGACGATATGGAGCGTCCGGAATCCGAGTCGGTGGACGACGGGCTCGGCCAGATCATATTCAACATGCCCTGCTTCTTCACCCAGTACAGCGACATGGGCGAGGGTGTGGTTGGTTGCTGATGACATCCCAACTAACACCAGCGGCGACGTCTTCGTCAAGACCTACCTCCTCGACTCTATCGTCTACACGCAGCGAGGCAAGCTGCACCTTGGATATCTGGTTTCGAGACAAGGGCCTTCACCCTCACGCGAAAAGTGTCTCGCGTCGACGCGAGGCGTCCGTCATCCACACCGAGGCGGAGCTCGAGCGCCGCCAGTACTCCTTCGCTGTGGGTCGTCTACGTCTGGCAGGCATTCTGAATGGCGTGTTTTATGGCTGGTATTGTTCCACTCAGAGACGTTTGTATCAATACCCATAGTTCATAAGGGGATGGGATGAGGTGCATCGCAGCGAGGTATCCAGGCTTTGGGCATCATTGGGAATGCCACTGAACACTCAGTCGCTGGCACATGTTTTGGACAATTATCGGGGTCAACAGCAGAAGCAGCAGTAGCAGCAGGATCCTGTCCCGGACTAGCTTGCGCAGAGCATGAGGCAGAGCAGCTCATGGATTTTGACATCCTTCTGTGGGACGACCTATTCTCAACAGACGGCACAACTTCCCATTTTGAACCCCAAGAAACCAGATAGACTTTAGCAAACTTTGCAATTATCAATTAGCTTTACCATAAGTTAAAAGGAATGTCTAAGTTTCGCAAACACCCTGCCTACGCTATTCCCATGCTATTCCCGTTCCATGCACCCAAAACCAAACCAAATGAATGACCAAAAGACCCCCAACTCTCAACCCCTCATCCTCACCCTCTCCTCATCCGCCCATCATGATGATAACAATTACCAAGAAATAACATTAACAGCAAAGCTCCTATCAGGCTTCACAACAGCCCCATTCACCACATCCCGATCAGCATACGAAGGATAAGCAATCAACTTCTTGCCCCAATCAGCCACCGACCAAGTGGTGAAACCAGCATCGGGACCAAACTGGCCGCTCCAGCCTGAAGTAACGGTATACGCTCCGCAGTTGGTCGGGCCTGCGGTGGCGCGGCTGACCGGGGCGGCGCCCGTTACCGTGTAGGTGCAGGGGGTGACGGCGGCGACGTGGGTGTCAATGCCGAAGGAGACGGTGCAGGAGGTGTCGGCCGTGTTGCAGGTGCGCTTGAAGTTGGTGATGGTCCAGTCGGCGGCGCGGGCCTGGACGGTGGGGGCTGCGGAGACGGAGGCGGCGGCGGCGAAGAGGCCGAGGATGATGGTGGCGTACTGCATTTTGATGTTGGTGAGGTTGAGGTGAGGAATTATGGTGATGTTGTGATGGTTATATGTGGAGGTAATGTTTTGGGTGTTTGATTGAACTGGTGTGTTGTGACGAAAAGAGAGTCCATGAACTAGAGACTCAACCGTCTTCTTATAGAATTCGACCTTCTTGAAGGCTGCATCGTTTTCGCATCGTCATCACATCGTCATTAGCTTATGGTTGCAGCTGTATCGTTGCATCTCGCTACACATTGTCAGTTCATCGCATTCGCTGAGGCGCGGCGAGTTGAATCGCCACACGAGAAGCTGAGAGGATGCACGCTACGTTAAGGTAGCTGCGGATTGCAGCCATTCACGAGTGCGCCCCATGGCGAGCTTGGGGTAGCACTGCCGCGACACAAACCCCAATCCAACCACGTGCAAGGCTCGTATTACCGCGACACGAGGGGGCACCAATCATGGGAAAACCCGGGGAATACTCCACCCTTCCAAATTAGCCTGCATGCACAAAGTTGTCAGCACTAATTAATGAACGTTACCTAATTCTCGGTCAACCTCTGACTCTCAACATCTCGTACCAGCCTTTTTGCGTTGTTGGGATTTTGTTTTACTGGCTCCAAGTAACTGTTCCCAGAGTTGGGCAAAAGACTGTAAGTATCTATTAAATCGCCCTGGAAAACCACCTTAATTTTAATTCCTTCTTTCTCTTACTATCAAACCGGGCATCCAGCATAATTACTAACACTCAAGAATCTGCATAGCCACAACACCCACCATCGCAATACCGTCTTACCTAACCTAGAATGTGCTACTTCGAGATGACGGAATACGCCTGTGGATACTGGGATTGGGGTAACTTCTGGCAGCAATGCGACATGGCATCCGGGCAGGCGAAACCTGCGTGCGGCCTTAAGGCAATCCACAACATTGTCGCTCTACTGGGAAAGTGCCAGTGTTGTGCCCAACTCGCTACGAAGCAAACACGTAGGAACCTATCTACCTTATGTCATGTTCCCCCCGGTTCAACAACGACCCATCCCTCCCCCTCCGCCCCCTGAGCCCTCACGGTCACCTCCGTCAGGGCCTCCACCACCACTGCCATCCACTTCCTATCCACCGTCCCTCTCATATCAACCCTCTTCAAACTTGGCCCGAACTTCTTCAGCACCTCGACAACATCCCTCCCAAAGAACCTCTTATGCTCCTCCAAAACCAACAAGGTCTCCCACATCCCAATTGCATAATCCTCACTGTCGTACATCGCCCTCTCCACTCTATCAAAGCGCTCCTTATCCACCATAATCCCCTTCAGAATTTTAGCTATCTTTGCAATCTGCCCCCTTGTCATAGTCATAACCGTCTGCACTCTTTCCCACTCAGCTCTACACGGAACCTCCACCAGATCGTCCACCCAGCTATACTCTTGTATCCCAATACCAGGGTCGTATCTTGTTCCACTATAGATCTTGAATTCCCTGCTGAATGAGAACTCTAGTCGTTCGAGGTTTACTGCGGCTGTAGCAAGGGCGGAGAGCGTATGAATATCCAGAACGGAGCGGTCCTCGCTGGGGTCGTCGTCCCAGAGGTAGGACCAACGGATTTCGGCTTGGCGAAGGTAGCGGCCGGGCCCGGAGAGGATGAATTCGAGGTTAGAGGGGACGTCAGTGTCGTGGAAGGAGTAGGTGGGGGAGTAGAGCATGTGGGTGGTTTCAGCGTGGATTTCTAGGAGGGGGTGTTAGTTAAGTGCCTTAGTGAAGGCAGGGAAAGGGGCTCTCACGTCGGCAGGTTCGCATGAGAGCGAGCAGGTCTTCGCAGGAAGGGATCCACCATTCGGGGTTGATGTACTCCAGGCCGGGGGTGTCGTCGGGGCAAGGAGGCTCGTAAAGTTCGCGGTAGATTTTGTTGCGAATCTCGCCGGGGAGGCGGAGAAAGGAGAGGGCTGTGTTTGCTAATGACATTTTGATGAGGAGGAGACCATGCACTGTTTGAGAATACTTTAGATGGTGGGGTGTTGTCGAGTTTAAGCAGTCTGGTAATCCGAATGGATCAAATGCGGGGATTTCGCGCTGTTACCTGGCTGGTGCCTGGATCCAAGAAGATGCCCCTGTCTTGTCAAATTACGTAATCACTCCTTAGTCAGCCGCTCGGCGAGCGGTTGGGCCGCAATTTAGGGGCGAGCGGTCGCGCAGACCGCTTTTAAAATTAAAACACACTGGACGACTTTTAATTACTGCGTTTCTGGTTGACTGCGTAGAATTCAACATGTCTAGGGCAAGGCGGCATTTGGTCCCATGTCGTGCATGATAGCGCATGTCAGCCAAGTTCGATCCATCATCCCCCATCAAAATCTCATTTCAGCCATCACCCCCCTTCATTTTCATCACCTCTTCCACCGTCACCTGCACCTCGAGCGGTATACACAACCTCGGATTCCCGAGCTTCATCAGATCTAACAAGGCCAGTATATCCCCAGGCGAGGGTCCAACATCCGGCACCAGCATGGCGGCGTGCGGAGGAGGGCCTGGCACTATTGATGCAGGGCATCACGTTAGGTGCGCGACGAGTAGGTAAAGACGTGGAGAAGGAGGCAATGCGGCAGAAGTGAACCCCGACGAGGGAGACAAGATTCCATGCATCTCCGCTGCGCTGGAATCTGGAGTTGCAGAGATAAGGTTCAGCCCTTGGAGGTCGAGGTGGGCGCAACTACAACCCTTTTGTTGCCAGTTAAAGACCGCGGGGAACTTGGTGAGGATGTGAGTTGGTGAAGTTTTGTGGTCCTGCGGCGAGGCCTGAAGTTTTGGGATAATGTGGAGCCCCATGTCGTCATTTTTCCCTGCGTTCCTTCCCCCAAAACACTTTCCAAGTAGATTTCTGGCACTTCGACAGACTTACTCCGCCCCCATGGTGCGCAGCGAGTTGGGCACTCAACGGCGAGCCAACGACAAAACAGCTGAAACTTTTAACTGCCCGGTCATTAATAAAGGGTTGGGGTTTGTATGTGAATTCAATTGGCTATCATTACGGCGTATGGACCTCCTCACTGGCTAAACCTCATCAATTTAAACCTCAACCAGGGGATGGGACAACAGAAACCACCCAAATTCTCATCGCTCGCATCAAACCTCCAAGGTGCTTTCTTACAAGGACACTCTACCTCAGGCTCAACCACAACCCACTCGTCCCTCCCGGCCTCTAACAACTGGGCCCTCACCCTCACACCCATGACCCCCGCCACCACCTCCATCCATCTCCTCTCCACCGTCCCCACAAACACCACCTCTCATCCGCTTGGACCTAAACCTCCGCATTGTTTCCAACAAATCCCTTCTAAACAACTCCTTCTCCCTCTCCACCCTCATTAACGCATTCCAATACCACCTCATCTGCTTCGCAGTTCGTTCTCCCACAACTGTATCATTATCCCCTTGCCTCATAACCTCCAAAACCTACTCTAACTCCTACTCATCTACCACCTTATCCTACATATACTACCCCAATCTATCCGCTTCCTCCCACGTAGGCGCCCACTCCTCGACAGGCAACCCCTTCGGTATTTCCACCCCTCTTAACCGCCCCGGCTCATCAAACACCACCTCCTCCATCCACGAATACTGCTTCATCCCCACCACTGGACCACCCCCAACACCACCCCCAACCACCCCCGGAAACCGCACCCTCTTCTCCTTTGTAAACCAAACCTCCAACACCTCCAAATTCACCACCCTCTCCGCCAACACCTCCATCATGTCCAACACACAATCCAAATCCCCCCCTTTATTACCCCCCCCCCCCCCCCCCCCCCCCCCCCCCCCCCCCCCCCCCCCCCCCCCCCCCCCCCCCCCCCCCCCCCCCCCCCCCCCCCACC
>Ga0247780_1001196_pt1 | contig 17253 bp, 8 predicted proteins | sample UWRJL079202R5_FD_179927 | JGI IMG/M metagenome (GOLD analysis project Ga0247780, IMG submission 179927) | Plant litter microbial communities from Arlington Agricultural Research Station in Wisconsin, United States - UWRJ-L079-202R-5 | ecosystem: Environmental > Terrestrial > Plant litter >... | reverse complement strand
GAAGTAAAACAGCCCGAGGCATGGATACGATGAGATACGGGCGTAAAGCTGGTAAGATTGCATGTACGCCAGTCACCATTTGTCATGCACATCAAGAGGGTGATGTTGCCCAGAGGTTCATGGCCGCAAACGACCCGTCCGATTCTTTACCGATAGACAATCAAAGTCAAGTGAGTTGGCGGCCGGTTTACTGATCTTTCAAATTCAATGCCTAGAGGTACGGATTGGACTTGCAGAACACCTCATCAGCGGACCTGGAGCCAAGACAGGGGCGCAGTGTCTTCGAGCTGTCCTGACCAATAGCGAGCCGCGACTTACAGGCTTATGGCATCAGCCATCGAGCTCACTAATGGGGGCCAGGCAGATTTGGCCTTGATATCTTTTGGGAAAGCTTTCCAGATACGGAGAGAAATTGAAATCAAGGATATCAGGAGCAGCCTTGAGTTACTCGCATATATTTGCATATATATTCCCGCAATGCGGCCAACTTGCTGGTTGTGCAGACCTTCGAATTTTTCAACCCTCCAACCCTCAAACCAAGAAACAGAAAAACCACATCCAGTTACCTACGCCCACCATAAAACCCTCAACACTTTTCCTGTCTGCTCTGGTCACGGTTTCAACCATTGTATCTGTCTCTGCCATCGAGAAGTGCGACCCAGGTCTCCTCGAGAAGATTTATCTCTCAAATTGCCGTATCAGGGGCTTCGGAGGAGACAGCAATCCTACGGCATAGTATTCTGAATACACATGGTACAGAGACCGCCTTCTCAACAAGCGGCCGCGGCAACCTGATTCCACGGCCAGAGTGCGGTCTGCAAGAGTGTTTGTGCGATGGGAGGGCGGCTCGGGGAATCGTCATGTGAGTTTCAAGGATATCACATTTGTACCTGCCTACATAGACACATGCTGACCCCAGCTGTCCAGTGCGCCACCTTCGGAGGGTCAAACGTGCAAGCTTGCGCGACCATCCGCTCACGCGGCCCGGTAAGTCGTCGAGTTTCCTCCCTGAATGGACACATGATGAATGCAGACTGACTGGAGCAGCACTTGAGGACTGCGGGAAACTTGCACAGAATCGGCGCAGGGAGTGAGCCTGATTGGACTTGCTTCGTCGATGACGAGGGGGTTCTCTACGAGACGGTGGGTGCTGTCTGTTGGAGGATCTACTATTGCGTCCGTGTAAGTGTTTTGACTCTGTGACAAGCTTTGGAGATCGTAGTTGGTTAACGTCTTTTTTTGCGCAGCTGAGATGGTCGCAGACGAGGTAGGGCGGTGGAGGTGGCAGTGGGGGAAGTGGCTACCTAGGTACTTAGGATAGGTCTTTCTCTCAGCAGTTTTAGGTCAGGCCGGGTGCCTCAGGTACCTACATGTACCTAGATAAGGTAAGGTAGTAGAGAAGTCGCATCCAGGAGACTTTCCCGCGGGACCTTGATAGCCATTGGCAGTCACAAGAGGGAAGAAGCCTGGAAGTGGGTTCGGCCGCAATGCAGCGTGGTTTAAACTCGCTAACTTCAATCCCCCCAACGGGTCAAATGTGCGATCGGAGCCGATCTCTGTAACTTTCGTTCATCATCCAACAGTACCGATCATTCCCAGTAGCAATACAACATGCCCAAGTGGAAGGGTCCGAAAGGACCTACGAGCAAGCAACAGCTTCCCATCCTGTAGCAGACGGATCTCCCACCGGCTAAGGCGAAGGAATGGCACAAGCACCAGGCCGAGTGCCTCAGTGCCCGCCGTGACGGCCGTCCCCTTCGCGGATTGCCCGAGGCGAATCCGATATGGACCCAACGCGAAAGCACCAACATCCAAAACAGCGGCCTTTACAAGTTGCCCCCCGAAGTCCGATTCGAGATTGCCAAACACATGGACGACACCACGCGGCAGGCAATACGCAGGATAAGTGGCGCATTCATGCAAATGATAGGCGTGCTGGACCTTCGACGGATTAGAGATAGAGGCACCAATCCGCATACGCACAATCTTGTGCAATTTGTTTTCCTCCGCATTTTGGATCGATCTGCCTGGCCGCTTCCGATTAACGGGCCGCTTTGGGGAACTCGGGCAGCCCGCGAGCACCTGAAAGCTTGGCTGGCCGACGATACAAGCAGGCTATGTCAGAACTGTCGCGCCGTCCCGGGATATGAAAGTCTGCCCGACTTCAAGTTATCTTGGTACGTTGATCCCCAACGGCCGCGAGCATCACCGTATCTTCTTCTCGCCAAAGCAGCGTGAGCTTGAAAATCCCCGGCGCATCTGCATTGGGAGGGAGGGTCATGTCCGAGTGTGTGCACACAAGGTGCTCACGTTTGCTGATATCGAGGCATTCGCCATACACCTGCACCTACGGAGGGAGGTAACCTCGAGAGTAAGTGCACGGAACTGGCGCACCAGCCGGGCAGGGCACGCGAGCACAGGCACTTCTATTACCCTACCGTGTTCACCACATGGAGAGCGAATGGGGTGCATATCAACTGCACAATCCCAGTGTTCGATCTAGACCCGATTCTCCCCGTCCAGAAACACCATATTCGGCGCTTTCTCAAGTCCCACGAGGACACATTGAGCAACGTCTTCTGTCCTCACGTCAAACCGGACGACGGGCAGCTGCTGGTTCCATTTGAGCCAAGGCAATGCGCTTGCTTCGACAAAGTCGCCGACAATCCAGAATCCGGGTCTCCAGCGTCCAGCCGTACATCTCATACATGCACCACCAACACCATGTGCTGCAGGTGCCGTGCCACCCGGAAGCCCGAACGCAAGGGGTATTTCCTCCCGCCGGAGAACCACAACGTGTCCCGAGGCTTGCTCATCGGAGAACAAGCCCAACTGCCACGCCATTCGTACAGCTGCACAGAGTGCAATACCAAATACTACTGGGTGAGACCTCAGGGCTCATATAAGGTCTATCTGAGGGTTCAGAAAAGGATTGAGCCTTACTTAGTATTGCGAACCTACGTTCACAACTCGGGTGTACCAACACTCCTGGCTGACCCCACGGACATAAATTGGCTCAGGGCGATTGACCCCGAGTCTTGGGGGATAACAGATGACGAAGAGTTCAAGCATGTTACGTGCTGTCCGGAAAAGGCATGCGCGAGAAGAGGGAGATGGCGTGAGTTGTGGAAGTGGCCCAAGTCCACTCAGTTAGGTTGATAATGGATAAGCGTAGGTAGTTGATACCGCGAAAAGCGGTAGCATAGCAATATTACAGGCCACAGTTGGGGATCTAGGTGGCTGTGGTGTTCGTAAGTTGGAGTTCAGTGCGGTGTGGTGTGTGAAAAAATTGGTCGCCTTGCCCGCCCTTGGCTTCGAGGTGAGTTAGGGGGCGGTTGTTGGCAAAGGAGAGATTGGTCCGAAGTACTGTGCATGTTGGCGTTGCGGGCCAGTTGCGTTGACGAAGAATCGAGTCTCAGCTTGAAGAACATGAAGCGGGAGACATTCTTTAAGTGGCCTCATAGACTATTTGCGAGGGCAAAGAACCAGCCCATGGTCCAGCTATTGTGTGTCCATTCCCGGCTTCCCACTGATACGAGCGGTGACATGGGCGGCAAAAGTCTAGACGTTGAAATAAGCATCTTTAATTAGGCATATCTGGTGCTACCGTTCCCAACATGCCGGTTCGCTGCTCAAGGTACGACGTTGAAGGCGTGTTCAACGTGCGGGAAGGCTTCGAGTTCTCGGTACTGCCACCGACGCAATGCATTTCCCAATCCTTTGGGCATCCTCCACTTGGCGGCCATCTTTATCACCTCTACCGCGGTCCCTCGACCCAGGGGCGGTTCCGCTCGGAACGCTTATCCCGAAAAAGCGAGAATGTGACGGTGGGACCCGGTATCGATGTTCGTCAGGCTAATCTAGGACGAATAAAACCGTCGTTAAATCTCCGTACCTAGGGTGGAATTGATATGAAGAAATGCAATAGAGGACAGGGGCTTGCAATTCAGCATCGGAGCTTTCACGGAGCCAAACGCAAGTCGTGCGGGTAGACGCAGCCCAGCGGGCCCGTCAGCGGGGCCGGGACGCCGAGTCGCAGACAGCGGGACCGAATGGAGACTCCAGCGGCCGACTCGTCTCGTCCTGCATCGTCCAATGCGTAGGGCGGATGCGGGCCGGCACGGGGTGGTGTGGAGCCCCTTGGACAGCAACGACCCAGGAGGTTGGGTGGCAGCCCACGCATCCAGACCCCTGATCTTAGCTACCGCAAACCGCAAGCCAGTTCAAGGTGCCTGCATTATCTCCTCTCAGCTCATGAGGGGCGTGCAGGACGGCCACAGCTCCCCCTCACCAACGCCCAATGAAGGGTGCGGGGGCAGCCCAGCAACGCCATTCGGAACAAGCCCCTCTATTTATCGAATCCCCCGCCCCTCCTCAACAAATACACACACACACACTCGTAAATTTGGGCGGTGAAGATGAGGGGTTGGGCTGCGTTGCGCATAGCGTGCCGTGCGTGTAAGCCCGAGACTTCGCGCGCAACTATCGTAAGACCGCCTAGACGAACGTCGGGAATCCGAGTCGCTTCATGAGTGCGATGGGCGCGCTCGATTCAGCGTCCGGTGCTATCGGTCGCGCTTCGCGACTCGGCTGTCGTTCAGACAACTGCAGGTCCAGAGTCCGTCGGCTGCCGGACTCTGAATCGGGGAGATCCCGTCGGCGGTGATTCCCCGCCCCACTCCGAAATGGGAGCGCGCTGGGCAGCCTGGGCGCTGTCGAGAAGGAGGTGGGGTACGGAGTCCCGCGCTGGTGCAACTCCGTCTCTCGATTTATCCTGCCCCCAGCCCCTGGCTAGTCGGGCTAGCTTGCGTGCAGCGAGCGAGGCCGTTGAAATAAAAGAACGTCTGCGTGCCCGTCGTCCCTGCTGCTGCTGTCCTGCTCTCCCTCTCTTCCCCCTCATTCCCGGTGATATTTTGTTGTCTGCTCAGCCCGCCAGCCCGTTTTAGCGTCTCCCCCCAAACTTACACACCCAAAAACCGCACCCCGCAACCCCGCCAATCTCCAAAATGGTTCTCGCCGTCCCCACCGCCAGCCTCGAGGGCAAGGTCGCGCTCATCACGGGCGCCGGCCGCGGAATCGGTAAGGGTGTTGCGCTCGAGCTGGCCAAGCGTGGCGCATCCGTCGTCGTCAACTACGTGTCGTCCGAGGGCCCGGCGCAGGAGGTCGTCAAGGAGATCGAGTCGTACGGCAACGGCGCCAAGGCCATTGCCATCCAGGCCGACGTCAGCAAGGTGTCGGAGATCAACCGGCTGTTCGCCGAGTCCAAGGCGCACTTTGGCAAGATCGACATCGTTATGTCCAACAGCGGCACCGAGTCGTGGGACAAGACCGAGGAGGTGACCGAGGAGAAGTACGACCACGTCTTCAACCTCAACGCGCGCGCGCAGTTTTTCGTCGGCCAGGCGGCCTTCAAGAACCTCGAGCAGAACGGGCGCCTCATCCTCATGACCAGCATCGCCGCCGGCCTGCTGGGCGTCAAGAACCACGCGCTGTACAACGCGTCCAAGATGGCCGTCATCGGCATGGTCAAGGCCTTTGCCACCGACTTTGGCGTCAAGGGCATCACCGTCAACGGCGTCGCGCCCGGCGGCATCAAGAGCGACATGTTCACCCAGAACGCCTGGCACTACATCCCCGGCGGCACCCCCGAGTGGCCCGCCGAGAAGATCGAGACCCTCATGGCCCAGCACTGCCCGCTCGGCCGCTGCGCGCTGCCCGAGGACGTCGCCCGTGTTGTTGCCTTCCTCTCCAGCGAGGACGGTGGCTGGGTCAACGGTAACTACCCCACCCCTCCCACTTCCCCGCAGACAAACCCCATTCCATTTACTGACAGCCGCGACAGGCCAGGTCATCACCATCTCGGGCGGGTCCTCGCAGTAAATTCGGCATTATTGCTGCCATGTGAGATGACTGATGCTTTGGACGACGGATAGATGGGCTGCGGTGCGGTGGCATTCTGGATTGGGCATGAATGGCTTTCGGATGGGGAGGCGAATGGAAAGACGCGGCTGTTGAATTGTCTGCAGCTGGAAGCGTCGGGCGCTGCTGCGGGATGCGCGGCCACTAGAAAGGATGGGTGGAGACTTGGACTTGCACTTGAACTTGATCCCAAGGGAAGACGAAGAAAATGTACACCTCACGAGCGCCTCGGCCGGGTCTCTGAGGGATATGAATAGCTGGTCAGATAAAAACAATTGACTACGAGCCTGTCTGGCTCCGTCCGAAGCGTTCTCCCTAACAAAAAATTGCTAGTGAAAACAAACCGTCGAGGAAGGGAAATTTCCCTGAGCTGCTGCGGACGACTGGAATTGGTCTGTCTTGTTGTCAGGGCCCACCGAATACGTTAGCAGCTCCGTGCAGAGAGAGCACGGTCCACCCGGGCCACTTCCGCGGCGGCATGCTCCACCAGGGCGGCAACCCCACAAACGCCAAAAAATAATATTATTTAGCAGCACATTTCTGCCACCATCAGAAAAATGTGGTTGTGAGCCAAATAGCAAAATAGGAGTGGACGAGCTGGGAATTGAACCCAGGACCTTCCGCATACAGTAGGAATAGGAATTCCAGGTATGCTAAGCGGACGCTCTACCAACTGAGCCACACGCCCGATTGTTCGATATGTTGAGCTTCACTGGAGGGGTTCAAAGTGCTGGTGCCAGGGCAGGCATGTTGGAACTGAAGGCACGGAATCCCGGAGTCCGGTGCCATGGGTCGGGAGTGGTCATCCCAACCCTTGATGCTGGAGTGAGTAAATTTCCAGGTTAAAACCTAGTTCGGTGGTTCGGGTCTGAACTTGGAGTCCTCGCAACACCCCGTTGGAAGCTGCGATTGCCCCCTTCCCAGCAGGTAGTCCCAGGAGGAAATAAGATTCACTCACATTCGTATCTAGATTGTGGGGAATTCCCTGCATGCGAATTGAGCCTCGTGGGAATTAGACATATGTGGCCCGGGACGTATGCAAAGCTTGATCAGAGCTCAGATGCAGATGCTCGAGTGGTAAGTTCGTCAATTCCTAGTTATCAATCTGATTATCACCCAAGCCCGCGGACAGACATCGTGATGCCGGTGTCAGCCGCTGTCAAACGGAGAGAACAACCAGCCGGCACCACATCGTGAACATCGCGTAGCAGGTGGTTGCATCCGAAACCGCTTGCATCAGCGGATAGTTATGTTTTTATTATTAAGGACGTCCTCACCCGACTTTCTCTCAACCGATATCGCCGGACATCGTCAGAGTCTCAGTTTCAGGGGCAGAGCAGCGCAAACGAACACGCACACGCCGCCTAAAAATCGCCACCCAACGATACCAGTGTTTATGTCTAAAGTTTCAGAGTTTCGATTAAACAAGGAATGCGTGATTTGCGGTTTTTATATTCACGTCAAGGTGAATTCTCTTAGGGCAAACGGCGCTTATTTTCCTATATCTCATCCACTGGTTAGCAGCGGAGGTGACCCGAATGAAGTCGGTGAATGTCTGGTGGCCCATCTCTAAAAACACATATAAGGCACGAGCAGGTCCTCGACGGTGTCCACTTCCCTCTCCCATCGCACGCACCCTTCGTCGATCTCTAGATAGAGCAAGGCATCCCCCCCCGCAACATGAACGACCTGCCTTGCAGCACAACCCCTGACGAAGACGCCAAATCTACCCTTGAGCCATCAAATCCCTCCACTATCCGCAAATCCGCCGTTGATTTTCTTAAAGCCGCAACCGAGCGCAGACGGCGCAACATGAGCGGAGCAGCAGAGACCACGGCCGCTTGGGGCGAGGGCGGCCCTATCACCATCGCCCAGTACAAGGCACTGATGACCCAGCTTTCAGAATGCAACAAAACTATGAAAATGTTCCGCCAGGTGGAAAACGCACTTTTCACCCGCATTGCCTACCTCGAGCAACAAAACCTCAACCTCCGAAATCAGCTCCAAGCGAAGCAAAGCCTCATCCTTCAGAGCATATCACGAATCAATGATAAAACCGACGTCCTCGAGGACATGCTTGCCGATGTGGAGGAAGCCGCGTTTCGACTGGAAATGAAGGTCGACAAAGAGCTGGAGCATCAGGATGATAGTGATAGTGATGCCGAAGATGAGGGCGACAGCACGCCGGTGAAACCCGAGAACCAAGGCGGCAAACCCGCCATCGTCTCCAGCACCGCCCCCTCCCCGTCTTCAACCCCTAAGGGCCACCACACCTGTGAGCCGCGTATCATTGGCTACTACCGCGACGACCAGACAGTGAGATACACCAACCACCACCACATCCAATACCTACCTACCTACCTACCTTACCCATCCCAAACTGACATCCCTCTTCCAGTATATCAGCTTCCATGTATCTAACACCGCTCAGTCCCAGTCTCACCGCGCACTGCCCCATTACGGCCGGGGATTCACTCCAATCCATACCTCCCCGCTTCAACCGAACGAGCAGTTCGTGCCGACGTCGAATACTGGGACTCCTCCCCCGATGTACTGCCCATCAGCCGCGACCCAAGCTCACCAGCAGACCGCCGGGGAGCTGACAGGCCAGGAGACAAAGAGTGAGGAGTTGAATAAGAATGAGAGCATGGACGTAGACTCAGAGGAGAAGGACAAAGAGCAGGCGCATGCAAATCCAGCCACCCCTTAGGTGTGCCGCGCCTGGAAGTGGTAGCCATGGGGTGGTGAAGCTGAGGAAGGATGGGAGTGGAAGAGGAAGAGGTCGACTTTTGGCTGGGTTCTGGGAGCTCGAAGTTCATAGATCATGAATTATGCATTATGAGTCGCATCGTATATCATAGTATAGCCACGGGTCAGGGGTCGGTTGGTAAATATTTAGATTTAGAGATTCTATACACGGTCGTTACTGCGTACCTAGATAGTAGTACCGTGGTCTGGGCACCACGCGCTCCGTCGTTGAAAGTAGATGGTAGGTAAGCGGGTAGTATTTACTGGGCAGGTATTTAAGCTGGCCCAGATATCCACGGGGTTGACACAACGAATGGGCGCATTGTGTACCACCCATGCCCTGTGAAAAGCCGAGGCAAAGCGTTGAATTCCGTCCTAGCCCTGCGTTGCACAAACTGGGCCTTCCAATCAGAATCAAAGCCAACGGCGATGAGACTGACTTGTGGACATCAGATACCAGTACCAAGCACCTGACTAACACCACCTACTGAAACAAGCTCACCTACTCAACAAATTCGGCCGGATGAGAGTGGACGTCAAATTAAACCCATAGCTACCTCCTAATATCCAAAACTTCTGCCCTCGCCCTTGGTATCACAGCAGGTATAAAAAGAAAGCTACTCCCCTTACACCACCCGAGCCCCCGCATGCCATGGATGGAATGGAATTCTCATCCAAATTATTCCAGCACACCAAAATCTAGCCAGTGTAGCCCCAGCGAGGAGCGTTGATGATGATGCCCATGAGGCATCCGGAGATGATGCCGGTCACAGGCAGGGTGATGAACCAGCCGAGGTAGATCCACAAAACCATCCGCCAGTTGATAGTGCGCCACGTGCCTGAGCAGAGACCCACACCGACGGTAGCGCCCGTGATGCACTGCGTGGTGGAGATGGGAAGCTCTGGAAGGGTGGGTATGTTAGCTCATGGTCACCAAATCTGCCAACGGAAGAACTTACTAAGACGAGTCGCAAGAATAACAGTGATAGCCGAGCCCAACTCCATCGAGAAGCCACGCGAAGGCGAGTGCAGAGTGATGCGGTTACCCAAGTTCTTCATGATGTTATACCCATATGTCCAAAGACCAATGACCAAGCAGGCACCGCCGAAAGCCAGGATCCACAGCGGCACCTCCGACTTGTCCTTGTCGGGGATCTTCCCATCCTGCCAGATCTGGAAGACAGTTGCGTAGGGGCCGATGGCGTTGGAGATGTCGTTGGCGCCGTGGGTGAAGGATGCAGTCGCTGCGGTCATGACCTGCAGGAAGCTGTACATGTACTCGGCCTTGTTGTCGTAGTGGGCGGCGTGCGCGTGCAGCTCCTCGACATCGCTGGACATGACGGACTTGCGGTTCTGCATGTTGACGACGTCCTGGTCGACACCGCGGAGCACCGCCCACTTGACATACCAGAAGAAGACAGGGCCCGTGTACCAGGCACCTTCGGGCTTGGGGCCGACGAGCTTCTTGACGGGCGCCTTGGGAGGGGAGTCATCGGCCTCGGAGGTATCAGAGGCGATCTTCTTCTCGCCGTTCTCGCCCGTCGTTTCGGCACCACCAGTGACTTCCACGTCGCCACGGGCAGCGGCGCGGCGGGCATCGAGCTCCTCCTTCGTCAAGTGTCCGGCGTAGTAGTCCTTGAGAGCATAGTCCGCCGGCATCGGAGGCGGATCTCCGCGGCGCAGCAGGAGAGGGCCGAGGGGGATGTGCCACCAGCGAAGGGGCCAGTCTTCGCGGATGACAACACGGTAGAGCCACGGGAGGAGGAAGATGGCGATGACCAGCGCCCAGGCCGCGCCCACGCCGACAATGGTTCCGGCGATCTCGGGCTCCGACAGTGTGATGGTGTATGCACCGCCCTTCCACAGGAGAAGCATGGTGAGGAGGCAGGCGGTGATGCCGAAGTACACGGGGACGAGGAAGAAGGCCTTCCAGACGGGGTTCGTGCGGAGCATGACGCCGAATTTGGTGATCAGGAAGATGATGGCGCCGAAGGCTCCGGAGAGTCCTGGTGCGATGATCCACGCGAGGAATACTTGGACAACACCGGAGTTGATGGCAGCGGTGCCAGAACCAGATCCGACCCACTGAACGCCTGAGTATTGTTAGCGAATGGCTGGAACAGCCAGAAGGAGAGGCGTACCGTTGGCGCCAACAGAAGCAACGCCCATGCCAATGACGCCACCCATGATGGAGTGGGTTGTGGATACAGGGAGACCGACGCGGGTAGCGATTGTGAGGTAGATGGATGAGGCAGTGACGGCGCAGACCATGCCCAGCATCAACAAGCCGGGATCGGTCTTGAACAGGACGGTGTTGATGACCTTGGTGCGGATGGTATCGGCAACGCGGGCACCGACGCCGAGGGCACCGCCGAACTCCATGATGGAGCCCAGGACCATGGCTTGGAGGTACGTGACGGACTGGGAACCGACCGAGGTTGCCCACGAGTTGGCGACATCGTTGGCACCAATGTTCCAGGCATCAAGGCCCGCGAAGATGGTGCCAATGGCAAAGAGGTAGTCGAACTGATGGAGAGGCATCTCGACGACTGCTGAGGTGGCGTTCTCTTGGAGAGCACTTCGGTGGGTGGCAGCAGATACGGAGAGAGCAAAAGCAACCATCAAAGAACACGGCCAACGCCATATTTAACAATACTACAGCACGACTCGGCAGCATGAGCGCGACAGCTCGGCGCGAGCATCAATCCCATCAACTTCGGCATCGCCAAGCTGAAACCCCACACACGTGGGCATGTTCTCTTGCCAGTGTTAGCAAACAACACCGGGAAGGCACCTCCCATTGCGGTCCTGCCTTGGATTCTCCCTCCACTGGGTGGAAGACTTGGACCCATTGGAACTTCCAAGGAATGCACCTTCCACCCCGGGCACTTGACCGCTAATCACAGTGTGAATGACGGGCGGCAGGCGCGCCCCGCAAAAGCTATCACAGCTATCGCACGGCAACCATCCCACTTATTCGGAAAGTTGCTAAACCGGCCGCTCTGGTTCTTGGGAGTCGAGTGGCCTCGGATAAGACGGCAAGTCATGCCAAAGAGGGTCACCGAGAGCGCGACGTTCGTCCCAACATGGCTCACACTACCGCCTGGTCTCTTACCACTGGGCGGAGACACCCAATCATGCGAAAGCAGGATGGCAAGCCAAGAGCTAAGACATTATCAGCGGGATATGAAGGAGGTGAATCCGGAATGCTGGAAAGCTTAGCCCTCGAAATGGGCCTCGAAATGGGGTCAGGAGCTTCGATAGACCATGCAGCATGGGCTTGGCCGATATTTGTATTCAGCGTCCGAGGCCTGTGGGAAGCTTGTGGGAGCGGTTTGGAAGAATCATCGATGGATGTTGATGCACGTGGGGCCGGCGCTCTGGATGCCAAGATGTGAGCCTGGAGCTTGGAGCTTGTTGTTTGGACCCTGAAGCTTGGCCAATAATTGGCGAATTGGGGCCGTGGAAGTCGCAACGTGGAGGATTGTTAGGGCGAGAATCCCCCTACGCTAGAATTTCCACCCTCTGCAACTAACATGCTCACCTAGGCTTCAATTAGCTGGATCCAGGTGGGCTTTGAATGGGGTGAAGTTGGAAGAGTTGGTGATGTGTAGGATCACGTGAGGTGACAGATCCGATGGAGTTCGGATAGCAGCACAGACGTTGTTCGAAATCCAGCGATTTCTTCGGGTTTAGATTCTGAAGAAATCCTCCTTGATTAGAAGCAAAGAAAACTGGCAGGGAGTCCAAGTGTGGTCACGATTGCCGTTGGCTGCCGGGTGCCTGCTGTGGAAAGTTCTGATTATGAAATGGAGCTTTGTCAGGGGCGCGATTCCATACAGCCCCTGTACCTGATGATGAGAACATTGGGGAAGTCGAAGTTTGGATGCCAGTCATTGTTTCATCTTCATTGCTTGGATGGTTCAGTAATCGATGATCGACCGATAAGAGCTTATCGGTGACTAGTGTGGGGTCGGATTTCAAATCAGCCGAATTTTGTCAGCACACGTCATACTAACACTCACGCTATCAGATTTGCAGTCAAACTGCTAAGGCGGACAAACAGATCCACTCGATCCTCTAACACCCACCGCCTCGCCAAGCCTTGGAAAGAGCGGCCTGTCGCAAAAACTTACCTTCGAATTTTGTGCCTGACGAATGAAGCAATTTGTAATCCAGCTCTGGCATCCTCACCGAAGCCCTACGAACTCCAAACCACCACCATTGATGGAGCCTACAAATACAGTCGTTCGTGCCCCAAGGCAAGAGTTCAAAATGGAGAACCAACGACAACATCATCGCCTTGAAACAGCAACACTACAAAGTGCAAAGCCAATCCAACGATCATTGGCCTTGTCACCGAGTTTCGAGTTCAGCCTCTTTGTGAGTTCCTACCGTCTTGGATCTTCAAGACTGGTACCAAGCTCCTTGGACACACATAGTCCCAAGTGCCGCAGAAATGGCCTCTTCAAACCAGCTCGCTCCTGCTGCTGCGGCAGGGACACCATACCCATCAGACATGAGCGGCGCCACAACTCCTGCGATGAGCGTTGCGCCGACAATAGAAAAGCCGGTTGAAGGCTCAGACCCCGAGAAGGCTTCCGATCAAAGTCCGAGGCGATCGTCCGAAACGCTACACTCCGGCAGCGAGACGGGCACCAGATCAATCCAAGGCTTCAGGTGGATCCTCGTCTGCATTTCCCTCTACGTGACAGCCTTCCTCTACGGCCTCGACACCACCATCGCCGCCGATGTCCAAGGTCCTGTCGTTGAAGAGTTCGGTCACATCGAGCAGCTGGCCTGGATTGGCTCTGGCTTTCCGCTCGGCTCCGTCGCTGTGATCCTCCTCGTCGGCAACCTGCTCAACAACTTCAACATGAAGTGGGTCTTTATCTCGGGCGTGGCTCTATTCGAGGTTGGATCCGTGATATGCGGTGCCGCACCCAACATGAACGCCCTCATCGTCGGCCGCGTCCTCGCTGGCGCTGGTGGCTCAGGAATCTATCTCGGCGCCCTGAACTACTTCAGCTACCTGACGCTGCCTAAAGAACGCGGTCTGTATATCTCGCTGATTGGTTTCTTCTGGGGCGTTGGAGCCGTTCTCGGACCCATCATCGGTGGCGCGTTCGCCGAGTCTGGCGCAACCTGGCGTTGGGCCTTCTACATTAACCTCGTCATCGGCGCCGCCGTTGCGCCCGTCTTCGTCTTCTTCCTGCCCGCAATCCACCCCATCCAGGGTAAGTCGATCCGGGAGCGCCTCGCCAACCTTGACCTCCTCGGCCTGACCCTCGTCGCCGCAACCTGGGCGCTGTTCACTGTCGCCTTCTCCTTCGCCGGCGTCATCTACTCCTGGAGCGACGGCCGATCCATCGCCCTCATCGTCGTCTTCGGCCTCCTGCTTATCGCCTCCGGCCTCCAACAATACTTCACCATCCTCACCACCAAGCTCACCCGCGCCGTCCCCGGCCACCTCCTCCTCAGCCGCACCCAAATCCTCCTCGTCATCACCACCGGTGCCTCCACCGCCTCTCTCTTCGTAACCGTCTACTACATCCCCATCTATTTCCAATTCGTGCACTCCGACGGCCCCATCCAGGCCGCCATCCGTCTCCTCCCCTTCATCATCATCGCCGTCGTCACCAACGTCACCGCCGGTAAACTGCTCTCCACCATCCGCGCCTACATGCCCATCTACCTCGTCGCCGGCATCCTCATCACCCTCGGCGGCGCCCTCCTGGTTGTCTACCTTGACCCCGCCACACCAGAGGCGACCATCTACGGCCTGACCGTCGTCGTCGCCATCGGCACCGGCCTTACCATCCAGCTCGGCTACGCCATCGCTACCTTGACCGTCTCCCCACATGACATCGGCAATGGCATCTCCCTCCAGAACTTGGGGCAGATCGGCGGCAGCACCGTCGTCCTGGTCATCAGCGGGCAGGTCTTCCAGTCGTATGCCCTGGCGAACCTGACTGCAGCGCTCGGAGGGCAAGGATTCTCGGCTGAGGAGATTGTGAGTGTTACGGCGGGCGCGCAGAGTGCCGTGTTCCAGACGCTGAGTGGGGAGTTGAGGGAGAAGGCGATTGGCGCCATTGTGAGTGCGATGCAGAGATCTTTTGCGCTGGTGCTGTCGTCGGGAGTGATCATGATTGTGGCGGCGCTGGGGATGAAGAGGGGGAGGTTGGAGTTTGAGGAGGGGGATGTTGTAATGGCTTAGGGGGGCTGGAGTGTGAAGGTTTTAGAGGAGTGGTGGATGGGTTGTTGAAATATGGAGTCGGGGATAGGATTTATGAGAGATATGGGTGTTGGGTAGGATACAAGGTGCACAGTACTAGTTCTAAGATGCATCGTAGGCGCTGGAGTTGGGGTGTTTGAGCATTTACAATGGCTTTTGGAGAGGTAGATTGGTAGAATCACATAGAGAAATTGGATATAATTTGAGACCAATCTGGGCACGCAAAATCTCCTTTACGTAGGTACCTCTCGCGTGTGACATTGCTCACTCTGGCTCAGGCTCGGCTCAGTCCCTGTCCCGGCGTCAGAAAGGAGTTCAGGGGCCCTATACCACCTCCCCGCTGACTAGATGCCCATCGCAGGCCAAAGCCGGAGAGTTTAGTCTCAAGGTCTATTTAAAATGTCTTGATTTTGCATAAAACTTTAAAACAAAATAAAAAACCAACCCCCTCTCCCCCACAGCCCAATTCTATTACATCTACTACTTTAAGAAGGGAGAGCTGTATAACTTCACCCTTGGTATGTGTCCGGTCCCATCGCCGCACCTACAAAAACGATGAGCACAGCCGCATACGCAGCAGTACAAGCCACGACATCCTTGGGCTGTGAATCAGTCATGAGGAATGCCAAGCAAAGGGCCACAACCACCACAAAACACGACGAAGTCCAAATAGCAGTCGCCTTGGTTGGATGCAACACCATGATCAACATCGGCACGACCACCGCCAACCCGCCAACCAATGCAGCCAACGCCCGAGAGAGCAGAGCCCGCTTGCACTGGTTCTGCTTCTCCTTTGACAGGCCCGACGTCGTCTGCTCCAAGACTTGGTCGAATTCATTGTTGATGGCCTGGCGTTGGAGGGCGATGCCAGTCTGGAGAGCGTCTCTCCGTTTATTCCGATTTGCTGTGCCATCTTCGTCGCCGGGTAGTGCTGCGAGGCACTCTTCCTCTTTTCTCAACGTCACGACCTTGGAGACGAGCGACTCGACCTTCCCTTCGGTTTTGAAAAGATGCTTGCCCTCGTTGCGGAAGAACCAGTAATCTCTCAGTGCATTTGCTTGGGCTCGATCAGTAATCTACCTCTTTGGGAGCTACCGTATCTTGTAAGACATACTGTATTTTGAGAGGTCGTTGCAGACCTGCGACGAAACGTTGGAATCCATCCGCCGATCTGAATGATCTACTGCTCTCAGGTGCTGCAGCAGTGTGATGCGCTGCGATAAGATGTTGTATCGGTGGAGGAGGTCGACGTGTTGCAGTTCGTCGTTGTCGGCAATAACGTTGCTGCACAGTTTGCTCGCCAAGTGCGACCGTCCAGCCCGGCGGTCCTTCATGTCACTTCTGAGCTCATTCATTCGCCAGAGCATCTTGTGAATTAAAAATTCGGTTCTCTGGCGCGTCCTTCGACGTCTCTCGGATCGGTGGCCAGTGATAGTGAATTTCATGATGCGCTGTGGTTGGATGTTGCTGGATGATGCTGGTGTCTGGGTGGACTGCATTGGAGAACAGAGAGGAAGCGGCGGAGAAGCAGGTTTTGTTCGTGTCCGATGGGCAAAATCGGACAAGTCAGACTAAGCGGTCAGGTGCAGACAGGAACCTTTGACCAATTGCTCCTGCTCAAACTGCGCCGAGTCTGCTTGGATGGGAGAAGACGTTCAGCCGCTGCGTGGCGTCGGAGTTGTGAGCGTGCTGCCTCCTCCACGCGGAGTGGCTATAACCATCGTTTTCGGGATTGAAATTCTGTGGTGCAAGGAAAACGGAATGAAAGTACTGATATTAGGTCGACCTATCTCAGAGAAGAATCAGAGAAATCTTGGGCAAATCAGCCCCAGCTCGCCCCAGCTAAGGACTGCGAACGACAAAGGAAGGTTCATGTGCCTAGATAGAGTCATACTGCTAGTTAGCTATCAACCATCCACTCCGGTAGGGCACAGAGTGAATTAGTAGTAATGAAACTGCACGTAGTGAGTCTGACAAGCCCAGGGAATCTCACACGAGCAATTTCATCCCGGTTCCAATAACTTCAACATCGCGCTCCATATTCATAATTCATTCCATCATGTATGCTAATGCCCGATATCCTAATCCTAACCTCAATCCCAATTCCATGCAATCCCAGTCCCAACCCCAGTCCCAACCCACAGCACCAAACACCCACTCAGTATCAAACATTAAAAGTACAAACGAAAACATCCTCTTCTCCATATCCAATCCCTCTTTCCCATCTCCCCAGTATCACCATACCACCATAAGTACCTAGATAAGCACCTATCAAACCACCCCCGCCAAAACCCCCATAACAACCAAATACCCCCCCACCAACACCCCCCACTCCCGCCCCTCCCCTCTAG
>Ga0247780_1001195_pt1 | contig 17292 bp, 15 predicted proteins | sample UWRJL079202R5_FD_179927 | JGI IMG/M metagenome (GOLD analysis project Ga0247780, IMG submission 179927) | Plant litter microbial communities from Arlington Agricultural Research Station in Wisconsin, United States - UWRJ-L079-202R-5 | ecosystem: Environmental > Terrestrial > Plant litter >... | reverse complement strand
AAGGAGGCCCGGTCGCCTCCAGGAAATTTCCAGGGGTTGCGCCAACTTCTCGGGCGCTCGTGGGAGTGGAGGCAGACCCGCTGGATCCTTGCACATCGAATCCTGATAGGGTTAAGCGTCAGGGACGGCCGTTTTATTGGATCGCGGAAGCCCTGGTTCGACCCGTGCTGGTGGGACGGCTTTCGGCGGCTGCCCCGTCAGGGGGTGCCAATAGCGGAGGGGCACTCGAAGATCTCCAGGGGGTGGGGTCAGGTGAGGATGGAAGCCTCCGTCGAAGCTGGTGCACGGTTGTTCCCCCTGATTCAGAAGTCTGATGTTTCCAACAGCTCAGCTTTGGTCCGCCCTCAAGCGCAGCCCTGCTCTCATGCTCAAATAATTCGCAGAGCAATGCGAAGGAGATGACAGAGACGATGCAGTCGCTTGCCGTTTATCACGACCTCGTCGCCTTCGCAACGACTCAATAACTATGTACTCTATTAATATCCAGATCTAGACCAGCCATCTGGGGTTCCAAGGCCGCTGCTCCAATGGAGCCCATTTGAATCTGAGATCCAATCGGAGCAGAGTTTGAGGGAGGTATTCCTTTTGGAAGGTGATCAGCAGTTTCTCCTGTCGTCGAGTTTGAGGCTCTCCCGGTGCATTGGCCCAAACTCCGACCAAAGGGGCCAGTCATACTGCGTTTGCGACGGCGATCCGTTTGCTCAAGGCCCTCGGCCACCCGGATTGGACGTGATGTGTCGGAACTCCCGCCAAACACCTTGCCGTGTGGTGGGGGGACGCACGCCACCCGTCTGAGGCAACGGCGCTCCACACCGAGCAACCTCGCTGCCTCGTTGTCAACACGATCTGAGAGGGAGCCTCATTGACGACCTGGAGATTTTGCCGTGCGACATTAGCCAGCGTCATGTGTACAAGGTGCGATATATTGTGCCGACATTTCTTCGCCGAAATACGAACGGAATTTGTCGCACGTCGCACAGCGAGTTCACAGACTCAAAGTCTCGGAGACGAACTCGCGGGGGAGGTCGGGCGGGAGCGAGCCTGAGCTCGAGCCTTTTTTGGGCATCAGTGGCGGCGCCGGGACGGATGCGGAGCCACTTTGTGACTTAGTCAACAGGGCCGCAGAGTGAAGGGCACGCCTTTTTTCTCTATCCCTTTCTGGGGTTTCTTGTCTCGATCAGTGCATCTCGAGCACATCACTGACTCCACAAGTTGGGAGGTTCCAAAGCTGCGCCAAGGAGCTCTATCAGTGCGGTGTTACAGGTCTCGACGGTGATGTGACGACAGTGGATTTTGTCCAACCAGCGGCAATTGGAGACTGCATGAGGGGTTCAGTTGACCTGTTTGGGCGGATGTATGTAAATGACCCGGCAAAACGAAATCCAATTGGCGAGCTGAATGGGAAAGGGGTGCATTGCCTGATGCCAAAGATGGAGAAACACTAACTGCTGCAGAGAGAATCACTGTTGAGTTTGTTGATGGCTGGTCTCCTAAGTTTGTCGTCAGAGCCCGAGCCAGCTCAAAATGTCGTCGTTGGAGGCGATTGACGAGCGATCGGTACCTGCCTCGTACCTGACGGGAGTTGCGTGCGTGCGGCACAGGGGCGTTGGATTGCAACGCCGGGAGATGGGTCTTGCGACCGCATTCGCATTTGCCGCCATTCATCGTCCATCTCGCACGACGTGCGTCTGCAGGTGCAGCAGCCCACACACTTCGCTGCAGTGTCTGCTTTTCACTGCAGCGCCTGAATCGGGATTGCGATATCCGCATAGCAAGTTGGCAAGTGGGTTTCTCGGCGACTGGTGTCGCATTCGTCTACATAGATGGCAGCCAAATTGATAGCCCACCATCCTCGCGCTTAGACGATGGAAGATTTCCATGCTGGGTATGGGGTTCGACTGCAGTCCCGTGCGCTCAGTCGTTTTTCACGGTCCGACGGACCTGTTCCTCTGAAAGGGTGATGATAGTAGTGTCAGTACATGGAGGACACATCAAGGAGAGGTCATCGTCTGCCCAGCAATCCGCCTCCTGGAGGCCTGTCGAGGGGGTTTGACGGCAACTTTGGAGCACAGAACGCCTGAGAAGGAGGCCACTGCTCGCGAGAATTTCTTCTTTTCTCGCCCGTTCCATTCCCCTGCTGCTGCTTGGCCATGCGCGCACGCCCCCCATGTCACAATCTGGGCCGTGACAGTTTCTAAGCCAATGGGATGGAGCTCGGCAGCTAATCTCCTGTGTTCCCCAGGGCGCACGGAGCAATTTTCCTTTGCGGCGCACGCCCTGGAGTTTAGAGAACTTGCCCACGCCAATCGCGCGCCGTGATGGCCAACAGTGGATCCCGGCTTTGAGCTGTTCCCCAATCGTAGTCTCACCCCCTTCCGCGGTTTGACTCCCAGACCCCGGCCTGTCTCCACCTACTATGTGTGGTGTGCAATCTTTCTGGCTCGCCCTTTCCTGTCCTTGTTGCCCAGAGTGTTCTCTCCCCAGATCCCAAACTCTTGATCTGTTGCCATTGCAAGCTCTCCTTCAGTGTCTACGGATTCCCGATGCTGGGTTGAAGTGCACATAGTCTCTCATTTTCGACATTGCGTTTGTCGCCGTTTTAACTTTACTTGATCCACTCCTTTCGACGTCACCTCGGGTCCTCCCGCCGCAGCAGCAGCAACAGCACCGCCTGCAGTCCGAAATAGGAACAAAAACAATCGACGCCAGTTCGTCGACAAGTCCAATTCTTACATCGCACACGTGCGAGCTCCTTTCGTCGACTACTCAAACGACAAAACATTTCCCTCGAGCTTCACCGGAAGGGCAAGGTCACCAGGTTGCTACCAAACCAAGAGTCCTGCCGCCAACCGCTCCCGCAGCTCTCGACGGAACGCTGCAGCATCGCAGCTCTTAGGCCAGTGACCGAGAACACCGATCAGGCACATATGTCAACCTCATCTTCGCTTCATACCTTCGTTTAAACATTACCAACGTTTCTCGTCCGATATCACGCCGCTGCGCCGCCCAAGCGCCTGTCAGCACATGTGCCAGCGGATGGAGTAGGTGGATACGGTTTCAAAACCTTCTTGACGCCAGCTTTGGTAAGTCACCCAGCCCTTCGTCTCCGGGATCCCTTCTTCAAAATTCAGGTGGACCGCAATTCAGGATGCGGTTCTCCTGGGACATGCCCTGCGCAAGGAGCTGGCGGGAAAATGGGATGAACACCTCTCCATGGCGAGCCCCTGCCTCCTCGAGCTCACCTTGCAACATTTGGACAAGCATGTTCGTCGGAAGGAAACTAACACCACATCAATCCAGGCTCACAACATTCGTTTAAACCACAACGCGGTGTTCATACGCCCTCTTCACAGATAGCGTTTCGAGCATCCAGCCTGGCCTTCATGGAAACGAAGTTTTTGTAGTCGAGTTGTCGCTTCGTCCCAGTTCCGAGCGTATATTTGCTTAGTCCCAGTCTCAGCTTCGAAATTGTACCGTCGCCAACATGAATCGATTCAGAACGAAGAAGAGGGCGAAGGACGATTCGTCTGCCCCCCGAACCAGTCAAGAATCGGAGCATTCTTCGATGTTTTCCAAGGGGTTTCGTAGAGGGAAGAAGAGCCAACCGGAGGAGGTGAAGATCGAGATCGACCTCGCTACTGCCCTTCCTTCGACCGATGACTTCCGCACAAGTCTGTTGATGTCCAACCTGTCCGCCCGTTTCTCCATGCTGAGGGAGCAAGACGACCCGAACACGAAGATCGGAAAGGCCAGTGATGACAGTGTCCTGTACCCCAAACGGCAATCTCGACTGGCAGACTTTGGCTTCGCACCTACCGCTGGTGGACTATCCGACATCGCAGAAGTAGAATCCATCAAAGCACCACGGTTCATACGAACGGAATCGTACGCATCCGATGATGGCGATTTGGGCCAAGGCGCAAGCATCATGAATCGAAGCAAACCGATGGAGGGCAACAATCTCTTTGGTGGAAGGCAGAAAATCTACAAGATCCCTGCTGGGAAGACTGGTGGTGGCGGTATGGGTGGCCGAGCGCTGTACGAAGATGACGTTGCAATGTCCTCATTCCAGCGATGGAGGAGAGCGGAGAGGGACAGAAGATCGCTGGACGGTGATGACCTCAACGAGCCGCTCCAAGCGGAGGACGACGCAGAGCCCTTGGGCTATAACCGGAAACGAGAGACATCTTCGACCACCTCTTCCGCTTCGTTCGCCCGGAACTCAACCGCGGCAACCTCTATCACATCACAGCAGACAGCAGCAAAGGACTGGCAATCGGGATCAACTGCGCCAACATCCGCCGCCTCTACCCCAGCCCTAGACCGCAACGTCACCCGAACAAGGCGACTTTATGAGCAAGGGAACCCCCAGGAGAGCCAAGATCAGCAGGGCTCTGGCTTGTCAAGAATCGACACTTTCACCCGCCAGAAGCATCTGGGCAGCCGTACTCCCGATCTCGGGGGGAACTCGCCGTCTCCGACGACAACTGGGTTTGCAGACCGGCTGTTTGGTGATAGAAGGGCAGCTCTCGCAAAGACTAGCGCACCAAATCTGAAGGCCGTCAGCCCTCCACTCTCCGCCACCTCTGACAACACCCCAGACTATGTCACTAAGGCCTCCCCTCTATCTGAGAATAAGCCCGACTTTGGAGGCTCTCCTCCGCTAAGCCCGCCGCTCAGCGAGGAGGATGACCAGGTCCAGCGGCTTCTCCCGATTCAGCCGAACGATGTTGGCAAAGCAACAGCAATGGGCGTTTTCCAGAAACCGTCCCAGCCTTACGACGAATCGAAGTATGCCCAGCGCCAAATCCAGCTCCAGCAAGGCCGCGAGACACCTACTGGACGGATGAGGGGGGAGTCCAACGCTTCTTTTATGACTGGCCGCTCACGGTCTTCCTCCTCCGCTCACCGGCAACTGGTTGAGGCCAGACCTGAGCCTGTGAAGACTCAACCAGCTGTCGAGGAGGAAGTTGTCACCTTGCCCCAACTCAGTCTTGAGCCCCTGTCCTTGCGTACTCTAAATCTGGCTCCCACACCGGCCACCCCGCAGGTAAACATTGAGCGTCCTTCCGACATGGACCATCCCGCCTTCAGACAGTCCCCAATGCCAACCCCGAGAGGGGGCTCTAGCCCCAACGTCAAGGTTTCTCCAATTTTCGAGAACCTCAACCTCTCTTTGGATGCTCCTCAAGGGGATTCATCACAAGTGTCACCCGACCACTCTCCAACCCTTGGCCCCAACACCGGCCTAAGTGGAATGGTTCGGCAGCATCTTCGATCAGAGAGCAATGCCTCTTCCATATACGGGCCCACCCCGCCCACTTCGGGCTTTGAGCCCCAATTTCCCATCGAGCATGACTCGCTACCTGAGATACCGGCACCAAAATCCAACCCGTGGCTTTCCCCGGGTCAAGAATGGACGGCCTCGTTCTACGGGAACACTCCTGTGCCGAACTCAAGGACAGGGAGGGCCGAGGTTATTTCGGAGCCCAACCATGATGCAAGGGCGGAGTCTAAAGACTCAAATAGCTCCAGTCACATCACGGAGGAGGAGACGGACGAATTCGCATCTCAGCTTGCCGATGCTCGGCGGCGTGTCCGAGAAAAGCTGACCTCTTATGTTGAATCGGACAGCAGCAGAGCCGCCTCTCCATTGTCGCATTCCGATTCTTCGAAGGACCTGGCAGCGTCAAACCCTCTGGGCATCGGGATGGTGAAGCCGAAGACGAGTCGCGGCTCGTTGATCGACCGGTCCCGGAACCTTGTATCAGGACAAACCAAAGCAAGCAAGATGCTTGGGCTCGGGGCTTCGACAATGAGCACGGCTCCTAGCCCGTCCAAGCAAGCCTTTGAGGATCGGGACGCAGCCCAGCTGGAGACCATGGCGGAAGAGTCTCCGAGAGAGAGAACCCGTCATGCAGCCCCTGCGCTTCACGAGTCCCGGCGAGAGGTCGAGACAAACCCTGAGAAGGACACAGAGGAAGATACCAACGCGCACCCTGGGTTAAGAGCTTTCAGACAGGCAAGGCGCGAGCTGCAGCGGAACAAGGAGCTTGAAATGCTGGCAAGGCATCAAGCGGCAGGTAATTCGCAGCCAAGCGACCACCCGGCAGGGACACCCCCTCGTCCTCACAACGATCGCGGGACAAGGCAGCGGACACCGAGCAGGGAGAGGAGACCTCCTCCAATTTCTTACCGACAGCGGGCTCCGAGCGAAGAGTACAGCCAGACCTCGAACACGAACTCTCCGACCGCCTCCAAGACATCAGGGGAGCGCGAGAGGAGCGGCTCAGAAACAAGCGGACGTTCCTCCTCGCGACCCAGGCCTCCTAGACTCAGGGGTAACCTTGGTCATCACGATGATCAGTTCGGACCGAGCAACCCACCGAGGCAGTTAGGGCTCCATGCTCCCGGTCTTCCTGGTACAGACATTCGGCGCTCACCCATCATGCCTCCTCAGCCTCATGCAGTCCGCGGTGCTTTGTCCCCAGCTGCCTCCCCACATCTGCTCCACGGCTCCAAGTCCGCTGGCAACTTGGCTGTTCACTCGAACCGCCCGGCCTACGAGCCGAACTACGGGATGCCATCACCCATCTCGCCTCTGCCGCCCACATCACCATACGCGCTTGGTCCTGGGTCTTCGCCTGTCGGCACACCAACCGCGTATGCCCCCAGGTCCCGACAAAACTCGGCTGCAAATTCCCCGGCATTCGGCCCGGCGAACGGTGGACCTGGCGGCCCCGCAAGACGCATGGTTGACAGGAGGGACATCTCCGAACCGACGTTCGTGATGCCAACAAGCCGGGTTCCTACTGTGAATCTCCCCCATCCGATGGACAACCCAGAGATGGGTAACAGCGGAAACCGATCATACGGCGGGCAAAGATACCTCGGGGATGGCAACATGAACCCAAGCTCCGCGCCTCCACTGCCGCCCATCAATCCGCGCCGGAAGCGCGAGACCTCGCAACCCCGGCCATACGACTCTGGACTTGGCGCCCCTCGCCTACCCTTTGCTAGTCAAGGGAACGGCAGCACCTCGAGTCTGGATTATACTGAGGACAACCGAAGTGCCTACACCAGCGAGGATGAAGACCACAGCAGGGTCGCCCACCAGCGGCAAAGGCTACCGCCTACCCGGACGGCCCAGTTCGAAGGCGGAGGAATCCCACGAGGTCCTGGCAGGAGGGACAACAGCCCCCCGTTCGTGGCCAAAGGCCCCCCAGCGAGCAGGACCGTTATGACATCGAACATCAAGGTGAACCCTAATATGAGTGTTCCTGGAGGTATGTTCTAGGCAGGCCTTCAAGGGTTCCGACCTGAACATGCATTCCCAAATTCTCTTGATCATTTTTACCCTTCTGGGATGATCCCATACTTTTGCAGCGACCGGCCTCTGGGCCAACGCATTTCTCGTCTTACGTATGAGGCCATGAAACTGAGATACCTCTGTATACTAGACAATTTCTGTGTTTTTAGGGTGATAATCTGGGGTTTCTTTCTCTTTGCTCTCTTGGTCTTTCTGTCCATCTCTTCATTGTGTGGCTACAGCGGTTTGGCGACGGGGATTACACTTTGGACTGGTTCTGACGTTTTCATGAGTGGTGTTTCTGGAGACGCCTTAAAATACGGGCGCTTGTCCGTGTTCATTCATGTACTGCTAAGGCTTTGGACCTAGCTATTTTTTATTTTTTTTATTTGCAAACTTGGGGAGTTGTCTTTACTTTGACACATAGCTGGGGGCGTTGATACGAGAAGGGAACGCCTCGGCGCCAGGGCCAGGGATCCAGTCGGCAACATGTTGAGTGGCTCCCTAGACGAGAATGGACATTTGCGGCCGCAACATAGAATGGCTAGCTAAATAAATACCGGTGAATGTTGGATTCGTGGGCTTTGCGTGACGCTTGTTGTGATTCTGGGCGCGCCGGGCAGGGCGGAGGATGCGGGCAGAGGATGCGGGCGCAGGATAAACAGGCCGGGAAACCCCAACCGCCGAGGTTTTGCCAGAATGGCCGTCGCCCGGCACTTCGCTGGCGGTACTGGCTCGCAATTTGGCTGTGCGGAGTCAAGATCACGCCGATTGATGGCAGCTGGGGGGTAAATGCATGCGAAGACGGCAGAGGAGGCTGATGGGCAGATTGCAGTGGAGATAAGGTGTTGCCCGCACCGCGTACCGTCCGCTGTGGCCCACCGGTTGCGGCTGCCGCTGCCGGAGCTAACTAACCCACAGCCGATCTGACGACGAGGGGAAGGGGCATCTCATCACTGCACAACACAAGTGAACCAAAACTCACAGCTGCAAACCCGCAAACTCATCGCATCTCTCTTCCTTTAAGAGCTCCTGCAACATAACCCAAATACAAACACTCTCTAGCTCACAGCGCCTCCTGTCTGGCTCATCTCACGTCCTACGCTCACCCCGCACCATCCGAACTCTAAGCTCCCGCCGCCAAGACATCGCAACCATGGCTTTCATCCGCCCCTTCAAGCCCGAGGATACCGAGGACTGCAAGTTCATCGTGAGTACTACCAAACTCCACCTCTTCCCCGTTCCACGGTCCGGTCCGGTCCGCTACCACAAATCCCAATCCAAACAACCAGACCCCATACCAACCACTAACCATCCACCGCCACAAGTGCCGCGCCACCCTCCCCCCAAGCCTCTCCTCCTCCCCCGCCGCAACTGCCATGGCGCCCTACCTCTGGACCCTGCAGTTCACGCACCTCTTTCCAGAGCATTGCTTCGTCCTCGACGACGGCACAGGCCACGTCGTCGGCTACGTCATCGGCGTCCCGGACGCATTTGCCTTTGCCGAGGCCTACCCGCGCTACGTCGACGAGGTGCTGCGCTCTGAGCAGGGGAGGCGCGATGTCCCCGCGCCGAAGCAGCTGGAGAGGTTGGAGAGTTGGAATATCCCGGCGCCGGATGGCAGTGGCAAGGAGGTGGTGAATGTGGAGGCCATGGCGCAGAATGCGTATAATATGAAGTGGCTGGTGTTGGATGGAGTGGAGGGGAAGAGGGAGTTGGTGGAGGGGTGGAGGGCGATGTTGCATATTGATATTTTGGAGGGGTGGCAGTCCAAGGGGTGGGGGAAGAAGATGATTGGGAGGTTTGTTGAGAGTGTGGAGGAGGCGAAGAGTGAGGGGAGGTATGATGTGGGAAAGGGGATTCAGTTGGGGGTCGCGGGGGAGAATACGAAGGTTGTGGCGTTCTATGAGAAGTTGGGGTTTAGGGTTTATCCTGGCGGGGAGAAGGAGGGGAATGTCTGGATGGTGAGAGATCTTTGAGCTGGCTGGTGTGGGTTTGCTTGAGGCTGGTGTTCTTCTACACTGATGATTGAGGCTAGGTATGGAACCTATGGAATTAGCTTTCTCTTCTCTCCCGCGCGGGGGCTCTTTGGCGTTGATTTGGCCCTGGTCCTCGGAGTTCTGATACTCCCGAGGGGCTCAATGGCCGCGCTGCTCTTGGCAACTCCCGGCTGGCTCTCGCTGTTGGTGTCTCAATGGACAACGAAGCTTTCCGGACTGGAGAGTCGCGTTCGTACCCATCATGTTCGGATGACGAGTCTGCATCGCTCACCCACGCTCTCTGGTACCTTGTTGTCCTCAGATCTCGCCTCCGGTACACGGCCTCTGATCTTTCATCCATTGTCTCTCGTCTCATACGGCTCGGTGAGGTTTCGCAGGGCTCCACTCTCTGAACTCGCTCATATGGCCCGTAGGCTGTTAGAGCTATTCTCTGTTCCACCACAGACGATACAATACGGCTCAGGGGCTGATCGGACTCGCTCGAACCACCAACCTCAACCCCCCCAGAACGTCGCCGCTGTCGACTTAGCGGTCGTCTCTTCCAAAGGTCGTCCAAGGGAGCCGACGAGACGTCCGACTCGCTTGTGCCATCGAAATACTGGCTGTTCCACTCCTTCATACCAGCATTGAAAACATCTTCCATCGCATTTGAGCCCACAGACGATACGGCTGTTAAGGCGGTGCTTGCCTTCGATGCCATACCGTCCAATAACGGGTCCATGAATCCGACGGCATCCATGTCCTCCTTCAGTTCCGGGGCAAAATTTGAATAGAACAGCCACATGGGATTCTTTCTGTTTTGTTTGGCCAACTTTCGAAGCGGTTCATCACAAGGAGTATAGCCTCGGCTTGTCCCAATCGTCCCGTGCCGCTCGGGCGGGCGAGTGTTGGTTGCTTTGGTGGTGGTCTCGAGCATCACAGTAGGCAGAATGGTGGCTACCAGCATTTGGCGCTGCAGAGTCACAGCCTCTCCATATTCGTCTTTGATGCAGAGAGAGTTGACTGTGGCAACATCGACCCAGCCTGGGCTCTTGTCGTCTTTTTTCTCGAAAAAGGAGTCCCTCAAAGCGCCGGTGACGTTCTGGACATAAGAAAATATTCCTATGAGTCGACGGAATTCGGCTCGCGTGAGGTCGCGCTCAGGCATGTCGCCAAACTGAACCAGTTTTTTTTCGCAGAAGTTCATCCACAAGGGTATATTGTTAAGGAGCTCGACCAACATCCATGACAATACCCTATAACGACAAACCCGCCAGTGGAACTGCTCCGGAAGTGTTGAGAGTGTCGAAATGACGAGCCTGAGTCTCCATTCAATGTCGTGTTGCAACTTTGGCAACTGGTCAACTCGAAGCAGATCAAGTACTAACCGTGGGGTACCTTCAGCAGTACCCGTCAACCGAGTCAAAGTTTCCATGGCGCTTCTGAGAACCTGGAAAGCCCTTGACTTCCCGGGAGACCGTGGCCATTGTGGCGTGCAGAGCACCACACGAATGAAGTCTGCAGCCTTAGCGTGCTCATCTCTATCGTGCCTGGTCGGGAAATCAAATTCGTGGAAGACATTTGGCTGGTCCAGTGTCTCAAGCCAGCTGAGATTCACCAAATGAGCCACAAAGTCCGGTAAATGATCCACCATCGGCGATTCATCAACACGAACCCCGTGATCAGCCATGAGCTCAGCCAACGGATCGATGGTTCCCGGGTTGGAATTCAAGACGTCCAGAGACAAGCCGCAAGACGAGCTAGGCAAGCAGAAAGTCAGACACAGTCAAAGGACAGGGAGGGAAAGTAGGTCAGACATACCACATGTACTGGGTACGGCCTTCTGGAGCGCCATTACTCAGCCGAAAGTCGCATCCCGGGCAGCGGCCGTTGTACCCTTTGGAGAACACCATACTCATCTCGACATGAGCGCCTGGCTTGAAAGTATGGCCAAAGGGATCATATGACGCAACATATTCGGTGTTTCCATGGGCACGAAGAAGATATTCCGAGCTTTCGACTTTGCTCTTGTGTGCATCGCTTTGAGGCAGATGGCGGAGGAATTCGTCCAAACACTTCCATCACTTTGAGTCAACAAACGCTCTGTCGAACTTCATCCAATAATAGGTACTTACATCCCAACCGACCACAGTTTGAAGACACATCTTGAACTTCATTCCGCACGCGTCTTCGATGACAGCAAACTCGATGTCCGGAAACGGGTGTATATCCTCGACAGCGATGTTGTAGATAACGCCACGCTGGGGGCTAATCCTTGATCTGGAAAAATCGGCACCGCGATTGATGGCAAGAATCTCGGAGCTTCAAACCACGCAGACGTCAGCATCTCACCTCCGTCGTCTCGAGCGTACAAACAACATCCACGGTTGAGAAAAAGAGGGCTACTCACAACTGTGCTGTCTGCAAGATAAGCTGAATGGCGCGCACATGGGTCTGGATCTGGCCACGCAACGCCAACTGATCACGGTTCTGGAGAAAGTATCTAAACCTAATCCGACGGTACACGTCAAGCGGTTTATTTGCCGTGCCTCCTGGCTCAAGGTGCGGCTTGTGTTTGTCCACCAGGTCGGCGAAGGCCTTTACAGCGATTATGCATCGCTGGGTGACGGTACGCAGTGCCTTGAGACGCTTCGCATTGTCGAAAGTGACCGTTCGCACGTTCGCAAGCGCAAGCTTGGTGCTGTCGAGCTCGTCAACGATAGCGCGGCACTCGGAGCGGGAGCCACGCCAGTCGAGGAGGGCTGATGATACCTCGGTGATAACTGTGATGATCTGGAGGATGTCGCCAACTGAGAGTGCGGCCATGGTGTCTGGCTTCGATGATTAGGTAGGTTGGCGGCAATACTCTGAGATTCCAGGACACGCAAGATTTGCCAACTTGACGGGGGGAATGTTGCTCGTCTTTAACGGCTGAGCCCACACTCGGTGCAAGCCACCATGCAAGCCTCCAGAGAACCGCATCGCCATTTGACAGGCAAACCCCTCAACACCATCCCATCATCCAATCGCACCCGAGAGAGCCACACACCCACTGAATGTCATGCATGATGTGTGGGATCCCACGGTCGCTCCCAGTGGTCACAAGCTTGATTCCGCCCAAGGTTGATTGCAAGGAGGAATCCAACACGATGTGAATGAATGTTCAGGCCGGAAGAAAGGGTCTCTTGTCAGTGCGGAAATGCGTTGTGGGAATCCTGCTACGGGCTTTTCCGGAACATTGACACCTGGCTTGTTATTTCACAGGAATCTAGACATTCTCTTTGCTTTTTTCGTTGTATGGGATGGGCACATAGCCAGCGATATTAGCAGGTAAGTAACCCTATGATTATGTAACACTTTCCATCTCACCCTCGATGCGCATCAGTAACTGGATAAAAGTACACGTTTCTTTTACAGTCTCTCCATCTCATCTACTCCCCTATAATAAAACTACTAGCTCGCGTTCTCGACGGGAAGACTCTCAGACGATTCCAAAGCTAGGTTAGGTAATCATCCACTATTTGCTGCATCGATGGCATGGGAAAAGCCGGCCACTCAAGGTCCGGGCCCAAAAAGGCGAGGTGCTCTCCCACATCCCGTAATGACTCGACACCTCCCGCAATGGCGTATATTTTGATAACCGCCCACTGAAGTTTGAATGGTGTCAGCATACGGTCGGCCAGTCGGTGCTCAACTTTGACATAAAAGATGTCCCCAGTTCGCAGGTGGTGGCAGACAGAGACTTGTCGATCCTCCGCGAATATTGGATTGTTGGGATCTAAATCTCCATACGTTTTGCCGAGCATAGCTGACAATGCTTCACGGCTTTGGGATAACTTGGAGATCTTGAGGGGCGGGGCCTTCGCGCCAGGGTCCTTGCGACGCGGCATCCAGTGAAATTGCAGCTTGATCCGGGTGTATGTTTTCGTGTCGTCCTTGAAGATGAAGTCGTGGTCGATCGAAAGAGGATCAAAGGCGAAAAAGCCTTCTCTCCACCATTTGTGAAGCTGCGCATCCAACGTGATTAGGTTCTAGGCCTTATCGTTAGTCTCTGGCCTTGACGCAAAGATTTTCATCCATGGAGTAGGCTCTCTCTCAGTGCCTAGGTCTGACATCTCATCGTCCTCATCATCCTTGTCGTCCGCGTCGTCCGTATGGTCCGTGTCGTCGTTGCCGTTGTCGTCGTTCACTGCGTTGCAAGGCTCAGGCAGCCGTGACTCGACGGAAAACATACAGGGTAATGCCCGTGCAATGACCTCCTCGAACTTTAATAGCTTTACTCTGTCTTCCTCTTTGGAATTGGCAATGAATGGAACGATGGGGCAAATGTCTGCATAGCCTGTGCCGAGAACAATGCACCGGTGACCGTCAAGTCGAGCTCGTTCTGCCTTTTCGTTGTTGTCTCGGGTGACTTCGTCTTCAGAATTCAGAGATTTAGCCAGAACTAAATGAAATCATATGTTAGTAAGAAAAAAACTTGCCTTTAAGGTATAGTTGAAAGTATTTACCGGCTTTTATAAAGCAGGGCATATCCAACAGGATTTTGAGGACCTGATCCCCAAATACGTCGTTCCTGATACAGCGGAGTGCAGTAAGGTCCATCGTCATCATGGTCGCAATGACAATCTGCGAAAGTAGCTGGTAACGCTTCTTCGGGTATTTGGTCACGATCAAGAAATGATTTTTCCAGAAAACTGCAACCTCCCGCATCAACGCATATCTTTCCTCGCCTTCCTCGATAGTTACGAGCGGTTTCGCGGGCTCATGCTCTGGAACTATGGTGATGAGGCGCCAAAGATAGTCAAGTTGCTGAGGAGTTGGATTTTTGTCCAGAAAGTTGGCTAACTTTTTGTGCAAATCGTCGCGCACGCTGGTCTCTGCCGTGGTTGATGGTACGTCTATTGCTGATGGTACTGTGAGCGAGGGCGGGGACGGGGCGGGGAGAATTTCTGAAGAGAGGGGTTTGTGAGGTCTGGCGAAAGTTGTGCTGCGCAGTCAGGGTTTCATAGGAAAGTCTACAGTTGATGAAAAAGGGAACCTGCAATTGACCTTCCGCCCGAAAAGGGGCGAAGAGAGTTAGTTGTTGGGGCTGGAATTGAGTGTGGAGAAACCTAAAAGATCATTTTGAGACAGCCTTGAATCTGACAAAGATTGCTTCCCAACACAAAATGGAAGGTACTCCCGTACTCCCCAGCTTCAGGTACCCGGTTTTGCACGGTCTCCCGCCCGCCCGTTCGCGTCCAGGCGCATCACTATGGATGCGGCACGCACGTCCTCGGATCTGGAGAGGAGGCTGCATAATGCCGGCCGTCTGTACCAATGGTTCTAATTCAGCCTGATGGGATCGACGCAGGGAAGCGGCAAGCGCCAGAGCTCGCGCGCTTGGACCGATGACGCGAGCGGTCCAGATGGTATCGGGAGCCGCCGATTCGCCGTCTGACGACAGCCCTATGCTACACTGTTTCGCTCCCCTCTCTTTCTCCACCTTTGTCTGAACTTGAACTTGCACATGCCAACTCCCTTCGCAAAGCCTCAACGCTATCAACAGAGCTTGCACCCATGGCGGGGAAAGACAACATGTCCAAGAGCGAGAGGCGGAGGTCCTCCTTGCTGCTGCCCGTCCGCGCGTCAGCTCTCGGCTCCTCCCGCGCCGCCGCCGATGGAGATGATCCCTCCGCTGACGCGCTCTTCTATGCGATACGGAACCGCAACTTTGTCCTGGCGAAACGCCTAGTCGATGAAGGCGCCGATCTGACATGCGTCAGGAATGAGAGAACGCCACTGGCGCTTGCTGTTGAGATGGGCTGCGAGAGCGCCGTTCGGATGTTTGCACAACTTGGGGCCGATGTCTCGTCTGGCCCGAGCGGTCTTGATTCGCCGCTTCTTGTTGCGGTGAAGGCGGGGGATTTGGGAATAGTTAAGTTGTTGCTTGAGTTGGGGGCTGATCCCGATGGGAAGGGGGTAAGTTGTCTCGACTCGGGGAGAATGTGAGTGTTAGGGGAATTGCAAGCTGATGTGGTGTTGTTTTGCAGACTAGCTTCCCGTACACGGCAGACACGCCGCTTCTCGTGGCCGCTGAAACAGGCAATGAAGCCATGCTCACGGTTCTCCTTCGTCACGGAGCACAGATTGACTTGGCGCCGCTGGGTCGGCTCCGGCCGATGTTGGCTGCGGCGGTCAAGAGGAAGAGGAAAGTTGCGAGCATGCTTCTGGCCCATGGCGCAGATCCTACGCTCAGTGGCCTGGAGCCCGCTGTGAAGGATGCAGTGCTTTTGTGTCTGCCTGAGCTCGAGCTCTGGGAGTATGCGCATGGGTCGCCTGAGTTTGAGTCGCTTTCTCAGTTATTGGAGGCGGTTGAAGACTTCCCTTGTGATATCATACTCGCGGATGAGACCGGGGAGACATTTGGGGCGGAATATGTGACGTGGGAATGGACGCCACCACAAATTCTCAGCACCGCATCTGCAACTGGAAAGGCTGATTTGCGAGACGAAGTCGTTCTCGTGGAAGATCCTCGGCGGCCGCTCCCCAAGTCGTTTTCATTACGGTGTATGACTGTTGGTCAGTGGATTGAGGAGCTTCCCAAAGAGTCAGACAGGCTTGTCGCCGAGGACTTCTTGGGTTATATCGCTTCCCCGAGCTGTTATGACGGAGAAATCGAGGGCGATTCTACTTGGTCAACTTCTTTCTCAAATTGGAGCTCTTTGGGAAACGAGAGTGAGACACCAATACGGGTGCGAATCAACAGGAATGGCCTTCATATCCCGCTTCGAGATGCTATCCCCGAAATTGGAGGATCGACGAAAGGCGCCTTTGCTGTCATTGAGTGGTTGTGTAGGGCTTTACAACAGCCTGGCGAAGGCGCCGGTTATATCACAACGTCAGAGTATCGGCTCGAGAGTTTTCCGGCCATCTACGACGGCTCCTTTGGCCTCAATCAGTACAGCATTCGAGTCAAGGTGATATTGGAGAAAAAGGCATTGCCAGAGCTAAAACACAGCTGCTGGAAGAGGCTTTTTGGCTCTTGCAATGTGCTTCGACACCCGGTTGAGGCCAACCATCGACTAACGATCACGGAGCAGCCGGCAAGTCCAAAGCAACCAAAAGCGCCACCAGATGGCTTCGGCCGCGGAATCGAAGTATCATTTGATCTAATGACATGTCTAGCTGCCGTCGAATTCTCACTCGCCATCGATGGAGGGGTGGTGTTCGTCGGGTATGAGACGATTCTCGTGCCGACTGCCATTAGCGACGATCGCGATTCAGTGCAGTTTCACCTCATCACACACCCAGAGGCCTCGTATGAATATGATGAGAGCCGTGGCCAGCTTAACCCGTATACAACCGATCTAAGTCCTCGCTTGCGAGGCAGATCTATGAAAACGGACTGGTTGCGTTCACGACGGTGCTTCCTTGGCTGGTGTGCTGAAGCCCAAATCAACCTGGGGACGCGATGCCTGGACGCCAGAGTTGGCTACTCTCCGCGTAGCAGAAACGCGTCGCGCTCTTCAGTCATCGAGGGATACGAAAACATGTTTCAAATAGGTACTAGCCAAGGGATCTCAGCTCTGGTTGGCGTCCACAGAAACTACCGATTCACCAGCCACCAGCGGCGGTTTACCCCTTTCGGGGACTATTGCAAACTCTTGAAAGACACAGCAGCCGAGGTAGCCACGGTATACGATACGCAGGAGCGAAGGTTCTGGCTGGTACCTAAACTCAGCCTTCTTCTACACATGAGCCACGCCTACGTTCTCAACAGCCCCGACATACCAGTCGACAACATCCCCTTCGTTGAAGGCCATTCCGATGCTACAGAACTAATCAGCATCCTCGAGCCCCTCAGCGACCAACCCACCATCCTTAACCCTAGCAGCACCTCCGCCCCCCTCTTAATCCGCCAGCTCCTCCTCGGCCTAAACATCAACCTCCTGCTCCTCCCCCCACCCACCAAATCCCTCAGCCGCAACCACCTCCTCGGCTTCGAATACCGCGACGTCATCA
>Ga0247780_1001194_pt1 | contig 17297 bp, 1 predicted proteins | sample UWRJL079202R5_FD_179927 | JGI IMG/M metagenome (GOLD analysis project Ga0247780, IMG submission 179927) | Plant litter microbial communities from Arlington Agricultural Research Station in Wisconsin, United States - UWRJ-L079-202R-5 | ecosystem: Environmental > Terrestrial > Plant litter >... | reverse complement strand
GTCCGGAGGCCAATACATCTATTTAAAGAGATAAAAAAATAATTAAAAATAAATTCTACTTTTTAAAGCTTTATTTTTTAAGATTTAAAGACTTTATTTTATACAGTTTACAGGCTTTCTTTTACAGAGTTTACAGGTTTTATTCTACAGGGTTTACAGGCTTTATTATTACAACCTGCACCCGACACAGGCCTTGAGAGGACTGGCGCGGGTTAAGATAGAACGTATAGCAGGACGCTAACAGGTAAGGGCGTTCTGAAGACGGTTCGTTAAGCTAGCACTCCTGGACAGGGGGTTTAATATTACTATAGGTCGTTGTCACTATAATGCATAAAGGTGAGTCTGAACAGTAAGATATAAATGAATAATTAAATACTAGTGTGAGGAACCAGAGTCCCTCACGTTAGTTGTGGACATAACCATGGCTATTTATACTAACTAACTAGGAGGTACTTTATACCTTGCTTGTGGTGCCGTAAGTGCTTATTATGTAAGCACTCTACACCACGTGAGCGTTCTGCTTATAAGGTTCCTGTAACGACCCTGCAGGCCGTCACTTAGGCCGGGGCGGCCCGACGAATCCCCCGCAGAAGGAACAGTGCAGGAAGGCAGTACGCACGGCACTGCGCACTGGGCCAGGGGTGCAAAGACCTGAAGCCCTTACGACTAATCGTTGAAGTGATCACTCTGATCTCGCCAAAAGCACGGTGATCACAGTGATCAGAGGCATTCTGATCACTATAATCACTCTTTGTGTTAAGTAAGCATAGTGATTAAGGTACGAAGTACCTCTTAGCTAGTTAGTATAGATAATCATAGTTATGCCCATAACCACTGTAAGGGACTCTGGTTCCTCACGCTAGTATTCAATTGTTCATTTATATCCTACTGTTCAGACTCACCTCTATGCATTATAGTGACAGTAACCTACAGTGACATTAAACCCCCGTCTAGAAATGCTAGCTTAATAAGCCGTCTTCAGAACGCCCCTTACCTGTTGGCGTCCTGCTATACGTTCTATCTTAACCCGCACCAGTCCTTTTAAGGCCTATATCGGGTGTAGGTTATAATATAATACTAATGTTAAGTTCTAAACGCTGTTTATTAAATTCCCAGACACCACCTCTCTCTTATTAACATATTAACCTCTGGAAAAGGTAAGGAGATTAAGGAGGTGTAAGTTTAGCCTTAGCTCCCTATTATTAACGAGTTAGCTGTACGCCTTAAAGACTTAAACTTTAATTAGCAGGGACTGGTTAAGGAACTTAATAAAGCCTTCCCTGAAGATATTAAAAGCCGCATTGGTTTTATTAAAAAACTCCAGGCCTAACTTAACACTGTTAAGCTAGAGAATAATAACCTTAAGGGCTTATAAAAGAAACAAGTGAAGCTCCCCCTACTATCGCGCTTTAAGGGAGACTTTACGTAACTAAAGTCCTAGATAGCCTAACTTTAAAGTTATATCACCTATTATAATAAGCAGTTCTTTAAAGAAGAAGGAAAGGTTAGGTTTACCAGAGCCTTACTAGATAAAGTAACCGTTTACTAATATAAACCTTATGTGAAAATAATTAACGACCTCTTTATAAACAGAGCGTGTAAAAAGGCCTCCGAGATTTAGGCTCTTTTTAATAACTTTAACGTTTTTATTAACTAACTCTGGATTAAGTTTAGAGAACTGGACGCTCTTAGGTGGGCCAAGTAACGCCTTATGGCCTTAAGGCAGACGTCCTTAATCCTTAAATTCTTTATACGCTTTAAACTGGAAGTAGTAAAGACTAAACTTGGTTAAAAGGCTTTAGTTATACTGTTCTAGAGCGGTCTGAAGGAACACGTTACTGGAGACCTTTATTAAGAAGACTGACCAGACTATCTGTAAGAACTAATCGAGATAGCTATTAAGGCTGATAACCAGTATTATAATTACCATTATTAAAAGAACTTCTAGAAGGAACGGACCCTTTATTAATTAAGTAAACTGAAAAAGGGGAACTAGTTAACTATAACAGGTTATCACCTTAAGCTGATAGATATTAGTATAGTAAACTGTCAGAATCGACTTAACCGTGATAAGCCTTAACGACAGTAATAGTAGAAGCAGTCTAAGGACCTATCCTAAGTCTAGTGCTTTAATTACGATAAGAAAGGTTATATAATGTAGTAATGCCTGTCGTTAAAGTAAGTTAGCTAGAAGCCTGTCCTAAAAGGAGGAAAGCACGTTAAGTTTAACTCTAGAGATGTTTATGTCAGGATAGTAGGTAACGAAGAAGACTACACCTAGATAGATAAGTGTAATTTAGGAGATAAAGAAGAAGAAGAACCCTAAGACGTAGTATACCCAGTCCTTAAAGGTGTCTTAGAAGAGTTAGTTATAGAGGTGTAGGTTGTAGAAGACTAACTTTAAAGTAGAAACTTAAAACTATTAAAGGTGTAAGTTATAAAAGACCGATTTTAGGAAGAGATATTCTAGTTAGTTATAACAGGCCTTAAAGAACTCACCCTGTAAGCCTAGGAATTAAGGAAGTTTAAGAAGGACCCTGACTTAAACTCTACCAGGATAGTAAAGGGAGTTAAAGAACTAGCCCTCTAGGCCACCTAAGTGGTGAAATAAGCCCTGGAAGGTGAAAAAGAGTAAATTAAGAGAATTAAACTAGAGAAATGAAAATTCTTCTTAACAGTACCCCTTAAGACTTTTAAGCATTTTAAACACACTAAGTGGATCAGCACCCTTACCTCCCTGGAAGAGGGACAGCTTAGGTAGCTGCCCTGTATTAAAGCTGGTATACCTCAGACTAGTACCTTAAAGGTTCCCTGAGAAGGTATAAAGTAAGCATATTAATAGAGGATCTAAGAGCTAGAGGAGAAACACTAAGAATTAGTAGACGAAATAAAGGACTTATAAGTTAAAGGCCTTACTGTAACGTTAAAGGATAAAGTGGTGGAAATTAAGCTGTAACTTTATAATAAAGTTCACTTTACAAATTAACTTAAACACTACCTTATTAAAAAAGACCGTTTTATAGAAAAATAAGTTAGATTATTATTACTTAAGTTTTAGGAAGAGGTTTGGGAGAAATAACGTATATAGAGGTAAGTAGAAGAAGAAAAAGAATAAGGCACTACGTCCCCTGTTTTATATTCTATAACTGTAACACCAGCAGTTAATATCAACCACCTTAACTATAAAGATATACTGTGGATTAATTATATATACGATAACTGTATTTTTAACCGACACTGTGGACTTAAGGCCCTTTATAACCACTTCCTTAACGTATAAAGATAGGATTACGTTATAGTAAGGGTGAAGTTAGAACTGGCCTATTACTAAGTCTCTTACTTCCTAATAAAAGAGGCTGGTAATAAGTGGAAGGTCACTGTGGTTAACCAGGCCCCTGCCATATACTGGTAAGGAGGAGTATTTAATAACTGCCTAGCCGTAACGTACTTATTACACCTTAACAGGAAAGCCTAAGAATAGTAGAAACGAGAAGACTACTAATAGATTTAAGAGTAGAAAGACATTACTGTAATCTAAGCCTATAAAGCGTATTATTAACTTATTAAGGATTTTAAGAATATTATACCGTTTAAAGTCGACTGGACGTTAAGGTGTAAAAACCTAAAGAAGGTTAATTACTAAGTTTATTAAAGCTGCCTGTTTTTCTAAAAGGAATTAGGAAAAGGTTGCGGGCCTTTTAGAAGGGCTGGAAACTAGTAGTTTACTAGTTAGTAAAAACCCTAAGAAGAAGGAGAGGTATTTAAAGGTTAGGTTATATAAAACTTTAAGGACAGATAATTACTATAACTTAAATGTTAAAAGAGTATAAGCATTACTCTGTTAATGTTAACATAATAGACGGAAGAGGGAGGCCGTTTAAGGTAAGAGTAGTGATTAATAGTGGGAGTGCTTTTAACCTAGTGCACCCCTTATTAGTTAACTGAAGGAAACTCCTTAACAAAAAGTATAAAGAGGCTATTCTTATACGAAATGGAGAAGGAAGCCTATATTAATATAATAATGGTAAAGTCACCCATTACTTACCACTCTTAATTAAAGTGGACAGGGATGAATAATAAGTGGATTTTAACGTTACACTAGTTACAGGTTATAATATAATCTTAAATCTACCCTAGCTGGAGAAATATAACCTTATAATTAACTGGAGGAGTAGCCACTTTGCCTTTAGTAAGTCCCTTAACTGTAACTGTTATTTAGAGAAAATTAAAAAGGTACTAAACCGTTTTAAAGATACACGAAGCACTTAAAAGCACACTAAACCTTTAAAATTAAGTACAGTTTAGGTTAGGTTTATTAAGACAGTTAAAAGATTAGAAAGTTTACTGTATTACCTAAGTGACGATTTAAAAGGTGGAAAGAAGTTAAAAGCCGATTTATAGATAAGTGAAGAAGTTAATTTATTTAAAGTACCTGTAAAGTATAGGAAGTTTACCCTATTTTAAAAAAAGATACTATAATTACTAGACTATAAACTATGGGACTATAAAATTAAGCTAAAGCTGGGAGTGAAACTTTACAGCTTCCAGCCCTACCACCTAAACCCCTAACAGGCTAAGGCCTTAAGGGAGTATATTAATAAGAACTTAAAGAACGGGTTTATTATAGAGTCTTAGTCCCCAGTAGGGTACCTAGTGCTGTTTATCTTAAAAAAGGGAGACGGTAAACTTTATATAGTTATTAACTACTGAACGTTAAATAAGGATACGATTAAAAATCACTACTTATTACTACTTATTATAAAAATGTGAAAACGGATTATTAAAGTAAATTAGTTCTCTAACCTTAACTTCCCTATAAGATTTAACCACGTTAAAGTAAAGGAAGAGGATAAGTATAAAATAGCTTTTTAAACTTATAATAGGTATTACTAGTATTATATTATACTAATAAAATTAATAAATACCCTTATAACTTTCTAAGGCCTTATTAATAATGTTCTCTACCCCTTCCTTAATAAGTTTATATTTATATATTTAAATAACATTTTAATTTATTCTAAAACTTTAAAAAAACACTGAAAATATATACAATAAGTTCTAACAGCTTTTAAAAAGGCGAAGCTAATAGTAAACCTAAAGAAAAGCCACTTCTACGTTTAAGAACTGAACTATTTAAGGTTTAGGGTAACCCTTAGAAAGCTTAAAATGTAACCAGAGAAGATAAAGGTAATTAAGGATTAGTTTACTTTAAAGAATTAGAAAGAGTTATAAGCTTTTATTAGCTTTATAAACTTTTATCGCTGTTTTATTAGGTATTTTACGAAAATTATAAGACTACTCTACAAACTTATAGGTGAAGGAAAACCGTTTAAGTGGTCTAATAGATAGTAAAAGGCGTTTAAAGACCTTAAATACGCCTTTATTATAACGCCAGTCCTAGCCCTCCCCGATTTCTTAAAGCCCTTTTAAGTTAAGATAAACTTTTTAAAGTTTGTAATTAATAGAGAACTTAATTAAGTTTAAGATAATAAGAAACACTACCCAGTTACCTTCTTATTAAAGGGAATCCACAGCCCAGCCTTATAATATCTAATTTATAATAAAGAGTTAATAATGATTATTTAATACTTTACTAAGTAGGTATTATACTTAAATAGTATAAAGGAACTGGTCTAAGTCTTCTTAAACTATAATAACTTCCAATACTTCCTAATGAAGGAACTTAATTTATAATAAGCATAATAGGTAAAATTAATAGCCCCGTTCCACTTCTAGATTTACTATATTAAAGGAAAAGATAATAAGTAAGCTGATACTCTTAGCCAGAGATAAGATTATAAGGATGTTAATCCGGTCCTAATCCCTGTCACTATATTTAACAAAATAAAGAACAACACGTTAAAACATACGTTATAAGTGTTAAACGACTGGATATTAAAATAAACTATTAACATCTATATAAACTTATAAACAGAGTATAACATTTATTAGTAATAACAGGACTTCTAAGTAAAAAGGTTAATAAAAGGAACTTATAAGTATAAGTGCCCTTTAAGAGACTTCTTAAGGTATATGTAAGATTATAAGAAGGAGTGTTTAAAGTATCTAAACTATAATAAAACTGGTTATTAACTGGAATAACTGTTAAAAGGCGTAAACAGCGCGCTTAAATTAGGAGTAAGGCTCTGGTATTAAGAGAAACTGTATATTTATAACCTAGATAAACGAAAGAAGTACGTTTAACAGGTTTATAAGTCTTAACTCAGAGGATATATAGGCTAAGTTAAAACCCTTATATAGGTTTAGTAAGTGTACGCCTTTCTGGAAATGAAAAAACTGGTTAAAAAGGTGGTTAATAACTGTAACGTCTGCTATTAAAAGTAAAATTGGCGTTATAAGCCTTATAGGCTCTTTAAACCACTCCCTGTACCACAGGCGTTATAAAGTTTAATCTTACTTAACTTCGTCACTAGGATCCTAAAGTCTAAGGACCCTGTTACAGGAGTTACCTATAACCAGATCCTTATAGTAATTAATAGATTAACGAAATAAGCTTATTTTCTGTTAACTTTAAAAGATATAACAGTAAAGTAACTTGTTTATATTTTTAAGAAAAAGGTAGTTTTATAACACCTCTAACCAGATAACATTATCACAGATTAAGATAAGCTAATCGTGTTAAAGTTCTAGTAAAGGTTAATGTAAAGAATGGGTGTAAAAAGTAAGCTTTTAACAGCCTTCCACTTATAAACGGATAATTAAACAGAGTGAGTTAACTAAATACTTATAACGTATCTTTAAACTTATATTAACTTTAAATAAAATAATTAACTTAAACTATTACTAACAGTGTAGATAACCTATAACATAACGCCAGTTAAGTTAATAAGTATGTCACCGTTTTTCACTAATTACAGTAAAGAGCCTAAACTCCGTTAAGGCCCGCCTATTAGCGCTCCCTAAGCTGTAATCTATATAGACTGGATGTAAGAACTGCATAACCACTTACGAGCTGAACTTAAGTTCACACGTAAACAAATAAAGAAGTTTACTAATAAACATTAAATTAAGTAATTAATACTTAAAAAAAGACTTTATTATAATAGTAAATAAATTAAGGGACCGACTTTTTAAAAGGGGGATTACGTTTACCTTTTCTTATAAAACCTACATTTAAAACAACCTAATAAGAAGCTTAACTTTAAAAGGTACAGACTGTTCTAAATTAAGAAAAAGGTCGCCACCTCTAATTATAAACTAGACTTACCTGCTAGTATAAAGGTGCAGATTAAGGTTTTTCACATCTTACTTCTAAAACCTACCTTAAAAGGAGTTCCTCTAGAAAAGAAGATTAAGATCAACACCGACAAGGATAAATATAACGTTAAGGAAGTTATAAATTTATAAAAGGGGAAAAACGCGTTTAAATATCTTATTAAATAGCTAGATTACAGCCCCGAAAGTAATTTATAAGAACCAGTTAAAAATCTCAAGTGCCTAGACCTAATTACAGAGTTCCACTAAAAAAATCTAAACTGACTAAAACTAATAATAAGAACCAGAAATAAGATAAGATCTGACATCTAAACTGCTAAACTGAAGAGTAAGACTACTGTAGGACTTAAAGCCTAAGAAGCGGCAGGAAACTCCTTAATAGGTATAAGAGGATATTTATCAGGACACTTAACTAGGGATAAAAGGACCTTAAACCTAATAAAGAGGTTAGGCCCCCCCCCTTAGAGTTCCCAGCACGTTCCACACAAAAACAAGTACTGTTAAAAAAAAAAGTTAGTAAAAAGAAAAACAAGCAAATACGCTACCGTTACGCTAGGAAAGGCCGTTTTCGTTTGTTAAAAAGGAAAGAGCGACAGATTAAATTAAAAAGAAGTTACCAGTTATAGCGACCCCCTAAAGAAAGAACCACACGCCGGCTCTGTTAAAAAGCTCCCCTAGTTGAACTTAGGAACTGGTGTGGTTACTTCCTGGGCCTTACGCTCCTCCTCCACCATAATGTTAAACTTATAGCTAAAAAGTTTATCTGCCCGCCATACCAGTCCCTTCTACTAGTCTTTAAGGCGTAGGAGTTTAGAGGCCGTGTCACGGAGAAGGAGGGCGGTCTTACACTCCTTAGTGTTAAGGCGCTTCTTTTCGTCCAGAACCCTGTGTAGAATAGACAGATCGTTTCTGTAAACGTTATAAAATAAGTATATAATCCCACTAGCCGCTATATAGTGGCCACATAACTTACTCTTACTAGCCACCTTACAGTCTGGCAGGTTTAAGTGGTAATAGCGACTACACTTTACAGGCATAACGATCCTGAAAGTAAGAATAAACTTAATATTAATAATACAGCGTTTAGTTAATAAGGGCACTGCGTTTCTCCTGTTCTTAATTACCTAGTTAGACGATATAACGATTAGTAAAAGGAAGAAGGAACGTATAAGTAGTTCTTTATAAAAAAAGAACGTTAAAGAGGGGGAATTATATAACGACCTTACAGGCCGTCACTTAAACCAGGGCGGCCTAACAAATCCCCCGTAGAAGGAACAGTACAGGAAGGCAGTATGCACAGTACTACGTACTAAGCTAAGGATGTAAAGACCTAAAGCCCTTACAACTAATCGTTAAAGTAATCACTCTAATCTCGCTAAAAGCATAGTAATCACAGTAATTAGAGGCATTCTGATTATTATAATCACTCTTCGTATTAAGTAAGTATAGTAATTAAGGTACAAAGTACCTCTTAACTAGTTAGTATAGATAGTTATAATTATACTTATAACCACCGTAAAGGACTCTAATTCCTCACACTAGTATTCAATTGTTCATTTATATCCTACTGTTTAGACTCACCTTTATACATTATAGTAACAGCGACCTACAGTGACATTAAACCCCCGTCTAAGAGTGCTAGCTTAACAAGCCGTCTTCAGAACACCCCCTACCTGTTAGCGTCCTGCCATACGTTCTGTCTTAACCTACGCCAGTCCTCTTAAGGCCTATGTCGGGTGCAGGTTGTAATAGTTCCTTCTGCTTGTAATGTAAGCATTTAGTATGCTGCAAGTAACACCTCATTAGTTATAAGGGCTTTAAGTCTTTATACCCCTAGCCTAATATGCCTAGACGGTATGCACTATCTTCCTACACTGTTCTTTTTACAGGGAATTTATCAGGCCGCCCCGGCCTAAGTAACGTCCTGTAAGGTCGTTACACAATTCCCCCTTTTTAACATTCTTTTCCTATAAAGAACTTTAAAAGGTAAGTTTCTCTTTTCACCATTTCACCATGTAATAAGTGTCTAGCTCCCGGGTCTTAAAACGGGAACAGAGTAAAAGTACTAACCGCCGTCTAAACCTTACAGCTTACATATACATGTTTAGTGGTGAAATGTCCCCTTATTCTTTCTGTAAATCCACTAACCCTCCACTTATCTGCCAGGTTTTAAACTAATCTAACAGTTATAACCACTATTTAGAGAGGCACTAGCCTTCCCAATGTAACGTTTTTAATATTAATAAAGTGAAGTTAAAGGCTCTTTTTGTTAAAAAGTAAAACCTTAACTTATAAGTTAAGTTTACTACTTAGCAGCTTTATAAGGCTATTATTAAGCTTTAAAAGGCGTCAGCGCGCCTGGCGCGCCTTTATAAGCAACAGTCCCGTCTTAAGGACTAGGTTATAAAAGTGTTTAGTTATGAAGCGGAGCTGTTAGAGTTTTAAGAAAGTGAGGAGGCTAAGCTAAACGCTCCTCCTAACGACGTGGAGTCTTTTAACTAGGGGAACTTCCTAATAGGGTCTCTGTAACGAGTGGTCGCTTTATAACTTAGTTTATAACTTCCTTTTTTAATGGGAGGTTGTGGGTTTAACTTCCCACGAGAGTTTTAGCGATTTTTTACTTATTTTTTCTTTTACTAACTTCTTTCCTTAATAGTATTTATTCTTATATAGAGCTTATTAAGAGCTTTAAAAGCTCTACCTTCTTATTAAGTCTAAGGTCCTTTTAACCCTGGTTAAAGCTTCTAATAAATGTCCTTTTATACCTATTAAGGAGTTTCCTGCTACTTCTTAGGCTTTAAGTCCTATAATGGTCTTACTCTTCAGTTTAGCAGTTTAAATGTCAGATTTTATCTTATTTCTCTATTTTTAAAGTAAACTGGTTAGTTTACCTCCTTAAAGTTATACTAACTGGTTTAACCTTAACTTCACGTTCTTTACAGGTAGTTTTAATCAGTCTGGATTCTTTTAGTGGAACTTTATAATTAGGCCTAGGCAGTTAAGGTTTTTAACTGGCTCTTATAAGTTACTTTTAGGGCTGTAGTCTAGCCACTTAATAAGATACTTAAACGTGTTTTTCCCTTTCTATAAATTTATAACTTCCTTAACGTTATACTTATCCTTATTAGCGTTAATCTTAATCTTCTTTTCTAAGGGAACTCCCTTTAAGGTGGGTTCTAGAAGTGAGATGTGAAAAACCTTAATCTGTACTTTTATACTGGTAGGTAAGTCTAGTTTGTAATTAAAGGTGGCGACCTTTTTCTTAATCTAGAATAGTCTATACCTTTTAAAGTTAAGCTTCTTATTAGGCTGTTTTAAATGTAGGTTTTATAAAAAAAGGTAAACGTAATCCCCCTCTTAAAAAGTCGGTCCCTTAACTTATTCGCTATTATAATAAAGTCCTTTCTTAAGTATTAATTACTTAATTTAATATTTATTAGTAAACTTTTTTATTTATTTATATGTAAACTTAAGTTCGGCTTATAAGTAGTTATATAGTTCTTATATTTAATTTACGTGGATTACGGCTTAAGGGGTGCTGGTAAGTGGGCCTTAACAGAGTTTAAGCTCCTTACTGTAATTAATGAAGAACGGTAATATACCTGTTAACTTAACTAGTGTTATATTATAAGCTATTTATACTGTTAGTAACAGTTTAAGTTAGTTATCTTATTTAAAGTTAACGTAGGTTTAAAGATATATTATAAGTATTTAGTTAACTTATTCTATTTAGCTATCTGTCTATAGGTGGAATGTTATTAAAAGTTTACTCTTCACACCTATTCTCTATATTAATCCTTATTAGAACTTTAACATAATTAACTTATCTTAATCTGTAATAATGTTATCTGGCTAAAAGTGTTATAAAATTACCTCTTTCTTAAAGATATAAGTAAGTTGCTTTATAATTATGTTTTTTAAAGTTAGTAAAAAGTAAGCCCACTTTATTAATCTGTCGATTATTATAAGGATCTGGTTATAGGTGACTCCCGTAACAGGGTCCCTAGACCCTAGGATCCTAGTAATAAAATTAAGCGAGATCGAGCTCCATAGCACTTATGGTACAGGGAGTGGTTTAAGAAGCCTATAAGGTTTATAGCGCTAATTTTACTTTTAGTGGTAGATATTACAGTTATTAACCACCTCCTTAACCAGCTTTTTTATTCCCAGGAAGGTGTATGCTTACTAAGCCTGTGTGAGAGTCTTAACTTAGCCTATATATCCTTTAAGTTAAGACTTATAAACTTACTAAACGTACTTTTTCCGTTTTTCCAGGTTATAAATGTACAGTTTCTCTTAATACTAAAGCCTTACTCTTAGTTTAAGTGTGTTATTTACACCTTTTAATAGCTGTTTTAGCTAATAACTGGTTTTTTTATAGTTTAGATACCTTAAACACTCCTTTTTACAGTTTTACTTATACCTTAAGAAGTCTCCTAAGGGGTACTTATACTTACAGGTTCCTTCCACTAGCCTTTTTACTTAAAAGTCCTGTTACTGCTAATAGATGTTATACTCTGTTTATAAGTTTATATAAACGTTAATAGTTTATTTTAACGTCTAGTTATCTAACATTTACAGTGTATACTCTAATATACCGTTTTTAACTTTATTAAATATAGTAATGGGGATTAGGACTGGATTAGTATCCTTATGGTCCTGTCTTTGGCTAAGAGTATTAACTCGCCTATTATCTTTTCCTTTAATATGGTGAATCTGGAAGTGGAACAGGGCCATTAACTCTGCCTATCGTGCTTATTATAGGTTAAGTTCCTTTATTAGGAAGTACTAAAGGTTATTATAGTCTGAAAAGACCTAGACCAGTTCTTCTATACCGTTTAGATACAGTACCCACTTTATAAAATATTAAATAATTGCCATTAATTCCTTATTATAAATTAGGTATTATAGGGTTAGGCTGTGGATTCCTTTTAATAAAAAGGTAACTGGGTGGCATTTCCCATTATCCTGGATTTAGCTAAGTTCTCTGCTAATTACGAACTTTAAGGAGTCTGTTTTAACTTAGAAGGGTTTTAAGAAATTAGGGAGAGCCAGGACTAGCGCTGTAATAAAGGCGTGCTTAAGGTCTTTAAACGCCTTTTACTATTTATCAGTCCACTTAAACAGTTTACCTTCTCCTATAAGCTCGTGTAGTGGCCTTATAACCTTTATAAAGTATTTAATAAAATAATAATAGAAGTTTATAAAGCTGATAAAAGCTTATAATTCTTTCTAATTCTTTAAAGTAAGCTAATCCCTAATTACCTCCATCTTCTCTAGTTATATTTTAAACTTTCTAAGGGTTACTCTAAACCCTAAGTAGTTTAGTTTTTAAACGTGAAAATGGCTTTTCTTTAGGTTTACTATTAGCTTCACTTTTTTAAAAGCTGTTAAAACTTATTATATATACTTTTAATGTTCTTTTAAAGTTTCAGAATAGATTAAAACGTTATTTAAATATATAAAGATAAACTTATTAAAAAAGGGGTGGAGAACACTATTAATAAGGCCTTAGAAAGTTGTAGGGGTGTTTATTAATCCTATCGGCATGACACGGTATTAGTAATGCCTGTTATAAGTCTAGAAAGCCGTCTTATACTCGTCCTCTTCCTTCACTTTAACGTAGTTAAACCTTATAGGGAAATTAAAGCTGGAGAATTAATTTACCTTAATAATCCGCTTTTATATCTTTATAATAAGTAGTAATAGGTAGCGATTTTTAATTATATCCTTATTTAACGTTTAGTAATTAATAACTATACGTAACTTACTATCTCCCTTTTTTAAGACGAATAGCACTAGGTACCCTGTTAGGGATTAGGACTTTATAATAAACCTGTTTTTTAAGTTTTTATTAATATACTCCTACAGGGCCTTAGCCTGTTAGGGGTTTAAATGGTAGGGCTGGAAGCTGTGGAGCTTTACTCCTGGCTTTAGTTTAATTTTGTGGTCTTACAGTCTGTAGTCTGGTAATCGTGGTATCTTTTTTCAAAACAGGGTAAACTTCCTGTATTTCACAGGTACTTTAGATAAGTTAACTTTTTCACTTATCTGTAGGTTAGCTTTTTACTTTCCTTTACCTTTTAAATCGTTATTTAAACAGTGTGGTAAACCTTTTAATTCTTTAACTGTTTTAGTAAACCTGACTTAAACCGTGTTTAGTTTTAAGGGTTTAGTGTGTTTCTAAGTGCTTTATGTAACTTTAAAACGGTTTAATGCCTTTTTAACTTCCTTTAAACGGGGATTACACTTAGGGGACTTATTAAAGGTAAGGTGGCCACTCCTCTAATTAATTATAAGGTTATACTTTTCCAGCTAGGGTAGACTTAGGATTATATTATATCTTATAACTGGTGTAACGTTAAAGTCCACTTATTATTTATCCCTATCCACTTTAATTAAAAGTGGTAAATAGTAGGTGACTTTATTATTATTATACTAGTATAGGCCTCCTTCTTTATTCTAAATGGGAATAACCTTTTTATACTCTTTATTAGGGAGTTTCCTTTAGTTAACTAGTAAGGGGTGTATTAGGTTAAAAGCACTCCTATTATTAATCACTGCTTTTACCTTAAATGGCCTCCCTCTTCCATTTATTATGTCGACACTAATGGAATAATGCTTATACTCCTTAAATATCTAAGTTATAGTAATTATCTGTCCTTAAGGTCTTATCTAGCCTAACCTTTAAATACCTCTCCTTCTTCTTAAGGTTTTTATTAACCAGTAAACTACTGGTTTCCGGCCCTTTTAAAGGGCCCGTAGCCTTTTCCTAATTCCTTCTGGAAAAACAGGCAGCTTTAATAAACCTGGCGATTAACCTTCCTTAAGTTCTTACACCTTAATGTCCAGTCGATTTTAAACGGTATAATGTTTCAGAAGTCTTTAATAAGACGATAATACACTTTACGAGACTGGATTGTAGTAATGTCTTTTTACTTTTAGATCTGCTAGTGGTTTTCTCACTTCTATTATTCTCAGGCTTTTCTGTTAAAATATAGTAAACATGTTGTAATTAGGCAGTTATTAAGTACCCCTCCTTACCAGTACGTGGCGGGAGCCTGGTTAATTACGGTAACCTCCCACTTATTATTAAACTCTCTTGTTAGGGAGTAGGAAACTTAGTAGTGGGCTGGTTTTAACTTTACTTTTATAACAGTATAGTCCCGTTTCCGTGCGCTGGGGAAATAGTTATAAAAAGCCTTAAGTCTGTTATATTAGTTAAGGGTATAATTATTATACATGTAATTAATCCACAGTACGTCCTTATAGTTAGGGTAGTTAACGTTAACTGCAGGTGTTGTAGTTATAGAGTACAGGATAGGGGAAGTGGCGCTTTATTCCTTCTCTTCTTCCACTTACCTTTATATACGTTATTTCTCCTAAACCTCTTCCTAAAACTTAGGTAATAATAACCTAGCTTATTCTTTTATAAAGTGGTCTTCTTTAATAAGACGGTGTTTAAGCTGGTTAGTAAAGCGAACTTTATTATAAAGTTATAACCTGATTTCCACCACTTTATCTTTAGACGTTACAGTAAGGCCTTTAACTTATAGGTCCTTTATTTCGTTTACTAACTTTTAATATTTCTCTTTTAGCTTTTAAACCCTCTATTAGTATACTTACTTCGTACCTTCTTAGGGAACCCTTAAGGTGCTGGTTTAAGGTATACTGGCTTTAATGTAGGGTAGCCATCTAAGCTGTCCTTCTTTTAGGGAGGTAAGGGTGTTAATTTACTTAATATGTTTAAAGTGTTTAAAAGTCTTAAAGGGCACTGTTAAGAAGAACTTTCGTTTCTCCAGTTCAATTCTCTTAACTTATTCTCTTTCACCTTCTAAGGCTTATTTCACCGTTTGGGTGGCCTGGAGGGCTAATTCTTCAACTCCTTTTACCATTTTAGTAACTTTTAAGTCAGGGTCCTTCCTAAACTTCCTTAGTTCCTGGGCTTACAAAGTAAGGTTTTTAAGGCCTGTAACAGCTAACTGGAACATTTCTTCTTAAAGTCGGTCTTTTGTAACCTACACCTTTAGTAGTTTTAAGTTTCCACCTTAAAGTCAGTTTTCCACGACCTGCACCTCCATAGCTGACTTTTCTGGGACACCCTTAAGGACTGGATACACCACATCCTAAGGTTCTTCTTCTTTTTCCTCGTCTCCCTTATCTCCTAAGTTACACTTGTCCATCCAGGTGCAGTCCTTTTCGTTACCTGTTATCTTAATATAGACCTCTTTTAAGTTAAACTTAATGTGCTTTCCTCCTTTTAGGACAGGTTTTTAACTGACTTGCTTTAGTAACGGGCATTATTATGTTATATAGCCTTTCTTATCACAGTTAAAGCACTAGACCTGTAATAGGTCCTTAACCTGCTTTTACTGCTATTATCGTTAAGGCTTGTTATGGTTAAGTTAATTCTGGCAGTTTACCATGCCGATATCTATTAGCCTAGGGTGGTGACCTGTTGTGGTTAACTGGTTTCCCTTTTTAGGCTTACTTAGCTGGTAAGGGGTCCGTTCCTTCTAGAAGTTCTTTTAATAATAGTGATTATAGTACCGGTTATTAGCCTTAATGGCTATTTTAACTAGTTCCTGAAGATAATCTGGTCGGTCTTCTCGGTATAGGTCTCTAGTAACGTGCTCTTTTAAACCGCTTTAGAATAGTATTACTAAGGCTTTTTAGTTAAGTTTAGTCTTTACTACTTTTAGTTTAAAGTGTGTGGAGAACTTAAGGATTAAAGATGTCTGCCTTAAAGCTATAAGGCGTTGTTTAGCCTGCCTAGGGGCGTCTAGTTCTTTAAACTTAATCTGGAATTAGTTAACGAAAACATTAAAGTTATCGAAAAGAGCCTAAGTCTTAGGGGCTTCCTTTTATGCTCTATTTATGGAGAGGTTGTTAATTATCTTTATATAGGGTTTATACCAGTAAGCGGCTACTCTATCTAGTAAGGCTTTAATAAACCTGACCTTTCCTTCTTCTTTAAAGAACTGCTTATCGTAATAAGTGACATAACTTTAAAGCTGGGCTATTTAGGACTCTAACTGCACAGAGTCTCCTTTAAAGCGCGAGGGTAAAGGGAGCTTTACTCGTTTCTTCTATAAGCCCCTAAGGTTATTATTCTCCAGTTTAATAACGTTAAGTTATACCTAGAGTTTCTTAATAAGACCGATACGGCTTTTAATGTCTCTAGGGAAGGTTTCGTTAAGTTTTTTAACTAGTCCCTACTGGTTAAGGTTTAAGTCTTTAAGGCGTGTAGCTAACTTATTAATAGTAGGGAGTTAAGGCTGAGCTTACGCCTCTTTAATCTCCTTTCCTTTTCTAGAGGTTAACATGTTAGTAGGAGATAGGTAGTGTTTAGGAGTTTAATAAACAGCGTTTAGAACTAGGACGCTAATATTATATTATAACTTACACCTAACACAGGCTTTAAAAGAACTAGTGTAGGTTAAGATAGAACGTATAGCAGGACGCTAACAGGTAAGGGTGTTCTGAAGACGGTTTGTTAAGCTAGTACTCTTAGACGGGGGGTTTAATATCACTGTAAGTTGTTATTATTATAATGTATAAAGGTAAGTCTGAATAATAGGATATAAATGAATAATTAAATATTAGCGTGAGGAACTAAAGTCCCTCACGTTAGTTATGGACATAATTATGGCTATTTATACTAACTAACTAAAAGGTACTTTGTACCTTGCTTATGGTGCTGTGAGTGCTCGTTATGCAAGCACTCTGCACCACGTAAGCGTTCTGCTCGTGAGGTTCCTTCTGCTCGCGATGCGAGCACTCGGCATGCTACGAGCAGCACCTTATTAGTCGTAGGGGCTTTAGGTCTTTGCACCCCTGGCCCAGTGCGCCTGGACGGTGTGCACCGTCTTCCCGTACTGTTCCTTCTGCGGGGGATTCGTCGGGCCGCCCCGGCCCAAGTGACGTCCTGCAGGGTCGTCACATTTATTTTACAGGGTTTACAATTTTTATTCTACAATTTACAATTTACAGTTTTTTTTTCACTTTCACAAATGCAATTCGAACTGGGAACCTCTTTAATTTATATTAAGCTATTTACC
>Ga0247780_1001193_pt1 | contig 17327 bp, 17 predicted proteins | sample UWRJL079202R5_FD_179927 | JGI IMG/M metagenome (GOLD analysis project Ga0247780, IMG submission 179927) | Plant litter microbial communities from Arlington Agricultural Research Station in Wisconsin, United States - UWRJ-L079-202R-5 | ecosystem: Environmental > Terrestrial > Plant litter >... | reverse complement strand
CAAGAAGTCAGCCTTATCCCTGGCAACCCCAAACCCCTGGACTACCTTGAGCTCCCATTAAGCGCCCTCGGCAGCGACAAGCGAGACGAGAGAGGCCAAACGGCCATCGGTTTCCGCATAGTTGCTGAGAATAGCGAAGGCCAGGCCCCTTTCAACATCCTGCAATCCTCGTTCGAGGATGCCCAGGGCATTTCCAAGGTGCAGATGCTCAAGAAGCTTGGGCCAAACAACTGGCTCGGCTTGTTCTCCCAGGGAACTTTCAACGCCATCATGATGCTCGACTTCTGGAACCCCATCTACTCCTGGAAACGCGGCATACTGATGCAGTACGTCCCGCAGCAAACCACTTGGAACGGCAACGCCTATGACTTGGAGACCCGTTTCATCCAAAACGTCAACAACTCCTCGTACGTCAAGGGCGGAATCACAGACAGCCCCGAATACCAGTTCATCCAGCTGCTCAAGGTTGACCTGCCGACACACCAGAACAACATCAGCAACTATTTCAACGCAGTTGAGACGTACCTGAACGCACCACAAACGAGGGAGCAAGCCATCATGGACTACCTGTCCCTCGCAGAGTCGCGCAGGCGGATCTACCGACCCCTTCCACTCGACGAGTTTGGCTCGTCCATGCCATACGCACTGAGCATTCCATATGACAGCCCCATGCAGGAGATGCGACCCGACGGGAAGATCCAGCCTATGCCCGCCAGGGGCATCGATTTTCTCCAGAAATGGACAACCTCGCTCGCAAGCGTCAACCCCCAAGTCCTCCCGACCACCGCTGACTCGCGTGGCCCGCTCTCGGTCGCCGCCCTCCCTCGGCCCTCTTTATTGGCACTGCCTTGCCAGAGCAGCCTTAGCTCCACCACCACACAAGGCGTTCTGGCCGCCCGTGGCTGCCCCTACGCAAAGAGAAATCCACGGAGCACCAAAACGGGATGCCCTGCTGCATCAGCGTCTATGTCCCTTGCAGTAGTTCCTGCTGCACCACCACGCCAGCCAAACTGGACAGATGACATCCTGCTACTGATCACTGAACCATACTGGATCGCCGGAGCCAATAGGTCGGGAAAAGCGTCGGGCTGGGTTGCGGCCATGCAATCGTACGGCGGCTGGGACGTTTCCAAGTACGAGGATGTGACCAAGCGGGCCGTTTCCATCTACCAACACCTCCGCTCCAAGGTGATGCCCCTCACGGACGACCCCAGCGACTACTGGCCAGAGGAGGCTCTCGAGACTTTCCGCTCGTGGGCCAACGCCGGGTTTCCGCTCGACTCATCGTCCGCACTGGTCCCCAAGTTGATCCTCCCGCAGCCCGTAGAGCCCCCTCCGACGTATCGGGTCCGCAGAGACATTATGAGTTTGTCCAAAGAAGAGCTTGCCGTGTATCAGTCCAAGCTAGATGATGTCCTGCATGTCGGGCAACTAGGCTCCAAGTGGCAAGAGCTGGGTCTGCTTCGTGAGTGGACCTTAAATCCCATACTTGTTACGGTATGAGCTAATACCACAAACAGATGCCGAATGGTGCCTTCACTACCAGGAGGCAACCTTCCTCTGGCACCGCGCGTACCTGCGTTATGTCGAGGAGCTCATCGACCTTCCTATTCCGTACTGGAACGGGTTTTCTACCGATTCAGCAAACCCCGACTCCCCCTTTGCCGGAGTTCCCCCAGTATTCTTTGAGGAGACGTACATCTCCCCCAAAGACGGAGCGGCTCGTCCCAACCCGCTCAAGTATGCCCTGTCTCTCAACGGCGTGTCCAAGGACCCAAAGAACCAATTCGTGACCCGAGACCCGGTGCTAGTTCAGGGCAAGTCAGCTCCTGGGTGGGCTAGCAAGATCGCCCTCTTCGGCCTCTACCATGATCAAATATCACATTCTCTGAGCCAGAAGACCTTCACTTCGTCGGATACCGCCGAGGGATTTGGACTTCCGTGGCAGAATATCCCAGAGTTTAGCGAGAACAACCCCGACTCCAATTACCCGTTCCGCTTGGACTTTGACGGGCTTTTTGAGCAGGTGCATGACAACTTCCACGGATGGGTCGGCCCAGACATGGTGAGTCTCCTCCCCGCCTCCCTGCTCCCCTTTCACCACAACCACCACAGGCGAGAGCCAGCGAGCGAGCCAGCCAGCCAGCCAGTCAGGACTGATATGCAACCCAACCACAGGCCGACAACACCTACACAGCCTTCGACCCAATCTTCCTCTCCTACCACGCCAACATGGACCGTCTGACCTCCATCTTCCTCGACTCCCGCCCCACCAACCAGCTCACGGCGCGCTTCCCCCTCCAGCCGTTCCTCGACAGCGCCACGCGCCTGTCTTACGACGATCCTCGCCGCTGGATCTACACCACCATAGGCGACATGGCCAAGGACACCCGCGCCCTAGGGTACACCTACGCCCCGCCCGCGTCGTCGGACGCGCTGGCGCGGGCCGAGGCAGATCTCGTCACGGCATCGTCCACCCCGCAGCCTGCGGGCGGCCGCGCCATCAGCCTGCCCTCGCGGCCCAGAACGGCCCACGGCACGGAGGCGCCCTCCCGCTCCGGCCGCAGCTCCGGCGCGACGAAGAAGATACCCTACGTGGTCTTCACCGGCGTGGGCTGCACACCCTCCGGCTACAGGATCGACGTGTTCGCGCCCGAGGCGGCGTCCCTAGTCCCGGACCCGGCCGCAAATCCGGATTTCATCGGCCAGGTCACGCGGCTCGGGATGGGTCCTGGGCGGCCGGGCGGGGGAGGACGGGGGGGTGAGAGGTGTCGAAAGTCGGAGGTGATGAGGGTTTTGAGCGCGGAGAGATATTCGGACCGGTTAGGAGGGGGACGGGGGGACGGTGGTAGGGGGGGATTAAAGGTCGTTGTGACAGATCTGGAAAGCGGTAAGGAGGTTGGTCCGGAGGAGGTGAAGGCGTTGTCGGGGTTTGAGCCCGTGGTTATTTGGCTGTCCGTGTAGGGAATGGGGCACGTTCGGCCTCCATTAGACATTTGCAGAGTCTCGACGTTCTATTTGCTGTATATGACAAGAAACACTAGAGGCATACAAATGATGCTCCCCAGCCCCGCATCTGCACCATACACAGCCCTATTCCTTTTTCCAATATTACCTGCTCATTATTAGGAATCTACACGATACTCGCCCCCATCTCGATCGGATTATTACGTTGCATGCAACTGACGTGTCAAAGGATATGAGGGTTGTGTTTGTCGTCTGCGCTGCTATCAATCACGCCTCCCCGGTCTTCAGAATCGAAGGGGGTTGTTCATATGCTGGACGCGCACCCACTTTGACTCGGATCAATCAAGCGACAACCAATTATTCGTAGGTAAGTAGTTTACCCAATAATGGCATCTGATAAGCCAAGTCACTCGAGGTGCGGGGAAACCTTCAGGCAGTTAGAGAGAGGGATTTTCCGCAAGAATTGAAACATTTTCTATTTTACTAGATTCTTCCTGCCTGGTACATTGTGGTGCTTGGCCTGACTGAAAGATGGCCAACTTTGAAGACTGTGAAACCCTTAAACATGAATACCAGGGCTTCCGGACCACAGCTGAGATCTCAGGCCTGTTGCTAAAAGCCTTGCATATCCTCAATATGCTCCACCAAATTCTGATCAAGATATTTGGCTTTTTAGACCATTTCTAGCATAACCTACCATTTCCTCTCTGGCAAGCCGGTATAAAGGATATCCTAAGCTGCCGCCTAACTTACTGTCTGTTTTGCGACCTGAGCTCTAAGTTGCTTATCCGCCTCGTCTGTGTTGATTATTAAGCTTTAAGCTTTTCGCGTCTTAAGGAGATTTAAAGCCATATAACTATTAGTAAAGGCATTTGGGCTATCAGAATTTTCCTGTACTCCTACAACTGGTTTCTCAGCTTTTCTATTAAGGAGTTTGTTTTACACTACAGTAATAAGTTTGAGAAATATGTGGGTATTTTCGAAAGGACAAGGTTATAGGAAAAGGTGAATATTTCTAAGGCAGCTAGCTTAAAAACAGTGAGAAATACCTGTGTAGTTTAGTCTTATAGTGTGTTGAGATATAGCCTCTGTGACTACTGTGGTGTAGCACTGTAAGAGCTACAACCCTCCGTTACACAGAGGGGGTGCAGAGTACCCTGTGTACCCTGGACCTGGCTTCATGCCTCGCAGCCAAGGTTCCAAGACCCTCGGAACCTCTGGGGGCCCACAGGGCCCCCTGTGAGTCTACTGTAACCTACTGGAACCTAGAAGGTTCTAGTGGGGGTTAATTTGTAAGCAGTGTGGCCGATCGCTGCCTCTGGCAGCGCTCGGACCTTCTAGAAAGAGAAAGTGGTAATGCCTGGCTATTAAGGCGTGTGATAAGGTCTGCCACGGCAGCAGCTAGGCGCGCCGAGCGGTTGCCCTTTAAAGCAAAGAATTATATTAAGGTAGCCTTAATACCAAAAGAAGCAGTACTAACTATATAAATAAGGATGACGGCGAAAGCGTTATTAGTGGATTTATATAGGGAAGTGGAATAAAAAAGAAGGGGGGGGGCTTAATGGTAGGCTAGATGGATAAAGTAGTTTAATGAACACCGGTGTTTTGGAAGAATCGCGCATTCCACGCATTTTTAACAATTAAATACTTTGCGTTTTGTGGAAAATCTTATAAAAAGCCACTTCGTGAGGGTTGCGTTAGCTAGAGCCTTAGCTGGAGCCGAAGGTGGAAAGGGGGTAGGCTATACGGTGGGGATGACTGCTGCACGGAAAAGTGGCGTTTTAGCTGGTGTTTCCACAATTTTAAATGCAAGGCGCACTTCTTGTGGGTGCCATGGCGTAAACGTATAAGAAATAGGAAGAAATCGCGTCTACGAATAGCTAGGCCCCTCACTCAAACCTAGCCCTCACTCTCCTTTCCCCTTCTCCTCCCCATCTTCAGCCACTTTCGCCAAAACCACCGATAGTCTCGCTGCAGTCAACATCAACAACGCACCATTGGTGCAAAAATTCTAGCTCTTCCATCTCGTCAAATCCCAAAACACCAACCATCGCCCAACCGGACCCGTAACAGAATGATAATAAAACGCATCACACGCCAACAGACAGAAACGAACTCTCTTCAACAGCCGCAAGTCGTCAAAGCCGCCGAGAACGAGCGTCTCGATGAGGGTTAGGAAGACCCACATGCCAGCGAGCTGCTCGTAGAGGACTTGTGTCTGGGGATTGTAGCTGATTGTGCCACGGGAGAAGTGGTTGTAGATTAGATTGTTAGGGTCGGCGAAGGCAAGGTAGATCCTGTAGGAGGTGGAGAGAGGTTCGAATTTGGTGAGGATGAAGTGGGAGATGGATGAGATGGAGGTGGAGGCTTTGGGGGGCATGATGACTGATCTGGGTTGATTCTGACTCGACGATAGGGTTGCTAAGCTTAGAAGATGAGAGAGCAGAATTTAGGGGATCTGAATGAGTGCGGGTTTGGGGAGGTCTTTGTGTCTATCTGCGTTTTTGTTGGTTATGGGGAGCTTGTTGAGGTTTGGTTGGGATTTTGGTGGAAAAGGGGGTTGCGAGGTGGTGGGGAATGCGCATGATGAGGTCTCTGTTTGGGTCATAGTTTGATACAGTGCGGGGCTAATAGAAGATGCTGGGCTAACTGTGTTTGACTTCAGGCCATTCTAGTTCCCCTCCTTTGCAGCCGTATCTCCGTTGCGATGCTCAAAGCTAAACGACTCGGATATCGATTCTCCAGTGGTATCAACCAGTGACTCGACCCTCTATCATGACTCCCAAAATTGCAACCGCTAGGTCGCCATGCGTTGCGACGAGCTCTCGGAATTTCGTATCAGTCCACAAATCCTCAGCCTTGCAAGCTGCATACAGGGCCAGATGATTCCGAAGTCTCTGTGGAGTAGGCTCATTTATATGCATACCTGAGCAGCTCGATAATATCCGTCACCACCTCCGACATAACATTCAGTTTCAATAGTTCTCGGCCTAGTTTGTCGATTGAAATATCAGCAAGCCTGGGCATATCGTAGCAGTCAGCGAAGACGTAAAGCCGGGCATGTGAGAGAAGAATATTCCCGTCGTGCGATACCGCACCAGGTCTTGTCGCCACATCGATGGCGATGGAGCATGCGCTCGCGAATTCCTTCCAGAGCGCAACCTTGTCGTACCGGCATGTATTGGGTATCTCGGTTTCCATAGCAGCTAGTCCTCTCTTCTTCTTCTTCTTGGACGTACCCAAAAATCCCCAATGATCTTCTTCTACGGTGACGGTTGGTTCAGGCTCTGGCTCGGGCTCGGGCTCGAATGCGGTCTTTTCCGGGAACTTCGATTCGATCCCAAGTAGCTCGTAGCTTCCGGTGTAGGCGTACTGGGCAAACAGGATGAAAGTCTCCTCGCTCACGACTTCCAGTTCAGCGTGGAACTCTGCGGCCTCCTTGAACGCGCTGTTCACGAATCGATCAAATGCAGCGCTTTGCGCTGATATGAGAGCCGAGTGCATGAAGAACTCGCGCTTGTTGGGGCCGACGGTAAACTTGTAGATCTTGGAGGAGATTATCCTACGATGTGAATGTGATGGTATTGTTAGTGTCTGATTGTGGATCGGTTCTAATGGAAGGCAGCAAAGACAGACTCCTCGAATGTTGCGATGCTTTCCATCTTGCTGGTTGCGGAGAAAAGTGACGGCTGCGCCACTGTTTGTCGTTTTTGCGAGCGCGCCCTTCTCTGCGCGAGGATGGAGTATCCGCGAGTGGACGAGGCGGGTTGATTGTCGAGAAAGACGGTTTGCTGATTTAGAGGGCACGTTAGGCGCAAGTTTTGAAAGCCCAAAGGAAAATGAGGCCTACAGCAAGGATCGCTTTTGGGAGCGAGCGATTGGCCGCTGCCATGCTCAAGCGCCACGTCAGTTTTGCCAAGGCGCTAATTTTTGTCGAGGGTCTCTCTTCACACCGAGAGTGAGGGGTAGTAATATCGACAAAAACCACCACTTTTGTAACTATCACCATCACCACAACGCTTCAATTAAGCTGTGGCTAGTGTTTCTGATTGGTATTATGTATGGAAGACCCTGAGTCTTTACCGCGTCCAATTCTGAGGCGACTTGGCTAGCCTAGACCTGCATCAAGACACTCCACGCGGACTCTTCGTCGACTTCTGCAGCTAGTTCCAAGCGCCCACGTTGTCGTCGACGCTGTCGTGCAGGAACAGCACCATGTGGTGGTAGTCGCCCTGCGCGTTGCGTTTGCTGTTCATCCGCTGCTTGGCCAAGACGGCTCGCTCCCGAGGCAGCGCGGAGAGGTCATTGCGTTGCATCGTCTCCAGACGCTCTGCTTCGTTGACCCATTTGAGGAGCATCTCGTAGGTAGTCACCGACTCGTGACAAAAAACGGACGTGTCCACTGCCACCTTGACATCGTGTCCCTCTGCCCACAGATTGAGGAGAAGGTGGCACGTCATCTGCTCCTGGCCCAAAGAGCCGGCCCCTACCGTTTCGGCATACAACTTCGCGGCGGCTGTAAAGTGCTCGGATACTGCCGGCCTCCCCTCCAACTGCCAGAGAAGTTTCTGGGAGTTAGCCACGTAAATCTTCGCCGTCATCGTACGCCAGTCCCGATTGTGCCCGGAGGCCTCCAAGAGGTCGAGGGCCCTTTGGTAATATTGCAAAGCCTCTTGGGCTCTGACTCGGATCTCCTCCGCTGTAGTTGCAGATTGCGACTTGAGCTGGGGGAGCATCACCCTATGCTGAAGCGCTTTGGACCTCCAGATGGTAGCCTGCCAGCCTTCGACGAGGTTGCAGAGTCTTTGGATCTCGAGGACCCGCGCAGAAGCTAGCGGAGTCTGCCGGATGCGCGACTGCACCTTCTCCAGCTCATCGCGGAGGAGCTGAAGCTCATGCTCAGCATCCGGAGCTTCGGTTGTGGATCTCAGCGCTGTTTCGAAGCTATCTAAATTCAGCAACACTACGAGCTCTCTCGGTAGGGTCTCTGGGCGTCTTGCCAAGCACTCTAATGCCTTGGCCTCCTCGCCGATCGACTTATGTATGTGGTGGAGCGTTATTAGGACTATGGAGACCATGGCGGGTTCGTCGGAGTCATTGACCTTTTGATAGAGGCGCTCCGTACAGCCTAATCCTTTTGCGGTTCTAGGCTGCAAGCTCTGCCATCCCAGGAGCTCGGCCATCGAAGCCGACATGGATCCCACTTCGGTGCCTCCCTGACCTCGTACAGGGTCGCTGCTCCTGCTCGAGCATATGTCAATCATCTGCAGCCACTCCTCCTCCACCATGACTTGCAACGACTCGGGTGGGACAACAAAGGACATAGTGTGGATGGCTATGATGGCCGCGAGGCATCGCTTCACCGACGCCCAGTTGCCGGCACTCTCCATCACTTCCTTAATTCTCCAGAGCTCCGCGATGTCCTCGGCGAGGGAGTTTTCGTCTCCTCTCTCATTCGTGAGCAGGTCGATGCGTATGTCGAGAGCGCCCGTCGCGTGTCCGCTCATATCGTAGAGCTCTGCGGTAGTCTGGAGGGACTCCCGCCACTTGGTGCCACCGCCGCTTATCAGGCGCACTCTGTCGCCATATTCCCACAAGAGCTCGGCACGCTCGAGATCGGACAGACCGTCCCCCTCTACTAGGATGGACTCGAGCATGGCTTGATTATCCACGGATTCTTCGGAATAGCCGGAAAGCTTGGCAATTTTGATAGCGTCGACATTGCGCTTCTCCGACAGCAGGTGGCGCTGGAGGGCGGAATGGAACTCAGCGGATATGCACGGGAGCGCTCTGCCGTGTTGGTATGAAACGTTCCTCGCCATCGCCAGCATGTTATGGTAAACTGCAGTCATGGCGACGATGTGGTTGGTAAAGCTCTCAACGGGCATGCTGAGCCCAAACTTTGTGTACGACCCGAAGGCGCGAGTCAGGGGCCCTCGCTAAAACATGCCTTTGCCTTGTTCACGAAGCCCAAATCCTGCAAAGACCGGGCTTCCTTTAGTTGCAGGCTGATAGTTGCTTCCATAGGGGCGTATATAGTGATGGTCTCGAAACTTTTGGATACAGGTCTGAAGGATTGGGGATCGGAAAATAAAGGAATTGTCATAGAGCGGCCTAGACCCTTGAATCTGACCGAAGCGGTGAAGGACGTGCACAATGTCAGGGGTATTTAGCTTCGAGGGTGTGTGGAAGTCACTCGTCCAGCCGATTGGAGCCTCGGGAAGGCCCTTCAGCGGGGCGGGTGTGATACGGCTCAGGATTGGAGGTCAGTTGCCACTCATGCGGCCGCGGGGTGGTAAAGTGTTGCGTTTGCACGGAGGCGGAGAGCTTCCGCTGTATTTTAAGGGTTTAGAATTGAATATGATTACCTCCTTTGCCCTGCTATTCGACTGCACCGCTACTACGCCTTGTGTTCGCTAAAATCGCCCCTTTCACTCTGGCAGTAAAACCGTGGGCACACGAGAAGGGTCGCGCGAGGATGCACCCCTTAGGTCGTGCAGCTGGAGCTGAAAGTGATATGTAACATGGACTTCTCGCCGTGGCGTGGTCCACCGGGGAGCTATTGGCTGACAATCTGTCCTGCAGCGGGTGTGGTTACACAGGGGGCCAAGTTCACCTTCTATCCCATCAAGACCGTCTTCATCTCGTCAATCGCGATATTTGAGGCCGGCTCACTAGTCTGCGCCGTCGCGCCCCTGTCGGTAGTATTCATTGCCGGTCACGCTATTGCTGGACTCGGTTGCGCGGGCATCAATGCAGGCTTTATCATCATTCTTGCAGCATGTCTTCCCCTTGAGAGACGCCCAATCTTCGTCAGTTCCTACAGCGCCATGTATGGGATCGCCTCGGCCATTGCTCCATTGCTGGGCGGGGCTTTCACAACGCATCTCACCTGGCGATGGTGCTTCTACGTCAACCTTCCCATTGGGGCCGCTGCAATGGTCCTCGCAGCACTATGTCTCCAGACACCATCCCGGTCACCATCCCAAGCGATCCCAGCAACATCATAGAAACAAACCTAACCCAAATGGATCTCCTTGGAACTGGGGTCCTGATATCTGGCATGGTCTGGCTTGTTTTTGCTCTTGAGTCGGTTGGGTCCGTTTGTCCATGGAGTAGCTCTCCTCTAATCGGTCTGCTCGCTGCCTTAGGCGTGGCGGTTGTGTGCTTCGTCGGCATTCAAGTCTGGAAGCAGAACAAGGGCACAGTGCCTCCCAGCATCATCAAACAGCGAAGCGTCGCTCTTAGCGCCATCTACGTCTTCTCCGGAGCGCTCAATGTGTTTCAGTATTGTTAAGATTTGCTCTATTACAGGCGGTACTGCCTGTAGATGCAGGGGATTATAGTGGGCTTGCCCGCTATAGCTCTTGTACAGGGAGTACTTTACTAGCGTATTGTTATAGACTTGTAAACAACCGTTACAGCGAGTTTATAGTGCAGTTTGCAGTTGTATTCTAGGTGGTAATCGTACTATATTGTCTACCACCTATATACCCTACGGCCTGTAGTCAGAAGCCAGCACGCCAGCCATAGCTCATCGGTTGAGAGAGCGCTCTTGGCGCCACCGTTTTTGTGGCTAAAATTTAAAAATCGGCTTCCGGCCTCCAAATTAGCCACTTTCTTGCACTCCGGTTAAACTCGGAGATTCACCGCCTATTTTTAATCGGCCGGCCGCCAGTTGCGTGCCCTCCCAAAACCCAAGATATTTGGTGCCCGATAAAGCTACCATTTCCCTTCTCAATCCACATCCCCTATTCTCATCTTCATTTTACAGCTTTCGAACTCGGCATCCACTGCATTCTCTCACCATGTACCTGATCAAATGTGACGGATCCTACCGTCTCGACTTCCACCACGGCCCGACCGTCGAGTACCTTATTTTATCTCACACATGGGGTCCCAATGACGACGAGGTGTCTTTCCAGGACACGGCCAACCTGGAAATGGCGCGCAAGAAGAATGGCTTCAGCAAGATCGAGCAAATTTGCACCAGAGCCCGGGAGGAAGGCATCCCATACGCTTGGGTCGATACCTGCTGCATCGACAAAAGCAGCAGCGCCGAGCCCTCCGAGTCCATCAATTCCATGTACAAATGGTATTACGGCGCCGTGTACTGCGTTGCATACGTCGAAGACTTGGAGACGCGAGGTAACGAGGACCTGGAGAGCCAGCTCAGCCCATGTCGGTGGTTCACCAGGGGCTGGACGCTGCAGGAACTTATCTCCCCTAAGTCAGTGGTTTTTGTGGATAAGGGGTGGAAGGAGTGGGGGACTCGGCGCGACCTCAGTTCCGTACTGTCACGCATCACAGGCATCAGCACAGCAATCCTTGATGGCACCCGTGCCCTGCACCAAATCGCCGTGGCCCAGCGAATGTCGTGGGTGGCGAAGAGGCAGACTACTCGAACCGAGGATATGGCCTACTGCCTGTTTGGAATATTCGATATCAACATGCCGCTGTTGTATGGAGAGGGGTCCAAGGCGTTTGTCCGGCTCCAACAGGCTATCTTGCAGCAGACTGGAGACCTTTCCATCTTTGCTTGGACCTTGCCAAAGAACTTGTCTGCCGAGTTTAGCAAACTCGATGCGGAGCTCATCGGTTTAGTTACGGAAGCAACCCCGTTCGCGTTCCACGCCGCGTGCTTTGAGAAATGCCAGACGATGGAGCGCTTCACCAGCAGCGTTTTACCGAACCCTTCCGTCACCATCAGCAGCACTGGTATCAGGCTTCTTGGTTGCATCATCAAAATGGACCAGGGATGCGGTGATCCCCTCTTGCACCTCCAGTGCAAAGCTATCCCCGATGCCACGAATCGAGACAAGTACACCATCCTTGCCCTGGACTTATTACAGGTACCCGATGGATACCTGCGGGAATTCGGCTGTGTTGAGATAAGCCCGACTCACTCCATAGGCCTCGGCGTATCTATGTCCCGCCAAGCCCTTGCTGAAATTTGACTCATTTCTGGAGCTCACCTGCGCTCCTCTACGCTGGATAGCACCATCTCTTATATAATCGACTGGGTTGACGACGTTCCTAACCTCACCCGATCGTACTATCCGCAGCACCTATGGAGCTCTGAAAACAGCCGCTTTTTATTTGAGCTCTCCGAGGATTGCTTGGGCGCCGTCGAGGTAGAGATCGCGACCGGCCCTTCCCGTGGTACCAGTACCGCCAGATCCAAGAAGGGCCGCAGGCTTTGGGTGTTGTGCGGTATGAAGAGAATGGCGGCGGCAGAGCCTGGCGACGACCACGGACGTAGTGATGACGGCGAACCGGGATGGGAGAACTGGGTGGCCATTTTACAAGAATCTGAGGACGGGACCCTCCCTCAGTTAGCTACGGGCTTCCAAGGTACGGGGCTCCGGACCCCGCACACTCTAATAGACGTATCGCTTGCTCTGAGGGCCGAGTTGCAGGACAGGCGCGCCTCTCTTCCTCGGACTTGTCAAGTTCCGACTGGCGACGGGACTGATACACACATCGCCTTTGCTGCCACACCATCCACCTACAACGGTAGGGGAAAAGTGCGCATCTCGGCGACGATTCAACCGAATACCGAATCAGAGCGGGGACAGTTGTCTTTCAGGTCTCACAGGGGGTAATCAGAGGGCAAACTAAGTACCACCTTGAACACAGCTACACAAGTTGCCTGCATTGGGAAGAATGGCTGGGCCTATGCTACCCACTAAATACTAGTCTAGCTACGTGGCCCATCCTAGACCATCCTGCCCCTTTCCCACCCATGAACGTATTTCGAAATGACCACAAGCCCGGGCAAAGCCGAGAAAATCAAACATTATCCCATCTAGGTAGCTTGGCCCTGTTCCTAAATCTTCACCATAGCTAGTCTTGCTAGTGCCCAACGAGGTTCTAGGGAGCTATCGCAGTCTAATACATCGTGTAAATTCGCGCCCTCAAGTACAGGAGAGCTGCAAGGTTGACAGGCTGCAGGGTACGTGAGGTTCTTGCGTACCTTGGAGCTACTTACTACCACTAAGGTCCTCGAAGCTTCTAGAAGGTTCGAGAACCCCCTGATTCACAGAGCTACCTAAACTTACAGGGCTTCAAACCAGCATGATTGTTATAGTAGTAGTAAAAGTGTAACACCCCGGATGTGGAGTGTGGAATGCAGTACGGCTGATCGGAGCTGAACTGGCGAAGCTGTTCAGCTGGCCGGACATCACCACAATAGTACCGGTATAATACGAGCTCTCTGGCAGAGCCAAAAAGCGAAGGGCAGGCTTTAATTGATCACTTTACCAGGGTAAGCACTCATCCGGGGTAGAAAAAGTGGGGCGCAGGGATTGACTCAGGGTTAGGGTATGTCCGCCCCACCACTACGGTGTGGGCAGCGACCAGGCCGTGGCCTTCGATGTCGTTCTCGCCAACAGCGACCTCGTCACTGCCGACGCCAAGACAAACCTAGATCTCTTTTAGGCGCTTAAGGGCGGCGGTATAGTCTCTTATCGTGACGTGCACGAGCGCGGCCATAACATCGTTGTTACATACCGCGTTATAAGCGATAAGTATCCCGGTTAGGTTCTCTTTGGCGGCCATCTTGTTAACCTCGGTAATAAGGTTAAGGACCCCCCAGCAAAAGATCAGCGTGGTCCATCCCGTGTGGAGAGATATCACTGATATTGATGTCTTCCTTTACCTGCCTCCTCTGTGCCAGAGCGCTAAGCAGAGGGCAGAGACGGAGCGTCGCGTGACGTTTGAGCTCAGCAGCATTCTAAGGGATGCGACGCCTCACTCGGCCGTGTATCCTAATGAGGGCGATATCAACGAGCCGAACTGGCAGAGCGCCTTCTGGGGCTCGGTGTACCCCAAGGTGCTCAAGATCAAGAAGAAGTATGACCCCAAGGACGTGTTTTGGGCCAAGGCGTCGGCTGGTAGCGAGGGCTGGGCTGTCAGAAGTGACTTGAAGCTGTGCAAGGTGTAGTTAGAGTTGCAGTAAAGACCAGGCATTGCCGAATAATTCAACTTCGAGTCAACATCTTGTCCTCCCTCCGCTTATCCCCCTCCGCGTCCCCCTCTCTCAGTCTTCGTCTTATCTACCCCTACCGCGCCAAATATGCCGAAAACCTCGTACTAGACGTAACCCCATCCGGATCAAACGTACTCCCCCCATGAAACAACTCCTTCTCCATCTCACACAGCTGCCTCAAGAACCCCGGATTCGGCGACACCACCGAACTGGCATCCACCAACACCGTCAAACTCTCCCTGAGCGTTATCCTTCGTCGCTTCATGAGATACCCCGCAATGACTGTTGGCGATCGCGAAATGGCCGCCGAGCAGTGGACGAGCACTTTGCCCTTGGCAGCACCCACCGCGTCGATGATATCGCATGCCTTCTCCATAACCTCAGTGATAGATGAACCCTCTTCGTCCGTCAGGCCGAGCCGATCATATGTGATGCCGTCGATGCGTGATGCGGGGGACTTGCCGTCTGACTCATCAAAATGATTGGCTGGACCAAAGTCCAGGGTCATTGATCTGCTGCAAAGAATCGAAAGAAACCAAACCCCTGGAATCCTGCATTTGCAAGACAACTCCTTTTCGGTCCTCAGGATGAGGCACAACCCTCAGGGACACTCTCCCTATATCTCTCTCCTTCCGCATTCCATCCAAAGAACTAGGTGGTGGATGATTCAGCGCCGCAACAGCGATCCTCAGAGTCGATGGCCGTCTTGTCGCGACTATATAAGTGATGATAGGACGCAGGAAAGCCACAAGACAACCAAACCCGCAAACCGCAGCGGCGGCCTTGAACGTGCGAGATTTGTTGTCATACATGTACACCCTCAACGTCTTGAATACTTTGAGAAAGGGACGCGCGGGATCGTCATCAACGTCTCCTGGTAGGATTGCAGCAGTGGAAAAGTTGACAAAGGTCATCGCGTGGAAGGTCATGACCTCATGCTGCACCTGAAAGGCTAGGAGCGTATAGTCGCGGTCGATATCATTGATCGTCGGTGGCGGAGGACCGATGGATTTTAGCGCGGATACTAGATTTATTGCGGCTGGGCGAGCCGCCTCGACGAGGTCTGAGGGCTTTTCCATAGACCACGCCGCGGTAATCCAGTCGGAGTGAAACCTGACGGCCTTGTATATCTCGTTGCTCGGAGGTGCCCTGATCTGAACAAGACGCATCAGATTTTGGTCGCGGAAGATACTGGCGACATACTCGGGAAAGGAAAGATGCGCCGTTGTGGTACAGAAAACGGTGTGGTGGCCCGAGGAGTGTGACTTTGAATACAACACAAACTGTTGCGGCCTTTTGTCCACCACCAAACCCAAATCCTCGTGCGGGCCAGGCCCTCTTGAGAACATGTTGTCCCAGTCACAAGAAGATGGCCCTGTACCGCACGGCGGGTCTCTGTTGTCGAACAAGACCACCTTGTCTGTTGTGTACACGTCAACTGAGACGTTGCTCGGCGAGTCCAAGTCTGTGTCGGCGATGAAAAATTGGGACTGCGTCCATCCGGTATCGCCCCAGCCTGAGCCTATCCGAGAACAGCTGACCCAGTATTGGACCTCGGTAATTGTGAGATTGACGCACAACACGGATTGCGTCTCGGAAACCGGGTAGCTGAAGACCCCGGATGCTCTGTCGCAGACGTCGTCGAAGCCAAGACTGGGCGACTTCCGGTGAAGTGTTATGTCCAGCGTGTTATTGTATTGCTCGAAAAGTACGGGGTCTGGTGTGCGACCAAAGTGAGCGAGAACTTGGTTTGTTTCGTTTGCCAAGTACAATCCCTGGGCTACCTCGACCTCAATGTGGTCGGCTGTGATTTCCGAAAGAGCCCTTCGATTTGGTGCCCAGACTATGATGGTGCCATCATCGCTTTCGCTTGCGTTTAAGGTGAAGAGGACTGTGTCGTGCTCGGTAACGATGGGAGCTGGTCGCCAGTCCCGCAGGCGCATCTCTAGTCGAAGCTTCGCTCCCGAGGACATCTCGTCCAGTGATGATGCGTAAATACTGGTGCAGCTGAAATTCCCCGCGGCCAGTTCCGTCGCATTGCACTCCGGAAGTATGTTGGTGACTGCGGGTGACTGGCTGGCTGAGATTTGGTCGAACCGTTCCTTCACGGGGACCTCGATGACGGGAGAGCCAATCTGTGGGATGATCAAGATAGCCGTGGCCGGACCCATCAGGTTGCTTGTGACACATAAGAGGACAACCAGAAAGATGAACCCCCAAAGACGTAGTACCGATCCCCGCCGACGCGTCCCTGCCCACGAGGTCCACAGACTCCTGTCGAAGAGGCCCAGCATATCCGGGAAGCTGATGTGGGTAAACAGGTAGCCGAGCGGGATGCCATCAGGACTCTTGGCCAGATGCATGGTCACGCTAAAGACGATACTGGTGGCGATGGTAGCGAACCACGTCTCGAGGGCTTTTGATGCCAGTTGCAGGGCTGCAAGAATAACCCGATCCTCTTCGTTCAGCGCAGCAAGTCTTTGATGGCGATCATATGTGAAAAGACCACCATGGCAGTAAGGGTTTGGGTTGAGACTTTTGCAGCTCACCCCCCGACCAACGATCCAGTTCTGGCTATTGATGTAGATAGCGATGATGATCGGCGCGATCCAGGCTATGCTGGCCAAATCGATCAAGAGCCGCCATGCAGTGTATTTTTCGCGTTCTGGCGCCGCTCGCCGAGTTTGCTGAGCGAAGTAGCCATTCCACGCTGGCTGGTCGGTGGGCATGAGGGGAACGTGGGCATCGTGATAGGAAGAGAACGGTTCCCTCGCAAAGTCGCTGTTGCTGTTGCTGGAGGCTTCCATCGGTGTTGTTGGGAAATGCATCGTGTGCTTGCCAAAATTGCAGTTCGTCGTCAATTGGGTCCAGGTATCTGTAGCCCTTTATCTCGGGTGTCTCGCTGCTGCCTTCATGCTGACGCGGCGAGCACGTGGCTGAAGTCATGACTGGAGAGGTGTGGTGTCGCAACGCCGTGGGCTGGGCTTGGCCCGACAGCTTGCCTGTGCGGTGGACTGGTCGTTGGCGAAGATTGGTTTATTTTTGTGTGTGATCCGAGGAGAAGGAGTGCCGCTGTGGGATGTCTCTGAGCTGGGTGTCCCCGAACTGGGTCTCTCATTGGTTCCTGCCTTCGTGGGGGCTGGTTGCGTGGGTTGGAAGCTGCAACCTCCAGTATATCAGGCAGACTGGGTGCACACTCTGAGCCAAGCGCTGCCCCCAGCTGACCAAAAAAAAAACAGCACTTCAGATTCATCAACACAACTACCTACTCCCCATCCTCCAACTCCGGCACAACCTCCGGCGGCACCCAAACTATCCCATTCACCACCAACGGCAGTCCCGCATCCAACCCCGTACAAGTCATCTTCTC
>Ga0247780_1001192_pt1 | contig 17407 bp, 12 predicted proteins | sample UWRJL079202R5_FD_179927 | JGI IMG/M metagenome (GOLD analysis project Ga0247780, IMG submission 179927) | Plant litter microbial communities from Arlington Agricultural Research Station in Wisconsin, United States - UWRJ-L079-202R-5 | ecosystem: Environmental > Terrestrial > Plant litter >... | reverse complement strand
GCCTCGATATTGAATCCTACCCGGCGAGTCTCTATGATTGCGTCGAAAGCTGTCTCCCGTCGGACGATTCGAGCTGTCGCGCACAGTGGTTGACCTTTGTCAGCTGTTCGGTCCCCGCATGCGCGGCGGTCTGCGATTGAATTCGAACGGGCTGCGCGGGCTCGCTGCCGGTGTCAGCGCGCTCTTGGCCTCGTCCTGCGCGGGCGCACCGGGCACTCCTTCGACAGACGTGCAGCTGCCGATCCACGGCGGGAGCGCGGTCCCCGCCGGTGCGTGGCCGAGCTTGGCGTGGCTCGAAAATGGCTGCAGCGGCGTGCTCTTGGCGCCTGATCTGCTGGTGTTCGCCGCCCATTGCGGGCTCAGGGCCAGCTCGGCCTGGTTCGGAGATCAGCTGGAGATCACGATCGACGAGGCTGCGGGGGTCGCACCTGCGGCGTCCGGACCCGGCGTCACCCAAGTCGGGCTCGACCAGTGCGCGGCGTATCCTGCTTGGCAAATCGGCACCGATATCGCCTATTGCGTGCTCGAGCGCCCAGTCATCGACGCCAGCGCGATCGCACCGGCACTGCCTGCGCTCGCGCGCTCGCGAGTCTTGCCGGGCACCACGGTCAGCCTGGTTGGGTTCGGCCGATACTTACCCAGCGCGCCAGCGGGCAACAAGCTTCGCGTCGATGTGCCCATTCGAAGCGTCGGACAAGAGCTCGAGATCGGCGACTCGGAGTTCGGCACGTGCACTGGCGACTCCGGCAGCCCCGCGTTGATCGCCCTGGGTGACGCGAGCCAGCCGGACTGGCACGTGGCCGGCGTGCTCTCCAGCGGCAGCTCGGGTGACGGCTGCGGTGTCGGTTACTACAGCGACATCTCGGCGCTCACGAATTGGCTAGAAGGCTCGAGCGGTCGCGGGCTCAGCCCAGGCTCGGCGGGCTGGCCCGCGGCCTCACGCTGTGCCCAAGCCAGCCTGGACGCGGACGGAGTGCCCGTGAGCGGCGCGCAGGCTGCTTCGCAAGACTGCCCTGTCAAGCTTGCGGAAAGCTCGGGCTGCAGCTCGTCGCCTGGTAATCCGACCGAGTCAGGCGTGAGCGCCGAAGTGGCACTGCTCGGCGTCGCGCTGCTACTGAGGCTCCGAAGGCGAAGTTCGCGCCGTTAGCACCGTGACCCTGTCCGAAGGCCGGCAGACCGCGAAGTCTCCCTCAACCTGACGCTCGCTCGCGCCGGATGCTTCTCATTACGCGAACAGGCCGCGCGGTGAGCGCCTGCGGCGCTTTGGGACGGGCCGCGCTGGCAGAGCTGCGAGCCGCGGTGTCAACGGAGGTCAGCAATTCCGCGAGTGAGCCGTCACGCAAGCTACGCGACGCTTGCGCCGAGCCCCGCCCGCTAACCAAACCTCCCGAGAGTTCGATCGGGAACCGTACCCGCTGTGCGCGTTCGGAAGGCGTCTTCGAGATCACTGATGCGCCTGAACCTCCGCATGCGCGTTTCGCAAGTGGCTCATCTCGGTACTGTCGCTACGAACCCAAGTTTTTCATTTTTTATTTCGCGCCGCTTCTTTTCTGCTGGTGAGCCCGCGCGCGATAGCCCTCGCACGTTCGAATCGACGGCAACGGCCTGATGATGAGCTTTTTCTCATCTTGTCAGTCAAGGGTGAGTTAAGCTTTGGCCGTATGCGCGCTCCCTTTGGCGCGTAAGAAGGCCCCTCATGACCCGCGCGCGTGTGTTCGTTTCCGTCGTCGCCCTGCTGACGATCCCGGGGATTGCTTGTTCGTCGAGCAGCTCGCCCTCCGCGAGTGAAGGGGGCAGCGGCGGCTCGACTGACAAGCCCACTGGCAGCAGCGGCAATGCGCAGTCGGGCAGTGGTGCTGGCGCCGGCAGTGGCGGTGCTGCGGGCGCTAGTCAGTCGAGTACGGCCGGCGGCGGCGCGCTGATGGGTGGCTCTAGCGCAGGCGGTAGCACATCGGCAACGGGCGGCGCGGGCGCATCGGGCGGGAATATCGCGACAGGCGGCGGAGCGGGTTCCAGCTCGGGCGGGGCCACGTCGGGTGGGGCGACGTCGGGTGGGGCTTCGGGCGCAGGGACAGGCGGCTCAATGGGCACCGGCGCGGTAAACAGCGCGGGCTGCGGAAAAGCCAAAACCCTCAAGAACGGGACGATCGACATCACCTTCGGTGGCGCATCGCGGAAGTACATCCTGCGCGTGCCCGATGCGTACGATAGCAGTCACCCCTATCGGCTGGTGTTCGCCTTCGCCGAGTCCGGGTCCTCGGCGACGTCGGTCGCAAGCAGGAACTACTTCACGCTCGCGACGTTGGACACCAAAAGCAGCACCATCTTCGTCGCGCCCGACGCCGCCAATGGCGCAGGCTCCTGGAGCAAGTCGGACGTCGACTTGACCGACGCCATCCTCGCGCAAATCGAGAGCGATCTGTGCATCGACAAGAGCCGAATCTTCGCCTCTGGCTTCAGCTTTGGCGGCGCTATGTCGATTGCGCTCGCCTGCACGCGCGCGGACGTGTTCCGCGGTGTCGCGTTCTTTTCCGGGGCGGACCTCACGGGCTCTTGTCCCGCGACTCTGACGAAACCCATCGCCTATTATGCGTCGCAGGCAAGCCAGGACAGCACCGGCACGCCCATGCCGAGCAGCGGCAAGATCAAACAAGCCCAGTTCGCCGAGGTGAATGGCTGCATGCCAGAACCGTCGGCCACGACCTTCCCCAGTGCGGGCCAGCCGCACACCTGCACCGACTACAAAGGTTGCAGCGCGGGGCACCCGACCAAATACTGCGTCTTCGACGGCCCGCATGGCTGGGAGCCGAAAGACCCCGGTCAGGCGACGAGCTGGGACGCTCCCGAGGCCTGGAAGTTCATCACGCAGTTCTAACGTCCAGCCATTTCTGCAGGGCAACGCCAGCGCGCGTGGGGACCATACGGCGGTGGTGGAGCGGGTGAGCGTTGTCAGCACGAGGCGGGTGGACGAATAAGCTTCTCGGCCGGCGCACATCGCGCCGTGATCGCCGTCTCCAGCTGCACGACGGGTTGCGCCGCTTGGGACTAAGTCATCCAAAGCCAGCAAACTGCGAAAGTCGTGCTCAGCGCAAGGGGTGTCGTCACAGGGTGATGACTTCAGTTCCCCAACTCACTCGAGTGAGCATCGCCCCAATGATGCGATGGGAGCTCCCCTCGATGGAGTGCGCACGATTCTCTCGGCGGCGACAACCGACGATCGACGGCCCTGATTGATGACGTGTCAGAATGAGCCGCGGACGAGGGCAATTTTTACAAAGTGTGACCGTCGTGCGAAACGCTCGTTCGACGTCGACTGAAGCGCCGCGCGCACGGCGAGATCCGCCACCGAATGTACGAGCACGTGCTTGCGCGCATGACACGACGCGTGCAATCGCTCAGGTGGGCAACGCGAACGTGTGCGCAGGGTGACGCGCTCACTCCGTTCGCCGCACTACACTCGACTTTATTTCCGATGGCTGATACGGCTGTGCGCGGTCGACTGGATGGGCGCGGTGGGTAGAACGAGCTCGTCATAGGGCGAAGAGTGGCGCAGCAACGAGCAACAGTGTCGGGCGGAAGAGGGCTATCTTCACAGCAAGCAGACGACGTCGCGCTTACCGTGGGTATCACGGGCGATGACGACGCCTTGTGCGGTTTGATTCTCCACCGCCTGGCGCGATCCGACAGCTTTCGGAGTTGCATCGCCGATCGCGATGCACTCGACGATTATTGCGCGCTGCTGCTGGCACAATCTAGCTCGGCGGGGATGTGTACAGAGCTAAAACAGCTGCGGCGGGCGGGATATACGGGGCCAATTTTGTGCGCCGGTCGAGCCAACGACCTAGAAATGATGGCGCTGGCGATCGCTTCGGGAGCGGATGATTACCTGCCAATTCCCGAGCGGCTCGACGAGATTCCGCTGCGCGTGGCCGCACTGATTCGTCACCAATCGCGAACCATGCGGCGTGCATCCGCGACGACCGCGCTGCAAGCCGAGCCAGAAGCGTCGGACGGCAACGCGGGCGATTACCACCCGCTTCCGCTTCCCCGTCAAGAGCTCGTGCGCTGCGTCCTGGATACGAATCAGCGCACGCTTACCTGCGATGGCGTAACGATCAAGCTGACGTCTAGCGAAATGCAGATCGTGGACTACCTGCGGGTACGCGCGCACTCATGGGTTACCGCGACCTCGTTGATGCAGCACGTCTTTGGCTATGGGGGCGACGCGGACAACACGCTGATCCGCGTACACGTTTGTTCGCTGCGGAAGAAGCTTGGCGCTCATGCAGGCGTCCTAGAAAGCCGTCGCACACTCGGGTATCGCTGGCGCGCTTAGCGCGCACTTCTTTACGGACCTTTTACTGTAACTCGTCGACCCGAAGGATTAGGTTCACGCCGCGTCGGGGTTGGTCCGTCAATGAGATTGCGGCGGGCGTACGTTGATCAAATTTCGAATCGAGATGCTGGTGTGAGCGGGTTTCAACGGCCCGAAGCAGCGAGCAGCGGAGGCTCACCGCTCAGCGGACCTGCGGCTGGTGAACGAGAGTCGACCTATCACTAACTACCAAAGATGGGAGTGGGACATGCGCTATCATTCGATGTTACATCATGCGCACAGGGCGGTGCTTTGCGTTTGCGGCTCACTGGGCGCGCTGGGGTTGGCGGCCTGCGGTTCGTCCGCTGGGACCATCACCGGCACTGATGGCTTGGCAAGCGAAGCGAGCGCCTCGGGCGTAAGTTCCATGCACGAGGCGTTGGACACCTTGCATCCGCTCGGCGCGATCAAGGATAGCGACACACTGCTGACTGCGAAGCGCCTCACCAGCGCGCCGCCGCCCGGTGGACTCCCGTTCTCCGTCGATCTGAGCTCACAGGTCCCCCAACCGGGCGATCAGATGAGCTTGGGTTCTTGCGTCGGGTGGGCCGTCGGCTACGCTGCCAAGAGCTTTCACGAGGTGAACGAGGAAGGTTGGTCACGTTCTACGCCAAACCATCAGTTCTCGGCATCGTGGATCTACAACCAACTAAACGGCGGTTCCGACAACGGCACCTACATCTCGTCCGCGATGGATCTGCTCGTCAGTAGCGGAGCGGACACTCTGGCGTCTTTCCCCTACGTGAACGGGGACTACACGACTCAGCCCAACACCACTTCACATCAGCGCGCCGCGCGGTTCCCCGCGAAATCATGGAGCACGCTCGCGGTGTCGGAAGCCTCGTTCAAAAATGTCCTCGCCGGCCACAACGTCATCGTCATCGGCACGGAGGTCTTGCCGGATTTCGACGCCTTGAACGGCACGACCAACACCACCTACGACGACAACGCCGGTTCGAGTCGCGGTCGTCACGCACTCGCCATCATTGGCTACAATGATACGAAGCACGCTTTCCGGTTCATCAATTCTTGGGGCACGGGTTTCGGTGACGGGGGATATGGCTGGATTGGCTACTCGTTCATCAACGAGCCCAAGCTGTACCTGGACGCCTACGTAATGCTCGATAAGGCGAACCTTCCGCTGCCGGGTGACGCCAACACGAGCGACTGCGTCGACAACGCTGACTATGCGATCTTGTCTGCCAGCTTCGGGTTTGGTTCGGGCAACCCTCACTACGACTCGCGTGCCGACTTCAACCATGACGGCTGGGTGGACAATCTCGACTACTTGATCCTCAGCGAGCACTGGAACGAAGGCTGCTGAACGCAGCAACTCACGAACGTGCAACGCGCGGGTGACACGCGCTCGCGGCGCACGCGTTGAATGCTCGAATTTGAACGACTCACGCGAGTTCGCGTGGGCCGAGCGTGAATGTGTGTCTGCAAATCCAGGAGATAATTGCGATGAAAAAGCTGACCTCAGTTTTATTGGCGGCCGCTGCTCTGTCGATTTCTGGCGTGTCTTTGGCGCAATCGCCGCCGCCGCCGCCCCCACCGCCGTTGCCGTCGATCGACGAGGTGAACGTGATGATTCTGATCGACGTCAGCGGCTCGATGGCGGACCCACACGTCAGCGGCAAGACCAAGCTGGCGGTCGCGCTCGACAACGCGCAGAAGTACATCAAGGCTCGTCAGGACGCGTACAACCAGGTCGGTGGTGACCATTACCACAAGCCGATCGACTACGCGCTGTGGGCTTTCGATTCCTCATTTTCGGGGACCAACTACGTGAGCCACATCGTTGATTTCCCCGGTACTGCGGCGACGGTCTTGGACAAGCTGGGTTACAATACGAGTTACGTAGAGACGCCAGCGACGCGCAGCCCCATTCTGGTGCCCACGTCCTCTACGCCGCTCGCGGGCGCAGGCTGCGCCGTTGCAGGCACGCTCGTCGCCGACCTGACTCCGACGGGTGGGCTGCTTTCCGCCGGTTACGAATGGAACAAGGAGAAGTCTCCTGGAGTTCGAGCGAGCATCGAACGCCGCCTGTACATTGGCACGGACGGGCTCGAGAACGACACGCCATTGCCTCCCGCGAACGAGTGCGGTGGTGGGACGAGCGGGCTAGACTACACCGTGTTCGAAGATACGAGTTGGCAGGCGCACCTCCGCAACAAGCTGCTCACCGGTAGCGCAACGCGCAGCACCACGCTCAACAGCGGCTTGGTCGTGGACGTGGACATGATCTTTCACGATTACATCAACGGGATTGCGAAAACCTCGAAGGAAAGCCACGCCTATTCGTCGGGCGGCAACTACAGCACCCAACCGACGCTCGCCCAGGCGCTCGAGTTCTACGGCGGGCTCTCCGACAATACCCGCGGCAAATTCCGCACGATCACCGTGTCGTCGAACGGCACCATCGATTCCCGCCGTCCCGGTGACGTGGATTACAGCGGGTGCGTCGGCAACGCGGACTACACCGAGATGATGCAGTGGTACGGCCAACAAGTGAGTGCCGTGCACCCCCACACCTACTGGGCCGATTTGAACGGTGACGGTTGGGTCGACTACCTCGACTACCTGATTTTGGCCGAGCACTGGGGCGAAGGCGGCGTCTGCTGAGTCGATCGTGAGCGTCGATCGCCGGGGCGGGTCCGTCTCGCTCCGGTGATTGACCTCGCTCGGGAGGTCACACATGGCAAAGCTCACTTCTATTTCGGGTCCAGTAGCGGGTGCGCTCTGCCTGCTTTTCGCTGCTTGCTCACAGCCTAGTGATGGCCTTGGCGTCGACCAAGTTGGACAGCGCATCATCTACGGGCAAGACGATCGTCGTGACACCGAGTCGTCAGATTTGCCTTTGGCAGACCAGCTTGGCGCGAGCAGCCCAGCTCTCGTCTCCGCCAGGAATGTCGACGACAGCGAGCCGAATGACGTGCGGCTATCGGCGGCGACTCTGCGTGAAGCCGTCAATTTGTGCGCCGATGAAGCGTTCGCTGAGCAGCCGACGGCCGCAGATTGCGGAGCATCGCTAATCGCGCCCGATTTAGTGCTGACCGCGGGCCATTGTATCGATGCTTTGGACTGCGCCGACGCACGCTTCGTGTTCGACTACCAGGTAGATGCACTCGGGCAACGTAGAAAAATCGACGCCGGTCGGGTCTACCGCTGCGCGGAGGTGCTGGCCAAGCAAGAGGCGGGCATCGACTACGCGATCGTTCGGCTCGACCGACCCGTGCCCGATCGAAAACCAGTTCCGATCCGGCTCGGCGACACGCCGCTGTCGCCGGGTCAGCGTTTGTTCACGATTGGGTATCCGACCGGGCTGCCGCAAAAGGTGACTGGTGGCGCGTGGGTGAGCGACGGCCGTCCCGGGTCGCTGGACTACTTCACTTCCAACTTGGACGTTTTCCCGGGCAGCTCGGGGGGCGGTGTGTTTACCGAGTCGGGCGAGCTTGCGGGAATCGTGGTGCGCGGCCCGGATGGTGGCTACAGCCAGAGCCCGGGTGAAAGCTGCTTCCGCGGTGACCGTGTGGGCGAGACGTACTCGATCCAGATCGAAGCCACGTACGTCCAGCGCGCACTAGAGGACTATTGCAGTCGCGCGCCAGACTCGGACCTTTGTCGCTGCGGCGATCGACAATGCGATCCCTTGCTGCATGAAACTACCAGCTCGTGTGCCGTCGACTGCGGCACTGACTGCGGAGACGGCGCTTGCAATGGTTCCGAGACTGCCGCGAGTTGCTATGCCGATTGCGGAGTCTGCGGTGATGGTCGCTGTGACGCGCGAGAGGTGGCTGATCTGAGCTGCTGCGCGGATTGCGGTTGCCCCGGTGGCTTTGCGTGCCACGAAGCTGCCTGCGTGCCCCAACTCGGCAACGTCGATGCGGACGACTCGCTGGATGGCAATGACGTGGCGCTGCTCGCTCGCGCACTGGAAGCGGGCGGCCGCGGCGAGGTCTCGGCCCGTGGCGACGTCGATTGTGACGGCAAGCTGACTCGTGCTGATCTGCGGGCACTGCGAACCCGCGTAGAGGACGGCCGAACGCCTTTGCCTTGTCAGAAACCGGCACAGGTCGGAATCGGGCTTCGTCACACGTGCGTCCTGGTACACGGTGAGGTTTATTGCTGGGGCGACAATGCCTCAGGCCAGCTCGGAACTGGCAAGCGCGGAGATTCCGCCAGTGCAGCTGATTCGAGTCCAGTGCCGCTAGGCGAGCGCATCGCCCAGCTCGCCGTCGGCTCGTCCTACGGGTGCGCGCTGGCCGAAACAGGAGCGGTGATCTGTTGGGGAGACAACCAATTCGGCCAACTGGGGCACAGTCAGCCGCCAGGGCAGCGTTTGCTGCCAGTAACGCTCGGTCAACGTGCCATCGAGATCAGTGCTGGTGACAGCCACGCCTGCGCTCTGCTTGCCGACCGTAGCGTCACCTGTTGGGGAGACAACGTCTTCGGTCAATTGGGGGCCGGACCAGGCGCGCGGCGCGGTGAACCAGCGCACGTCAGGTTGCCCGGACCAGTCGAACAGCTCGCTCTGGGTGCGAGCCACAGCTGTGCGTTGCTCCAAAATGGTGACGTGCGCTGTTGGGGCGCAGGAAGGCTGGGCCAACTTGGGCTGGGCAATCCGCGCAATGTGGGCGACGACGAATACCCCGATTCCCAGCCATCGGTCCCGATCGGCGGCAAGGCGCGTTGGTTGCGCGCGCATTGGCAGCAAACCTGCGCGATGCGCGACGATGGGAACGTCGTTTGCTGGGGTGACAATACCTTTCAACAGCTCGGTTACGCCACGCGGCAGCCGATTGGAGACGATGAAACGCCGGACTCGGTCGGCCCTGCTCCCTTGGGCGCAGGGATCAAAGATATCGCGCTTGGACAACTCCATGGCTGTGGATTGTATGGAGACGGCAGCGTTCATTGCTGGGGCTTTGGGCCGAATGGTCAGCTGGGGGCCGGCACGGTTTCGCCTCCGCCGCCTCCGCCGCCTCCGCCAGCGGGCGCGGGATCGTCGAATCCGGCCACCCCTATCGCTCCGGCCTCTGGTGTCGTCCTTCCCTCGTCGTTGCCTCCCGTCCAGCTAGGAACGCAAGCCATGTCGCTTTTCGCCGGCAGTCAGACCACCTGCGTGATTTCAAGCATCGGGGAGCTCATCTGTTGGGGTGCAAATCAAATGGGAAAGCTCGGCTACGCGCATCGACAGAATATTGGCGATGATGAAACGCCGGCCAGCGCCGGCAGCGTGCCACTCTTCGGCGAACCCTCGGTCCTCTGGCGTTTCGTGAACTCCGCTCAGCTGCAAGTTGCGCTCGAAAGTTCCGCGCTCGACGAAGCCCGTCACTCACGAGGGTCGCTCGGCAATCGGCTGACTTTCGACGTCAAAAATCGCGGAGCCGCCCCACTTCGAGATTTTCATCTGTTGTACGCTTTCAGTGCTGCCGAGCGTCCCGGCGCATCCATCGCGCTGCGCGATCGCACGAGCTCACGCGCGAGAGCCAGAATTTGGCGACAGCCAACGAGCGACGAATACGTCCTCGACCTGGATTTCAGCGGCAGCGAGATCGCAGCGGGAAGAGCGCTCTCGCGAACGGAATCCGTCGAGCTTCGCTTTGCCGATGCACATGGCGGTTGGGACGAGTCCAACGACTACAGCGCAAGCCAACGGGCCTGCGGTATCACGCGCACCGACCGCGTTCAGATCGTGTCCAGCAACGGGAGCGTGGTTTACGGGTACGCGCGCGCGGCACAGTAAGACTTGGGAAACAGATTCCGAAACCAGTCGCCCTCCGAAAAAGTAATGCTACACAAGCAACGCATGTACAAGCAGCGGGTTTGCGAAGTGCTGGCGATCTTGTGCGCATCGGTTTCGACGGAGGGATGCGGCAACGTTACTGATTCTCACTCGCCGAATGGCGGCGCTGGTGAGGCCGGCAGCAGCCCAATCGCCGGGCGATCAGGGGCTGCGGAGCGTGGCGGCGGCCCGGGCGTTGCTGGCGCGGGGTCCGGCGGAAATGGCCAGGTCGCAGGCAGCGCGGGCGCAGCCGGCGAAGCAGGTTCGGCCGGCGATGCAGGCGCGGGCGGCGATGCAGGCGCAGCCGGCAGCTCGCCATGTTCGGCCTTGGAGCTCCACTTTTGCGATGATGGGAACGACTGCACCGCGGACCAGTGTGACGCCGAGGGTTGTCATCACACCGCCGCAAGCGACGGTACAGCCTGTGACGACCGAAGCGCCTGCACCGCACTCGACCAGTGTCGCGCGGGGGCGTGTGAAGGCAAGGCGCAGCCTTCTTCACCAGAAGTGAACGGTGAGGCGGTCAGTTTCGGCAGCTACAGCGCCGAGTTGAGTGAAAACAGACTGCAACATTTGGTCGTCGCGCTTTCGGAGAAGGACTTGGTGTTCGCGGAAAGCGTCGCAAGTGGCTTGGAGGTCAAGCTCGTTCACGTCGAAGGCGCGCAAGCAAAACTGGTGGATCACCTCTTCAGCTACGCAACCATCGGGGTGCAAACTGGCGAGTACCGGGACGACACTGCAGCCCACCTCGTACGGGTGAATGGCTCGCGGGTAGCGCTGGTCTCCAACAACTATTTGATCGAGCTGTTCGAGCTCGTGAACGGTCGGCTGGTGCGCGGCAAATATCGCTCGCTATCGAACGACGCCGTCACCGTGAAGCTTGCCGGCGCAACCGCCAAAGACGACCAGCTTTGGCTGAACGACGGTCAAAACCTGTACTCGTACGACGTGAGCAGTGACGGCACGTTGACGCCGTTCGTGCACGTCAGCAATAGCTCCCTTTTTCCGAGCATCGCCCTCGACGATGACGGCAATACCCTGTACCTGGCCGGCGCCAAAGGGGTCTATACGTTCGACGTGACGGACCGGCACAACCCCGTCGTCAACCGAACGCCCGTGATCGCGGGCACGCCGAATTGGCAGCCGACGGAGCTTCAGGTCCATGGTGGCTATCTGTGGATCCAGACCATGGGTACGTTGACCGAAATCGGCGAGGGTCGCCTGTTTCGAACAGACACGTACCAACCCATCCTCAGCGTTTCAGGCTCGGGCGCCGATGCGATCCTGCCTCTCGGTGCGGCGCTGGGCGACGGAAAATTGCTCCTCCAACGACTCAAGTATCGCGCGAACCAGCCGAGTCAGTTGGTCGCACAACTCTACTCGTTGGCTGGCAATGCAGCCACTCTGAGTGCAGAATTCTCATATCGCGATCTCGAGCGCTTCCAAGACAATGGTCTCTGGCAGCCCTATCCACCGGCGCTTTCGGGTACACTCGCGGTACTCGAACCGGTGGGCTCGATCGCCGACGTCTCGGGCGACGCTTTGCATCTGATCAGTGGTGTCGAACAAGGCTCGCTCGATCGCGTTCGCTACGTCGGACAGTCGAAGTTTGCAGCCTATGGCTCGGACGCAACCCATCTGATCGACGCGAGCTCGCCGAGCGCTCCCATACTGGCCTCGGGCGGGCCTCTGGCCGTGGGCGTGGGGTCGATGCAAACTGCAGCGTCCGCTTCGGTCGTGGCTCCCGCCAGCTTGCTCAATGGCAGTGTGGGGTTCAATTCGTTGTTGACTCGCTTTTCTGCAGACACGTCCCAAGCGCCGCATTTCATCGATGATCTGCAACTGCAAACACCCGAGTTCGTTGCAGGAACCGCGTCCGATCGCGGTCTCTTGTTTCGCGTGACGAGCGCTGACGGAGCGGCCGGTCCGCGAAATTTGGAGGTCTTCGATCTCGAGGCGGCTCGGACGAAACAGGCACTCGCGCCGCTCGAGAAAATGTCGTTGCCTCCATCGGTCACGTCGCTCTCGTCGCCGGCGCTGGCTGTCGATGTCTCCGCGCAAACGCTGGTTTTGATGGGAAGTGATCCGATGCGCAACGGCTTGGCCACCGTCGCCTGGTTTTCCCGAGCAAAAGAAGGCTGGCTGTTGACTAGCAAGCTCGAGCTCGACGTCGAGAGCGACAGCTTGCACGTCCGCTCCAATCGAGCCGTGCTGCGCTCGAACGACGCCAATCAGTTGATCTTGCTTGGTCACGCAGCTGACGGCTCGGTCTCGGTTCTGAAGCGCCGAGACTTTTCGACAGAGACTGGCCAAACCCTGGCCGTCGATCGATTGCTCGGAGTCGATGGTGGCCGGATCTACGTAGCCACCGGCGAGCGGGACAGCGTGCTCCCGTCACACGCAGGCGTGGTCGCTTTTGATCTGGAGGACCTACACGACGTCGCTCACTACCCGGTCGCGCAAGCACCCAAAAGCATGGCTACCGGGCAAGGAGCGATCTTGCTCGGCACACGAGATCGCGCAATCACGATTTCGCCAGCCTGCGAATGACAGCGATTCGCGGCTAGCTGAGGATGGATTGAGCTCAATCGCGGCGTGACGCCCGCGACGCCGAAGGCTGGGACGCGGCCTTTCGCGACGGGCCATCGGCGTTCCGCTGGACTTCGCGCCGGTCGCGGCGCAACCCATGACCACGCAAAGTAACAGATGACCAAAGACGATTCGTTTCGGCATGACTTCGCTCTTCGCTGGCAAACACTTCCAAGCGAAAGCAAGCGCCACGCCAGCTATCCGGTCAGCCCATCTTCGAATGGCGCCCGACCAATCTGAGCCGTGCCCACGCGCGGCCAGAACGGAGCAACGAGGTACTGCCGCACGAAAAACCAGAGCATGCTCGGCTCCCGCAAGCGAGGATCGATCAAATGTCGAATCCGCGCGTGAGCCCGCGCAGCGTCGGCCCAATGCAGGCTGGGTTGCTCGTGATGCACGGGATGAAGGCCGTTGCCAAACAGGAGAAAATTGAGCAAACGCCCCTCGAAGTTACGCGAGTGATCGTGCTTGGACCAAGGGTCGGTGTGAACGTGCTGACAGTAGTTGAAGAGCATGATCGTCCATAGTGCGCTGAAAGCAGGTACCCCCATGGACAGCGCCCAAACGGCGAGCCCACGCCGGGCTCCGTAAGCCGCGAATGCCGCCGCGATCGCCGCAGCGTGAACGCCGAAGGTGATGACGTACTGGCCGATGATGCGGCGAAACAGTGCGGGCTTGTCGCGCCGCGCCGCGCGGACGTAGTCGGCGATCCACGCCGATTGAAAATAGGCCGAAACGAAAAAGTATGTCGCCGCGATCCAGAGCGTGTGTTCGTTGGAATACCGCCAAGTGATGGTGGCATCGCCACGGCGGTTCAAGAGCTTGTGATGATTGAGGTTGTGGGTCGGCAGCCAAGCAAACACTGGGTAGCCGTACAGAATCGATATCCAAGCCGAAAACAGCTCATTGGCCAACTTGGAATGGAGCGTCGGCCGGTGCATGTGGTTGTGGGCGATCACGCCGGCCGCGATCGCGAAGTAACAACTGGCGGGCAGCAACCCCCAGCCCAGCTGCGGCTTAGTCCAATGCAGCAAGATCAACGCGGGCGCGCAGACGAGCATCCAAAACAGGGTTCGGTAGTCTTCCCGGCGACGAAGCATCATGACCGCCGTATAGCTCTCGGCGAGTCAGTGTCGTGTCAGAACATCATCACGTGTCGTCGTCGCGATCGGCGCTCGTGCCCGGCGCACGCAACGGTTGCGCTTCACGGTCGCTTTCGCGCAGATCTTGCGCGGGAGACGCACGCGGTCGACCCACACGACGACGGAGGCGGACGTTTTCGGCTCGGCACATAGTTTGCGAAGCGCCGACTGCCATGTCAGCGAGCGCCAGCGATCCAATCTTGTCCTGCTCGGACCTGCACAAGGTCTACCGCATGGGTGAGGTCGACGTGCGCGCGCTCGATGGGGTCGACTTTGCGCTTCATCCCAGCGAGCTACTCGTGCTGCTGGGCGCGTCCGGCAGCGGCAAGTCCACACTCCTGAACATCTTGGGCGGGCTCGATACGCCGAGCGCGGGGCGCGTCCAGTTCGAGGGTGAGGAGCTGACGCAGGCGGACGAAGAGGCGCTCACGTCGTACCGGCGTCACCACGTCGGATTCGTATTTCAATTCTACAACTTGATCCCCAGCCTGACCGCCCGCGAAAATGTGGCGCTCGTCACCGATATTTCCGACGATCCGCTGGAACCCGAAGACGCACTGGCCCTGGTCGGCCTCGCCGATCGCTTGGATCACTTTCCCGCGCAATTGTCGGGCGGCGAACAACAGCGCGTGGCGATCGCGCGGGCCATCGCCAAACGACCTTCGCTGCTTTTGTGTGACGAGCCGACGGGGGCGCTGGATTTTCGCACCGGGATCTTGGTTTTGGAGGTGCTCGAGCGGGTGAACCGGGAGCTCGGCACGGCCAGCGCCATCATCACCCACAACGCGCCAATCGCTGAGTTGGGCCACCGCGTGGTCACTCTGGCCGATGGGCGGATTCAGAGCGAACGCATCGTTGCGCACCGCGCGAGCGCGCGCGATTTGCGCTGGTGAACGCATGCTGCTCTCCACCTTGAACCGCATGCTGCTTCGTGAAGTCAAGCGACTCCGCGGACAGGTGTTGACGATTGCGCTGGTTTTGGCGAGCGGCATCACCAGCTTCATCGGCCTACGCGGCACGTACTCTTCGCTGCAACAAGCGCGCGACGAGTACTACGACCGCTATCGCTTCGCGCACGTGTTCGCGACGCTGGAGCGCGCGCCCGATTCCCTGCGAGCCCGCATCGAGACGTTGCCCGGGGTAATGCAGGTCGAGACACGGATCGCCGAACCGGTCACCTTGCCTATCGAGGGCATGTCTCGTCCGGCCTACGGACGCTTGCTCTCTGTGCCGGACCACGGAGCCAGCACGCTGAACGCCCTCGCGCTGCGCACGGGCCGCCTACCGGCGCCCGACCGCGACGACGAGGTGGCCGTGCTTCACTCGTTTGCCGAAGCACATGGCTTGGCGCCCGGGGCTCGCTTGCCCGCCGTTATGAACGGTAAGCGGCGCTCCTTGCGCGTGGTCGGCACCGTGCTCTCGCCCGAGTTCGTGTACGCGATTCGGCCCGGAGCGTTGGTGAACGATCCCCTGCGCTACGCCGTATTGTGGATGACGCGCAGCGCGCTCGGAGCAGCCTTCCGACTGGATGGAGCGTTCAACGACGTTTGCCTGCGGCTGGAGCCTGCCGCGGTCGAACCAGCGGTGCTCGCGTCCTTGGATCGGCTGCTGTTGCCATACGGTGGCGATGGCGCTGTCTCACGCAAACATCAAATCTCCGACCAGATGCTGACCACCGAGCTGAGCCAGCTTGCGGCGCTCGGCGGCATGGTGCCGGTCGTATTCTTGGCGGTCGCCGCGTTCCTGATGAACCTGGTTCTGGGGCGTTTGATCGCGTTGCAGCGCCCAGAAATTGCGACGTTGAAGGCCGTGGGGTACACGAACCGGGAGATCGCCAAGCACTACTTGGGGCTCGTCGCAATCGTACTGGTGCCGAGCGCCGCGCTCGGTGTCACTGGCGGCTCCCTGCTCGGTCACTTCGTGCTCGGGATTTACGGGAGCATCTTCGGCTTTCCGAAGCTGCACTTTGGGCTGTCCGGGGCGCTGGTCGGGGCGGCCCTGCTCGTGAGCACCGTAGCCGCGACTGCCGGCGCCCTGTTCGCGACGCGCGCGGCGACGCGCTTACCTCCTGCCGAGGCGATGCACGCCCCTGCTCCCGCTCGCTACCGGCGTAGTTTGCTGGAGCGCCTCGGCCTCGCCACACTGGTCGGCCCTGCCGGACTGATGGTGTGGCGCGAAGTTCAACGTCGGCCGCTGCGCACCTTGCTGTCCTCACTCGGTATCGCCGGCGCGGTTGCGCTGTTGATCCTGGGCCGTTTCGGTCTCGATTCGCTGGACAACTATTTGGAAGGGACCTTACGCCGCGAACAACGTCAGGATCTGACGGTCGCCTTTAGGCACCCAGTTTCACCGCGGGGCATCGGCCAACTGGCGCGCATCCCCGGAGTGCTCACCGCGGAGGGACTGCACTCGGTACCCGTGCGCGCACATTACGGTCCGCGCCAACGCGACACCGTGCTGATCGGCTTGCCCGATGCAGCTTCACTCCGTCGATTGATCGGGCGAGACGGCGCGGCACAGTCGCTGCCACCCGACGGCGTGCTGCTCACGCGCACGCTCGCCGAGATCTTGGGGCTCGCGCCGGGCGACCGGATCGAGCTCGAGCTGCGCGAAGGTGACCGTGCCGTGGTCCGACCGATCGTCTCGGGCTGGATCGACGAGTCGGTTGGACTCTGGATCTATGCGCGGAGCGACGTGCTGAGACACCTGGCCGGCGATTCCAGCGCAGTCTCATCCGCGCTGCTCGACGTGATACCCGCCGCTGTTCCGGCGTTGGAGGCGCGCTTGCGCGAGTCACCGCAGGTGATCGACGTCTCGGACCTACACGCCGACATTCAGCGCCTGCGCGACATGAATAGCGAAGTCATGGACGTTTGGACGTTGGTGTCCATCACGCTCGCCGCCAGCGTGATTCTGGGGGTCGTGTACAACAACGCTCGCATCGCGCTCGCCGCGCGCAGCCGAGATTTGGCGAGTCTGCGCGTGCTCGGCTTTTCTCGGTCCGAGATTTCGCGCGTGCTGATTGGCGGCCTAGCCATCGAGGTGCTGTTGGCCATCCCCATGGGTCTTTGGCTGGGTCGGGTCTGGGGGGAGTGGTTCATGGCGGGCGTCGATCAAGAGATGTTTCGTTGGGCGGTGGTCGTCGCGCCGCACACCTATGCGATGGCCGCCGTGGTGGCGGTGCTCGCCGCCACGGCCAGCGCGCTTTGGGTACGGCGCAGTTTGGACCACCTCGATCTGATCGGCGTATTGAAGACCAGGGAGTAACTCAGATGACCACCAGCGGTGCCAGCATACCAGCGACGAGCCAGCCTCCCGCTCCGTTCAGGGCGTCCGACCCGAGCAAACGGTCGTCGAGAGAACGCCGGCGCAAGCTCACCCGCAGTATCCGTCAAGCGTTGCTGGCGGCCGCCGTGCTGACGGCCGCCGTCGCAGTCGCACTCTCGCTACGCCCTCGACCGGTACCCGTCGATCTAGCAAGCGTCGTGGCGGGGCCGCTCTCGGTGATCATTC
>Ga0247780_1001191_pt1 | contig 17418 bp, 14 predicted proteins | sample UWRJL079202R5_FD_179927 | JGI IMG/M metagenome (GOLD analysis project Ga0247780, IMG submission 179927) | Plant litter microbial communities from Arlington Agricultural Research Station in Wisconsin, United States - UWRJ-L079-202R-5 | ecosystem: Environmental > Terrestrial > Plant litter >... | reverse complement strand
GGGTAGTGAGGGGGGGTTTGATGCGAAGGGTAAAGGGGCTGAAGGAGGGGAGGGGATGGAGGGCTTTTGAGAAGGTGAGGAGGTGGAGAAAGAGTAGGATGGGGAGGGCGGTTTCAAGGGTGTATAGTGTGTTGGCCAGCTTGGCGGTGTTTTGGATGGTGTGTGGGTACATCACGACTTTGCGGCCGGTGGTGGCGAGAGTGAACATTAGCAACAAGTCGGGCTGGAGCTTTGGGCAGTTCATCGCGTTGGCAGTTTGGATCCCGACGATTGTGAAGCACATCTATTACAACATCTGTGAGTCTCCCTCCTTCCACTCTGCTTGGGTTTGGCAACCAGAGTGCTGATTGATGTGTTCGGTTCCTGTTTCGCAGTTGGCATTGAGGGCGGGTTTGAAGAGCGGATAGCAGCCAACTACACCATCACAAGGGACGACGACCCGGAAAAGCCCGCAACATCGGTGGAGAATGGGAGGCTGTCGCACGCTGCCACCTACCCGCTGCTACATTTGGAAACTCGTGAGACAGGTGACGTCAGAGAGGTGACCCCTGGGACGGGTACCGAGGATGAGAGCACACACAGAACGTGGTGAAAAACATCGGTGCTTACCCATTGTATGCACTTTCTGCCCACCGTCTCCTGAGACTCATCTGTTGGGATATGTTGCATGCACTTGATTATCGTAATTCGGATATCAAGACCATTCGATCAGGGTCTCATGGGTGAATACTTCATTCTGCAGCACATGATGTGGACGTGCAAAGTTTTGCATACCAGAGCCACTCAATTGGCTCAAGTCTCGTCCAGACACCTAACTATGTCCTGCCCCATCTTTCTCCACCTTTCCCAGCCAGACTTGGGCACATTGAACAAGAAGCTAAGATGTTCCTTCCCAGTCACTTCCTTCTGTTAGTTGAGGGAAACGTTGCCCATCCGCTCGAGAAGACACTCCCAATCGTCAACGGAGCGAAAGCGTCCTCCCAATGGCTTGCAGGGGCTCAAGATGTCATCTTCTAGGTCGTCGCCTTCGCCAAGGACACGAACCTTTTGGGGGACATCAGCTTCATTGACCCGGCCAGTTTGGATCACAGATTTGTCCCCATTGAGGTTTCCAGCGACGTCGGTGGAAGGCTCGTTCACGGAGAAAAACTCGAGGCCTCTCGAGGCGTATTCCTCAGCGTCGATGGGAGTGTCGGATGCTCGATCGTCAGTGATTCTCTCAAACGAGGCAGTGTCGAGAATCTGAATATTGAAGCCTATGGTGGCGTCCGTGTCCCATAGACCCGGACCGTCGTCGGCTATGATGATCTGGTTGATGCGCCCACCGGTGGCCAAGTTCATCTTGTCGGGATCGCCGCAGGTTGTACAGCGTATGGTGATGCGGAGATAAATGATGGATTCCTAGTCTAGTTACATTTCAGTACGCTGAATCATATCTGGTTTGGGATAACCGATACCTCAGTGACTCCGTAGAAGGAAAGGGATTGAGACTCCTGCATTGCCATGCGATTGAAAATCAAGAGGGTTTGATCCGGGGGAATTCCCTCTTTCTGTTGAAATCGTTCCCTGACGGACAACACCGTGTCCGAGGGCGCAACCACGAGGAGAATTTGCTTGCCAGTCAGGGTTTTGATAACGGCGTTACAAAGATCATCATCACCCTGTCGACGGGAAGAGAGTACTAGCTCAGAACCCTAGATAAAGGTCAGTATACCTGAGGTAGATTGGAAACCATCGAAGCGACACCTACATTCTGCACTCTTTGTTCATGCAGTGTGGCGTTTGCTGTGTGCACCCAAGTTAGCAGAAAGCCAACGAAGGGAGTTCGTTGATTGCCGGGAAGAGAAGTGGGAAGTAGTAACTTGCAGTCAGACTCCATGCAGAGACAAACGGAGGATGCGATTATGAGCGCAGAACTCTAGCATCATCTTGTGCACCTGATCCTTGATGTTCCAAGGAGTCCAGTTCAAGGATGCTGGCACTGAGAAGCTGTCCCCATCTGGTAGCTTTATCTTCACCCAGAGTGGGGCTGGTCCTGGTTGATCTTCTTCATTGGTGTGATCTCAAAGCGAAGACCGCCGGTGACCTCTTGTGGGACGATTTGAGCCTCAACGGAATGGCCCGATCCCACCGGCACAGCAACGAACTGACGAATCTGGCCAGGAGACACGGTAAAATCATCCAGAAAGTCTTAGTTCAGGACCATGAAGTAGTCTTGGATAGACTCGCCCTTCGAAAGTCTTTCTTTGAGGCGCGACACAGTGTCGGGGGTCTTAGTGATGACCTAGACTAACGTACATGATAAGCGAGCCGCGCGCTTTCGACTGCCCTACTACAGTTATCCTCAGCTACACAACCACAACATTAAGAAATAACAATAAATAAATCGGAAACAGATAAACCAGACGACTCTGCAGCCTCCTTACACCTGCGTGTATTATGGCCAGACTTGCCGCACACACCACAACACTGAATCTTCGTACCAGACTGTGACGACCCTGCAGGTCGACACTGAGGCCGGCGCGGCCCGACGATATCCCCGTGTGGGAAACAGTGTACACTGTGCTGTACACTGGGCCGGGGGTGCAAAAAGCCGAAGCCCCTGCAACCAGTCAGAAAGTGCTCAGTGGTTGTCTGCTTAGGAGCTACTGAGCAAAGAGGCACTGAGCAAGGTACAAGGGTACTTCTTCAACGACTGTATGGATACTGTCAGATAAAAGGGGGGTTCTGGCCAGAGGCCAGAACCCATGGAGTTGTGGATAACTGAGCTGAATGTCAGCAGAGCTGAGCTCTGGTGTGGGCATCCAAGCTTAAAGGAGCTGAACTGACGTAGTCAGTTCAGCGAGTGTGGACCACCATTTGCCACACACTTTGCCACCATTCACAACTATAATAGAGGCTCTCTGGCGAAGCCAGAGAGCCACAGATACCAAGTAATACAATCACATCAGTTGCAACTCCATCAATTCCACAGTTTCCAAGAGTGCCAGCGCTTCTGACATAAGGCGCTCTCCTCTCCTGTATCTAGCCTTCTACAAGCAAGCAATTCACTACTCATTTAGTCATCTCACAAGGCACTGCATTCAGTATCCTCGTGTTCTACAGCCCAGAGTCCGCTGTAACAACCTCATTTACAAAGGCACTGCCTCTGTGACTCCGGCCTGTCAGAAAGAAAGAGGGGGTTCAGGAACCCTGGTCATCTAGTCAGCTTCGTTGACTGGATGCCTGGCACTGCTATGACGCCAGTGAGCCTGAGAAACTGCAGGAATTGAGGTTAGCGCCCAGCTCGCTTTAAAGCCTAGTTCTCTTGTTGCTAAATCTTGGTCCCTAAGAACCTTAAGGCCCTATGAATCGTCCGCAGACATCATGTGGCATCCGCCAGGACCTAGATCTGCGAGCAGCCAGATTAAACCCACCCGGGGGTCTGGTACGGCGTATCACCCCCGACAACCAGTCAGTCGGTACCACAATCCACGAGGGACCTGACACGCTAAATATCGGCGATCTGGACGCCACCCGTAAATCATGCGAGGTCTGCGAATCTGCAGCGATGATTCTAGCGGCAGAGAGGGGAAAGCCTGCCTGCCTGCGGGAGCCTGAGATTCGTCGGGACTCATTTGGGCTGATGTGCCTCAGTTTCCATGTGACGCCATTGCAGCCGCGCCTATTTGCGTTTGCCTTGATTTTAAGATTGGCTTCTGCAGACGTGCAGTGGACCGTTGTTGCTAAGGTCTTTATTTGCCAGGTGCAACAGCTGCTGCAACCCCTTCAAACAGAACTGACGTCCGTTTGCTGATGTTGAACGAATCAAATCCCCCAACAGCCGGATGGACACATGCGATGAGGCCTACAGCACCTGGAGGTTGCACCGGACGGGTTAGCTTGGGCACCAACGGGACGGAACGCTGCCCCCTCGAATTGGCCACTGACGCGCTAATGGCTCACCGCCGTCGGACGGACGAGCAAGGGTGGCCCTTTGGTTTCTCTTAAAGGTTGGCCACAGTCCCGGCAGTTGCTCCCGCTTTTTCTCCGCACTGACTCAGCACAGCCAACAGCGGAGATAGATTTTCGGGGGTTTCGACAGCCCTTGTTTCTTGAAATTTTTGAAATGTCGAACCTGGGTGGCCGAGGCTATGGAGGAGGCCCCCGCGGGCCTCGTGGAGGTCGCGGTGGCGGCCGTGGCGGTCAAGGAGGTGAGGGCCGGGGAGGTGGTCCACCGTTTGACAATCGGGGTGGATTCCGCGGAGGTCGGGGTGGAGGAGGAGGAAGGGGTCAAGGTGATGGAGGTTATGAACCCCGAGGTGGTGGTGGGGGTCGTGGAGGTGGAGGTGGAGGTGGAGGAGGATATCGCGGTGGGGGAGGACGTGGTGGGGGAGGCTTCACGTCTGGACCGCCCCAACCTGCCGTCTATCGGTACTGTTCAACCGTTCATATCGCCTTCTCGCGTTGTTGTCTAACTCAATTATGCTGCAGGCCCGCAGATGGAAGCATCCCTTCCCCGGATGCCACGGTTACCAAGGTTGAAAACGCCATCGGCTGCGGAAAGCCGGGTCTGGAGCGTCTCAGCCTCAAGACATTGACGCCGCTGCGGCCCGGTTTTGGCACGAGGGGTGCATCTGTCACGCTCTGGGCCAACTACGTCCAGTTGGTCGCCACCCCGACACTTACTCTGTACCGATATGCCCTGTCACTTACACCCTCTGCCACCGGCCGGAAGCTGGCCCATATCATGCGCCTGCTACTGCAGTCGCCAGAGCTGGCCCAGTTCCAGCAGGACATGGTTTCGGACTTCAAGTCGACCTGCGTCTCGCGCCAGATACTCCCGAAGGATGACATGACTATCCCCATCGTCTACCGCTCAGAGGGCGAAGACGAGCCACGAGCGGGTGCACCCACATACCAGGTGCGCATCCAGTACACAAACACACTAAGCGTTGGCGAGCTCGTCAACTACCTGACGTCGACCGACATGGCGTCAAGCTGTGACAACAAGCAGTCGCTCATTCAAGCTTTCAATATTTTCCTCAACCACCACGCGAAGACGACCGATGGCATTGGCACCATCGGCTCGGCCAGGTCTTTCTCGCTGCACCCCAACGCACCCCAACTTGACCTCGGCGGCGGCCTCACAGCCATCAGAGGCTTCTTCGCCAGCGTCCGCGCGGCAACCTGTCGCATCCTGGTCAATGTCAACGTCAGCAACGCTGCCTTTTACAACTCGGGACCCCTCGACCAGCTAATGCAGGTGTATGAAGCCCAGGGACGAGGCGGTCAGAACAAGACTAAACTGGCGTCCTTCCTGAAACGAGTCCGCATCCGGACAACCCACTTGAAGGAAAAGAAAAGCAGGGCCGGCGAGGTCATCCACCGGATCAAGAGCATCACCGGACTTGCGACGCCCAACGATGGCAACGGCCTTGCACATCCGCCGCGAGTGTCGGGATTCGGTGCTGGCCCGAAGGGGGTCGAGTTTTGGCTCGAGCCGGCCGCGACCAAATCCGGTGCTGTCCCTGGCGCCGATGCCGGCCCCAGTCAGCCCAAAAAGAAGGGCGGTAAGGGAGGGCGTGGCGGTGCTGCTCCTGCTGCGTCGTCATCGAGAGGGAGGTACATTAGTGTCTATGACTTTTTCTTGAACAGTGAGTCTTTTCTGTTTCGTATGACGCCAGGTTGGGGGATCTCTTACTGACATACCCATAGCATATGGCAAAGCTCTGGCAAAGCCCCATCTCCCCGTGGTCAACGTTGGAACGCGGGAGAATCCGACATATCTCCCTCCTGAGGTTTGCTTGGTCTTGCCGGGCCAGAGCGCCGATGCCAAACTCGACCCGGGTCAGACTCAGCAGATGATCCGGTTTGCCGTCCGCAAGCCAGGCGCCAATGCAGAATCGATTGTCAACGAAGGGCTAGCTATTGCTGGCCTCAAGGGGAACAACGTCCTCTTGGTAATATCCCTGTCGATTTGGAGACCAACTCAAACGCTAATTTGTCTGCCAGAGCCGCTTCGGCGTTCAAATCGGCCCGGGCCTGATCACCGTTCCGGGACGGGTCCTCGACGAACCCAGGGTCTTCTACAGGGGCAACAAAGCAGCGTCGGTTAGGTTCGGCAGCTGGAACATGGTTGACGTCAAGTTCAACTTTGTTGGAACCCTCCGCAAATGGTCGTACCTGTTGGTTTCGATGGGCGGCTACCGAGACGCTTTCAACCTGGCCAGTCTCGCCCCGGTAGTCAAGCAGTTTTCCGAAACGCTCGGCAAGACCGGCGTCAATGCTGCACCTCCCATGACAGGACTGAGCCTGCAGATCGAAAGCCCCGAGGACGCCCGCCTCGACCAGATGCTGGAGCGTGCTGCCACAAACGGCCTCGAGCTCCTGTTGGTCATCCTGCCCGACAACATCCCGGGCCTTTACAACCGCATCAAGCACTGCGGTGATGTCAAGTTCGGCGTCCACACCGTCTGCAGCATCGGCAGCAAGCTCGCCAAGTGCAGCGACCAGTACTTTGCCAACGTCGCCCTCAAGTTCAACCTCAAGCTCGGCGGCAGCAACCAGATCCTCGACTCCCAGCGCCGCGGCATCCTCGACGAGGACAAAACCATGGTCGTCGGCATCGACGTCACCCACCCCTCCCCGGGCTCCGCCTCCAACGCCCCCAGCGTCGCCGGCATGGTCGCCAGCACCGACCGCTTCCTCGGCCAGTGGCCCGCCGTGCTCCGCATCCAATCCACCGCCCGCCAGGAAATGGTCTCGGACCTCAGCGACATGCTCAAGTCCCGGCTCCGCCTCTGGAAGGACCGCGGCAAGCACACTGCCTTCCCGGAAAACATTCTGGTGTATCGCGACGGCGTCTCCGAAGGCCAGTACCAAACCGTCCTCAACGTCGAAGTCCCCCTCCTCCGCCGCGCCTGCGCCGAGACCTACCCGCCCGCCGACCAGAAGCGCGGCCTGCCGCGCCTGACCGTCGTCATCGTCGGCAAGCGCCACCACACGCGCTTCTACGTCACGCGCGACGGCGACGGCGACCGCTCGGGCAACCCAAAACCCGGCACTGTCGTCGACCGCGCCGTCACCGAGGCCCGCAACTGGGATTTCTACCTGCAGTCGCACGCCGCCATCCAGGGCACCGCCCGCCCGGCGCATTACTTTGTGCTGCTGGATGAGATCTTCCGCGCCCGCTACGCAAAGGGCGTGCCGCCCCCCGCGACGAACGTCGCGGATGTCCTCGAGCAGCTGACGCAGAGCCTGTGCTATACGTACGGCCGCGCCACCAAGGCGGTCAGCCTGTGCACGCCGGCGTACTATGCCGATGTGTTGTGTGAGCGGGCGAGGTGTTATTTGAGTGGCGCGTTTGATGCGACGCCCCAGGCGAGTATGGCGGGCAGTACGACGGCGGAACCGGCGGTGGTGAGGAGTGAGGATGTGTTGATCCATGGGAGGTTGAAGGATACGATGTTTTACATTTAGAGTAGCTATGTGTGGCACGGGACATGTGAGGACTGGTAGAAAGGGACGGCGATGGGGAGGGGGTGGTTGGAAAGGGGGGGGGGCCCTGTTCTGGTCTGTAAGGTACTACTGCCTCGCCTAGATTTACTTCGCACGTAGCGTCTAATTTGCAGTGAGCTTCGACATAAGGTAGCGTGTTTTGGGGAGAGGGGCTGATTTGTTGTGCCAAAATTGCACAGAGCTTAGTTATATACTGAACAGTTATATGCTCTTCCAAATCCGTAAAGCTTTGGTGAATTGGCTGGAATATCGCGTCGTGCAGGCCGGCCATCACGTCGGCGACTGAGGGTTTTGCGGGGAATTTTATAGATACTAGCAGCGGCTCGTATACTAAGATTTTGATCTTTTTGAAGAGCCTGGAGGGTTAGTATTTCCCTTGCCGCTTTTGATGGCGAGGGCATATTAGGCTGCTGAGAAAGTGTTGTTGATGATCAAAGTGGTTGTTTCTCGATACCAGAGTGATGAAGGATGAGACAAAATGCGTAATATCGAGTGAAACCCTTGCTATGTACTTGGGGTATCAAAAAAGCGATGTTCGTGGAATGGAACTTTGTGACCCTGCTATAGGGGGAGGGGGAGGGGGAGGGGCAATAATGCTGGTAGGTGTAACTGAGAGGCGGGACTTTTCCTACAGATGACTGCACCTACTGTGGTTGTATGTGGAGCCCATTTTTGCAGTTGTTGCGGGGTTGCCCCCATTCGTACTATTGAGAAATTTGCCAGGCATAGCCTATCAAATTCTCCACATAGATGTTCAATATCGGATTTGGCACTACCTCGAGTATTGTCTTGAAGCTATTCGCAGGGGTGTGTGCAGGATGTGGGGTGTGCGAAATATGGGGGTCTTGTCTTATGCTCCACTTTGTCGCATGGGTTACAACGCCGAGGGCAGTTAGTGCCCATCTGGCTTCTCTGGTTCTGCGCTCAACATAATCAATGCCCAACAAGATCAAGGCAGATTTGGGCAGAAAGAACGAAGCATATTATGCACCCCACGCGCGTGCTGGTGACGTTTCTGTCGCTAACAGTTGTCAACAAACTCTCAACGGTCGTTAGTATCGCGTATCTCGTTAACAGCTCCGTCCGACATTAGTTTATCAACATGGGCGACTCCTTAACCAAGGCATCCCTTGCCGTACAAATTATAATAATCTCCGTCTTATTTTTATTAGTCGGAATCTTCCATAATTGTTACCGCTTGGACAGAATCAACTTGCCTTCTGTCGTCCGCCCTTTACTAGCGTTATACACTAGTATGGTGCTTATCCTTGTAAGGACCATTTTCCACATGGTTAATCTTTTCATCACCCCGTGACGGACCAGTGAGTGAATCTTAGCAAGTCTCGACCTGTTGGTCCGTAATAAGAGGTTCTTTTACGTGTTTAACGCTGCTCAAATGCTTGTTAACTCGATCATGTGGAACATCTTTCACCTAAGACATTTCATACTGAAGAACGATGTAGTTTACCTGGCGCAGGACGGGATGACGCGAATCAAAGGGCCGGGGTGGAAGGATACGCGCTCGTTATCCGAGACCTTTTTCGACCCGTTTGCAGCGCTGACGAAACACGGCGGACATCAAAAGATGTTCTAGCAGAACAATGGGTACACGTTAAGGAGGAAGAGGTAGGCTGCGGATTTCGCTATTTCGGCGAAATACTTCGTCTTGGACGACTTGTGTTGACAGCTGTGAGCAAATTGAAGCTCCGACATTGGCACGACCATCTCATCCCACCACTGCACATGACAGAGGGTTACCACACCAAAACATCTTTACCAGCTCTGTGCCGGCTTGAATTGGTTTTGTGCTTCTCGCGACTCGAAAGAGATTGGGCAGGCAGCGCGAGGTAGCATTCCCAGCCCCTACCCTGGCGGAAACCGTAAGCATCATCCTATCTACCGTTTGGTTCCTTTCTCCGTAGGGCTGTGGCGTCCTGATGAAAATCGCAGTCATGGGGCCACACGCAGGCAATCGAAGAATGCAGCGACTCATTGGCCCGATGCGACGCTATGTAAAGGTGTATTTCCCATTCCAGATCGCGAGGGAGATAGGGGTCGCGCAGCGTTGTACCTGACATGCTGTCTGGGGTAGCCAAGAACGTGCACCCGCAGCTGAGACCGGTCAACGGGACAAGCAACGTCGCCTATTGGCTGTTTGCGGGGGCGACCAGTCTCGGCGCTTTTGCGCTGCCAAGCAAATACAACGGCGTCAGGGCCTCAGCTGGAGCCGCAAGTTGGTCGAATCAACCCCCATATCACCAGAGAACTGCTCGCGGAGATGACATCCCCTGGATGCCAGAAAAGGGTCATACTGCGAGGCGACCGCTTCAGCTCAATACTGTCCAGACTTGGGTTGCAGTCGGCGCTGAAACTGGACAGCAACGGACGGATGCTTGCACACTGGTCGCAAAAAGTGACATGGGAAGTTCGCTCGCTCTCATCAGCCAAGTTGTGGGCTTCCCTTTCCATGACAGGCAGGGGGCGCGAGCGCGTGTATAAATATGGACATAGCAGCTGGCCTGCTTGTTCGAGAGAGTAGCAAGAACGCAACGATCTTGCGCAACACGACTTCTCGCCACCATGGCTCGTCTGTCTTGTCTTTTCCTCCTTACCGCACTTGGGAATATTCTGCCTAGCAGCCTAGCTGCTACGGTTGAGAAGACGTGGGACGTCGGGTGGGGGCCCATTCCCGGCGTTTTCCCTTCAGGAACCCTAGATAAGACAGGAATCCTGATCGGTGGCCAGTGGCCGCCACCCAAGATCGAGGTCAACGTAGGCGACACTATCATCCTCACCGTCAACAATATCGACATCGATGAGGGCGTGACCCTCCATGCCCATGGATTTCATCAGTTCAACAACAATCACCAGGACGGACCGATGGGCATCACACAATGGTACGTCGAGTTACCCGTCAACTTTGGGCTGCACTAGAAACTGATAGACATAGCGACATTCCTAGTGGTGGTAGTTACACGTACACCTGGCATGCCGCGGTGGCCGGGACCTTCTGGATCCACAGTCACAAGGTCGGGTACGTCGTTTCCCCCTGCTGCCTCTATGTCCCAGCTTCTCTAGGCACCTGGGCTTACAGAAGAGAACTTGCAGACAGTATCCTCATGGTCTCCGTGCACCTCTTATTGTCAGAGACGATGCCGACGAGACCTACTATGATTACGACAAAGATATCATTATGCCCATTAGCGATTTTGTAAGAGGTTTCTTTCTCTGCACGAACCTGAGACGCGGTCTCTGACATCGTACGTGATAAATAGTGGGATGCCGATCAATCAGAGATTGACTACAGATATTCAGTGGGGTCTTGCTGCCTCGACGTCCAGCCCAGCTCGAACAACTGCGGTCTTGAGATCCCCCCCAACCGCGCCATCGTAAACGATTCCATCGGCGGTACGGAGGACTACAATGCTTCTGGGGTCGAAAAGGCCATTCGGCTTCGCATCATCAACATGTCTTCCTTCTCGTCGTTTTACATATTCTCGAGCGACCCGGATATGGAGTTTGAAGTCATCGAGATTGACGGCGTCGCTCTCGAGCGTGGCGATATCAATCTGCTCCACCACAAATGGATCGAGATCCACGCCGGCCAGCGCTACTCAGTGCGGTTTAAGCCTACGGATAGCTTCTCGCTCTACTCGGTCATTGACCCTTATCACTACTCGACAAACAAATGTGCGGCTAGCTCACTCCGGAGAGAGCCCCCGGGAGCCGGGCCAGTAGAAGGCACCGGACGCTATGGCACTGCTCTGATGACAACGGCAAACTTCCACGTCGCCGACAACCCGATTCCGGAGCCCCAGTTCCCCATGACGGGCAGATACTGCAACGCGGACGGCAAGAAAATCTGCTTCATCGAGGAGAAGAACCAGAAGTACAAGATCGTGAACTTGCCCGAGTGGGTTGGTAGTTCCCCGGTCAACGACGATTGGTACAACGCCTTCACCCCCAAGAACCCCATGCCTCAAGTCGTCTACGATCCAGCGAGCTCTACCATCATCCACATCTCCCTGACTGCCGATTTAAACGGCTTTGCCAACCTTAACAACACAAAGTTCACCACCCCTAACGTTCCCGTCCTGCTACGTGAGAGCATGGGTAACGACTGCGACGCATCGGGGTTTATCGACCCGGGTGAGGAAAATGGCGGCCGCTCTTCAAGTAGCTATTACGGCGTCAACAATGTCCAGCGCGTCTGGCAGGGAACCACCGTCTTTATGGTCATTAACTCGACTGTTGGAGCACATCCATGTAGGTTTCCCTCCGCCATTCCATCCCCCACCTAGCTACCCTCCCCTGCTCCGGCAAGCCGTTAATAGAGTCTCCTCGTGTCTAGTCCACCTGCACGGCCAAGACTTTCAAGGTGAGTTGACTTCCTACCACCATCCCGAGTCCACCTCGACTGACAGCCCATCCAGTCCTCTGGTACGCGAAGGAATACGACCGCACGAGGCCCCGTCCCACAATGCCCGACCTGCACTGGTTTCTAAATGAAAGGGCCAGAGTGGTCAACCCGGCGCGTCGCGACACCCTTCACCTCGCTTCCAAGGCGACCGCCATCATCGCCTTTCAAGCCAATAACCCCGGCGCGTGAGTTTTCCCCTTCCTCCTCATCCCTCCTCGAACACCCCACCGGCCCCCCTAGTGATAGGGTACCAATGCGCTGACGCGGGCGGCAATCAGCTGGTTCTACCACTGCCACAACGACTTCCACGCCATGAGCGGCATGGCGGGCGTGCTCGTCGTGCATCCTTACGCCTGGCAGAATGGCTATGACTACCACTCGGTCGGCCAGTCTATCTTTGACTCCTGCAGTTTCAGGACCGTGCCGATGGGCGGAGGGTTTGACGACTGGAAGAGGCCTTGCTGCACGCAAGGCCAAGATGGGAAGCTTAATTGCCCGCCCGAACAGGATCCTGTTGTTGAGAGGGGATGATGATCTTGAGGATTTCATTATTGATTTTATTCGGTTTATTTGTCCCCCCACCCATTTCTTTTATTACTCTTCTTCTTGTATGTAGCTTGGTGCCCACAGTCTCGTTTTAACAGTTTTGAAACTTTAGCCTCCTTTCATATTGACTACATTTACTTTACTCCTTGTAAAAGCGTGGTATTTCAGGTACTTGTGATAAATGGGTGGATGCCTTCGATATGTGCCGACCACCAGCTCCCAGCGACAAAATTCCCTATGTCACCAACATAATCCAATATCTCACCAACGCGGGTGCTTTTATAGACCGTGCAAAGTCAGTCAACCGAAACATGTAACGCCAAACACGGGTTCAGTTGCCACCCGAAAACTTGAGCCAACAGCTGACACCAACACTTATCTGAACCCGGTAGAGACAAACTATCCACAACACAAAGCAATATCATCCGATTCCACGTGGGCCTCATACCAGCTTACATTGTCACGGGCACCAAAAATGTCCAAAAACTCCTCAGTTCGTCGGCATTGCTGGACAGCAACTTCCTGCAGCTCCTGCTCATGGATGCGCACTGGGGATTCTCTCCCTCCGAACTCGCCAAGTTCGCCGGCGACCACACCAGCCGCGGCAAGGCGCCTCCCACTGGGATCCCCGACCGGCCCAAACAAGAGCGGTACTGGCTCGGCTACAATCGGCTCTACGCCGAGTATCTCAGCACCCGGCGGTACTCCGACGCGCTTGCAACTTCGTGTTACCAACTATTCTGCGAGCGCTTAGACGCCAGCATGAAGCCAAACGGGGAATGTTCCACCACCCACCTCTTCACCCTCCTCAGAACCGCCATGGCCGAAGCCGCGATTGTCTCCCTCTTCGGACCCCAAATCCTTGATCTCAGCCCCGGCTTCGTCAACACGCACCGAGAGTTCGACGACATCGCCGGCACGCTGGTGTGGTGCCTGCCCAAGATCCTACAGCGCCGCAGCGTTTGCCATTAAGGACAAGCTGCACGCCATGACGCGGCGGCACATTGATTCGGCGTGGGAGCATTTCCGATGGGACAGCCCGGATGCCGAAGAAGCCGAGTGAGAGCCTCACTTTGGCTCCCGCCTGTCCCGCGAGACAGCGAGGTGGCTTCGCCAGGGCGGATTTCCCAACCACGCCGCAGCGGGCCATACCCTCGCTTCACTGTTCAGGCTGAACGGAAACACGGTACCTGTCACGGCGTGGGCTATGATCGAGCTAATTCGGGACAGCGAATTGCTACACGTGGTCCGGGAGGAGACGATGAGTGCCTACGACGACGGGAAGGCGTAGTTTGCGATGAAAGGGCGGCCGAGTTCGTTTTTTCCATACAGTAAGCCCCCGTTCCATTTGTGTGGTTTGAGAATGTTTAATGTTGACTCTGCAAAAGGGGGTGGCTACGTCATGTGTCCCGGCCGGCACTTTGCAAAGCAGGAGATCATGCTCGCCATTGCCGTTTTTGTTACGAAGTTTGACATTGAGTTTATGGAGTGGACTATGCCTGATGGGAGTAAGTCGGATAGGCCGCCGCAGGATGATCGAAGGTTTGCTGGGTTCATTGCCAGGTCGCCAGATCGGGATGTCATGGTTCGGTTGAGGAAGAGGAGGAATTGAGCAGAGGATCAAAGCATGCGGGTTTTCGGTCTTGAAAACCTCTGAAAAAACGAGCCCTTCCTCGCCATCGCCATCCGCGGCGGCGCTTCCAAAATTGACCACGTCGTCAACGCCAACTCGCGGCTCGGCAACTTGAAAAACAGCAACCTATCCCCACATTCCGGATCCCTCCACAGCGCCGAGGCCCTCTTCAAGGAAGTGTCGGACCAAATTCGCTCTTACATCGTTCAAAGCCAACGGGAAACGGCGGGTGGAGCGGTAGCTTCCCTGCTGTATCTGATGTGTTCCGGAGAGCATCCCGAGGTGTGCTTCTCGTGCATCACGTTTGGGGCACCACCTTGTGTGTCTTCACCTCATTTCTTTACATGCAGTTATGTTTCCACTTTCTACTCCTACATACTGCTATTTCCAATACTCTTTTTCAACAACATAGTTTGTGTTAATGAACGTAATACTCATAGTAGGCTATTAACTAAAGAATTAAAATCCCAACTTCCCACTTTCCCCCCCACTCAGTGCGCAAACCTGAAATCCAACCTCTTGAGCCCCTCATCCTTGCTGTGCAGCGTATAGTCCTCCTGCTCCGCCGGCGTGAGCGCATTCCAAATCGTCTCCCTGACATTATTCCTCCAGATGTAGAACAGCTTAACAAGATAAAACAGCACGATATTGAAGCTCACAATCCCCAGCAAGATCCTATTACCCCTAATGTACAGAGGCTTGTCCTCGTCGCGGTAGATATTCGAGGCAATGATATTGCCCGACTGGACGAACATGTTGTAGAGGGCGGCAGACACGGCGCGGGTCCGCACGGCGTTAGAGTTGCGGGCGTTCCATCCGACGAGAATGGCGTGGCAGTAGGGGTAGGATTGGATTCCGGTGAGGAGGGCGTAGCGAACCCACGGAGAGGCCTTTGCGCCGAGGGCGACCAGGGCGACGAACCAGGGGAACATCCAGATGTTGGAGAAGGAGGAGACGATGGAGCGCTCGTTGAACTTCTTGGAGATCCACGTGAGGATTAGTAGCTGCACGGCGAACATGAACTGGCCGGGGATGACTAGCAGGTTGGAATCGAAGACGTTAAAACCGAGATTGCGCAGGATCAGGGAGAGGTAGGTCGTAATGGGCGAGGGGGGGATGTACGCCGTTAGACCGATGAGATATAGCGGCCACATCTCCCAGTCCTTGATGGCCTTCCAGAGTTTGCCAGGCCCGACGGCTTGGCGGTTGTTCATGTCGCCCTTTGAGGGGTCGTCGCGCAGCAACCGGTTGACCATGATGGATTCCTCGCGCTCGCTGAACCAGCCGTCCTTGCCGCGGAACCAGTTGCGGGTCTGAGTCGGTCCAGGAGGCATGAGGCCCCACGAGAAAATACCGATGATAAGCGTGAGGATTCCCTCGATCAAAAACAGCCATCTCCAACCGGCCCAGCCCAGAACGCCGCGCATCTGCAGAATTCCGGCAGCTAGAAGAGAGCCCACGATGTTGACGGTTGAGAGAGCGGTCCAGAACCAAGCCAGGCGCGTCGGGAGCTCGCCGGACTTGTAAAAGTAGCTGAGCCAGAGCACAATGTCGGGGATGAAACCGCCCATCAAAAGGCCGAGCAGGGCCTTGATAGCGTAGAAAGCAGCCCTATTAGAGATGAAAGCCTGCGAGCCGGCCACGATCGACCAGCCCACCATGATGGTGGGAATCCAGCGGTCGGCGCCCAGTTTCTTCGAAACCAGGCCGCTGGGCAGCTCGGCCGACAGGAAAGATGCGAGGAAAATGGTCTGGCCGTAGTTGAAGTCGTTGGTGTCCATGCCTGCCGGGAGAGAAAAAGCGTTTAGTCATAGAAATACCCCTGAGCGGCGCAATGGCATGCTAAAAACGCCAAAAACGCCAGAGACTTGGCCGCGACGGGGAAGAACGTACCGATCTCGGGAAGCATGTTGTCGGAGACTAAGCGCAGCTGTCAGCCAATGGTCCAGAACCGCAGGGCGGAACGATGTGTCAAGCGAGAGCCACAGCACGGCAGCTCCCGAGACACAACGACAACACCCACGCCCCCTCATAGCCACAAAATGCAAGACATACTAGCACGGTTGATATTTCTCCGATGCATGTCGAGCGCACAGAACATGATCCACGCCCACGTCATGATGCGGAAGTCGATCTTCCTCACCAGCTTCTTCTCCTCCTCGGCCGTCCAGGTGAAGTCTGGATCAAACTTGTGGCGGTTCTCATAGCCGGCCTTCTCGTAGACGCCCCGCCAGTGATTGGCGACATTGGGGTCCTTGAAGAGATGCTCGTCGCTGGAGCCATAGCCATCGCCGTCAGCCAGGTTCTCCTGCGACACGTTGGACGAGGTGCTGGGGCCCTTGTGCTCCTTGTCGCTAGCGCCACCACCGCCCTTGTCGGCGATGATCTCGGGGGTTCCCATGGTTGTGTGTGCTGCGTTTGTGTGACTGTGTGGTGTCGTAGTACCGAGGGGGCGGTAGCGAACGGGAACAAATGTATCAGGTAACAAGAATGACGATCCCAAGGAGCGAGACACACGGAAATGGCCTGGCCTACCCAAACAAACCGACTCTGCATCTCCGCGGAGCGACTTGGAGGGTTAATATACGTCCCGGGCGTGGCACCGAGCCGTCGGGACCCTCTGGCTGGCGTATAACATGCGGGGAACGTGGGGGGCGGCCATGTTGCAAGACGACGCGCCTCTTGCGACATGGGGACTTTTCTGGTTGAATGTTGCGAAAGCACGCGAGGGGAGACGGGGTTGGGAAACGCAGGGCGGCCTTATCAATGGCGCCATCACGCACGTTGATTGCACTGTCTGGGTCGGGAGCTGCCAAAATGCAGAGAATGCAGGGCGATGCAGCCGTTCCCAGCGAAGCGCGGACGTGGAACCATGTGCCTCGATGCGGGGGTCCCGGTTCTCTGGACGCGCAGACGGCCTAGCCGGGTCCAGAGCTGCGTGTGGGACGAGCGAAACCATCGCTGGAGCGCGGCAGGATGCGCTTCGGGGTCGGTGGCGGTCAATGGCGCCGAAGGTGTGTTGTTGCGTGCTGAGCTGAGGTCCGAGTGCGGGATAGGCTAGCTTGGCTTATCGGCGTTAACAGCTTTTTGCAGGAATGAGGTTGGGTGCGAAAATGAAGTGGTGATGATGACGTGCTTCAAGGGTGGTATTATGAAAGTTGGATGCTATTCTTTGTTTCGTTTGTGCGGTTCCGTTGTCCTGATTGGCCGCGCCATGTTGGCCAAGTCTGGCGGTAGAGACGAGAATTTCTCGCCGTGCCTGAACCGCTTGGTTGCGTTGCTTTTTTTTTTTTTTTCAAAGTGATGGATACGATTTTTC
>Ga0247780_1001189_pt1 | contig 17471 bp, 19 predicted proteins | sample UWRJL079202R5_FD_179927 | JGI IMG/M metagenome (GOLD analysis project Ga0247780, IMG submission 179927) | Plant litter microbial communities from Arlington Agricultural Research Station in Wisconsin, United States - UWRJ-L079-202R-5 | ecosystem: Environmental > Terrestrial > Plant litter >... | reverse complement strand
GAGGCGAGCTCGCGGTAAAGCCGCTCGCGGTTCGCCTCCGGAAGGTCGGCGGCGTCGGCGACCAGCAGCACCGGCCTTTCGGTCAGGACGAAGAGCCGGTGGAGCCGTTCGGCGAGAAACCGGATCCGCTCGTGGTCGACCACCTGTCCCGGCCGCAGGATCGCCACCGGAAAGGAGCGGTGGACTTCCCACGCCGCCCGCAGGGCCGCCGTCGTCCCGCCCGCTCCTGGCTTGTGGTGGAGCACGACGGTGTGGGTGCGGTGGTTTTCGAGCGAGTCGAGGATCGCGCGCGTGAGCTCAGGGCCGACGTCCCGCGGCACGTCGCGTTCCTCTGCAAGGTCGCTCCAGAGGATCTGCCCTCCCCGCCAGAAGGCGTCGTTCTCCCGCTCCTCCTCCCCGCCAACGGAGGCGATTCGATCGTGCAGGACCTCGAAGTATTCCCGCATCGCCTGCAGGCTGTCCTGTTCGATCGCGATCGTCCCGTCCGAGCCGGAGGGAAGGCGGCATTGGGTCGCCGACTCCTCGGCCCCGAAGACGGTGGCTAGCTGGCGAACGCAATCGGTGGCGGCGATCGGGTGCTGGATGAAGGGCAGTGCGTGGTGCAGTTTGGCGTCGCTGACGACGTGGAGGGCGGCCTCGCCCTCCCACACTTCGTCAGCCGTTTCGAGGACCCGTACCAGCCGGTCGACGTCCCCGGCGGCGTCGCCGGCGTCATGCTGGCCCGGAAGGGCGAGCACGCAGACCGGAGCGTTGCCGTTCTGCTTTCGGATCGCTTCGAAGAGGTTTCGGACGTGGCGCAGCCTGGTCCTGTTCCAGGTTCGAAAGTCGACCGCGGCCTCCTGTCGCACCCGCCAGCCTGCGCTCATCAGCCACACGGTGCCCCTTTTGTAGTCGGCGATTGGCAGGTCCTGGCTGAAGACGTGAACCGCACGGGTCGAAGCCAGGACAGGGCCGGCATGGGTGAAGAGGCCATCGTTATCTGAGCTGGGATCGAGGTCCACGACGCCGCTCAGGGGCAGGTTTCCTATCGCGCCGAGCGCCGTGTCGTCGCCGAGGCGCTCAGCGATCAGGATGTAGGTCCAGTCCGGGCGCGCGAAGTGGCCGGCGTCGTTCCAGAGGCCTTCCCAGGTTTCCAACCCGGGTCCCTCCAGAGGCTGCTCGGCCGGGCCACCGTCCGCGGACGTGACGGGGGCCGCCGCTCCGGTGCCCTGGAGACGCTCGAGGTGGGTGACGTACCACCCGGCGTAGTACAGGGCCAGGTGGGATCTCTTGCGACCGCGGTGGCGGCGCGCCCAGCGCAGAGCCTCGGTGATGCGGGCGATGATCATCTGGCGCTCGAGGTCGTCCGCCCTGCCGGCGGTGGTTTCGCCGAAGGCGGCGATCGCGCTGCGGCCTCTGCGCATGATCTCCGCGAGCCACTGCAGATCGTCCGGCACCGGGCCGCGGTGCTGGGGATCCTCGACGTGGTTGAGGCAGGTCGCCAGGCTCGCGCCGCTCAGGTCGCCGTAGAAGTCACAGAGGATGCTGAGCTCGAGGTAGGCGAAATCGAGTCCGAAAAAGCTCTCGCCGGCACGATCGAAGTCGATCAGCCAGAAGGCGTCGCTGTCGGGCGCCGGCTCCAGCGGGAGGACGAGGTTCCCGGTGTGCAGATCACCGTGTTGGAAGGCGCGGATGAAGCGCTCGTCGGCCGGGCGGCCCAGCAGGCTGGAGGGCGAGAGAAAGGTGTGTCCGTGTTCACCAGCGAAGCCGCCGACGCCGAAGAACTCGGCGGCGACCTCGAACGCTTCCCCGGTGCCCTCCTCCCCCAGCGCGCCGACGATGAAGTCGCGGATGCTGCCGCTGCGGACATCGGTGAGGTCGGTCCAAGCGGAGGCGAGCTCGCCGACCAGACGCTCGATGGACTTCCGCAGCGGTTCCGACCCGCCGCGGGTCGGGGTTGCGTACCGCCGCAGGCTTCCCCCCGCGATTTCGATCAGCAACGCCGATCCCGCTGCCCCTTCGGCGGCGGTGCCGCTCCACTGCCGCAGGACCTTCGGAACGTGCGCCTCCCCAAAGTCCTTCGCGAAGGCAACGGCCCGCTCCTCGCCGCTGCGAGACTGCCGAGGCCCACCGTCGCCCTGTGCCACCTTGAGGATGTGCACGCCCGCAAGATCGCCCGCTTCGCCGCTTATATCGGTGCGAAGAAGAGCGGCCCGCGAGAGGCCAGGGCCGATGGAGGAGACGTGTACCTCCGCTTCTGGCGCCCAGTCTTCCAGCGCGTGGACAGCGATGTTCAGCAGCTGCGCCTCGAGGTCTTTGTTCCTGAAGTGGACCATGGTCGATGAAGACCGCGCAATATAGTCCTAACGAATATTTTGTTTTCTTTGAGTAACGCTCCGGCGGTGAGGCTTTGCGGGAGGGCCAGGCGGTCGGGATCTGGGCGGCCGTTCTCTGGGGAGCGGTGCTGATCGGCGGCCTCGTCCTCTACGGACGGCGGCGGCTTCGCCAACCGCGGGTTGACTCCTAGAAGTCGACGGTAGGCATCCGCGAACTCAAGGACAAAGCCAGCTCATCATCGACCGAGTCGAGGAGGGCGAGACGATCACGGTGACTAAGCACGGTCGTGCCGTGAAAAGGATCGTTTCGACTACGACCCCACCTCATCTCGCAACGCTGATTGCCAACGGCACCGCGCGCCCAAGCGAAGGTCCCGCCACCTGCCAAAGCCCGTCAAGCCCAGAGGCATGGGCACGAGCGCTGCGAACTACGTCTCGGAGGGTCGGCGCTGACCTCTGTCTCGATAAAGCGCCCTGGTCAAGCTGCTGTCGAGGAGCAGGGAACGAAGGAGGCGCAGGATGCCTATGGCGACGCCGACGGCGTCCGAACCACCGCGATCGCGCACGTCGAGGCAACTGGAGCCCTGGCCAGGAGCGCAAGGCAGGGCGACTGACCCCGGCCCAGCTCCGCCGTGCAATTGAGAACTTGGAGAGCCTCTGGCGAGGGGTCGATAGCCACGCCGTCAACGACGCGCTCCTCGCGAAAGCCGCCGAAAGCGCCGCACTCACTCGCTACGCGCTTCGGCGCCACGGCCGATTCGGTTGCAGGCGCCCTCTCCTTCGCCGCCGGCGAAGAGCTCGAGTTCGCCTGCGGGAACAAGGAGCTGCGAGAGGTCGCGAAAAAGCACGGCTTCGCGCTGCTCCCGCAACGACCCTGATCATTGCGATTGAGTCCTTCAGATTGAAAGGAGGAGGGGCGTTCGCACGGGGAGCCAGATTGCGGCGGTGGTGTGACCGGGATGCGACCCGAATTTCCGCCAGCGCCGAGCTAGGCACCATCGGCGAGGATCCGACCCTCTGAGAGGGCCGCGTAAACAAGGCTGCCGCGCACCTCACACCAGCGGTCGGCGTACTCGCGGCTGACGACGATGATATCCGCCGGCATGCGCAGGTCGCGCAAGATGCGATGGAGGCGCACCGACTCCTCAGCCTCATTCGCGACCTCAGGCTCGACGACGAGGAAGTCGATGTCGCTTTGCGGACCCGCCTCCCCGCAAGCGTGCGAACCAAAGAGGATCACCTGCGCGTTGGGAGCAGCAGCGGCCAAGCGGCGTCCCGCCTCGGTAATTCGCTTTTCATTGACCGCCCTCATAGGAAAATCGTACTCGCCGCCGTGAGGCTTTCTGTCTGCAACCATAGCGCTGGTGAACAAGCCGGCCAACGCCAGGATCAGCGGTGACGCGAAGGTCACCGCCCTGAAAAGAACGTGCCTCGCGTGTCCATCGCAGTGGGAGGGAACGCTTGAGGACGGTCGAGCGGTCTACGCTCGCTACCGCCACGGCGAGCTGAGCATCGGCGTCGGCGATGACATCGACGGGGCAGTCCGCAATGCGAGGTCCGACGTAGCCCTCTACGCCGAGGAAATCGGTAACGGCCTCGATGGATTTATGGACTTCGAGGAACTGAAGGTGAGGCTCTGTGGAGTCCTGGAGTTCCCAGCCGAGCTCGTCGTCGAGAACGAGCGATGATCACCGATCGTAGGCTCGACCACGCGGCAGCACCCGCAGGACGACGATCACCTGGTTCTCGTCGTCGAAGCTGAAGCGCACGCGCCAATCGCCAACCCGTAGCCGCCACTGGAGCGAATTGAGCTTGCGGATGTCGCCGCTACGCGGATCTACCACGAATTTGTCGAGAGCGTCCAGAATCCGACGCTGCACAGGCGGATCGAGTCGCTTCAGATCCCGCCGAGCCGGCGGCACAACCCGCAGTGACCAGTCCGTGGTCAATCGGAATCGAGTTCGGCGCGCAACTGCTCCGAGGAAACTGCCTCTCCTCGGTTATAGGCGGCTAGGGACTCGGCCGCGCTGACATCCTCGCTGGTCTCGGACGGCTCATCGTCCGCCGGAGCGGACGCAAGCGCGTGCAGCATCGGGTCATCGCGCCGACGCTCGACGATCACCAACGCGGCCTCAGCCTCCTGCTCAGAAAGCTCCTCGACCAGCTTGTGGAGTCGCTCCTTCGTGGTCATCGGCCCATGCTACCGCCGACCACGTCAAGTCGAGACCTCGGCCACGCTGGCTTCGATCCGCCCCCTGGCAGCGCCCGTCCCCGATCCGTTCTGCAGAGCCAAGTTCCGGCAGATAAGAGGACGGGGCCGGTGGCCTTGCAGCGCGATCAATCGCTGTCGATGCGACCGATATGAGACTGACAATCGACGCTGTCTATTCGCTCCGGAGCTGAACAGGACAGTTCGTAGTCCGCTAATTACCTTTTTCGGAACGAATGCGGTATGAACCCAGCATGCGGCTTGAGGGCCATAGAGGATCGGAATTTGCAGTGGTCGATTGTGAGACCACCGGCATTCACCCAGGTCGTCATCACCGAATCGTCGAGTTGGCAATCGTGAGCGCCAATTCGTCGGGGACTCTGGGCGAATGTTGGTCAAGCCTTCTCCAGGTCGATCGGGATCTAGGGCCAACCGGAATACATGGCATCCGCGGTCGCGATCTCCGTGATGCTCCCACCTTCGAAGAGGTCCTTGGCGAGGTTTTGGACCGACTGGCCGGAAGGACTGTCGTTGCGCACAATGCCCGCTTCGACTGCGGCTTCCTTGAAGCAGAACTCGCGCGGTTCGGAATCGCGATCAGGCCCCTGCCGCGCCTATGCACGATGGATCTCGCTGACGCGCTTGAGATCGGTGGTCCGCGTCTTCGACTCGCCGACTGCACCGCATCCCTTGGCATCGCGCATTCTGACGCCCATTGCGCCGAGGCTGATGCCCGTGCCTGTGCCCTAATCCTCGCCGCGTATCTGCGCCAGCATGGACCAGCCTCTATTCCTCAGTTCGTACATGGCGAACTACAACCGCGAGAGGATTGGCCGACGTGGGATCAACACGCCCCGGCCAGAAAGCGGGCCGCTGCGGTTCGTCCCCCAGCCGAGCCCACCTTCCTCGCGAGCTTGGTGGAGGCCTCCGATGCGCCGCTCGGAGCCGACACTGCACAGGTCGCGCCATACCTAGAGGTCTTGGATCGGGCTATTGAGGATCGGCGTCTGAGCGAGCAGGAGCAAGCTGAACTCGCCGAGGTTGCCAGGACGCTGGATCTCTCGGCGTCTCGCGTTCGAGCACTCCACGGCGACTATGTCGGCACGCTGATTGCTCTCGCGAAACGTGATCGCGTCGTCACTGAGCGCGAGCGCCACGATCTGATTCTTGTTGGCGAGGCGTTGGGCATTCCGGAGATCGAGGAGCTCATCGACCGTCCGTCTGCCAGTCAGTCGTCGATAGCGGGGGACTCCTTAGCAGGACAAGTGGTGTGTTTCACGGGAGCCTTAACCTGCTCCCACGAAGGCCGCCAGGTTACCCGCGAGTTAGCTCAGCAACTTGCCGAGCAGGCGGGTCTGGTCGTGACTCCTCGCGTCACTAAGAAGCTCGACATTCTGGTGGTTGCAGACCCAGACTCTGCTTCTGGGAAGGCTCTGAAGGCGCGGGAGTACGGCGTGCGGATCGTTGCCGAGGCAGCGTTCTGGCCGATGCTTGGCGTGGAGGTCAACTAGCCGCGCTTAGGCGATCGGCGAATAACGAACCAGACCCGCACAGCATTGTCTGTGCGCACATTGAGGGGGTTGGGATGGCCAGCACTAACTATGAACTCATCCGCGACGCAATACTCGCGAAACGCCAGATCGTCGCTACCTATAGGGGACTACGTCGAGAAATGTGCCCCCACACGTTGGGTCATACCGATGGACACGAGCAGGCGCTCTTCTTCCAGTTTGGGGGAGAGAGTTCAAAGGGATTGCCCGATGGGGGCGAGTGGCGCTGCATGGATATCTCGCTCCTCGAAGATCTGGAAGTCTCGGACGGAGAGTGGTTTACGCGCGACGATCACTCACGTCCCCAGTCGTGCGTGCATCTCGTGGACGTCGAGGTCGAGCATTGAGTGATGTGGGAGCCAAAGAAGAGGAGCTCCGCAAGAGTCTCAAAGCAGCCATAGACGCCAAGAGCGAGATCTCGCTGTCGTACGAGCGGGCGGGCAGCGCTGCCGGTACCCGAACGGTTGCGCCCCATGCCCTATTCCGAAGCGGCGATGGACGACTTTTTCTGCACGCGTTCCAGCGAGACGGCGCAAGCTCTCGAGGCGGTCTACCCGATTGGCGACGTTTCGCCTTGGAGTCCATCGCAAGCGTCGACATTTTGGGTTCTGCGCTCTCGGTTCGAGATGACTATGACCCGTCTTCCAAAGCCTATTCAGCCGGCTTGATCGCAAGCGTTCACTGAGTGATCGAAGTTGAGGCATATCGCGTTGAGGGGCTTCGGGCACTACTCGACACTGAGCCGATTCCGCTTCGAGCTCCAACGATCCTTACGGGCGGCAACGATGGCGGGAAGTCCACCGCACTGCACGCGCTCGCATTCTTCCTCGGAGCATGGAAGCCCAGCATCGACGACTACACGGTCCTGGGCCCTCCGGAGGAGGGAAGCACGGAACCAATCAGGAGCGAGCGGGTGGTGGTGACCGCAGACCTATCCATAGATGCCGACCTGGCAAAGACTCTCGCCCGCAAGGATGGATCAATCCGGGTCCGTCGTTCTGTGAGTCAAGAATCGCCGGCCCGCTACGAGCTCCTTGATGATCTTCCGGCGGATAAACGCTTGCGCTCACTTGAGAGCGAGAAGATCAATGACTTGCGCACCCTTTGTGGGGAGTTCGGGCTAGAGCCGGACGGCAAGAAGAGTTCAAAGGAAGCTTGGCTCCGGCCGCTCCAAGAACTCGCGGCTTCTGGTGATCGGACGGAGGACTGGACGCCTTGCCCGGCCGAGATCGTTGATCGTTTACCGAAATGCTTGGTCTTCTCCTCAACCGAAGAGCCTGCCCCAGCCGGCCAGGTGAAACGGGCGCTGAAGGTCGCCTACGAACAAGCGATCGAGAAAGAGGACTACACGGGACCGCTGCGGGATGCCGAGAAGCTGTTGCGCCAGCGCCTGGAGGCAGAGGCAGAGGCTCTCTGCCAACACATTGGCGAGCGATGTCCCGAACTGAGTCAGATTTCGATTGAACCGCATGTTGCTCTCAGCGAGGGTTTCAGCAGCGTGGAGGTTCGAACCAGCCGCGGATCTATCACGGGCATCCCCCTGGAGCGATCAGGGGCTGGCCGCCAGCGGCAGGTCAACTTGGCGATCTGGGAGTGGGTCGAGGAACTCCTTGAGGCGACCCCGAATGGCGAGCGTGGCGTCGTGATTGCTTATGACGAGCCCGATACGCACTTGGACTACGGCCATCAGCGGGAGCTGGTGACTCTCATCCAGACCCAGTGCGAGCGGGTGGGGACCAGAATGATCGTGGCGACCCACTCGCTCAACTTAATCGACCGGGTGAGCATCAACGATGTCGTTCATCTTCGCTTGGTCGATGACCACACTCAGATAGTGAGGCTGCTCGGGGATCGGCATGACGAGACCCAGCGCCATCTCGCGGATGTCTCGGCGGCGATGGGACTTCGAAACAGCGTCCTTCTGCACGAGCGGTGCTTTGTCGGCGTCGAGGGTCCGACCGAGACCCAGGCCTTCCCACTCCTCTTCATGGTGGCTACCGGAATGAGCTTGCAGTCAGCGGGCATAGCGTTGATTGCTGGCAACAGCAACGAGGGTGCCCTTCGTTTCGCCCAGTTCCTCAGAGAAAACGACCGAAAAGTTGCCTTCGTTGTCGACCGCGACTCCATCAAAGGGGGGAGCAGACGGTCATTCCGAAAGGACAAGCTTGATGAAATCGGCATCCCCGATCAAGCAGTCCACTATGTTGGAACGCAAGAGGTCGAGGATTTGTTCTCCCTTGAGCAATGGGTTAGCGCCGCCAATCTTCATTGGCCCAGAGACGATACCGCGCAATGGTGTGTCGACCACCTTGCACCGATTCACCTAGCATCAAAGTTCAGTGGAGCTCTTTATAACTTGATTCGCGGTGGTTCTAGTCAGGCTCCTGTGAGGAAGCAGGGATATCTCGTTGCCCTGGCGGAAACGCTAAGGGAGCCTGGGGAGGTACCGGAGGAACTGCGTACGGTGTTCACTAATCTAATGGAGCTCGCAGCGGAGGGCTGACGTGATACGCGAGGAAGCACTGGCCTTTTTGAAATTGCCTGATGGGGCAGATACGGACGATGTAAAGCGTGCCTATAGGAACCTCGTTAAAGAGGTTCACCCTGACACTGGCGAGCCCGACGCGGAGCGTCTTGAGCAGCTCAGAGAGGCGCGGAAAGTTGCACTTAGGCCTGTGACCAGCCGAGACCTCGTGTCGAGGGAAGACATTGCGCTAATCCTTCGGAGACAGGGTGAGCTAGTCAAGCTCTCACAGGAAAGCGATGCAACCCTTTCACGCGTGGTGGTTCACCACACTGGAAAGCTTGCTGCAGCACGAAACCGGCGACTGACCATCGGCGGTCTGGGGACGACCATCGGCTTGTTACTTGTCGCGATTGGCGCCGTAGTGAGGAACGAAACCGTTCCAGGTCTGCAGGTTGTGCTAATCCCAATGGGAGCCGTGCTCGCTATCTGCTCGCTTCTAGTTGGCGCAATGGCTCTTCTGACCAAAGAACACGAGGAGCGGCTGCGCATAGAGATTGAGGAGGCAGCCGAGACGCTCGCCGACCGGGCAGCGCTCGTGGGTACGTTGGCTGAGCTCGGGCTTGATGGCTTCTTCACGCGGGAAGATCTTCAAGAGTCGATCTATTACTGGAGCGAGATGGACAACGAGATTGAGGTGATCCGTTTTCGAGATCGCGTGCCCCTAAGTAGGGTTGCAGCGAAGATCGGACCGGTTGACTTTGCTCGGCTTGTGATCTCGAAGGGTCTTGAGTCAGGAATGATTATTGAGGCTGAAGACATCGACGATCACCACCAGCTTCAGTATGGGTATCGCCAAGCCTAGGAGCCCCGTCCGCGTTCACCCAATGGCTTCGCGAATGAGTTCAGAGCTTCCCCCAACTGCATGCGTGTACCGCGCCAGCATCGTCTCGACGCGATGGCCAGCGATCTCGGCTAGGTCAGCGTCATTGATGCCAGCAGCGCGGAGGTGCGTGACATAGCTGTGCCGACACTCGTGGGGGCGAATATCTAGGCCGGAGGCTTCCTGCGTCGGCTTCCAGAGGTCGCGGTAAAAGGTGCGCTCGCGCCAGAGCCGACCTCGGGGCGTCGGGAAGAGGAGGTCGCAGTCAGGGCCGTTGAGGTTGATCTGAGCTTCGAGGAGCCAGGCGAGGGTCGCGGGGACGGGGACGACTCGGCCGGCGTCGGGCTCGCCGTGGTCGGTCTTCGTTCCCTCGAGAATCCGGCCCTCGTGGGCGGTGCGGCGGACCTGGAGCGTCTCGCCGTCGAAGTCTTCGCGGCGCGGAGGCAGGACCTCTCCTAGCCGCAGGCCGGTGTCGGTGAAGACGCGGACCATTGCCTCGTAGCGGCCGGCTGCTTTGGCGAAGCGGTGCATCTCCTCGAAGCTGAAGACGCGGATCGGGCGGGGCTTCTTCTTCGCTCGCGGATCGCTGGCTCGGATGCGGACGCCCTTGAACGGGTTGAGGTCGCAGACTTCGTCGGTGATCGCGTCCTCGGCCATTGCCGAGAGGGAGCGAAGGATTCCGACGGCTCCGGTGGTTGCTCGACCTTCGTTCGTCAACATGTGGTCGACCAGGGCGAGAGCGTGGCGGCGGCGGAGCTCGCGGAGCGGCCAGTCCTTCAATGCGATGCCCTCGATCTCCACGTCGGCAACCCGGGAGATCCGGTGGTTGTAGGTCGCGTTAGCCTGTTCCGCGCGGGGATGGCGCTCAGTCCAATTCGCGAAGTAGTCGCCGAGGGTGTCGGGCCGATCTGAGAGGCCGTAGGCCTCGTCAATCGCGCGCTGGGCGTCGGCCTTCCTCGTGAAGGTGCCCTTGCCCCGGTTCCAGGTCGGCTTGGCGACGCGGCGTTTGCCGTCCCTGCCGGTATAGCGGGCGAGCCACACCACATTTCCCGACGGGTTGCGGCGCTTGGTCGGCGACTCGCGCCTCATGCTGCCTCGTCTCGATGGCGGGCGAGGAAGTCCTGGACGTCGGCGGGGTCGATCCGCCTGGCAGCGCCGAGCTTGTAGCTGGGAAGCTCACCTCGGCGGATCCAGTTTCGGATGGTGCGATCCGAGACGGCGAGAAATTCGGCAAGCGTTCGCTCGGTGTAGAAGCTCGGCCCGGTGGCTTTCCTCTGCATGCCACCTATGTCCAAGGCGCGAGCCGTTTGCATCGGGGTCACGCGATGCCGACCGAAGGTCAGACCCCAACCGCCCCTCCATACAGGCGGCCTCCGCACGGCGAAGCCGTGCCACAATCGGCCGCCCGGAGGGGCGGTTGGGAAGCTGCGGCGCAGGCACGAAACCGGAGGGTTCGTAATGTGTCGGGGTGCGGAAGTTGATCCTGAGGCATGGGCTCGAAGGCCTGCGTCAGGGGCTCGCTGGAGGATCATCTGATTTCTCGTTTGTGGCTGGTTGCTCTGGGTCGCTAAGAAGTGCTGGACGCCCTCTGTGGCTCTTTGGAGGTTTGATCTGCGAATTCGAACTTGCCTACCGCCGCCTCCGGCGCTTTCCACGTGATGCCGTCAAGCAACTCGTCTAGGGAGGTTTCGAGAACCGCCGCGAATTTGAGGGCGGAGTCCAGGCCGGGAAGGCTCAGGCCCCTCTCGATCTGACTGATCGCAGTTCGGTGCGTCGAGGAGCGACAGGCAAGCTCGTCCTGACTCACGTCGGCCGCTCTGCGGGCCTCCGCCAGGTTCGCCCCAAAGCACTCGGCCAGGTGCTCGCGCTCCAGGGTTGATCGGCGGCCCATCGCTACATCCCCTCCCCGAGGAGCTCGTCGAAGCGCAGAGCCGCCCTCGTCGGCAGTACGAGGTCGTCGTTGCGGAACAGCAGGCCGACCCCGACGAGGTCGCGGACGGCGCGCTCGATCGCATCCGCCTGCGCGAAGTCGGCCGCGCCGGCGACGATCTCCTGCATCAGTTCGGATAGGCGCAGCTGTGCCGGGTGAACGCGAGTACGTGGGTTAGGACGGCGCCCTGGTCGCGGAGGTCTTCCGCGTGCGTGGACATAGAGTTCTCGTCAGCCATGAGGAGCATCGCCTCCTTGTGGTCAGGCCCTCGGTTGGCGTGACAGCGCCGCCGGGGGCCGCTTTTGAGGCCGGTAGCCAGCTACCGTTCCCGCTGCGATCGGCCTGGTGAGAGCTATGCCGGTCGCCACGGGGCCGGCGACTCCACTCGCGCGGCCCCACTTATGGTTTGCCTCAGGAGCGTACCACGAATATATGGTGAACCGTAAACGCACGCAGGCCCACCGCGACCGACCTCAGCCAGCGCTGGGGAAGGCGATCCGCGCGCTGCGGCAGAAACAGGGCAAGACCCTCAAAGACCTCGCGCCTCAGGCCGGCGTGACGTGGGGAACGCTCGGCGTGATCGAGCGCGGCGAAGCCAATCCGACCTGGGGCACCGTCCGCGCGATCGCATCTGCGCTCGGGGTCTCGATCGGCGAACTCGCGAAGCTCACCGAGAAGCATGAGTAGCGCAGCCGTACGCGCCCCGATGTGACCAAGATGTGACACCGACAACCCGGAACGGCCCGGAATCGAACGGACGCTCACGGAACGCCAATTCGAAGTAGAGCCGCGAATTCGGCTCTGCGATGGGAAGCACGCGGCACCTCAAGGAACAGCGGCGAATGCGCCCGACGGGAGTCGAACCCGCGACCTTCGGCTTGAAAGACCGACGCTCTTTGGGCCCCCGAAAGGACCCGTTGACCACTGAGCTACGGGCGCCTAGGCGCATCGTACCCGCGCAGCGGCCTTTGAGCGCTCCGGGCTGATTAGGTTCACCCATGGATCTTGGGCTGGAGGGGCGTGTGGCGCTGGTCATGGGTGCGAGCAGGGGGATCGGGCGCGGGATCGCGGTCGCCCTCGGTCGGGAAGGGGCGCGGGTCGCGATCGCCAGCCGGTCCCGAGAGCGTCTGGAGGAAGCCGCGGCGGAAGTTCCCGGCGGCGCCACCCCGTTCGTCGCCGACGCCTCGGACCCCGAGCGGCTCGCGGCGCTCCCGGGCGAGGTCGCCGAGGCGCTCGGCCCCGTCGACGTCCTCGTGCTCAATACCGGCGGTCCTCCCTTCGGCGGCGCCCTCGATCACGACCTCGGCGAGTGGGACCGGGCCTACCGCTCGCTCGTCCTCGCTCCGCGCGTCCTCGCGGGCGCCGTCGTCCCCGGCATGCGCGAGCGCGGCTGGGGCCGCATCGTCAACGTCGGCTCCAACACGACCCGGGAGCCGAACCCCGCCCTCAATCTCTCCAACTCCCACCGCATGGCGGCCGTCGGCTTCCTCAAGACCCTGGCGGGAGAGGTCGCGGGCGACGGGATCACGGTCAACACGGTCGCCACCGGCCTTATCGCGACCGAACGGCTGGCCGGCGCCGACGGCTCGCTCGATCAGGCCGAAGCGAAAGCCCGCGCCGACGTCCCCGCCGGCCGGCTCGGGACGCCCGAGGAGTACGGCGACCTCGTCGCCTTCCTCTGTTCCGACCGCGCCGCCTACCTCACCGGCACGGTCATCCCGCTCGACGGCGGCCTCCTGCGCTCCGCCTTCTAGTCGCTCTTCGCCTCGCGCATCGCCGGATAGATGATCACGTCGCGCAGCGTCTTGGCCCCGGTCATGATCATCAGCAGGCGATCGATCCCGAGGCCGCAGCCGCTCGCCGGCGGCATTCCGTATTCGAGCGCCCGCACGAACTCTTCGTCGTGGGGGTGCGGGTCCTCCTCCGCCCCCTTTTCCTGGCGTTCGCGCTGCTGGACGAAGCGCAGCCGCTGCTCGACCGGGTCGTTGAGGTCGGTGCCGCCGCCGACGATCTCCATCCCGGCGACGATGCCGTCGAAGGCCTCGCAGACCTTGGGGTCGTCGGGGTGGACCTTGACCAGCGGCCAGATGTCGATCGGCAGCACGGTGATGTAGGTGGGCTGGATCAGCTTCGGCTCGATCAGCTTGCCCTGCAGGGTGTCGACGAGGCCGGCCCAGTCGTCGTTCTCCCCGGCGTCCTCGCCGGCCAGCTCGGCCAGCTCGTCGCGGCTCGCCTCGTAGATGTCGACGCCGGTCTCCTTCAGCAGCTCGTCGCGCAGCACCACCCGCGGCCAGGGCGCCGCGAAGTCGATCTCGACCCCGTCGCGCTCGACCACCGTCGTCCCCATCACCTTCTCGACCACGCTCGCGACCAGCACCTCGACGAACTCCATGACGCCGTTGTAGTCGGCGCCCCCCACGAACATCTCCAGCATCGTGAACTCCGGGTTGTGCTGGGGCGACATCCCCTCGTTGCGGAAGAACTTGCCGAACTCGTAGACGTCCTCGAAGCCGCCGACGATCGCCCGCTTCAGGTAGAGCTCGGTCGCGGTGCGCAGGAACAGCTCGCGGTCGAGCGCGTTGTGGTGGGTGACGAACGGCCGCGCCGCGGCCCCCCCGGTCAGTCGCTGCAGGACCGGCGTTTCCAGCTCGACCCAGCCGCGCGAGTTCATGTGGTTGCGGATCTCCCACAGCAGCTTCGCGCGCTTCTTGAAGATCTCGCGCGAGTCCTCGTTCGCCATCAGGTCGAGTTCGCGCTGGCGGTAGCGCGTCTCCGGGTCGGAGATGCCGTGGAAGAGATCGGGGGGGTCGAGCAGGGCCTTGGCCAGCAGGATGCACTCGCGCACCCCGATCGCCAGCTGGCCGCGCTTGGTCACGTGCAGCGGCCCCTCGACACCCACTAGGTCGCCGACGTCGAGGTCCTCGATCCGCGCGAACGCCTCCTCGCCGATGACGTCGCGCCGCGCGTAGGCCTGGATCGTGCCGGTGACGTCGCGGACGTCGAGGAAGGCGGTCTTGCCGTGACCGCGCTTGCCGGTCACCCGGCCCATCACCCGGTAGGAGAACTGGTCGTGCTCGCCCTCCCCCAGCTCCGCCGGGTCGTGCGCGTCGAAGATCTCCTCGGCGTGGGTGCGGCCTTCGAAGGAGTGGGGATAGGGATCGATCCCCTCCCCTCGTAGCCGCTCGACCTTCGCCCTGCGCTGCTCCTCGGTCGAACCGGCCGGCTCGGCCGTGGGGCTATCGCTCATCGCCTGCGAACTTACTTCATGGAGCGAAGCCGACAGTCACCCGCTCGTCGCCTTCGTAGTCCTGCAGGGTGATGGCGTCGCGCAGCAGCTCGCGCATCGCCGGACCGTGGTGGGTGTCGTGCTCCATCGCCAGCTTCCAGCCGGAGGGCGTTTCGGAGATCAGCCCGCGGATCACGCCGAGGCCGTCCTCGCCGCAGTCGCCGGTGACCGCGACCCGCGGCTCCTTCTGGATCTCCGGCGTGCGGTCGAAGATGGTCGAGTCGGTGACGTAGGGAAGGTTGGCGATCACGAGGTCGACGCTTTCGCCTTCGACCGACTCGGGCAGGCCTGTGGCGACGCTGACCTCTAGCTCGATCCCGAGCCGCTCGGCGTTCTCACGCGCCGCTTCGACCGCTTCCGGCGAAAGGTCCGACGCGGTGACCCGTAGGTCCGGTCGCTCGGCCAGCAGCGCCAGGGCGATCGCGCCGGAGCCGGTGCCGACCTCGTGCACCCGCGCGCCCTCGGGCAGCTCCACCCCGACCTCGACCAGCAGCTCGGTCTCGCGGCGCGGCCAGAGCACGCGCTCGTCGACACCTATCTCGAGGCTGCGAAAGGGGGCGCGGCCGAGGATGTAGGCCATCGGCTCGCGGTCGACGCGGCGCTCTACGTTCTGCTCGATCTTCGCGGCGACTTCGGCGGGGACCTCGCCGGCGCTGTCAACCGACAGCTGCTCGGGCTCGACCCCGATCGCGTCGGCGACCAGGACTTCGGCGTCGGCCCGCGCGTTATCGACTCCGGCCGCTGCGATCCGCTCGGCGGCGGCGTCGAGCACGGCGCTGACGGTACGAGCCGAAGGCCCTTCCTGACTCTGAGTGTCCACCGCCATTAGCCGCCCGTCCTCTCTAGATCAACCGCTCCAGAATTCTTGCGCATCAGCCTAACACCGCTTCGGAGCGAGCCAGGCTACCGTGACGCCGCTTCACGACGCCGAGCCAGGCCGCGCCCGCCAGAACCATTGCGAGGCTCTCGAGTTGCGCCGTGGTCAGACCGAGAGCGCTGTCGGGGTTGCGGCGGAGGAACTCGACCAGGAACCGCTCGGCTCCTGCATAGAGCAGGTAGAGAGCGAACAGGACCCCGAGCCGGAAGCGGTCGCGCAGCCGCCAGAGCAGCCAGGCGCCGAAGCCCATCGCCAGCGCCTCGTAGACCGGCGTCGGGTGCACCTGTTCGTCGGTCGGCACGGTCCCGTCGGGGTAGGCCATGGCCCAGGGCCCGTCCCAGGCCCGGCCGTAGTCGCCGTCCCCCGAGAGCTGGCAGCCGATGCGGCCGACCGCGTAGCCCAGCGCCAGCGCCGGCGCAGCCAGGTCGAGCAGGGCGAGGCCGAGGAAGCGGCGGTACCAGGCCCAGGCGACGACCGCGAGGGCACCGCCGATCGCGCCGCCGTACCAGACCAGCCCCGACCCGGAGAAGAGGTTGCCGAGCAGATCGCCCTTGACGTCGTCGTAGTTCTGGACCAGGAAGTAGAGGCGGGAGCCGACGACGCCGCCGATCAGCCCCGCGAAGCCGATCTCATACGCCCAGTCGGGCGGTTTGCCGATCTCCTCCAGCCGCCGCCACATCAGCGCCCCGGCGGCGATGAAGGCGAGGGCGAACATCAGACCGAAGGTCTGCAGCGTCACCGGCCCCAGCTCGATCTCCGGATACATGGCTCTGCGCGGAGCCGCCGGCTAACCGGCGAGCAGCGCCTCCAGCAGCGCCTTCTGGGCATGCAGGCGGTTCTCCGCCTGGTCCCAGACCGCCGAGGCGTCCGAGTAGAGGAGCTCGGCGTCGATCTCTTCGCCCGGGTGGGCGGGCAGGCAGTGAAGGACGATGGCGCCGTCCTTCGCCGCCGCCAGCAGGTCGGCGTCGAGGCGAAAGGGAGCCAGGTCGGCGCGGCGGCGGTCCGCCTCGGCCTCGTCGCCCATGCTGACCCAGACGTCGGTGTAGAGGGCGTCGGCCCCGGAAGCGGCCGCGCGCGGGTCGTCGGTCAGCTTCGCGCCGTGGCCCTCCTCCAGCTGGTAGCCGGAGGGCGCCGCGACCGCGACCTCCACGTCGGCCAGCTCGCCGACGATCGCCAGCGAGCGGGCGACGTTGTTGCCGTCGCCGACGTAGGCGAGGCGAAGGCCGGCGAGGTCGCCGCGGCGCTCGCGCAGGGTCATCAGGTCGGCGAGCGCCTGGCAGGGGTGGTGCAGCGGCGTCAGCCCGTTGACGACCGGCACCTCGGCGCCGGCGGCCAGCTCGGCGACCGCCTGGTGGGAGCCGGAGCGGATCACGATCGCGTCGACGTAGCGGGAGAGCACCCGCGCCGTGTCGCCGATCGACTCGCCGCGGGAGACCTGCATCTCCTCGCCGCGCAGGACGACTGGGGTCGCGCCCAGCTCCGCGACGCCGACCTCGAAGGAGATCCGCGTCCGCGTCGAGGGCTTCTCGAAGACGAGGGCGATGCTGCGCCCGGCCAGCGAGTCCGCGCCGAGGCGCTCGCCGCGGCCGGCTTTCAGCTCCAGCGCCCGGTCGAGCAGCTTGCCGAGCTCGAACGCGCCGAGCTCTTCGCCGGTGAGGAAGTCCCGCTTCGCCAAGCGGCGGATACTACGGCCCGTGGAGTTCGCGGCACTGGCCTGGAACCTCTTCCACGGGCGGGATTTCCCGCCCGACCCGGAGCTGCGCACCTGGCGCTCGCGGGTGCTGCGCTTCGACGAGCGCAACGAGACCCACGTCCAGGTCAACCGCGACCTCACGCAGGAGTTCGCGACGGTCCTCGCCGGCGCCGCTTGGGACGTCGCCCTGCTGCAGGAGTGCCCGCCGCGCTTCGCGGTTCCGCTGGCGAAGGCCTGCTCGGCCGAGTGGCACCGGGCGCTGAC
>Ga0247780_1001188_pt1 | contig 17474 bp, 19 predicted proteins | sample UWRJL079202R5_FD_179927 | JGI IMG/M metagenome (GOLD analysis project Ga0247780, IMG submission 179927) | Plant litter microbial communities from Arlington Agricultural Research Station in Wisconsin, United States - UWRJ-L079-202R-5 | ecosystem: Environmental > Terrestrial > Plant litter >... | reverse complement strand
CGCGCGCCGGGGGAAGGGCCTCCACCACGTCGCCTACGCGGTCGACGACATCGAGAGCACGCTGTCGAAGCTCGCCGCCGCCGGCCTCGAGCTGATCGACGAGAAGCCGCGCCCCGGCATCGGCGGCAGCAGCGTCGCCTTCGTCCACCCCCGCTCGACCGGCGGGGTATTGACCGAGATCGTCGAACCCGCGGGAGGACACTGATGGCCGAAGCACAGCGAGTCGAGATCGGCTTCGAGGGCGGGCAGGTCGTCTCCGCGCGCCTCGCCGAGGACGACCTCAAGGATCTGCGCCGCCAGCTCGAGCAGGGCGGGTGGCACGATCTCCACACGGAGGACGGCGTCATCTCCCTCTACCTCGGCAAGGTCTCCTTCCTGCGCATCGACTCGGGCGAGCACCGGGTCGGCTTCGGCCTCGGCGGCTGATGCGTCCGCGCCTCCTGCTCGGCGCGGCGGCGGGAGCGACGATCGGGGCGGCGCTGTGGTGGCGCAAGAACCCCTCCGCCTGTCCCTACGGTCAGCGCTTCTGGGTCGAAGCCCCGCACCCGGTGATAACGAGGGAGAGGTTGCGGCAGGTTCTTCGCCCCCAGCCCGGGGAGCGCCTGCTGGAGATCGGCGTCGGCACCGGCTACTACAGCCTCGAGCTTGCGGAATGGGTCGCGCCCGAGGGGAAGCTCGAGCTCTTCGACCTCCAGCAGGAGTTCCTCGACCATGTGATGCGCGCCGCCGCCGAGCGGGGCTTAGCCAACCTCGTGCCGACTCAGGGAGACGCCACCAAGCTGCCCTATGGCGATGCCTCGATGGACGCGGTGATCCTCACTGCCGTGCTCGGCGAGATACCGGACACGGCAAGGGCGTTGCAGGAGATCCAGCGCGTCCTGAAACCCGGCGGCCGCCTCGTCGTCGGCGAGCTCTTCGGCGATCCTCACTTCACCACCCTCGCCAGCCTCAAGCGCCAGGCCGCCGACGCGGGCCTCGCCCATGCCGAGCACTCCGGCAACTGGTTCGCCTACTTCGCGCGCCTGGCGCCGGCGTAGCTCCCGGCGCTGGACCCTCCTAATACCGCGGCGGCTCGCGGACTTCGCGGCGTTCTTCGACCGCTGGGCCCGGGGCGGCCGGGGGAACTTCTTCGCGCCGCCGACGCGACCACATCGCGTCCTGGAGGAAGCTGAGGATCAGACCGGCGGCGCCGGCGATCATCAGGATCACTCCGACGGTGTCGAGGCTGACCCCGGAGACGTGGACGTTGGTCGCGAACTTGAGGATCGCGCCAACCGCGATTAGGAAGATGGCTGCGGCGATAGTCATGGAGCCCCGCTACCCGGGCCGCCGCGTAACTATGCCTGCCGTCCAATAAGGGTCCACCGGCGGAGCCCGTGGAGGCCCCGCCGGTGGCTGACCTGGCTACTGACGCGCGTGCTGCGCGACTTCCTCGGCGCTTTCCTGAGCGCTCGATTTCATCTCCTGCGCCTGCTGCTGTCCCGCCTCTTTGGCGGTTTCGACGGCCTGCTCGGCGACCTGCCCGGCGACGTCCTTGCCGCGCTCGACGGCCTCTTCGCCCGCCTCCACGGCCTTCTGCCTCACCTCGCTGGCGATCGGCCCGACCTTCTCGTTCTCCATCCGGGTGGAGGGCAGGAGCATGCCCGCGAGAAAGCCGGCGGCGACGCCGCCTAGCGCGAGGCCGAGCGGGTTTTCCTCGGCGATGCCGACCGCCTGCTTGGCGCCGTCCTTCATCTGCCCGGCTTCGGGCGTGGCGTCGCCGATCCGCGACGATGCGCCCGACATCTGGGCCCGCAGCCGCTCCTTCTTGTCGGAGATCGACTCCTTCACGCGGGATTTCACGTCGGCCTTGTGGGCCAGCGCGTCGACGGTGGTGCCCATTTCGGACCTCGTCTGCTCTATCTCCTCGCGGATTTGGCTTGGCTCTTCGCCCATTGCACGTCCTCCTTCACGGTTTCGATGGTCTGTTCGGCGGGCGGCGTCGCCTCCCGCACCCGGTCCTTGCCCACGAGCGCGAGAGCTCCCGCGATCGCTCCGTAGATCGCGGCGACGATCAGCGCCGCCACCCAGGCCTCCATGCCCTTGTCGAGCAGCAGGATCACCGCGGCGGTGAGCGCCCCCAGGGCCAGCAGGCCGACGACGCCGGCGCCGCCGAACATCCCGGCGCCGACCCCGGCCGCCTTGCCTTTTTCGGTCAGCTCGGCTTTGGCTAGGTCGAGCTCCCGGCGGATCAGGGTCGAGAGCTGGTTGGAGAGCTGCTTGACCAGCTCCCCGGTCGAGCTGTTGTTGGACTCGCTCGCTCCGTTCATGGCGCTCACCCCATCGGGGTGGCGTCAGCCCCGACCGGCACCTGCGGCGGCGGCGTCGCCAGTGGCGCCGGCGCAACCGGAGCGGGGTCGTGCACGGCCGGCGGCGTTTCGGCCAGCTCACGCGTCCGGCTTTCGGTCGCCGCGCGGGCGCGGTAGCGGCTCTCGCTCGACGCCTTGAGGAATCGTGCCGCCACCATGCCGACCACGAGGCCGCCGGCGAGCGCCACGAGGGGCTGGCGCCGGGTCAGGTCCTCGACGTCTTCGAGCAGCCGGTCGCCGTTCGACTCCTTCAGGTAGGAGCCGAGCTGCTCCGTGCGCTCAGCCGCCCTGTCGGCGATTTTCGCCGGGGTGTCTTTGCCCTGCTTGCGCAGCTCCTCGCCGACGCTGCGAAGGTCCTGGGCGGTGCCGGCGACTTTCTCCCCGGCCTGGCTGGAGCGCTGGTCGAGCTGTTCGCGCACCGTCCCGCTCGCCTTGCCCATCGCCTCCTGCGCTTTTTCCTGCCCTTGCTCAACTGCCTGTTTCGCATCGGTCATATCGCGTCTCCAGAAGGTCGTTTGCTGTCTTCCCTGGCTGCCCTAGGGCTGGAAACGGCAAACGATCGGACGCGCTTCTTAACACTCCGCCGGGTGGCCCGGCGACTGGACGGGAGGGCGGCTCAGGAACCGGCGAGGGACGTCCAGAGGCGGCCCTCGGCCTCCCCCACCCGGTCGGCCGCCTCGCCCACCTGGTCCCAGAGGGCGGCGTCCGGAGTCCTGGACTCGCTGGCGGCCTTGAAGGCGTCGGCCAGCTCGGTCCAGCAGCGAGCTGCCGCGGCTGCCAGCGGCGCCTCGGGCCGCCCCGCCTCTTCCAGGAAGCGCGAATACATCAGCCGGAAGGCGCCGCCGCCGGTGCCGCGACGCTCGATCACCTGGTAGGCGAAACGCGCGCACCACTGCCAGTCCTCCGCGACCTCGGGCCAGGAGCCGGCCTCTCCGGCCAGCCGTTCGATCGCCGGCAGGCCGGCGAACTCGCCCCAGGTTGGCTCGAGCATCTCCCCCGCTGCCCGTTCGATCGCCCGCGGGATCGCGGCCTCGAGCCGATCCTGGTCGAACGCCGCGCTCACGGTGAACATGTGGCCCTCCAGGGGGTAGGCCGGGTGACCGCTGTGCCGAGCCCGGGCGAGGTTCTCCAGGCGCGTCGCCTGCAGCCGCTCGAAACCGGTGTCGGAGAGGTGCGCGAACTCCTCGTCGTAGCCGGCGAGGACGACCGCGTGCCCGGGGAAGTGGGCGGAGCTGCCGTAGTGGTCCAGGTAATAGATGTCGGTCAGGAGCAGGGCCGGGTTGCCGGCGTCGACCTCGGCCCGGGCGGCCTCCCACGCCGCGCCGTCCCCCGCGGAGAAGGTGCGCATCTCCAGCGCCGCCCCGGTGATGTCGCGGAAGCTCTCCTCGAGCCGGGCCGTGCGGCCGTTGAACCAGCGCGTGGGGGAGCCGTCCTCCAAGGTCAGGTAGTAGAAGCAGGCACCCGCGCCGAGCCCGAATGCCATCTCCTCGCTGAGCTCGATTCCGTGGAAGGCGAGCAGGTTGCGCAGGGCGGTCGAGCCGCAGTGATGGCCGGGGGTGTGGACATAGCCGGGGACGGTGGGCATCGGCGCGGATTATCCTGCTCCGCCGATGCGCGACCTCGACCTCAAGCTGCTGCGAGCGATGCGGACCCGCGGTCACTCCCCCGCCCTGGAGTCGGCCGCCCAAGCGCTCGGCCGCGCCGGCAACCACGGCCTGGTCTGGGTGGTGCTGGGTCTCGCCCTCGCACTGCTCGATCCCGACCGGCGCGAAGCGTGGCTGATCTGCGCCGCGCTCGGCCCGCTCGCGATCGGCCTCAACTACGGCGTCAAGCTGCTGGTGCGGCGGCCGCGGCCGGTGCTCGAGGGCCTGCCGCCGCTGGGCGGCGCGCCGAGCTCGCTCAGCTTCCCCTCGGCCCACGCCTTCTCGTCGTTCGCGGTGGCGACGGCGATGGTGCGGGTCGACCCGGCCACGGCGGGGGCCCTCCTCGTCGCGCTTGCCCTGTCCCTCGGCCGTCCCTACCTCGGGATGCACTACCCGTCCGATGTCCTGGCCGGCGCCCTGCTCGGCGTCGCCCTCGGCCTGATCGTGCCCCTCTCGCTATGAAGGTCGGCATCGTCGGCCTGCCGAACGCCGGCAAGTCGACGCTCTTCAACGCGCTGACGAAGGGCGGGGCGCAGACCGGCGACTACCCGTTCACGACGATCGAGCCCAACGTGGCCATCGCCCAGGTTCCGGACGAGCGCCTCGAGCAGGTGGCGGCGACCGTCCGCAGCTCCGAGCGGGTGCCGGCGACGATCTCCTTCCACGACATCGCCGGGCTCGTCAAGGGCGCCTCGGAAGGGGAGGGGCTCGGCAACCAGTTCCTCGCCTCGATCCGCGAGACCGACGCGATCTGCCACGTCGTCCGCTGCCACGCCGACTCCGGCGTGCCGCACCCCGACGGTCGGGTCGACCCTCTCGCGGACATCGAGACGATCGAGACCGAGCTGATCCTGGCCGACTACGACCAGGTCGAGCGGAGGCTGGGTCGGGTCGCCAAGCAGGCGAAGTCGGGCGAGGTCGAGGCGATCGCCGAGCACGGCTGGCTGCAGGCGGTGCACGAGGCTCTCGCCGCCGGGCGGCCGGCGCGCTCGATCCCGGTTCCGGACGCGGCGCCGGACGCGGCGATGAACCTGGGCGCCCTGACCACGAAGCCGATCCTCTACGTCGCCAACGTCGACGAGGGCGACGGCGAGCCGCCGGAAGCCGTCGCCTCGCACGCCGCCGCGGTCGGCGCCGGCGTGGTCGCCGTGAGCGCCCGGATCGAGGGGGAGCTGGCCGAGCTCGACGCCGAGGAAGCGGAGGAGATGCGCGAGTCCTACGGGGTCGAGGGCTCGGGCCTGGCGCGCCTGGTCCGGGCGGCCTACGACCTGCTCGACCTGATCGTCTTCTTCACCGCCGGCGAGGACAAGGAGGCGGTCGCTCGCCCGCTGCGGCGGGGCGCCACCGCGCTCGAGGCCGCCGGGACGATCCACACCGAGATCATGGAAGCCTTCGTCAAAGCCGAGGTGGTGGGATGGCGACAGCTGGTCGAGTGCGGCGGCTACTCGCAGGCGCGGGACAAGGGCCTGCTGCGGATCGAGGGCCGCGATTACGTCGTCCGGGATGGCGACGTAATCACGATCAAGGTCTAGGGGCGCTGGAGCCGGCGCATTTCGGCGTCCTCGGTCGGTCGGCTTGCTCACGCACTGAAGTGCGCTCGCGGCGCCTCCCTTCCTGCGTCCACCGAACTGCTTGGCTCCAGCGCCCCTAGGGGGCCGAGGTCAGTAGCTGCAGTCGCGGGCGCCGCTGACGTACTGCAGGGGGCCGAGCTGTTCGACCGCGCTGCCCGGCTGGAAGCGGTAGGCGCCGGTGACGACGCCGTTGGCGGACACCTGCCATTCGTACTCGGAGGTGTTGCCGTAGGCGTGGACGAGCTCGTGAAAGAGCCAGGAGCCGTCCGGTTCGACCCGGGCGTTGTCGACGCCGTATTCGCCGACGCTCCTGATGTCGGAGCCGGAGGTGGGGGTCAGCCGGCAGTAGTAGAAGGTGCCGTCGCCCGCATGGGCGTAGCGCTGCTCGACGGCGCAGGCGGGCCAGCCCGCCGGGCAGTCGGTGAAGGTCGAGTTGAGCAGGTACTTCTGCAGGAACGGCTTGGCCGCGTCGCCCTCGAGTTTCTGTCCCGGCGCTTCGAAGATGCCTTTGGGGGCGGGAGCCGGGCCGGGCCCGGGAGCCGTTTTCTTCACTTTGCGGCAGACCCGGACTTTTTTGCCCTTCTTGGTGATCGTTTTCGGTTTGTAGCCTTTTTTGCAGCGTTTCCCTTTTTTCGCGCTGGTGGTCGCGCTCGCATCGCCGGCGGGCGCGGCGCTCGCCGCGGCGGTGGCCGCGGAAGCGCTCAGCAGCGCGAGGGCGCAAGCGAGGACGGTGAGGCGGCGGAGGGCGAACACGGGCGGCAGGCTATCCGCCCGGGGCGCGCCGATCAAGGCGGGACCACGGGTTAGAGTCGACGACGATGGACGAAGGCGCCAGATTTCCCCGCGTGGCCGTCAAGGCCGGCCACTACGAGAGCTTCTACATGAAGGCCTGCCAGCCGGGCGGGGGCCGCGGCGTCTGGATTCGCCACACCGTCCACAAGCGGCCCGGCGCCGAGCCCAATGCTTCGATCTGGTTCGTCCTCTTCGACCGCCGAGCCGAGGGGCCGCGGGCGACCAAGGTGACGGTCCCCGCCGCCGAGCTCGCGGCGCCCGAGGGGGGCTGGATCGGCGTCGCCGGAGCCGAGGTGGGGCCCGGGCGGGCGGCGGGCTCCGTCGCCACCGACGCGCTCAGCGCCTCCTGGTCGTTCTCCTTCCCGACCGACGCGGAGCCCTGCAAGTACCTGCCGGCGGACTGGCTCTACGAGGCGCCGCTGCCGCGGACCAAGTTCGTCGCCCCGGTACCGCTGACCCGCTTCGACGGCAAGCTCGAGGTCGACGGCGAGCGGATTGACGTCTCCGCCTGGCCGGGGATGATCGGCCACAACTGGGGGAGCGAGCACGCGGAGCGCTGGGTCTGGCTCGAGGGGACCGGCTTCGCCGACACCCCCGACGCCTACTTCGACGCCGGCGCCGCCCGGGTCAAGCTCGGCTCCCGCACCAGCCCCTGGATTCCCTCGGGGATGCTGATGCTCGACGGCGAGCCGCACCGGCTCGGCGGCCTCGGCGCGATCCGCTCGGCCTCGATCGAGGAGGAGCCGAGCGTCTGCAGCTTCGTCCTCCCCGGCAAGGACGTCCTCGTCCGCGGCCGCGTCTCGGCGCCGACGAAGGACTTCGTCGGCTGGGTCTATGCCGACCCCGAGGGCCCGGAGCACAACACCGTCAACTGCTCGGTCGCCGATCTGGAACTGACCGTCGAAAGGCCCGGGCTGCCCCGCCGCGAGCTCAACCTGCCGGGTGGTGCCGCCTACGAGCTGGGGATGCGCGAGACCGACCACGGCATCCCGCTCCAGCCCTACCCCGACGGCTGAGCCGCGCCGTTACCGGTTGCCGTCGGCGACGACCTTCTCGAAGGTCATCCAGGTGTCGTAGCCGCCCAGGGCGACCTCGAGGTCGGAGCCGGTGACGGTGGTGACCCCCCCGGTCCCGATCAGCTTGGCGCTGACGATCCGCGGCGAGACCCCCCGCTCGGTCACGACCACCTGCTTGAGCCGGCCTTCGAGGTGGCCTCCGAGCCGTCGGCTGATCTCCGGGCCGCTGAATTCGAGCGTCCATTCGTGCAGCGGGCAGTAGTGGTCGTAGGGGTCGGGGACGCCGACCAGGTAGGGGATCGCGGTGCCGAAGACGTTGACGACGCTCTCGGTGTGGCCGCCCGAGCAGGCCGAGTAGAAGGTCTGCGCGACCTCGCCCCCGTACATGACGACCTGGCCACGGGTCGCGTCGACGGCGCCGTTGGTCCGAGGGTCCTCGCTGTCGAGACCCTCGTAGACCTGGCTGCGGGTGTCGCCATAGAGGTCGAAGCCGTTGCCGCCGACCGCGCCGGTCAGGGCGAACGACCGCACCACGACGGCCTGGGCTTTCAGCTCCTCCACAGGCCAAGAGGCCGGTACCTCGTTCGGCATCACGCCCTTGACGTACTGCTCGAGCGCGAGCGCGTTGACGACGTTGAGCGAGCCGGGGTCGCTCTCGGTCGGCACGGTCTCGAGCGCGCCGCGGTAGGCGCCATAGCCGTCGATCTCGATCCTGCCGGCCCCGGCGGCGCGGAGCTTGCGACCGCAGCCGGCTAGGGGTTTGCCCGCGGAGTTGCGGAGGACCACCGCGTTGCCCGCGCGACGGGCGGCGTAGCTGCGCTCGGGGTCGAGGCTGCGCCCGCAGGCGCTGGAGGCGCCGCTGAAGCCGACGTCGTCGCCGGCGATGTCGAGGAGGACGCGGACGACCCGCGGTTTGGCGAGGGTGCCGAGGGTGGTGCCGGTGTAGTAGTGGCCGAGGATGAAGCGGTGGCCCTTGCCGTGCTTGGCGAAGCCGTAGGCGCCGTAGGCGCTCAGGCCGACGCCGTGGCCGAAGCCGCGCCCGTGGACGATCCAGCTGACGGCAGCTTGGGCGGCCGGCGCGAGCAGGCCCAGGCAGGAGAGCGCCGCGATCGCAGCGGCGACGATGCGAGCGGTTGCGGGGTGTCGGCGGCAGCGGCGCATGGGGAGAAAACAGCTTCGCCGTCGGGGAGTCGCGCCCTCTTCTGGGCGGATGCCTCGCTGTCCGCTCTGCGCGAGGCGAGCTGAGCCATGAGGCTCCGGGACCCGCGCAGCCGGGGCGCTACGCTGGCCTTAAGCGACAGAGGAGGGTCTCCGGAATGGCAACGCAGACGGTTCGAGCGGTCGACCACAAGCTGTTCGCCGCCGGCGAATGGCTCGAGACCGGCGAGTGGGCTGAGGTGTCCAGCCCCTACGACGGCAGCGCCGTCGGCCGGGTCGCCACCGGCGACGAGGCGCTGGTCGAGCGTGCGGTGGTCGCCGCCCACGATGCGTTCAGGTCGGCCGACTTCCCCCAGCACGAGCGCGCCGCGATGCTAGATCGCGCCGCCGGCCTGGTCTCCGAGCGCGTCGAGGAGCTGGCACTGACGATCGCGGCCGAGGCCGGCAAGCCGCTGAAGACCGCCACGGTCGAGGCGCAGCGCTGCGTCGACACCCTCACCTTCTCCGCCGTCGAGGCACGCAAGCTGACCGGGGGGACGGTGCCGATGGACGCCTCCCCGGCCGGCGCCGGCAAGCTCGGGGTGATGCTGCGCGTCCCCTACGGGGTGGTCGGCGCGATCAGCCCCTTCAACTTCCCGCTCAACCTCGTCGCCCACAAGCTCGGGCCGGCGATCGCCGCCGGCAACGCGATCGTCCTCAAGCCCGCCGGCCAGACCCCGATCTCGGCCCTGAAGCTGGCGGCGATCCTCGAGGAGGCGGGGCTGCCGGAGGGCTGGCTCAGCGTCGTCCCCGGCTCGGGCTCGACCGTCGGCAACGCGATCGTCGAGCACGAGCTGACCCGGGCGATCACCTTCACCGGCTCGGCCGGGGTCGGCTGGGACATCCGCAGCCGCGTCCCCCACAAGAAGGTCAACCTGGAGCTGGGGTCGAACGCGCCGCTGATCGTCCACGCCGATGGCGACTGGGAGACGGCCGCCGACAAAGCCCAGATCCACGCCTTCTCCCACGCCGGCCAGAGCTGCATCTCGATCCAGCGGATCCTCGTCCACGAGAACCTCGCCGACGCCTTCAGGGAGCGCCTGGTCGCCAGCGTCGAGAAGCTGAGCGTCGGCGACCCGCTCGACCCGGACACCGACGTCGGGCCCCTGATCACCCCGGACGATCGCGACCGCGTCAAGCAATGGGTCGACGAGGCGGTCGCCGCGGGGGCCGATCTCCTCACCGGCGGCGGGCTGGTCGACGAGGGCCGCTGCCTCGCCCCGACCCTGCTCTCCTCGCCCCCGAAAGACGCCAAGGTCTGGTGCGAGGAGATCTTCGGGCCAGTGGCGACTATCGACACCTACTCGGAGTTCGAGGAGGCCCTCGCGATGGCCAACGACTCGAAGTTCGGCCTGCAGGCGGGGGTCTTCAGCCGCGACGTCGGCCGCGGCCTGAAGGCCGGTCGCACCCTCGAGTTCGGCGGCGTCCTGATCAACGAGGTGCCGACCTTCCGTGCCGATCAGCAGCCCTACGGCGGGGTGAAGGACTCCGGCAACACCCGCGAGGGCCCCGCCTACGCGGTCATCGAGCTGACCGAGGAGCGCTTCGTGACGCTGCAGGGCTGATTCGCGAGAGGGAGAGGCGGGTAGCGGCGCGATGGTGAAGGGGAAAGGCGCCGCCTCGGTTGCAGTCGGGACGTTCTGCGTCGTGGCCGCGCTCGCATCGGTCGCCGCGGCCGCGCCGGACCCGCTCGGGCTGACCACCGCCGAGCAGCGCGTCGTCCCCGGCGGCGCCGCGGGCTTCGATCAGCTCGGCGTCGGCCCGGGCGAGGGATACACCGTGCGCGAGGAGGGCCTCGGCTCGGCTCTGCCCGGACGCGCCGAGCGCCGGGTCTCGCTCGCCTACTTCGGACAGCTCTCCGATTTCCAGCTCGCGGACGAGGAGAGCCCGGCGCGAGTCGAGTTCGTGGACCCCACCGGCCCGCCGGTCGAGGCCGCCTTCCGTCCCTGGGAGGCGCTCAACCCGTTCATCGACGAGGCGATGATCCGCCAGGTCAACGCCTTCGCCGGCGCCTCCCCGATCGTGGCGGGCGACGGCTCGCGCAGCGAGATGGGCTTTGCCATCGACACGGGCGACTCCGCCGACAACCAGCAACTGAACGAGACCGAGTGGGTGCGGACCCTGCTGGAGGGTGGGCCGCTCGATCCCAACAGCGGCGTCGACCCGGCTTCCTCTTCGCACCCGTCCTGCCTGCTCGTGCTCGGCGGCGCGGCGGAGGCCGCCAGGTACACCGGCGTCCAAGACTACGAGGACTACGCCGAGGGGCCCGACCCCTACTTCTACGACCCTGACGACCCCCGCGGCGCCGCCGCCGGCTGGCCCGAATACCCCGGCCTGATGGACCGCGCGCAGCAGGCGTTCGCCGCCACCGGACTCGCCGTGCCGAGCTACGTCACGTTCGGCAACCACGACGCGCTGGCCCAGGGCAACCAGGCCGCCAACGCGTCATTCGAGGAAGTCGCCACCGGCTGCGTGAAGCCCATGGTCGGCGTGCCCGGCGAGCTCGAAGGCCTGTCCGACCTCAGCCCCGCGACCCTCCAGTCCAACCCCGCTGCGACCGCGTTCGTCCCGCCTGATCCCGAGCGCCGTTACGTCTCCAAGGCGGAGTACAAGGCGATCTTCCGGGGCGGCGAGCAGCCCGACGGGCATGGCTTCGCTCGGGTCGACCCGGCGGAGGAGGCGGCCTCGCGAGGCGCGGCCGGCTACTACTCGTTCGCTCCCGCGCCGGGGTTGCGGATGATCGCGCTCGACACGGTCTGCGAGGGCGGCGTGACGGGGCCCTGCGCCGATGGCAACGTCGACGACCCCCAGTTCCGCTGGCTCGAGGGCGAGCTGAAGGAGGCCACCGCCGCCGACCAGCTGATCGTGCTCTTCGGCCACCACGCGATCCCGAGCCTGACCGCGAACGTCCCCGACGAGGCGGCGCCGCCCTGCACGGCGCCGGACGCACATGGCCACGACGTCAATCCGGGATGCGACCTCGATCCACGCGCCTCGACGCCGATCCACCTCGGGGAGGACATGGTCGAGCTGCTGCACCGCTACCCGCACGTGATCGCCTGGGTGGCCGGTCACAGCCACGTCAACGACGTCACGGCCTACCCGGCCCCCGGCGGCGGCCACGGCTTCTGGAGCATCCGCACCGCCGCCGAGGCCGACTGGCCCCAGCAGGCCCGTCTGCTGGAGATCTTCGACAACCGCGACGGCACGCTCTCGCTGTTCGGGACGATCGTCGACCACGCGAGCCCCGTCACCGCCCCTGCCCCCGGCGCCGCCGCCTCCGGCATGACCCCCGCCGAGCTCGCCGCGCTCGGCCGCACGTTCTCCTACAACGACCACCAGACCGGCGCGCGCGCGTGCGCATCGACTCCGTGCGGCGAGGGGGCTCCGGAGGACCGCAACGTCGAGCTGCTGATCGGCGACCCCCGGCGCTCGGCTTCTGCCCCCGTTCCGATCCGCGGGAGGGGCAAAGGCGGCGGCAGGTGCGGCACTCGCGTGGTCGGCACCCGCAAGGGGGAGGGACTGCGCGGAACCCAGGGCTCGGATCTGATGCTCGCGCGCGGTGGCCGCGACCGCATCCGTCCCCGTGCCGGGAAGGACTGCGTCTTCGCCGGCAACGGCAACGACCGCGTCTTCGCCCGTCGTGGCGGCAACGACACGGTCCGCTGTGGCCGCGGCCGGCGGGACGTGGCCTACGTCGACCGCGCCGACAGGGTCAGAGGCTGCGAGCGCGTGGTGCGCCCCAAGCGCCGCTGATGCACCCCGAGCGCTACCGAGAGCGAAATTGAATAGTCAATAATCATCTGATATATCTGGGAGGATGAACCCGGGCAGGAGACGAGCCTTCGTCATGGCCATCGCGGTGGTGATGAGCGCGGTCTTCGCCTCCTCAGCCCCCGCCGCAGAATTCCACTCCGAAGGGTCCTCGACGGTCGTCACAGGCTCCCAGGAGGGAACGGCCGTCTTCGCAACGACAGGCGGGACGGTCGAATGCGAAGAAGCGACCGTTGTGGGAAGCACGTCGGGCACCACAAGCACCACAATCAGCGGTGAACCAACCTTTTCGGATTGCAGGGCCTTCGGCTTCGCGAGCGCCACCATCAACACCAACGGCTGCGAATTCGTGGCTCATAGCGACGGGACGGGCGATCTCACCGGCTGCAACAGCAGCAGCGGGGTAATCGTCACCACCTCCCTTTTCGGAACACTGAAGTGCAAACTGACAATCGTGCCTCAGACCGGTATCGGCAGCGCCACCTATACAAACGTCGGTTCGGGATCCACACGCGAAATCACAGTCGACTCGGAAAGCGCCAACATCAGTTACATAGAGCACGGGGGTACGGGCTTCGGCGCCTGCAGCTCGTCGATCATTCAAAACAGTGGCGAATTCGAAGGGCAGGGAGTCGTCACAGGTGAGGACGCCAACGGCAACCACATCGGCATCTGGTACGCCTGATCCGAGTGTGTGCGGCCTACTCGTGCGGTCGCGCCATGCGGCGGTGGTCCAGCGCCTCCTCGAGCACCGCAGGCTCGACACCCTGCTCGAGCGCGACCTCGCGCAGCGAGCGGCCTGACTCGGCGGCGGCCTTGACGATGTCGGCGGCGCGGTCGTAGCCGATGTGGGGGTTGAGCGCGGTCGCCGTCGCCAGGGTGGCCTCGGCGTGGCGCTCGGTCATCTCCTCGTTGGCCTCCAGCCCGGCGACGCATTTCTCGTCGAGCAGGCGCGAGGCGGAGGCGAGCAGCTTGATCGAGTCGAGCAGGTTGCGGGCGATCAGCGGCACGCGGACGTTGAGCTCGAACTGACCCTGGCTGCCGGCGACCGTGATCGCGGTGTCGTTCCCCATCACCTGGGCGGCGACCTGGATCACCACCTCCGGGATCACCGGGTTGACCTTGCCGGGCATGATCGAGGAGCCCTTCTGCAGCTCGGGCAGGCGCAGCTCGGCCAGCCCGGCGCGCGGCCCGGAGCCCATCAGCGCCAGGTCGTTGGCGATCTTGTTCAGGGAGACGGCGTAGACCTTGAGCGCGCCCGAGAGCTCGACCAGGGAGTCGCGGTTGCCCTGCGCCTCGAAGCGGTCGAGCGGCGCCGAGATCGCCAGGCCGGTGTCGGCGGCGAGCCGCTCGCGGACCTTGGCGGCGAACTCGGGGTGGGTGTTGAGCCCCGTCCCAGTGGCGGTGCCGCCGAGGGGGATCTGGCCGACCCGCCGCAGCGTTGCCTCGACCCGCTGCACGCCCAGGCGGACCTGGGCGGCGTAGCCGCCGAACTCCTGGCCGAGGGTGACCGGCACCGCGTCCATCAGGTGGGTGCGGCCGGCCTTGACGACGTCGGCGAACTGCTCGGCCTTCGCCTCCAGCGCCGACTCCAGCGAGGCCATCGCCGGCAGCAGGTCGCGGCTGACCTCGTCCAGCGCCGCCAGGTGCACGGCGCTGGGGAAGACGTCGTTCGAGGACTGCCCCATGTTGACGTGGTCGTTGGGATGGACGCCCTCGCCGGCGAGGTTGGCGAGGACCTCGTTCGCGTTCATGTTGGAGGAGGTACCCGAGCCGGTCTGGAAGACGTCGACGGGGAACTGGTCGTCGTGCTCGCCCTCGCCGACCGCGTTGCCGGCTGCTCCGATGCGCTCGGCCAGGTCGGCGTCGAGCAGTCCGAGCTCCCCGTTCACCTCGGCCGCGGCAGCCTTAACCCGGCCCAGCCAGCGGACGACGGGCACCGGCACCCGCTCGCCCGAGACGGGGAAGTTGTCGACGGCTTTGGTGGTCTCGCCACCCCAGAGCTGCTCAGTCAAGTCGGCCTCCATCGTCAAGTTCGTTCGTTCCCGCAGCGTATTGAGCCGCGGCTGTGGCCGGCGGCGAACCCCTGCCGGTAGGCGCGCATGAAGGCCGGGCCGAGCGGTTGGTCGCCCGGGGCATAGCGGGCGGCGACGGTGAGACGGCGGAGCAGATCGGCGTGGATGCCGGCGGAGCGCTCGGCCCCGCGCTGGGCGGCCCCGACCAGGTAACCGAGCCGGAGCGCGGCCAGGCCGGCCGGCTCGGCGCGGGCCTCCGCGTTGAGCTCGGTCGCGGCTTCGATCAGCGCCGCGCCGACCGTCGCCAGCTCGCCCCCTGGCTGGTTCTCCGCCAAGCACTCGCCGATCGGGGTTTGCCCTCCCACGCGTACCGCCGCCGGGGCGTCGTCGAGCGCCGCGAGGTAGGCCCCCGGCCCTTCCAGGCAGGCGACCGGGGTCGAGTCGTCCTGGCTGCCGCATCCGACCAGGAAAGCGGCGATAGGACAGACGAGAAGGAGCGCGAGCGAGAAGCGCATCGCTGCGCATCCTACGACTGGTTCGAGTCCGTCGATTCGTCTCTGGCGGTTGCCAGCAAGGTCGGCAGATCGGCGATCGAGATCAGCTCCACGCCTGGCGGGGTTCGCTCTCGCTGGGCGTCGACGAATCCGTCGCGGGGGGTGACGACCCACCCTTTGTCCACCTGTCCTTTTCCGATCGCCTGGCTGAGCAGCTGGGCGGCTGAATCCACAGCGGTGCGTTTCCGCGTCCTCGGGTAGTCCTTCGCCTCGATCCCGATCCGAGAGCCGCCGAGTCCCACGATGAAATCGACATCCTCCGTCTGGCTCTTCACCTCGCCGTGCTCATCGAGGATCGCGGCAACCTCCGCTTCGAGACTCGCTCTTGCGTCAGCCCTCAGCACGCGCGTCAGCTCAGGGAAGGAAGCGGTGACGATTCTGGCCCCTGCGGCTTCGAGCGGCTCGGCGTAGTCGTCTACGGTGCGCTGCCCACAGTAGACATAGGCGGGGACTCCCGGATGTTGCTCACGCAGCATCTCCAGCAGCTCCACCCCCGCCCGCAAGTTCTCCGTACCTTCTTCGACTCGAACTGCGTCGGTGATGACCGCGGTCTCCTCGGGGCGTGCGATCTTCTTCAGCCCCTCGCTCGTCGAAGTCGCCGTGATCACTTCGAAGCGACGGCTGAGGTCGGCGATCTCGATTCGATTGCCGGCGGGCTGATCGTCGACCCAAACGATCGTCCTGATCGTCTTCTTGAAGGCATCGGGATCGGGGCGCGCCCATTCCACAATCGAAGTGTCGGGCTCCGGCGATTCCTCGTTTAGTTCTCCGACCCACTGCCCAAGTCGGTCGAGATCGTGTTCGAACCTCTCAGTGAACTCTGCCTCGAGATATTTTCCGACTTTGAATTTGCGCAGGCGCTCCGCTACCGGAATGAGAAGGAGAACCCCCAGCAACGCGAGCGTCCAGCCATCCACCGTCCAGGACCAGACGTTCGTGAGGTGGACGAGAAGCGCCAAGGTGGTTATCGCGACCACCACCCCGTATATGCCCAAGGCGAATTTCTTTGGGAGTATCGACGGCTCGTGCATGGGCATCACGACCCCTGACATTAGTTGAGAGACACCGAGTAAGCGCTACCCGGAGATGTAGTCAGCGATCGTCAGTCAATGCGGGGGGCGAGACCACCGGTGCGGACGGTGGAGATGCCGCCGGAGGGGCCGGGTGGCGGCTTGGGCGCGGCCGGTCGCTTCTTCCGCGGCGGTTTTTCCGCTGGCGGCGGGGCGGGTCCGACGGGGAAGACTTCCACCCATTCCGCGAGCTCGAACTCGGGCGCCACGGCGTGGTTCCAGGAGAGGTGGAGATGGTTGCCGCAGCCGTGGCCGGCATCGCCGTCGTAGCCGACCCAGCGGAACGGCGGCGCGGGGACTCCAGGCTTCGGCTCGGCCCAGAGGGCGAGGCGGGTGATCGGCGCCCAACCGGCGTCGCATCCGGTCCCGCCGCCGACCGGGACGATGTCGACCGCGAGGCCGTTGTGGTGGTCGGAGCCGCGGGTGTGGCAGTTGTCGCACCCCGCGTGCTCGCCGCTGAGCAGCGGTCCGGAGTAGCCGTCGGTGACGTAGATCGGAAAGCGCTGGGCGATCCAGCGCAGGTTCGGGAGGATGCGCTTGTCGACCATGTCGCCCTCTTCGTGCGGGATCGAGGCGGGGATCGGGACGATCTCCCCGGGGGCGTAGACGACGCGGGTCGAGACGGGGCCCGCCGAGGCGGCCGTGGCCGCCAGGAGCAGGGCCGTGCAGGCGAGCGCGAACAGGAGGCCGAGACGCTCGACGGTGCGCTGGAGTCTGAGCAGCCTGTCGCTCACCCTCGGCCTATCGACACCCACCCGCGGCGGCCTTGAATCGCGGCGGATAGGGTTCGGCGATGCCCACCGTCCGCGACGCCTCGTTCGATCTCTTCCGCGCCCACGGGATGACGACGATGTTCGGCAACCCGGGCTCGACCGAGCTGCCGATGCTGACGGAGTTCCCCTCCGACTTCCGCTACGTCCTGGGGCTGCAGGAGGCGGTCGTGGTCGGCATGGCCGACGGCTTCGCCCAGGCGTCCGGGACGACCACGGTGGTCAACCTGCACACCGCGCCCGGCGTCGGCAACGCGATGGGGGCGATCTTCAACGCCCAGGCCAACCACTCGCCGCTGCTGATCACGGCCGGCCAGCAGGCGCGTGCGCAGATCACCCTGCAGGCGAACCTGACCAACCGCGACGCGACGCGGATGCCGCATCCCCTGGTCAAGTGGTCCTACGAGCCGCCACGGGCGGAGGACGTGCCGCTGGCCCTCGCCCACGGCGCCCACCTCGCCTCGCTGCCGCCGCGCGGGCCCGTCTTCGTCTCCCTGCCGATGGACGACTGGGGGGTCGAGGTCGACGCCGACGACGCCCAGGCGGCGATCGACCGCAAGGTCACGGCGCGAGCCACCGCCGACCCCGAGGCGGTGCGAGCGCTCGCCGAGCGGCTCGACGCAGCCCGCAACCCCGTGCTCGTCGCCGGCCCCGACATCGACACTGCCGGCGCCTGGGACCTCGGCGTCGCCCTGGCCGAGCGCCAGCGCCTGCCGGTCTGGGC
>Ga0247780_1001187_pt1 | contig 17489 bp, 19 predicted proteins | sample UWRJL079202R5_FD_179927 | JGI IMG/M metagenome (GOLD analysis project Ga0247780, IMG submission 179927) | Plant litter microbial communities from Arlington Agricultural Research Station in Wisconsin, United States - UWRJ-L079-202R-5 | ecosystem: Environmental > Terrestrial > Plant litter >... | reverse complement strand
TGGCCAATTGTGGTGATTGTTGTGTATTGTTGTTGTTCTGTGGAAGAGAATCTCTGGCCTGCAGGGTCCCCTATTGCCAAGCCGGCTACTTCCGCGAATGGCTCCAATTGCTTATATAAGCTGACATTATCTATAGAAGATCTAGTAACCTCGGGGTTCTGGTGTAATCTTCCCAGAACCATAGTGTATAATCCCATCATTGATCGTAATATGACAACAGAGCTGAAACGGGCAAAAGTCTACGAACAAAAAATCACACAGCCGCATCGTTGCGCTTAGCGGGGGTTCTCACTGATGCCGCCCGGCACCGGGACGGCATCATCATCATCGGCCGGCACAATTGTGCCGGCGGGACTGGCAGGCGGCGTCGGAGGCTGGGGGCGTTGGAGAGTCGCCATGCCTGCCTTTGACAGACTGGCGTTAGCTTCGTCGATATGGTCGACGAGATGGCTCCGGAACGAATCCCACACGCCAGTTCGCTCAGCTGATATCGTCAGTACGCGCACAGGCCACAGTCGATTTTTCGGATGAAAAGGGAATATGGGACAATGGGTAGAGGGGGAATGTGATGTGTATCCACGAAAAAAAGAAGGCAAAAAGAAGGCAAAATAGAAAGAGGGAAAACAAACCTCGAATATCAGGATGCTTCTCCCTCGCCCACCCCGTCAACCCCACATTCGCTGAGACATGGAACATAAATCCCAGAAAGTCCTTCATGACCTTCACCGGCTCCCTTTCGCCCTCCGAGTCGCGAACGTACGTCTCATAGCTCTCGCCATGTGGCATGTATGCCTGCTCAAAGCTCAACCCACCGGCCTCCAGCGCGCGCACCGTCCCCTTGTAGTCCCCCTTTATAATCCCAACGAGCTCTGTGGCCATCGTACGGTGGTAATAGGGGATGCGCAGGGTATCCCTTGCGACGGACCACTTCTCGCTGAATATGCAGAAGTCAACTTGGCTGACGCCGGGCCATTTGCTCGGGGCTGTGAGGACGCAAAAGGCCGTGGGGTCCAGCTGGTCAGTGTTTGCGACGATGTGATGGAAGCGAGACAGGTCATAGCGGAAGGGCGCGTGCTTTCCATGCCAAGCGACGACATCGAAGGGGGTATGGGGTTGCGTGTAAGAGAAGAGGCGGCCGGAGAGCTTGAGGGTGATTTCCCAGGGGGGGAGGTGGGTGTTGTCGCCTGGATATTCAAGATCGAACGCCGCGACCGGGTACTCGAAGTCGCGGATATGGGCGAGGCCGTTGGCGCCGAGCACGCCGAGCTCGGGGAGGACGAAGCGCGTACCGAAGACCTCAAGGGCGTAGCCGGCAGCGGTGATGGGCGTCAGTGAAGCGGGCTCGTCAGGAACAATTCCGATGGAGTAGCGAATTCCAGCGGGAAGCACGGTGACCATGCCCGGACGGACACGCAAGTTGCCCAGCTCCGTCTTGATGTCCAGGATCCCGTGTTGCGGCACGAGGAGCATGTCGCCATCGTGGTTGACAAAAGCCTGCCGGTGCATGTCGGCATTGAAGGCGTACTGGTGCACGGCGACACCCTCTCTGAGCGTGGCGTCGCCATTCCCGCCTATGGTTTTCAAACCCTGCACGAAGGTGGTGGTGGTGTTGAGGGGAGGTTTGAGGGGCCCCCAAGTGTGGGTGGCAGGGATAAAGCCAATGTTTGGGTTTGTAGGAAGAAAAGATGCCTCGATCTGATCGCGCGTGATGCAGGAACCGCCCACAGATTAGCACAGGCAGTGTATGGCGGGCGTGGCCGTGTCAACCCACCTCATGCGGCCCCTCGGCTGGCCTTGGAGAGCTGTGTGGGGCCCCTGGCCGCTCTCTGTATAACCACCTGCGCCAACATCTTGTTATGGAGATGCCCCTGATGCCGCTAAGCGCGGATGGGGGTCACTTACACGTTTGACACGCTTTCTCTGGACGAGATGAACGATGTGCCGTTGAGGTGCTCCGCGTAGAGGCCGTATCTGCCCTTCTGCGGCAGGTTGGTGCCGTTGAGCGGGAGGGCGCCTGGGATAGCCTCGGTGACGTGATGATTGCCAAAGCCGAACTGGTATCTGTAAGGGTCGTCCGCCGTAGGGTTCCTGAGAAGCCCTGCCACGGCCGCGCCGCCTATGTACTGCTCCTTGCCGAGCATGTCGAGGAAGTGTGGCGTCGGTTTGGCTTTGGGGGAACCGGGGGACCAGGGCGTCTTGCTGAAGGAAGGCTTCAACGGACCAACAGCAGCTGGGAGCGTAGCTGGGACTTTGGGCAGGGAGTGTGACTTATACTCAAGGATGTCCACCGAGGAGGACCAGGAGGTCCAAGAGCGGCGGCACAAGCGCGGCATCCCTGATGTTTGTCATCTGCCGGCGGCGGAGACGAGTCGCGGGGGGAGGGCTTGAGAGGCCATGCTTTTCATTCGAATGTCAATCCGAGCTCGCAGGCTTCTTGCCCTCTTCAGACGCAGTTGCCGAAGGCAGAGCTGAGGGCTGCAGCGGCGGCAAGCTGACTCGAACAGACGAGGGAAGCATGACATGAAAGAGCGCCCCTTCTGCGATCCCGTTGAAGCGACAGAACGCGTATCTACGCTAGCCATCCATCGCCGAACCCGACGAACCCGCCGAGACTAGCCCCGCCGATTTGGTGCCTCGGGCATAGCGACACCAAAATTCGATAAAGACGGTGTGGCGGATTCCTTGGCTGAGACGACGGTCAGCACTATGCTGCGGCTGGCGGCTCGAGACCGCCTCGCCGCTGGTTAGCTTCCTGTGAGGTTGCGTGCTGACGTCTGCATATGAGCCGCCAGCACCGATCGGCTGCATCACCTTTGACACCCGACCTTACCTAGGTAGGTGAATTATGCCACTTGAGGCGTCTTGGCGCCCCGCGTGTGCATCCACTGATCTCCAGGGACCACGGAAGAGAGGAAAAGGAGCCGGAGTCCCCGGCAACTCCACGACGTGGGGCCTCGATCTGGCCGTTGGTTTCCGCGTCAATGAATTCCGGTGCCGCCCCTCCCACAAGGGAGTGCAAAAGGTGTAAGCAGGCAGCTGGGCGCCATTGCTGGCCAATCTTTGGCTTGGAACGCGAAGGGACGACGGAAGGAGTTAGGAAAGCCGCAGGCGCCCGATGCTATCACATCATCACATCACAGGACTCTTCCCTTCCCGAGACGGTTGAGCAAGCAGCAGCGCGGACCGCAAAGCTGCTGTTCCAGAGCACCGGGTCCGTAATTAACCCTGACGTCCTGCCCCTTACTCCCAGCCTCCTGCGCCGAGTGCTTTGCTCCAGACGCCGCCGCGGTCATGGGGCCTGGAGACCCTTGCGTAACTCTCGGGGCCAACAGCGGGGTTGGGCCACGCCGGCGCTCCTTCCGGTGCCGGTCTGATAGGATTTGTGCTGCATAATTTTGTCTTTCATTTTGTCATTTCTCGACTTGCCGCCGGCGCTGGCCGGGGAGCTTGCCGGCGACGACCCGGCAGGCATCTCCGGTTTCAAGGGGGATAAAAAGAAAAGCACTAGAAAACCGGTGCCTAGACCGCACATTGAGGCTCAACTTCTCATTGGAGAAAGTGCTCTCCCGTTTCGAAGCTATCAAAACGCATGCAAAGCCCCGCATGTTGTGCCATGCAGCATGCAGCCGGGCGGCGCGCGCGCGGCTCGCGGCTAGCTGTCCGTGGTAGGTAAGGCGAGCAAACAGCACCCAGGGTGCTAAGGCAAACCAGTGGAAAAAGGAAAACCAGAAAAGAAGAAAACCTTTCCCCGTCACACAGATCGGGGGCGTCTTGCGGGTGATACGCGTCTTGGCCGCTTGTCGCCGGAACTGATGAGACACACTCCAGGTCCCTGCAGGCTGTGCATCGTGGACTGGGATATCTCAGGTGGTCAAGGTTGGCTGTGCCAGCGTAGGTGCTGCCGGAAGCCAGCTACCGGCTCCCCGCTATCGTCGATCCTTCTGTCTATCTCGCTCCCGCTGTCGACAGGAGAAAAGTTGGGCCTGGTGGGAGCGAAGCACACGACTCGCCTAGGGTGCAGACGCTCTAGAATACCTGGGTGTGGTCGAGGAAAGCTGGTTGTGCGTAGTACTGCTGGCTTGGTCCACGGCAGGCAGATACGGGAAACGGGTGGTTAGGCTCGGATGGGAATGCTGTGCCCCCTAGGCTCGTGGAGGACAAGTGCCGGTGGCTGAAGTTGTTGGTTGACTGGGGCGCTACGCTTGGGTGCCACGCAGAGGAAGGCTGAAGTTAAGAGAGTGGGCTGACCATGATCGTGTTTCCCCCACACCGCAAGACGCGGGGGTGTGTGGCGGATGGGGCCGCTTTGTCGCGAGCGTGTGTATGGACTGTTTGTTGCAGGCTTGTCAGCTCGGGCAGTTGGGCTCGTTCCGGGGCTTAGCTTTCGAGGCCCCCTTGGCGTTTCCGCTCGGCCGCCTCCCACCCAACCGCTCAACATCAAATGTGTTACCGGAGCAAGTCCTAGAGAGGGTCAACGGCTCATTTTTTCATCGTCTTGCTGGCAATAAGAGTTTCATTGCCGCGGTACGAAACCGGGGCACACACACCGGTCCCAGGCACGGCATCGGCCCACCAATCAAGCTTTGCCAACGCCATCAAATCCCATCGCTTGGGCCCTGTGCTTCCAATGCTCACCGCAAACTCTGCTGGCCCTCCGCCACTTGGCCGTGATCCCAGGTTGGCGCGGGTTGGTTAGCGCTCCAAATTCACTGCTGCCTGAATTGAGCGGAGGAGGAGATAAGGCAATGCGTTGGAGAGGGAGATGACGAAGAATGACGGCCTTGGCACCAAGACAACGGCAGTTGTGTGCAAGTTGAGAATGTTCAAGATAAGTGTACGTATGCTAGTCTGAGAGACCTTTCTCTCCCGTCGCTATGCTAGCCAGCAGCCAAAAGGGGTTATACTACCTAGTTATACAAATCAGACCGCTTGGACGTATCACCGGCTGCTAATATGCTGAATTGCCGCAAGCCATTTCTGCTCATCAGACCTGTACCTCTTGTTAGTATAGTCCAGTTCCAGGGGCGGTCCGTGACTTACTTGTCAAACTTGAGCAGTTTCCCTAGCACGGGCACCAACTGCGCCCTCAAGCGGTTATCCTTTTGCTCCAAGAACTGCAGTAGGATTGTCTTTAGATAAAGCGAGTCCTGGTTGGCCGCGCCTGATCCGTTGGTGCCGCTCGCCGAGTCCATCGAGTTTCGGCCGGATCCTCTGACAGCGGCCTCGAGCTTCTCCTTTGCTGCCTTGTAGTCCTTGTTCACCCTGTCATACTTGAGCCGGTGCTCGTCTAACATCCGCCTAAGCTCCGTGTTCTTCTTTTCCATTTCGCGCACTTGCTGCTCCTCGGCATCCAGCGTCGACCGCATGTTCGCTACTGTCGACCGCATCTCGTTGACCTCCACCTCAGACTTCTCCTCATACGCCTCAAGCTCTTCGCGCCGCCGCCGCCACTCACGCTCCTTGTGCTCGAGATCGTCCTTTTCGCTCGCTAGAGCCTTTACCTCGCGCTCCAGATCGCGTATCTTTTGCTTGAGCTCTTCTGTCTCACGAACCTTGCGACGGGCGAGGGCGCTCGATTCGTCCTCGAGACGATCGCGCTCTTCGACCGCAGCGTCCATGCGCGCCCGCATTTCGCGCACCTTGTTATCGGCGCGCTCATCCACATCGGCGAGAAGGCGGCGCATCGTTTCAGCTTCGCGTGTCCGCTCGCCTAACATCTTGCGCGTCTCAGCGAGCTCCTCATCGAGGCTCTCGCACTGCGACTGACTTTCTTTCAGCTGCGTGCTCAGCTCAGCAGTCTGGTCGCGCATGCTGCCCAGGAGGTTTTGCGCGTTGGTATATTGGCTAGTCTTGAGCTCAGCTTCCTCCCGGAACACCTCATGTTCCTTCCTGAGGCGGGATATTTCGTCTTGGAGCTCTTTGATCTGTGGCCGAAGCTTGGCCGCTTCCTCCTGGACTCGCTGGAGCTCCCGGGCTGTTTTTTCTTCCTTGGCTGAGATTTCGATCTTCTCAGCTTCGGAGCGGCGGAAATCACGCCCTGCAACACGCTTCTCGTCCTCGAGCCGTAGACGAGCATTTGTTTCGGCAGTAACCTTGTCGTGGAGCGCTTTGATCTCGGCGTCGCGGTCTGATGCTAGACGTTGAGCCCTCCCCAGTTCCGTCTTGATATCCTTCTCGCGTTTCTCTAGACCCCGGAGCTCGGCGTTCTTCGCAACGAGCTCTTCTTTGATAGCCTTGAGGGTTGCCGATTCTTGCCGTAAGCTCTTGAGTTCGGGCTGTGCTTTCTGGAGAACCTCTCGAAGGTCAGTCAGATCCTTGTACCGGCTCTGAGCCAGCTGATGCGCAGCCGCCAAATCGGAGTGTAAGGTCGACGATTTTAGTTTAAGATCGTCGAATTCTTGTTTGAGCGATTCGTGCTCGCCCTGCAGCTTTGCATTACCCTTGGCTGCGGATGCTGACGACTCGACCTCTTTCTCGAGTTCCGCAATGCGCTCTTTCAACTGTTTCTTCTCGGCTTCGAGCTCCTTGATTTTCTCCTTTGCTTCGACGTGATCCTGTCCGATCGCCATCAGGTTCTCCTGGAGGTTCTCGATCTCCTCGCGGAGGTCCTCCTCTGTCTTTCGCTGCTCCGAAAGTTTCTCAATGCGCTGGTCTTTCTCAGCGAGCTCCTCTTGCAACCGGCCAAGTTCCGCCTGCAACTCCCCATTGGCTGAGCTTTCGATGGGCGAGGGCGGTGGAACATCCGATGTTTCGCTTAGAGCGGTTTCTGCGCTAGCGGCTGCCGCGCCGCCCTTCTTTTTCTTCTTATTCTTTTTCTTGTTGCTCGTTGGCGCAGGGACGGTAAGTGAGCCTTCCTGTGAGGCCGTGGTAGCCGCCAGAGTGGGAACAGCCGGCGCGGATTCGATCTTTTTGTTGAGCTCCTCAATCCTTGCCTTGTCGTCTACCTTGGCTTTCTTCAGCGTCTCGATCTCGGAAGTCAGGGTGGCAATGTTCTTATCCAGTGCCGACTTTGTCTCCTTGACTGTCTTTAGCTCGGATTCAAGGTCCTCATTTCTGGAGGTTGAGACGGCCAATTTCGATGTCTGCTCCTTGAGCAACGCAGCCGCGTCCGACTTTTCCTTCTCCAGCTCCGATTCGAGTTCCTTCAGTCGAGTTTGCGACTTGTCCAGGCGGTCTGTCAGGGCAGTGATCTCGGTCTTCCTAGCCTCGAGTTGGGTTTCAACAGATGCTTTTACTGCAACTGCGTCCCGCGTCTCGCTGAGCTCTCGGGTTGCAGACTCAAGGCTTTCCATTAGACTGTTGCCGTTTTCCTTTGCCATGGCAAGCTCCTCCTTCAAGTCTCGGACTTCGGTGTGAAGCTTGTGAATTTCCTGCGACTTCTTTGCGACATCCGCTTGGAGCTGGGGGATCTCATCGTCGTACGAGAAGAATTCCCCGTCCTCTCCAGCAGCGTCCTTGTGCGATTTCTTGTGTTCTTCAGACTTGTGTTTCCCGGGGGAAAAGACGCTCAAAACGCGCGAAACCGGCGACTTGGTTGATGTGGGAGTTTGGGGGCGCTCTGCTTCTGCCGTAGATCTGCTCTCCGACGAAATGCTTTCCCTTGGCTTGGAGTCGGCGGCAGCCTTCAGGGCAGCCACCTCCTCTTTCAACGCTGACAGTTCCTTCTCGGCCTCGCCCGCTTTCTTCTCAGCTTCGTCCAATTTCTTTTTGTAGGTGTCCTTCTCGCCAGAAACGCGCTTCAGTTCTTCCATCACCATGTCCCCTTTGAGGTTGAGTTGGCCCAAGTACTCAACGAGAGCTTCGGGGTCTTTGATCGAGGTCAGAGGAGTGTTCTCTTTGAGAGCCTTTTCGAAGGGTTCGATGGAGGTCGCGCGGCTGTGCGCGATGCGGTATGAGCGCAACAGTTCTTCCAAAGTCAGTGCTATTGTGCATGGAATGAAAATACCAGGGCGGAGGATTCAAGTACTGACCTGGATACGTTTTTTCCAGCTTGTCAAGCTTTCGCAGCCGAGCCCGTACCTCTGGAGACGGTTCCGCAACCGCAGCAGCTGGTGTGGCAACGGACGGGCTCGCCGCTTGCTCCGCAACCCCTACCCCTGTGTCGGCCTTTTCCACGCCATTCTGCTGTGATCCAGCCATCTCACCGGTAGCGGCGGCGGTCGGGGTGGTATCTGCTGACTTCCCACAGCTATTTCCCTGTGCTTCCTTATCGTTTGACACGGGTGTTGCTACCCTCGAAGGAGTGGCTGAATCGTCGTCGTCGATGACAAAGGCGGCCTCGAAGACGGCGGGATCGGGGTTCACCACTGCCGCGTCACCATTTGCGTCCTTAGAGGCTGTGTCTTCAGCTGGTTTCTTCCTCGGTCGGCGAGCGGGGGACTGTGTCTTTGTGCCGCTTGAGGATCGCGAACGTCGAGTCGAGGGGCCAGCTGGGCTCGGGCTGGGGTTGTTCTTTTGTTTGGATTGCTCTTCGGCGATCTGGCGGTCGATTGCACCCTTGAGTCTCTTGACGAGAGTGTCAGCACGTTCAGCCATAGATTGGTCCGGCGATTGGTGTCAAATGCGCGGATCTGCTCCCTCCTGCGTACCTGGAACATGTCCATCTTCGGAGCTGTCTGGCATGCGGCAGCCCAAAAGCTTCGAGCTATATAGTGGCTGAGGCGCTACCTAGGAACTCTAATCGAATCGGATAGGACTGATTGGGGAGTCTAATAACGTTATTCCTCGGTGGATGCGATACCGCCATGTGCGGCGAGGCGTGAGAGGAAACCAATGTTTTGCGACTGCGACACTTGAACGAAGCCACTTGTCAGCCTTCCCAGAGCGGCCCGATAGCGCCAAGCCTCTGTCCCCGGAACAGCTTAGGGGCAGGGGTCCACTAGCCTGGTTCGGAAACCCTGCTACTGCGATATTTTCGCCCCGGTACCAAAAAAAAAAAAGCTCTCCTTAGCTAGTGCGGAAGATGCCTTATCACCGTCAAGGCAACCGTGGGATTTGATGTAGGCCATCTAAGCGGAACATCGAGAAGAAATTTTCCCATGCTTTGTTTGAATCCAATGGCTCAATTGCCGCGAAAGCAAGGTTGAAGCTGGGTGGGTCCCATTCACATGACCGGGTTAGGCGCACTTCAGAGGCCGTTGCAGCTGATTATGCAACAACAACGGTAATCGTTGTACCCGCCAATGAGGTCACTGTGCACAGGCTCCTTCGTGGCTGCCGGAATTTACGTTGCTGTCACGTCCGCCGTTCAGCTCTGAGCCTTCGTACAACGAGCTCCGAAGGCAGCTCTGCCGGTCCTCTAGCTTGGAAGCACCGAGCCTAGAAGATCGCGGGATCGCGACTCATTTCCAATATTCCATCTAGCCACGAAGGCGACGATCGGCTGCAGCACTCTGAAATGGTGTCCTTTTGGCCATGGCGGGTATGTCGTTAACTACCAAGACTACGGTCTCTGTTCGCTAACTTTGTCGTTTGTCAGAAGGAGGATTCCTCTCCTGCCTCATTTGAGAGGACGCTCTCCGCCCTCTCCGCAAAGATCACCGCGACGCAAACGCAGCTCGACAAGGTCCGGTCGAGCTCGAGGCGATTCAAGGTTCTCACCACTCTTTACCTCGGTTTCGCCTACCTCGTATATGCTATTGTCTTGATGCTGGTGGTTGGGTGGAAATATATGGGGCCTCTTGAGTGGACGGGCATGGCTGGCGGACCAGTCTTGATCTATGTGGTTCGCGCTCTGTCCACGGCCGTGTTCGACTACAGGATCAACAACCTGAACGCCCGCCTCAAGGTTCTCCAGGTCGAGCGTAACAAAACAATACAGAAACTCAAGGACGCCACCAAGTACGACTCGACCCTCGAGCTGCTCGAGAAGTACGGTGGGTCGGACGGCAAGCCGAAGAAGGGCAAGAAGAAGGCGGAGGATGACGACGGTACGGATAGTGAGAAGAAGCAGGATGCACCGGTGAAGCGAACGGGAGCACCCGGCCGCACCAATATTCCACCGCCACCGACTGCGAATATCCAGCGACCTGTTGTATCCGCCCCCGGCACTCCGCAACCCCGCCTGCAAGGGGCCTTTGGCACGCCGGTTCAGCCATCGCCCCGCCCCGAGATTGACGCGTCCGCTGAGTTTGCGCCGAATGCCTTTGACGGTAGAGCACCGCCTTCGCCCACGCAGTATCCGCCAGCCGCGATGGCGGTGGCACCCGCCCCCGCTGAGTCGCATTGGTACGATCGAATTCTGGACACGCTTCTTGGCGAGGACGAAACGGCAGCCAAGAACAGGATTGTTCTCATCTGCGGAAACTGTAAGCTAGTGAACGGACAAGCACCGCCTGGAACAAAATCGATGGCGGAGCTGGGGACCTGGAAGTGCATGGCCTGTGGTGCAACCAACGGGGAGATTGACGAGGGAAAGCGGATCATGCGCGAGGTGTTGAAGGGCCGCGTCGCGAAGGGGGAGACGACAGATGACGACGATGGGAACTCAAGCGATCTGGTCGAGGTTGACAACAACGACACAGACAAGAGCGAAGAGGGAAAGATGCCCAAGAAGAAGGGGAAGGCGAACAGGAAGGACTAGGTTTCATTTTCCGTCGATTTCTTGTGTTTGGGGTTGGTCTAGCCCGATTCTAAACCTAAGAGTGATAGCACACTGATCTGTTCAGTTAGCAGGCACGGGTACATACGACGATCTGGGAATATGATGACTTGACCGTGTGGTCTCTTTGTTTGCAAATGCCGAACAATGCCCGACTTCATGGCGCTTTTGTTGCTTCTGCCGGAGTCTGCGGGAGCCGACGAGGTTCCTTCTTCGAGAACAACGTTATTCTTTCTCCATGACAACTGCCGTCGGCACTTAGCCATTGTTCTTGGGCTACAGAGTTTACTGACAATGAAACTCATGATCTATATAAATGAACATCTGCCGGAGGAAACCGATTAACACGGTATCACGACACATCTCGAGATACTTCCACAACTTGTATCGCGCTCTCAACGAACTGATACATATTATCGATATCTACTCCTTGGTTCAGCAAGATGGTCAACATCAAGTGTTCTTTCTGTCAAATCACGGTCTGTTCCACGTCATGCATTAATAGGCACGATCGTAGGTTTCACTGCCATAACATTGACTGCTCTCTCTACAGGGAGCCGACTTGTGTGATTGACGGCATGCTATGCCCTGCCAGCTATGCTACACAGGGAAGTGCGCCACCGCCCCCTCCCAGGTCCCGCTCTCATCGTGAGGAGTACTACAACAACGACCGTCAACGACGAGGACGAAACCCCAGCCGCCGTCAGTTGACTCGCGACCCCATTGGTGAGTCGTTCAGGCACGTTTATAGTGATGAGGACCGGCTCCAAAGTCGCTTTGAACGGAGTCGGAGTCAAACTCGTCGCCCCGCAGGCGATGTCCCCCCTCCTCATATCCCATACAGACATGTAGGTGTCTCTACTTCCGGTTACTCGGAGGTCGACCCTAAGATAGATAGCCTGCGCGGTCAATTTGAGCGGACTAGTGTCCGTGACGACGCCGGGGAACGCTACCGCTATGAGGAATACGCCGATCATTATGACTACCCGCCTTCACTCCCACCTCAGCAACGAAATTACCGCGGCGGCGAAAGGTACTTTCAGAACCCTCGGCCGAGGGACCCGGAGCCCCAGTACGTGTACGAGTGCACCGAGGATCCCGAAGGAAATGTCATCGACGAGGCGCCTCCCCTCCCTCCGTCGCCTCCGCCAGCCGCAGATTACTACTAGGAAAGGTAGATTTCCAACCAGAGAGCTCACATCTAATATATTGACTTCACCACGTTATCCGATGATCGGAACTCGAACCTCCTGTGACTTGGTTATTTTTAGCCCGTTTGTTGGAACCTACTCGGACCAACTGGACTTCTCTGTAAATTATTCCCCTTTCCTCTTTTGCTTTATCTTTGACCCACGATGACGCTGTTAACGCCCGATTTATTGTCCCGGAGCTGTAAATACGAGACAATAAAACAACCCCAACCAACACTAATTAAAACATCTCTTCCGCGCTCGACAGCGCCTGACTCCAAACCATTCTCACACGACAACGCAAAAGTACTCCGAGATAAAAGACCTATTTACCAACCATACACGCACAATACCCAGTTCTTAAGGAGGACGAATGAATGAAACAAAACGATGTAATGCTTGCCTCGATTTCAAGTGTGGCGAAAACTGCTCTAAGGCCAGAGCCCACTATCTTGAAGAAGAACACGATTTAGAACGCCTTCATGAACGCATGCCCGATCGATTCAATCCGAACAGGGCTAACAATCCAATTGGCCCTCTGTATCCCCGCCCTCGTGGCTATCCATATCAACATCCGCCCGTATTGCTAGCCACGCCTACAGTAATACCTCCAGCCATACCAGTGGTATATTATCTGGTGGGGGGACTACATGTACTCAGGCTCCCTCTACCACTCGAATCGACTGACCAGTATCTACCTACGACCTCCGGAACACGTCGATCACCATGATTCTCCGCGGCATAGGCCGAGAACTGGTGATCGCCGGCGTCGTAGACTGAGAAATGATGAATCTCAGAAAGGTCCTACGAGAATCAAAGCCCCCGAAGAAAGAAGGCTCCTCGAGCCACCTCCTAAGGCATCGACGCCAGCGGCTTCCGATTACCATGAGTTGCGCAAAGTTCAGCCAGTAGAACTCACGGCACATGTCTCAGATCGTGGAGTCAATCGAGTCCGCTTCGCACTGTTGAACGCCTGGGCAGACTCGGGCCGCAAGGCGTTTTGGGGTCGTGAGCCACTCAGACAGGCCTGCAGAGCGATCTCCACACTCCCCAATACATCCCATTTGTTGAAATTTTCTATCCCATCTCACCTGCATTGCCGTGTTGATCGGTGAATTGGCCGAAACGGTCCACGTCGTGACAAAAAAGTGCTATTCGGAGACGTTGCTCGCTCCATTTGGTTGGGCTCTGCGCGGTGAGCAGGGTGTGTGTAAGGCCCAACTGCGTAATTGATGGAAAGCTCCTCCCCCGACGGGAAAGCCTGTTTGCCGTCCAACACGTATCGCTCAGCTTGTTCTAGTTCGCGACACCATCGTCACCTTCGCAAATCAAAGAGCTTCATCCCACACCATCTTCTCCACAAAGCAGTCCCGTCCTATCCTACGCCGCGAAGTGCTGCCCTGGAAGCTTGCCACGCAATAGATTAAAAGTGCCTCCGCTCCAAATCTCATTGGACGCCAGCCCGACCTCGACGTGTGTTGCTTTGTTACTCGACAGACGCTCGATGTCCACCGCAACCCGAGGTGACCTGACGGATTGCCACTTGGGCTGCGAAATCGCAAGTCCCGAATGTTATTTAACTTGTGCCAAATTCGCCCTGCTTTTCCTCTCGGTCTTTTCCCCTGATTTGGGTAGATAACAGCCAGTCGAAGCCATGATGTTCATTTCTGGATCCCCAGCCACACCCGCCATCCTCCCCCTCTTTTCAATGTCCCGGAGACTCGCCGTCGCTCCGCCAACAGCACCAACAGCAGCACCCGTCGCGCTACGACAGACAAGCCAGCAGCACTATGGACACCGCATTGGACAGCCACGAAGACACCACTACCACGGACTACGACTCCGGCGATAGTGGACGGGTCGGTTACGCCTACGCGGGCGGCAAGGTCACCGTGTGCTCGAAACAGCTCACGAAAGCCGCCAGCCCGCGGAGGAAGCCCAAGTCTCGGTCGCCGAAGGGAAAGCCCCGGATCCCCACCGCGTGCTATGCCTGCGGAGCCCCCCAGTCGCCGCCGGAGTCGGATCATGATGTCAACGAGTCTACCGAGTTTGAGGAGGACACGGATGTCGAAGGCAGTGTGGAACACCGCTGCCGTCCGACGAGGCGTCAACTTTCGGGCCCCGATGAGGCCAGCGTGCGCGAGGAGAAGGACAGGGGTAGGGACAGAAGCGAAAGGTCCGACAGCAAGAAGGCGTCTACGAAGCGGGTGGCCCGCAAGCGGACCCCCTACATCGAGGAATACCCCGAAGATGAAGCACGGCGTCCAGTGATACTCCTGAAAGAGCACAAACTTCCCCGGAGATTCTCTGCTTCGGATGCGAAGTGCGTCGCTCGAGATTCGGTTGAGGATCGCCAGGATGTCGGGGCTTCGTCCAGGGGTCGTTCCCCGACAGGGAAGCGTCTGCCTGCGTCGGCTGCGAACCAGGGCACGCCGCCCAGGAAGCAGCCTGCCACGCCGCCGAAGCGTCGTCGCTCTGATTTCCAAGCTGTGCCTGGAGGTACGTATTCAGAGTGGTGTTTCCTTCGGTACGCAAAGCTAACATTCTCCTGCAGGCAAGTTCTCCGACTCTGACTTGGGTAGCTCCGAGTCTGAGCCGGAGCAGACTCCGGTCAAGGCCTTGGAGGCATCACCACCGCGTCGCAGAACCTTGGAGGCATCGCCACCCCACCGCAAGGCTCTCGAAGAATCACCGCCTCGTCGCAAGACTCTTGAGGGATCGCCACCTCGCCGACAGAGCCGGGGGTCACACCCGCCAGCGGATCTCCCTTCGACTGTGAACCGGAGTTCCGCCTGGCCGCAGCCGCCCCAGTATGCCTCTTCCTGGCCACTCCAGAGCGGCTCGCACTATCCCGCGAATCAGCCCCGGCGTGACCATGGCTATGAGAGTGAGGACGAGAGCGATGATGCGGTCGATAATCGACAGACCCATCAACATCACACGAAGCAGCACACCATGCCGGAAAAGAATCAGCCAATTCACCATCAACAACACTACAGCAACACTGGCCACCACCAGCAGAAGCACCAACCTCCGCCACGTCCTACGAACAACGAGCCCCCCCGACGACAGCCTCCTCCGAACCGCGAGCGTGAGATCACCCCGCAACCGCCGAATCCCCGCTCCCGTCAGCCCCGCCCACCGCGGCCCATCATTGCCCGCACCGTGGTCAGCCAGCGCAGCATGGCAGCAATGGACCGTGCCGATCCGGGACGTGAATCCGTGGCTGCGTCGATTTGCGACATCTGGCGGGGTCGTCCGGAGGACTGGGAGTCGCCTTACTCATCCTCCTCTGAAGACGATTACGTCTCAGACCTCGACGGTGAACGCCTCCCTGGTATGAAGATGATCGAAGGGTCGCCGCCGCGCAGCCGGCGCGAGCCTTCTGTTGCGTCTTTCTTCTCGCGCCGGGAGCGCGACTCATCAACTGCGCGCGCGCGTGTGCAACGCCCCAGCGAGGCGGCATCCGGGTTCCTGAGACGGTCCGATGCTGCCGCCTCTGCGGGCACTGCCGCGTGGGAGCGGTGCGAGTCGCCGGAGAGGATGGTAGAGCACGGTGAGGGGCTCCTGGAAGTATCGAGACGCAGGGGGGTTTCCAGGGCGAGGTCGAGGTGGACGGTAATGGAGTACGGAGGAGGAAGGGGCCGGTCGCCATCTCCAGCGCCACCGGTCAGGAGGTGGACATTTGATACTTCTGGATACAGAGGCAGGTCGAAGTCGAGAGGCCCCTCGCCTGTATTTTCGGCAAGGAAGACGAGAGAATTCTTGTCGCCGAAGCCGAAGCGGCCTGAGAGGTTCAACTTTGATGCCTGGGGCAGGGAGAGAGGGTCAAGGAGCATGTTGGCGCTTGGTCTGGGTGTGGCGTGAAGCTATCCTGGCCTGATGCGCCGTGACCTGGGATGGTGGAGGATTAATATGTGACGGACCGAGATTGTATCTCTGAGGGTGTTTGTTTCGGAGTTTGTTTTCCCGGCGTTCAGGCGTTTCGGCGTTTTAGAGGAAATCTGTCTTTGTGCTTTGGGAGGAGGCTATCTATCCTCTTTGCGTCATTCGTTTCATTGTCTGGGATCTGAGGGGGACCTAATAAGAGGAAGAATGGCAAAATTGGCGTTATTTGAGAAAAAACGGGGAAAGGGAGAGTACATATGGCTTGGAGGATGGTTCCCATGGATGCTGGTCTGGCACTGGTGTTTGGTTTGGGTTGGGCAAGGGGGCGGCAGTCTGTTCTGCTTAATATGAGCTGATGGGGGAGGCGACATTGACCGTGTTCATTCATTAGATATATCTAGATTTCTTTTGTGGAAGAGAGCAATCGATTGTATTGGCAACATTTGCATCGTCATGGGGTGTGAGAAGTCAGAAGAGTTGTTTCTTTCTCGCCAGCTCCATTATCTTATATCCGACACACCTTCCAAGACCCCATCAAGCCAACGCGGCCAGCCACCCGCTGCAGCAAAATTCTCCTCTCAACTACCGGTTCCGTTGGTCGCACTTGGCCTCGAGCACTAATGGATACGGATCACGGTCTTGCCCCTACGCGGGTGTTTCCCGCAGGTTCCCTCAAGCCGCCCAGCCCCTTCAATTTTGGACAAGGCGTTACAAACTCGGTTGCGGAGCAAGCGATGACAACCCAACTTCAGAGCGACAGACACAAACGCAAAAGCCGAAAGAACAGTCCTTGAACGCACGGGTGCGATGTTTGCGGAAAATTGTTCGGGAGGAATGAGCATCTCAAAAGGCATAAACTACACCGTGCGCCTTTCCTGTTTTCTCGTACCAGTCCTTCCTCTTCTCGCGTAACTTGAAACTGACTGCTTTCTTAAGATACCTAAGAGGTTAGACTTATACGCCCCAGATGCTCGCAGCTCAGCTTCGTCCGAGCCGATCTCCTTAAGTGCCATATAGAACGCCATGCCGACCCTAATTATAAGCCATCTTAAAGGCCGGAAAACGCTGCCAGCGTGGTCCCGCCTGATGATAGCGTTGTTCTCACCTCTGCATTCGACGGGGTGCTGTGTGACGTGAAGGTGGCGGCGGCGCCCGAGATGCCGCATCAACCTCACCCCGGTTGGCAGCCCAAATACCAGTCTCAGTTACACCTGAGCCCGAACCGGCCTGAAACCTGTAAGGCGAGGACCGCTCACCCCTGGATGGAGGAAGCCACATCTAGAATGGAAATGAAATATGGGACGGCTCCGCTACACCCTACCTGAACGAGAGTTACAGTATATCTGACGCTGAGTCTTTCAGCGCAAGCAGCAATGGGTCTACGGGTGCCGGTCCCCAGGACCGTCGCAGCGAACTTGCCTCTGGTATTTTCTTCGAAAACGGCGTGTGCTCGACGGTTGAAACCCAGCCATCAGGGGAGTGGGGTTACTCCAGGCTGGCAGCCAAGACCGCCAGGCAAGGCACTGTATGACTAACAACGATCTACATTTCTAGTTATTGCTGCAGGCCTGCAGGGTGGTTTGTTAATGTTTTGGCGCTTGCGAAGAGTTGGTACCAGGGTAATTGAGGAGATGCGCTCTCTCGACGCAAAGCTTCACATTCCTGTCCCAGAGCTATGCGCGAGGGTTTTCCGGCCGAGGTGTTAGAATCTAGCACTCGTGGCCCGATTGTGGTGATGGTTGTGTATTGTGTTGTTGATCTGTGGAAGAGAATCTCTGGCCTCCAGGGTCCCCTATTGCCACGCCGGCTAC
>Ga0247780_1001184_pt1 | contig 17563 bp, 16 predicted proteins | sample UWRJL079202R5_FD_179927 | JGI IMG/M metagenome (GOLD analysis project Ga0247780, IMG submission 179927) | Plant litter microbial communities from Arlington Agricultural Research Station in Wisconsin, United States - UWRJ-L079-202R-5 | ecosystem: Environmental > Terrestrial > Plant litter >... | reverse complement strand
CCTGACCGCGGTGGCGGGAGGGCTGATCGCCCTGCAGGCGCCGATAAACGCCGAACTGGGGCGGGCGACCGGTGGCCTCGCGGCGGCGCTGGTCTCCTTCGTGGTCGGGACCCTCGCCCTCGCCGCCATCGTCGTGCTCAGCGGCAAGGCCCCCGGCCTCGGCTCGACCTTCGACGTCAGCTGGTATTACCTCGTCGGCGGCCTGCTCGGCGCGCTCTACGTCGCCAACGCGCTGCTCGCCGTCTCCGCGATCGGAGCCGGCGGGGTGGCGGCGCTGACCGTCGCCGGCCAGCTGACCGCCTCGGTGGCGATCGACCGCCTAGGCCTGTTCGGCCTGGATCAAGTCGCGCTCACGCCCGAGCGGCTGCTCGGGGTCGCCCTGCTCCTGGTCGGAACGGTGCTGGTCATCCGCTGAGGGGACGAAGTCCGGCGGGGCGATCTGCAGGTAGTGCGCGAAGGACCAATCGACGAGCCGCTTCGCGCCCATCAGGCGGATCGCCGGGCCGAGGATCCGCGGCGGGATCCGCGGGATCAGCCGCTGCACCCGCAGCATCCAGCGGAACTTCCACTCGTGCGAGTCGTTGAACTCGGCGTAGGTGGCGGCCGCCTGCTCACGGCTCTGGCGCCCCTCGACGACGCGACGCAGCTCGCGGCCGAGCGCGATCCCGAAGTAGAGCGCGGTCCTGATTCCCTCGGCGCTGAGCGGAAGGCAGTGGCCGGCGGAGTCGCCGGCGAAGAAGACACCGCCCTCGGTCGCCCGCCGCAGCTCGTGCGGGATCCAGTTCCCCTGGTACTCGTTGGGCTCCTTGCCGAGGTCCTCGGTCAGCAGCACGGTGGTGTCCTTGACGTGGAACCTCGGGTCGAAGGAGCCGATCCCGATCCGCAGCTCGTCGCGGGCGGGGAAGGACCAGCCGTAGCCGGCGGGCACGTAGCGGCGGTCGATCCAGATCTCGAGGTCGTCGCTGTCGCCGGCGGGGTGGACCTCGAGCCCGCGCGAGAGCGGGGCGTCGGGCGGCTGGTAGCCGGCGCCGCTCGCCAGCACGCGCCGCCAGCCGAGCGCGTCGACGACGAGGGGGGCGGAGATGACGCCGCGGTCCGTGTCGACGGCGATCTCGCCGCCTCCGTCGGCGGGCGCCGCCCGCCCGTTCACCTTCGCCGTCTCGAACCTGGCGTCGCAGTCGCGCCAGAGCAGCTGGCAGAGCTCGCGGTAGTCGAAGGTGGAGAAGGTCCACGGGAGCCGGTAGCGGGCGTCGCCGTGGGGGGTGTGGATGACCAGCGTGTCGAAGCGCTGGCGCTCGCAGCCCATCAGATTCAGGCGCCGCAGCCACTCGGTCGGGATGCCGCAGGCCGAGGTCTGGCGCTCGCCGATCTCGTAGCGGTCGACCACCATCACGTCGGCCCCCGAGCCGGCCAGCTCGCGCGCGATCGCCAGCCCGGCGAAGCTGGCCCCGCAGATCAGCACGTCGTGGGATCCGTCGAGGGGCGTCCGCTCCTCGCCGCGCTTGGTCGCTCTAACCGGCATCGAGCCCGATTCTGCCATTATTCGCCGCCGTGTCCGCGACCGAGACCATGACCCCTGCGCCGAGCGCCACCCCCGTCGACGGCTCCAACGGCCTGCTGCTGCAGATCGACGGCAAGATCGTCCCGAACTACGCCGCGACGATGGTCTCCTTCGACGAGGGCGACGTCGTCAACGGCAAGGTCGTGCGGATCGACAAAGACGAGGTCCTGGTCGACATCGGCTACAAGGCCGAGGGCGTCATCCCCTCCAACGAGCTCTCGATCCGCAAGTCGGTCGACCCGGCCGAAGAGGTCGAGCTGGGCGAGGAGGTCGACGCGCTGGTCCTCACCAAGGAGGACGCCGAGGGCCGCCTGATCCTCTCCAAGAAGCGCGCCCGCTTCGAGAAGGCCTGGCGCCGCATCGAGGTCGCCGCCGACTCCGGCGAACCGGTCGAAGGCAGCGTCATCGAGGTCGTCAAGGGCGGCCTCATCCTCGATCTCGGGGTGCGCGGCTTCCTGCCCGCCTCGCTGGTCGACATCCGCCGCGTCCACAACCTCGAGGAGTTCACGGGGCAGACGCTCGAGTGCAAAGTCATCGAGCTCAACCGCAGCCGCAACAACGTCGTGCTCTCGAGGCGAGCGGTGCTCGAGGAGGAGCGCAAGGAGGTCCGCGAGCAGATCCTCGGCCGTCTCGAGCCGGGCCAGGTGGTCGAAGGCAAGATCTCCAACATCGTCGACTTCGGCGCCTTCGTCGACCTCGACGGGATCGACGGCCTGATTCACATCTCCGAGCTTTCCTGGAGCCACGTCAACCATCCCTCCGAAGTCGTCGCGATCGGCGACACCGTGCGGATCAAAGTGCTCGACATCGACCGCGACCGCCAGCGCATCTCGCTCGGCCTCAAGCAGACGCAGGAGGACCCTTGGCAGCGGGTGATCAGCACCCATCGCCCCGGCGACGTGCTCGAGGGCGCGGTGACCAAGGTGGTCGCCTTCGGCGCCTTCGTCGAAATCCTGCCCGGCGTCGAGGGCCTGGTCCACATCTCCGAGCTTGCCGACCACCACGTCGAGAACCCGAGCGAAGTCGTCGAGCCGGGCTCGACCCTGAACGTGAAGATCCTCGAGATCGACGAAGAGCGGCGGCGGCTGTCGCTGAGCATCAAGCGGGTCGAGGGGCAGAACATGCCGATGGGGGATTTGGGAGACCAGCTGGCTGCCGCTTCCGAGGGTGCGGACGCCGCAACCGCGGGTCCTGTCGCAGGGGACGACTCCTCGTCCTCGCAAGCTGCGGGCGAGGAGCCATCCCCTACGCCACCCGCGGATGAGGCGCCTGAGGCCGAGGGATCGGCCGAGTCGGCTGGGGACGAAGAGCCCCCAGCGGAGGAGCCTGTGGCTGAGGAGGCTCAGGACGAGGCGCCTGTGACGGAGGATCCGGTGGCGGTGGAGCCGCAGGATGAGGCTTTGGCGGTTGAGGAGGAGGCTTCTGAGGGTGCGGATCCGGCTCCGGTGGCCGAGGAGAACGGGACGACTGAGGACGGGCCCGGCGAGGCCCAGGAGGGGGAATCGGTCGAGGAACGGCCGGACTCTCCCGACGACGTCGACGAGGCGTCGGGCGAAGACGCGCAGACGGGCGAGTCCGAGCAGAGCTGAGCGGCGGCTCGCGATGCCGCTGACCATCGGCCTCACCGGCGGCATCGCGGCCGGGAAGTCGGAGGCGCTGGCCGCCTTCTCCAGGCTCGGCGCAGCGACCCTCTCCAGCGACGCGGTCGTACACGAGCTGCTCGACTCCGAGCCGCTGGTCGGGAGGCTGGTGGAGCGCTGGGGAGCCGACGTCGCCCCGGCCGGCACGGTGGACCGCGCCCGGATCGGCGAAATCGTCTTCGCCGACCCCGACCAGCTGACCTGGCTCGAGCAGCAGATCCACCCCCTGGTCGGCGAACGAATCGGCAGCTGGCTCGCGACGCTCCCCGCCGGCACCGAGCTTGCCGTGATCGAGGTTCCCCTGCTGTTCGAGTCGGGGATGGAGAAGGCCTTCGACACCACCGTTGCCGTGGTCGCGGAGGACGCGGTGCGGCGCCAGCGGGCCGCCGCTCGAGGGCACGCCCTGGTCGGCGAGCGCGAGGCGCGCCAGCTCGATCAGGGGGAGAAGGCCGACCGGGCCGAGCACACGGTGGTCAACGACGGCTCGATCGAGGAGCTGGAGCAGGCGCTGTCCGTGCTGATCGAGAGGCTACGACGATGAAGCGCAGGGCTCGGCGGCGACGCTGGTTCGTCTTCGGCGCGGCCGCGGCCGCGCTGGGGGTCGTCGCCGGCGTCGTGGTCGCCAGCGGCAAGTTCGACGACGCGATCCAGGAGCTGACGCTGCCGCTGCGCCACGAGGACATCATCCGCCAGCAGGCCGAGGAAAAGGGGGTGGACGCGGCGCTGATCGCCGCCGTCATCTATTCAGAGTCGAAGTTCGCCGACCAGACCTCGAGCGCCGGGGCCCGCGGGCTGATGCAGATCACGCCTGAAGCGGCGAACGAAATCGAGCGCCTCAGCGGCGGGACCTCGTTCAATCTGGACGATCTCTCGGATCCCGAAATCAACATCCGCTACGGGACCTTCCTTCTCCGCGAACTGCTCGATCGCTTCGACGGCGACGAGATCGCGGCGCTCGCCGCCTACAACGCCGGGCCGGCACACGCGGAAGCGTGGGGCGGCAGCGACCTCGAACTCGAGGGCATCCGTTTCCCGGAAACGCGCGCCTACGTCGAAGAGGTCCTGGAGAAGCGCGTCGCGTATCGCGACAAGTACGCGCAGGAGCTGGGCTACCGGTGAGCGACGCGGCTCCACGCCCGCGCGCCGCCGCCCTCGCCCTTGCGGTCGGGCTAGTCCTCGCCGACGCCTCGATCGTGGTCTTGGCGCTGCCCGACATCTACAGGGAGCTCGACACCAGCGTCGCCGGCGTCACCTGGGTGCTGATCTCCTTCAACCTCGTGATGGCGCTGGCGGCGGTGCCCGCGGCGCTGATCGCCCGCCGGGTCGGGCCGGGGCGCACGGCCGCGATCGGCCTGGCGGTCTTCGCCGGCGCGGGACTCGCCTGCGGCGTCGCCGAGGATCTCTCGACCCTGATCCTGGCCCGCTGCGTGCAGGCGCTGGGCGGGGCCGCGGCGGTCACCGCGGCGCTCGAGCTGTTGCCGGCGACCGTTGGCTCGGAGCGGCGGGCCGCGGCGGTCTGGGCCGGCGCGGGAGCGACGGGCGCCGCCCTGGGCCCCGCGATCGGCGGCCTGCTGACCGAGCTGGTCTCCTGGCAGTCGATCTTCCTGATTCAGGTTCCGGTGGCGCTGGCCGCCGCGGTGCCGATCCTCGCGGTCGCCAGGCACGAGGCCGCGACGGGCATCCTGCCGACGGAGCTGCGCCAGACCGGCCGCCCGCACCTGCTGGCCAACGCGGCGCTGGCGATGGTCTCCGCCTCGATCGCCGCCGCGCTCTTCCTGCTCGTCCTGCTGCTGATCGAGGGCTGGCGCCTGACCCCGATCGGGGCCGCGATCGTGGTCACGGCGATGCCGCTGGCGGCGGTGCTCGGCAGCCGGATCGGGCCGCTGGTGCCCAGCGCCAAGGCCCGTGCCGCGGCCGGGGCGATCCTCGTCTCCGGCGGCCTCGCCGGCCTGGCGTACCTGCCGAAGGCAGAGGTGGCGCTCACCCTGCCGCCGCAGATCCTGGTCGGGATCGGCCTCTCGCTGGTGCTCTCCGCCCTGACCGAGACGGCGCTGAGCGGTCGCGCCCCGCAGGCGATCCACGGCGGCTGGACGATCTCCGCCCGGCATGCCGGCGTCGTGATCGGGCTGCTGGCGCTGACTCCGCTCTTCACCGCCGACATCGCGGACCAGCGCGAGGACGCGATCGAAGCCGGCACCGCGGTCGTTCTCGACGCCCGCGTGAGCCCGCTGCTCAAGATCGAGCTCGCGCAGCGGGTCGGCGACCGGCTCGAGGACGAGAAGGGCAAAGTTCCGACGATCGGCCCCGTGTTCGAGCCCCTGCCGGAGGACGAGGACGAACGGGCGGCGGTGGTCGAGCTGCGCGACGAGCTGCAGGATCAGCTCGATCGCGGCGCCACCCACGCCTTCAGCCCCTCGTTCCTGCTCGGCGCCCTGCTCGGGCTGCTGGCGTTGATCCCGATCGGCCTCTCGCGGAGGATGGACCTGTGAGCCCGGCCCTGAGGGCGCAGGTTCTGGTCGGGGCGGCGATCGTCTCCGCGGTCGCCCTCGTCGGCGTCTACCTCGCCGCGGGCGGCTCCTCCTACACGCCCGAGAAGACGCAGGACCCGTGCGAGCCCCGGGCCTGGAGCAACCCGCAGAGCCTGGGGGAAATCGCCAACCAGTTCTCGAACTCGGCCCTCGACGGCGCCGCCTGCCAGCTCGGAGTCAGCCGTGAGGAGCTGGCCCGGGCGCTGGCGACGCCGGAGGCGCGCGAGCGCTTCACCGAGCGCTACGGCATCGACGACGCGAAGCTGGCGCAGGCGATCCGCGCCGGCCTGGTCCGCGCGGTCGACGATGCCGAAGACGCCGGTGCGCTCAGCCCCCTGGTCGGCGGTCCGCTGCGCGCCACGATCGAAGAGATCCCGCTCGACCAGGCGATCGAACTGATCAACAACGCCCGCACGATCTTCGGCGACGTCCAGGGCTTCCTCGGCCCCGCCGGCGACCTGCTCGAAGAACTGCTTCCCTAGGAGGCCTTGGTCCGTTTGGGGGGCGCGACCTGGAAGCGCTGCTCGTCCGGCAGCCAGGCGATTCCGTCGAACAACGCGTCGGAAGTGGTGTTCAATCCAGCCGCCAGTTTGATCACCGCATCCACCCCCGGTCCTCGGCTGCCCCGCTCGTAGTGCGAGATCGTGGTGCGGTTGAGCTTGCAGCGGAAGCCGAGTTCCTCCTGGGAGATCCCGAGCTTCACTCGCGCCCGCTTCATATTGGCGGCAAAACGTTGACGTTTCAGGTCCATGACCGCAATCTTCTGTCTTAGAAGACGAAAAGTCTACAGCCAAAACGTCACAATCCTGTGAAGGAAGAAGGATGGCGCCCCTCGCGCGGGGATCAGTCGCGCGTGGCGCGCCAGACCCAGAGCATCGCCAGCGGCTGCAGCGGCAGTCGCGCCCACAGCGCCCAGCGCGGGATCCGGCGCAGGTCGAGTCCCCTGATCTGCTCCGGGTTGACCGCCATGTGGACGTTGGCGGGAAAGACGGCGACCAGCAGGCCGAGCAGCCACCAGCGCCCGAAGCGGCGGCTGGCGGGGTGGAGGACGGCGGCCGCCCCCGCGAGCTCGGCGACGCCGCTGACCGCCACCGCCTGGCGTTTGTCCGGAACCCAGGGCGGCACGATCGCCTCGAAGCTGCGGCGGATCGCGAAGTGAAGCGTTCCGGTGAGGGCGAAGAAGCCGGCGAGGGCGAGGCGCGAGCGGTTCATCGGCCGCGCAGTGTAGGCGCCAGCTAAGGTCAGCGGGTGCCCGAGTTCAAGCTCAATCCGGCCTACACGCCGACCGCCGACCAGCCGAAAGCGATCGCCGGGCTGGCCGAGGGCCTGGTCGCGGGAGAACGGTTCCAGACCCTGCTCGGCGCCACCGGCACCGGCAAGACCTTCACGATGGCGGCGACGATCGAGGCGGTTCAGCGGCCGACCCTGGTGATCGCCCACAACAAGACGCTGGCGGCGCAGCTCTGCAACGAGTTCCGCGAGTTCTTCCCAGACAACGCGGTCGAGTACTTCGTCTCCTACTACGACTACTACCAGCCCGAGGCCTACGTCCCGGCGCAGGATCTCTACATCGAGAAGGACTCCTCGATCAACGACGAGATCGACCGCCTGCGTCATGCGGCGACGGCGGCGCTGTTCGCGCGGCGCGACGTGATCATCGTCGCCTCGGTCTCCTGCATCTACGGGATCGGCTCGCCCAAGGTCTACAACGAAAAAATGCAGCTCTTCAAGGTCGGGGCGGAGATCGATCGCGACGAGGTGCTGCGCAAGCTGGTGAAGATGCAGTACCAGCGCAACGACCAGGTGCTGGGGCGCGGCTCATTCCGGGTCCGCGGCGAGGTGCTGGAGATCATGCCCTCCTACGCCGAGTCGGCCTACCGGATCGCCCTCTTCGGCGACGAGATCGAGGGGATCCAGCATTTCGACCCGCTGACCGGGGAGATCCTCGACACGATCGACCACGTCTCGGTCTGGCCGGCGTCTCACTACGTGACCAAGGACGAGACCCTGGACCGGGCCGTGGAAGAGATCCGCGCCGAACTCAACTCGCGGACCGCGGAACTGGAGAACGAAGGCAAGCAGCTCGAGGCGCACCGGCTGCGCCAGCGCACTGCTTACGACCTCGAGATGCTGAAGGAGGTCGGCTTCACCTCCGGGATCGAGAACTACTCGCGGATCCTCGACGGCCGCCCGGCCGGCAGCCCGCCGCACACGCTGATCGACTACTTCCCCGACGACTTCGTCGTGATGGTGGACGAGTCCCACCAGACGATCCCGCAGATCGGCGGCATGTACGAGGGGGACCGCTCGCGGAAGACGACCCTGATCGACTTCGGCTTCCGCCTGCCCTCGGCGATCGACAACCGCCCGCTCAAGTTCGACGAGTTCCTGCAGCGCGTGCCGCAGCTGGTGATGGTCTCGGCGACGCCCGGCCAGTTCGAGCGGGCGGAATCGAGCCGGATCGTCGAGCAGATCGTGCGCCCGACCGGGATCGTCGATCCCGAGATCGAGCTGCGCGAGACGAAGAACCAGATCGACGACCTGATGAACGAGGTGCGCAAGGTCGCCGCCGAAGGCGACCGCACCCTGGTCACGACCCTGACCAAGAAGATGGCCGAGGACCTGACCGCCTACCTGCTCGAGTACGGGATCAAGGTCCGGTACCTGCACTCGGAGATCGACACCCTGGAACGGATCCAGATCGTCCGCGACCTGCGGCTGGGGGAGTACGACGTCCTCGTCGGCGTCAACCTCCTGCGCGAGGGCCTGGACCTGCCCGAGGTCTCCCTGGTCGCGATCCTCGACGCCGACAAGGAGGGCTTCCTGCGCGGCGAGACCAGCCTCGTGCAGACGATCGGCCGCGCCGCCCGCAACGTCAAGGGGCGGGTGCTGATGTACGCGGACAAGGAGACCGATGCGATGCGGGCGGCGATGAGCGAGACCGACCGCCGCCGCGCGATCCAGCTCGCCTACAACGAGGAGCACGGGATCACCCCGGAGACGGTGCGCAAAGGAATCTCCGAGATGGCCGAGTTCCTGGCGATGGAGGACCGGGCGCCGGCCAAGCGACGCCGCCGGCGCAGCGGCGACTTCGAGAGCCCGGAGGAGCTGGAGCGCACGATCGTCGCCCTCGAGGAGGAGATGCTGGCCGCGGCCGACGACCTCCGCTTCGAGGAGGCCGGCCGCATCCGCGACGAGCTCAAGGAGCTGCGCCGCGATCTCGACGGGATGACCGCGGGGGCTTAGGCGCGTCTCATTCCAGGAGCTTCGCCGCCTTGGCGCTGTCGCCGAAGAACTCTCCGCGCACGACTTTTCCGTCCCGGTATTTCAGGAGGTGGGCGAAGGGCGCCTCGAAGCTGCCGCTGTCGTTGGCGGCTCTCTGGGTACCCCGCACCACGACGTACTCGCCGGCGTCGATGAACTCCTCCGGCTCGACGCTGAACGAGGTCCAGTAGTTGGGGATCTGAGCGAAATTCCCCATGATCTCGTCGCGGCCTCTCACTTCTCCTCCGAGCGGCAGCTCGTCCGAGGTAACCCAGACGGCGTCCTCGGCGAACCCCTCTTGCAGCGTTGCCAGGTCGCCGCTGCCGAAGGCCTCGTACGCGGCTCGGGCGGTGTCGACGTTCGACATTTCTTCCTCCTCTGGTCGACCCTGCCCACCCTCGACCGTAGCGCCGCCATCCCCCCGGCACAAGGGTCGAGTCGCGCTCATTAATCTTCGACCGTGGCCATCGACGTGACCGAAGCGACCTTCGACCGCGACGTGATCGAGCTCTCGAAGCAGACGCCGGTCGTGGTCGATTTCTGGGCCGAGTGGTGCGGCCCGTGCAAGGCACTGAGCCCGGCGCTGGAAGCGGCGGAGGCGAGTCGCGGGGGCCGCGTGCTGCTGGCCAAGGTCGACGTCGACGCCAACAAAGCCCTGGGCGCGCGCTACGGCGTGCAGGGAATTCCGGCGGTGAAGGCGTTCCGGGACGGCACGGTCGTCAGCGAGTTCGCCGGCGCCGTGCCGAAGGCCCAGGTCGAGGCGTTCTTCGACGCGCTGCTGCCCTCGAAGGCCGACGAGCTGCTGGAGAGGGGCGACGAGCTCTCGCTACGCGAGGCGGCGGAGCTCGAGCCTCGCCGCGCCGACGTCGCCGTGGCGCTTGGCCGCGCCCGCCTCGAGCGCGGGGCGGAGGCCGAGGCGCTGGAGGCAGTCGAACCGCACGAAGCCGACTTCGCAGCGGCCGGCATCGCCGCCCGGGTGCGTCTGTCCCGGGCAGGCGTCGGCAGGGACGCGTTCGCCGCCCTCGACCGCGGGCGCCGCGAGGCGGCGCTGGACGCGCTTCTGGGCGAGCTGGAGGGCGTCGACGCCATTCCCGCCCCCGATGGCTCGATTGGCGGGTCTCTCACTCCCGAGGAGGTGCGTGACCTCCTCCGCAAGGCCGTGATCGGCATCCTCAGCGAACTCGACCCCGCAGATCCCGCCGCGCGCCAGTACCGGCGCAAGCTGGCGGTTGCGCTCGGTTAGCTCGACCTGTCTTTTGTCGCCCACAGGGCGACAAAAGACATAACGACCAGGGAACATCTGTTCGCCTGCGTAGAATCGTTGCGAGTGGCCGCCTCCGATCGCATCGTCATCTCGGGCGCCCGCGAGCACAACCTCAAGGACGTCGACCTGGAGTTGCCGCGGGACGCGCTGATCGTCATCACCGGGCTCTCCGGCTCCGGCAAGTCGAGCCTGGCTTTCGACACGATCTACGCGGAGGGGCAGCGGCGCTACGTCGAGTCGCTCTCGGCATACGCGCGCCAGTTCCTGGGGCTGATGGAGAAGCCGGACGTCGACTCGATCGAGGGGCTCTCGCCGGCGATCTCGATCGACCAGAAGACGACCTCCCGCAACCCCCGCTCGACGGTCGGCACCGTGACCGAGATCTACGACTACCTGCGGTTGCTGTGGGCGCGGATCGGCGTTCCCCACTGTCCCGAGTGCGGGGACGAGATCACCGGGCAGACCCAGGAGCAGATCGTCGACCGCCTGATGACGCTAGAGGAGGGGACCAAATTCATGGTCATGGCGCCGGTCGTGCGCGGGCGCAAAGGCGAGTACGGGAAATTGATGGAGCAGCTGCGGTTGGAGGGCTACTCGCGGGTCGAGGTCAACGGCGAGCTGCGCCGGCTCGACGAGGAGATCATCCTCGACAAAAAGTTCAAACACGATATCTCGGTCGTGGTCGACCGCCTGGTGATGAAGACCGACCTGCGCCGGCGCCTCTCGGAGTCGGTCGAGGCGGCGGGCGGCCTCGCCGCCGGGTTGATCGAAGTCGAGATCGTCGACGGCTCCCAGGCCGGCGAGACGCTGCTGTTCAGCGAGCAATTCGCCTGCCTCAACTGCGGCACCTCGATCCCGGAGCTGGAGCCGCGGATCTTCTCCTTCAACTCGCCGCACGGGGCCTGCGAGCGCTGCCACGGGCTCGGCTTCCAGCGGGTGATCGACCCGGAGCTGGTCGTCCCCGACCCGACGCTCTCGCTCTCGGAGGGGGCGCTGCAGCCGTGGAACCGCGGCATCACCGCCTACTGGAAGCGTCTGGTCGCCGCCGTCGCCGAGGAGTACGGGGTCGACACCGAGGTCCCGTGGTCGAAGCTGAAGAAGAGCGAGAAGGAGATCTTCCTCTACGGGACGGGGGACGACCGCCACCACGTCTCCTACACGAACCGCTTTGGCCGCCGCCGCTCCTACAAGGTCCGCTTCGAGGGCATCGTCAACAACCTGCAGCGGCGCTACGAAGAGACCGACTCGGAGAGCAACCGCGAGCGGATCGAGGGCTACATGGCCGAGCAGCCGTGCCCGCAGTGCGAGGGGGCACGGCTGAGGCCGGAGACCCTGGCGGTCAAGGTCGGCGGCCTCAGCATCGCCGAGTACAGCGCCCTCTCCGCCCGCGCGGCGGCGCAGTGGATCGCGGAGCTGGAGATGACCGAGACCGAGCGGGCGATCGCGCGGCTGATCGTGCGCGAGATCTCCGAACGGCTCGCCTTCCTCGAGAACGTCGGCATCGGCTACCTCTCGCTCTCGCGCTCAGCCCGCTCCCTCTCCGGCGGCGAGGCGCAGCGGATCCGCCTCGCGACCCAGATCGGCTCGCACCTGGTCGGGGTCATGTACGTGCTCGACGAGCCCTCGATCGGCCTCCACCAGCGCGACAACGAGAAGCTGATCGCGACCCTCGACCGCCTGCGCGACCTCGGCAACACGGTGATCGTGGTCGAGCACGACGAGGGCACGATGATGGCCGCCGACCACCTCGTCGACCTCGGCCCCGGCGCCGGCGAACACGGTGGTCACGTGATCGCCGCGGGACCCCCCGCCAAGGTCGCCAAGAACCCCGCCTCGCTGACCGGCCAGTACCTCTCGGGCAAGCGCCGGATCGAGGTGCCGCAGGAGCGGCGGCAGCCGAGCGGCGCCCTGCGCATCCGCGGCGCCCGCGAACACAACCTCAAGGAAGTCGACGTGGCGATCCCGCTCGGCGTCTTCTGCTGCGTCACCGGCGTCTCGGGCTCGGGCAAGTCGACGCTCGTCAACGAGACGCTGCACCATGCCGTCGCCAATCGCCTGCACCAGGCGAAGCTGCGGCCCGGCGCCCACGACGGGATCGACGGGCTCAGCCAGATCGACAAGATCATCAACATCGACCAGTCCCCGATCGGGCGCACGCCGCGCTCCAACCCGGCGACCTACACCGGCGTCTTCGACCACATCCGCCAGCTCTTCACCCAGACCCAGGAGGCGCGGGCGCGCGGCTACAAGCCCGGCCGCTTCAGCTTCAACGTCAAGGGCGGGCGCTGCGAGGTCTGCAAGGGCGACGGCCAGATCAAGATCGAGATGCACTTCCTGCCCGACGTATACGTGCCCTGCGAGCAGTGCCACGGCAAGCGCTACAACCGCGAGACCCTCGAGGTCCGCTTCAAGGGCAAGAGCATCGCCGACGTCCTCGAGATGTCGGTCGAGGAGGCGGTCTCCTTCTTCGAGAACATCCCCAAGATCGCCCGCCGCCTGCGCACCCTGCACGACGTCGGGCTCGACTACATCCGGCTCGGCCAGCCGGCGACGACGCTCTCCGGCGGCGAGGCGCAGCGGATCAAGCTCGCCACCGAGCTCTCCAAAGTCGCCACCGGCGACACCCTCTACATCCTCGACGAGCCGACCACCGGCCTGCACTTCGCCGACGTGCAGCGGCTGCTCGACGTGCTCGGCCGCCTCGTCGACGCCGGCAACACGGTCGTCGTCATCGAGCACAACCTCGACGTGATCAAGACCGCCGACCGGCTGATCGACCTCGGCCCCGAGGGCGGCGAAGAAGGGGGAGAGGTGATCGCCACGGGCACGCCCGAGGAGGTCGCCGCGGTCGAGGGCTCCTACACGGGCGGCTTCCTGGCCGGGCTGCTCGAGCCGAGGCCGAAGCCCCGTTCCCGCGGCAAGCGCCGCGAGCCGATCGCCGCCTGACCTGGCCACGACGGCCAGCTCCAGCGCCGAGCTTTGGCCCCGCGGGCCCGCGTCGGGCCCGCCGATTCGGGGTACCTCGAAGGCAACGGGTCGGACAAGGAGGAGCGGACATGTCGAGTGCCTCGATGCTCAGGCGGGTGGCCCTGGCGATGGGCGCGCTGCTCACCGTCCTGCTGGTGGCAGCCGGCTGCGGGGGCGGGGATGGCGACGGCGGCACCAAGATCGCCCTGCTGCTGCCTGAAAACGAGACGCCCCGCTACGAGTCTGCCGACCGGCCGTATTTCGAAGAAAAAGTGGAAGAGATCTGCGAGGACTGCGAAGTCCTCTACAGCAACGCCGGCGGTGACGCCTCCAAACAGCAGAGCCAGGCGGAAGCGGCCCTGACGCAGGGGGCGGAAGTTCTGGTGCTGGACCCGATGGACGCCAAATCGGCCGCGGCGATGGTCGAAAAATCGAAAGCCCAGAACGTGCCGGTCCTCAGCTACGACCGGCTGATCGAAAACGCCGAAGTCGACTACTACGTCTCCTTCGACAACGAAAAAGTCGGTGAACTGCAGGCCGAAACCCTGGCGAAGAAACTGAAAGAGGACGGTAGCCCGAGCGGCCCGATCATCATGATCAACGGCGACCCCGCCGACAGCAACGCCGCCCTCTTCAAGGCTGGCGCGCACAAAGGCCTGGACGCGGCCGGGGTCGAGGTCGCGAAAGAGTACGACACCCCCGGGTGGTCGGCGGAAAACGCACAGAACGAGGCGCAGCAGGCGATCACGGCGCTCGGCAAAAGCGGCTTCGCCGGCGTCTATGCCGCCAATGACGACACCGGCGGCGGCGCCATCGCGGCGATGAAATCGGCGGGCGTCAACCCGGCCGAAAAACCCGTCACCGGCCAGGACGCCACCGTCGCCGGCGTCCAGCGGATCCTCGCCGGCCAGCAGTACATGACCGTCTACAAGGCGATCAAGCCGGAGGCTGCGATCAGCGCCGAAATCGCGGTCGAACTGGCCGAAGGGAAAGGCGTACCGCAGGGCGAGGTGACCGAGGAGGTCGACAACGGCAGGACGAAAGTGCCTTCGACCCTGCTGGAACCGGTCGCGGTCACCAAAGACAACGTCAAAGGCACGGTGATCGAGGACGGGTTCATCTCGCCCGACGAACTCTGCACCGGCCCCTACGCCGCGGCCTGCAAAGAAGCGGGAATCTCAGGCTGAGATGAACGCGGGCGCTCCCCTCCTCGAGCTGGAGGGAGTCAGCAAGCGGTTCGGCCCGGTCCAGGCTCTGGATCAGGTCGATTTCACTGTCGGCGCCGGGGAGGTGGTGGGCCTCGTCGGCGACAACGGCGCCGGCAAGTCGACCCTGGTGAAGACGATCGCCGGCATCCACGGCGCCGACGCGGGCCGCATCCGTTTCCGCGGCGAGCAGGTCTCGATCTCCGGCCCGCAGGACGCGACCGGCTTGGGAATCGCGACGGTCTACCAGGACCTCTCGCTCTGCGACAACCTCGACGTCGTCGCCAACCTCTTCCTCGGCCGCGAGCGGGTCGCGCCCGGTCCGGGACAGGTCTCGCGGCAGCTCGACGAGGCGGGGATGGAGCACGAGACGGGCGAGCTGCTCTCCAACCTCGCGGTGACGATCCCCAGCCTGCGGAGCGAGGTCGGCACCCTCTCGGGTGGGCAGCGCCAGCAGGTCGCGGTGGCGCGCTCGCTGCTGGGCGAGCCCCGCGTCGTCCTGCTCGACGAGCCGACGGCGGCGCTCGGCGTCGCCCAGACGGCGCAGGTCCTGAACCTGATCCGGCGCCTGCGCGAGCGCGAGCTCGGGGTCGTCGTCATCAGCCACAACCTCGTCGACGTGTTCGAGGTGGCCGACCGGATCGTCGTCCTCCGGCTCGGTCGCAACGCCGGCGAGTTCGACGCCCAGGCGACGACCGAGGAGCACGTCGTCTCGGCGATCACCGGCGCCGGCTCCGAAGGCGAGGAGCGGAACGGCGGCGGAACGGGGGAGGGGAGATGAGCGACGCGGCCACCGCCACGGCCGCGCCCGAGGCGCGGCGCGCGGACCGGCGCGACACCCTGCGGCGCCTCGTGCAGGGCGACCTCGCCTCGCTGCGGGTGGTGATCGGCCTGGCGCTGATCTGGGCGATCTTCCAGTTCCAGAACGACCGCTTCCTCTCGGCCGAGAACCTGACCAACCTGATGCTGCAGATCACCGGGATCGCCCTGATCTCGATCGGCGTCGTCTTCGTGCTGCTCTTGGGAGAGATCGATCTCTCGGTCGGGGCCGTCAGCGGCCTGGCGGCGGCGGTGATGGCGGTCCTCAACGTCAAACACGGCTGGAGCCCATACCTGGCGATCGTCGCCGCGGTGCTGGTCGGGATCGCGATCGGGCTCCTGCAGGGGTGGTTGTTCAGCCGTTTCGGCGTGCCCTCGTTCGTCGTCACCCTGGCCGGCCTGCTCGCCTGGCAGGGCGCGCTGCTGCAGGTCCTGGGATCGACCGGCTCGATCAACCTCACCGATCCCAAGATCACCGGGCTCGCCAACACCTTCTATTCCGGGGCAACCGCCTGGATCTTCGCCGCCCTGGTGATCGCGGTCTGCGGCGCGGTGCTCTTCCTCGGACACCGGCGCCGGGTCTCGGCCGGTCTGGACGCCGAGGGGCAGGCGGGCCTGGTGATCCGCTTCGCCCTCGTCGCCACGGTCACGATCGTCGCCGTTGCGGTGCTCGACTCCGACCGCGGCGTCCCGCTGGCGCTGCTGATCCTGGTCGCCTTCGTCGTCGGCATGGAGTACGTGGCGCGGCGGACCGCGTTCGGGCGCCACGTCTTCGCCGTCGGCGGCAGCGCCGAGGCCGCGCGCCGGGCGGGGATCGCCATCGACCGCGTGCGCGTCGTCGTCTTCGGGATCGCCGGGGCGATGGCGGCGATAGGCGGCATCATGATCGCCTCCCGCCTGCTCGCGGTGAACCAGGGCTCCGGCGGCAGCGAACTGCTGCTGCTCGCGATCGCCGGGCCGGTGATCGCCGGCACCAGCCTCTTCGGCGGTCGCGGCTCGGTCTGGACGGCGCTGCTCGGCGCCCTGGTGATCGGCTCGATCTCCAACGGCATGGACCTGCTCGCGCTCTCCTCGGCGGTCAAGTTCATGGTCACCGGCGGCGTTCTGCTGCTGGCGGTGATCGTCGACGCGATCGCCCGCCAGCAGCGCCAGGCCAGCGGCAGGGTCTGACGCGCGCTACCCGGCGAGCAGCAGCGAGGCCCCGATCGCCCCGCCGAGGTCGCCCAGGGAGGCGACGCGGACCGCCGGGGGGCGGTCGTCGACGAAGAGGTGCTTGCCCATCTCCTTCGTCAGCGGCTCCATGCAGCGCTCGCCGAAGCGAATGCCGAGACCTCCGCCGAGGATCACGGCCTCCGGGTCGATCAGGTTGACGGCGGAGGCGATGCCGGTTCCGAGCGCCTCGATCGCCCGCTCGACCAGGCGCTCGGCGAGCTCGTCGCCGTGGTCGAGCGCACGCTCCCAGATGCCGCTGGTCAGGCGCGGTTTGCCGTGCTTCTCCATCAGCTCGAAGAGGTCCGTCTGCTCGCCCTCGTCCTGGCGCCGCCGCGCCTCGGCTTCCATCGCGCCGCGCCCGGCGTAGGCCTCGAGGCACCCCTTGCGCCCGCACGGACAGCGAGCGCCGCCGTGCTTGACGACCATGTGCCCGATCTCGCCCGCGGCGCCGCGCCCGAGCCACGGCCGGCTGTCGAGGACGAGACCGCCGCCCACGCCGGTGCCCCAGAAGACGCCGAGCAAACTCTTGAACTCGCGCCCGGCGCCGAGCCGGAACTCGGCTTCGGTGGCGACCTGGACGTCGTTGCCGATGCGGACCTCGGAGCCCAGAGCCCGCTCCAGCGTTTCCGCCAGCGGGAAGCTGCCCTCCCAGCCTGGCAGGTTGCGGGCCGCCGAGACGACGCCGGTGCGCTCGTCGGCGTTGCCGGGCGACCCGACGCCGACGCCCTGCAGGGCGGAAGGGTCCACATGCGCCTGCTCAGCTGCCTCGCGGAGGGCCGCCGCCATCGCCTCGGCCACGTCCTGAGGGCCACCGGTGGTGGGCGTCGCCCCCCGCGCCTCGCCGACCACCTGGCCGCTCGGATCGACGATCGCCGCCTGGATCTTCGTCCCGCCGAGGTCGATTCCGCCGCGCAGCTCGGCCATCGCGGGCAGTCTACGCTGGACGCATGAGCGGGAGCGGCGGCCAGCGCGGCTGGCGGATCTGGTGGGCGAAGCGGCGCTGGTACGAGCGCAACCGGCGCTGGTGGCGCCGGCGCCGGATCGACCGCCATGCCGCCCGCGGCGGGTTCTTCGTCCGCTACCCGGTCGAGGGCGAGGTGCTC
>Ga0247780_1001183_pt1 | contig 17580 bp, 13 predicted proteins | sample UWRJL079202R5_FD_179927 | JGI IMG/M metagenome (GOLD analysis project Ga0247780, IMG submission 179927) | Plant litter microbial communities from Arlington Agricultural Research Station in Wisconsin, United States - UWRJ-L079-202R-5 | ecosystem: Environmental > Terrestrial > Plant litter >... | reverse complement strand
ATTAGTATGTAAATCCTACTTTTCTTATTTTAAGCACTGTTAAAAATCTTAAAAATCTAAAGGTAGTAAATTCCTTCCATTTATCCAGTTAATAAACTCTGGGTAAGTTTGCATTAGTTTTGGCTTAATAGTGGTGGAGTTATAAGGTGTTGAAAGGTGTTGAAAACCAGGGTTATATATGGGAGCCAGGGGTCGCAAACTAGGGGGGGCCGGAAACCCCTCCCGCGACTTATGTATTAAAAGTAGTTAAATATATATTATTTAAAATAGAATTTTTAATCTTTAAAACTAAGTTTAATAGTATAATATTTTAATTAATAGGACACTGTTTTAAAGAGACTGTATTATTAGATGCAGTTATTAACGTTATTAAAATTGACTTTTCTTTAGGACCTTTTGGTTCCTCACGCTAGGAATACATTGTTCAATTGAGATCTATTGTTCGGAAGTTTTGGATCTACGATCCGCTTTGATAGTGTGTTCACCCCCCGAGAGTTATGTTAGCCCTCATTCAGCTATCTTGCTCCTACCGTCTTTGGGGATCCTTCGCTATGTTCTGTCTTTACCTGAATCACCTCGGTGTACTAGGGCAGGTCGTAACACTAGTCGATACACTGTGGCAGATGTTCTCAATTGAGTTGGAACTGGTGAATTGGCTAGAACTGCCTCTGGTTCAAGGAAGGCATGGTCAACTGTCACAGAATCTAGACTTCGCGATGGCCTCAAATTGTGCTGATATCACTATATCAGCCAGCCATTTAAAAGGCCACTGCAATGAATTATATAGAGGCCTCCCAAGGCTCAAACTGAGGAAGGCCAAGCAAGCAGCAATAGCACAGACTCTAATTCAGTTGGTAATGGCCCTGGCCCCCAACGTTTCAGCTCCCCACACGTCGCAATTTGGGGCCGCTTGATTGGCTGTTGCCCTCATAAACCATCACGTGGAGCGGGGAGGGCACCCCTAGACATGGTTCCGCGTAGTGTGCTTAAAAGAAGCTGGCTTTCGGAGGTCGGATCTGAGCGATCCGAAAGAGGGGTATTCAAGTGCAGTGGGCTGGAACCACTGCAACGAGAGCCACAATTCAATCAATTGAAGCCTGGATTCTGATTCTGAACGTTCTTGATCAATTGCACCCTCGAAGCGATTTAGCTGGATACGAGCGCCAGTCGACAGCTGCATCGCGACGCTGCCTCCTCCAGGCCAAGTTTCAACTCCGGGCTCTCCATACGGTCCCAGCCAAGGCGGGCGGGCTTGGACCCAAGAATTGCCGTGGCTATGGATCCCCTGAGCATCATTTTGCTGACAGCGGCAGCCGTGCAGTTCGTGGACTTCGGCACCCGACTCATTACCAAAACAGCCGATGTTTACCATGATGCTGCCCAAGCGGGGTCGAAAGTCGCCTCTTTGGAGGCCATCTCTCACGACGTTGCCGCGCTGGCGGGCCAAATCAAGGAGAAGTTGGCTCCATTAGAGGCCTGCAACCGTCCATTGTCGCTTTCCGAGACAAAGCTTTTAAAATTGTGCCACCGTTGCGAAGGCATCAGCAAGGAGGTTCAGCTCTCCATCTCAGACATTAATGGCATGGACTCGATGAAACCATCGCGCTGGAGGAAAGATAACACTACCGACCCGAATGCTTTCCAAAGTTTTAAGCAGGCGCTCAACGTTGTGTGGAATGAGAGCAGAATCAACGACATGACGGCAGATCTCGCGCAGCTCAGAGCTGGCCTGATGAGTGCGCTGATTGTTGATCTATGGTATGCCCTTGCCTCTTGGATGAGAGACCCGCTGTGAAGCATAGGGTCTCTGTTATGTAGACAGAACATGGTATTGATCGTAGCAGGGCACAAGGCAGTGTTCAACGCGACCAACCAACACGAGCTAAGATTCTCATCGAGCAGCTCAGGCAAGAGGGAAACACCAACACAACCGCACCCTCTATCTTCCACAATGACCTGAACCCTGATCGCCTTCCTCTTCTTGTTCCCGCCGCCGATAATGCAAGCCTTGGGGATGATGCATGCACCAGAGCCATCCTCGAAAGTCTGAAGTTCGTGTCGTACAGGGCTCGCGAAGAGGCCATACCGGATGCCTACCAGCACACATTCGATTGGGTCTTCCGGGAGCAGCCGGCAGAAGGCTCCGGCAAGGAACAGATGCCGTGGTCTTCTTTTCCTGCATGGCTCGAAAACGATTCGGAAAATGTGTATTGGATCACTGGCAAGCCTGGCTCTGGCAAGTCCACCTTGATGAAATACATCGGCTCCGACCCTCGAACTGCCTCACATCTCGCCAAATGGTCCTCCAATCGGCCAAACCTGATTGCCGCTTTCTACTCCTGGAACCCAGGCGTCGACTTGCAACGGTCCCAGGAAGGCCTTTTGCGCAGCCTTTTGCATCAAATCTTGCAGCAGGCACCACATATCGCACCCCGCCTATTCCCCTCGAGGTGGGCGATGATGAAGCTGTTTGGCCAATACTCCAATCCCCTCATCAGTGTCCCCGATTGGACATTGCGAGAGCTATTCGAGAGTATAACGTCAATAGACTCTTTCACCAACGCTACTTTCAACCTGGCTCTCTTCATTGACGGGCTGGACGAGTTTTCTGGTGATTTCGCTGGATTGATCCAACTTATCAGACGGTTCCACAACTTCTCAGGCGTGAAGGTCTGCGTCAGCAGCCGTCCATGGAACGACTTCTCTGAAACTTTTGCGGACTGCCCACAGCTTCGCATGGAATTGCTTACCAGGGGCGACATGGTGCGCTTCACGCGCGGGAATTTCCAGTCTAACCGAGCATTTATGGAGCTGCGAGGAACCCTTCGGGCGGAAGCGGACGAGCTAATATCTGGGATCGTCGACAAAGCCTTGGGCGTGTTTCTGTGGGTCTCAGTCGTCACGAGGATGATTCTTGGTGGGCTCACGGACGGGGATAGTTTACCGGACCTGCGAGTCATACTTGACGAACTCCCTGAAGATCTCGAGGCACTGTACAGTAGCTTATGGGGCAGAATCGCGCCGAGATACCGACCGGACGCTGCCCGGACGCTTACCATCTTCCGAACTTATACTCTATCGCCGCAACCAGAACTAGCCGAATCACTGCCGGACCCGTTCCGGGCCAGCGGTATTCCTTGCCACGTTTTCTGGGTTGCGGACGGCGGCGCACCGGCAGATAAGACCTACATAACCCATACGCTGAAGCGGAGACTAGCCAGCCGTACGCGAGGCCTCCTTGAGCTGACTTCGTCGGGTCAGATCGATTCTCTTCACCGTACGGTGCACGACTGGCTTGACACGGTTTGGCCGAGACTTGAAGGAGTGGTGCCGCAAGAGTTTGATCCCAACCTTGGCATCATCAATGGCATCCGGAGCGTCAACATGGAGCCCGCGTCCGCTTGGTGTGCCGCGTTCTCGTTCAACGAGGCCCTGGCCATCCTGTGCTTTTATTTTGCTTCCCGCGCAAGGCCCAACAATTGGCAAGCTCGTAGCGTGCTGGTCCAGGCGCTCGACCAGGTATTTTCCTGGCTGACGGGCGCCTTGAAAGGTCCCAGAGCAGCCACAGCAACAGCTTGGCAGGGTACCAGTGGGCACGACGACAATGATCAGACTACCGCCAATCCCCTTGAAAGCTACCTGGCCCTGGCGGCCCAGCTCGGCATCACGTCATACTTGGAGACCAAGGTCGACTTCCAATTGATGCCAGGGGATTTTCTCAACCTCTCTGTTTTCTTGCGACATCTCTTCACCAGCCTCGTCCTCGGCACGCGAAGCGGAACCCGGCGCATGTGGAATCCGCACCCGAACCTCGAGACTCTATTCTGCTTCAACGCCGCGGGGAGGTACCAGCTCGCCCACAGATTGATCGAAGTGGCAGAGGCGAAATGCCAGGACCGCAATGCGCTCGACAAGTTCCTCGGCGAGCTGCACAAGCGCGTAACCGAGGAATTCCAAAGCGAGGCACCTGTCAACCACTTTAGGACCGCAATCAACGTCAATGGGACGGATTCGGAGATCCCATATGGCATCGCGGTGCTTGAGACCCTGGAGAAGTATGGCGGCAAGTGGTCTCTCAGAGTCCAGCTGAGGAAGGCCAAAAGGAGAGCATGGTTCAAATGAGCGTCATGACTGGGCGCTTATACTGAAAGGGATGATGGATCACTCATCTTGCCACTCACAACGTCGGGCGCGGCGTTGAGGGCAATGGTTTTTATCCGACTATGAAGGTGTTGGAAAATTATATTTTCGAACACCATACCCAGCGATTCCATATTTTCTTACCAAATCAGATTTTTGTTCTAAATATCCAGCAGATCTTGGTTTTCACTTGTGCATGGAACCCCATGATGAGCCATAGAACGCGTACCACAGGCAGCCCCACCATCCCCTTCCCCTCCCTCTCCACCGACAGGAACTGAAGCTAGAGCCTTAGCTGGCTCGAAGACGGTCTACACACTGTCAAGCTTAGCTCATCATGGGATGGCGTCGAAAAATTTGTCTTCGTCCTGCTCGTAGTCTTCATCGTTGTATGGAGGTCGTTCTTCCTGATCTAACTCAGAGGGCTCAAACTCGTCAAGCCCCCCTAAATAGAAATGATGTGTCGTAGTCTGTAATATCGTCTTCGTCCTCTAACTTGTGCGGGTATATATCATAGCACCTTTCCGGGTCCCAGATGCTGTTTGGAAAATCTTCGTAGTCGGATCAGCGGCCATCGCCCGCCGAGCCATCTTCGAAGCTGATCGACTCGTCTCTCAGACACTAGGCGTTCTTTCGAGTCTATGAAGAGCCCTGCCTCCCAATTCCTTTGCCTGAGCTCATGTGCAAGCTCATAGAAGCAAAAGACATCAGCTTGCGTTGGTCGCGTTGATACAATAACCAGAGGGAGAATATCCTGAGTTCGAAGCTGCTCACCATCGGCCATCTCTCGGCCTCGCGATCAGGATCTACTCCACAAATGGTCATCTTTCGCAAAACCTCCATCTCCGAGAATCCATATAGATGGTCTACCTGGTCCAGTAGTGTATACCCAAATCCGTCGAATACATCGAGTCGCCCTTCGAGCGATTGAAGAACTTAAAGATGAGAATGTCTATTTGCACTATGACCCACCACGCCAACCCTAACCCCCACTCGCGCTCAAATGCCGAGTTGCATCCATAGTCGCATCCTGTTGGAAGCACTGCACTCTGGATTCGGTAGAATTGAAAGGGTTGCAACTGCGTGATTGTATTCCTGGTTCGGCTCTCTGGCTCAGCCAGAGAACCTTTCTTATAGCTGTGAATAGTGGCAACGGTTACAAATCTATTGTTCTGGTGGTTTCCAGACTCTTCTTTCTGGGCCAGAACCCCTTTCTTTCTGACAGCTGGTGATGGCTGCAAATTGTGGGGTTGGAATTTTGGAGGCGGGCGCGCAAGGTTGTGTGGGCTGACAGCTGTCACAGATGCGCGGCATTAGTGTGAGGAGCGTCCGGGGGTTAAGGTTATGTATGGGCATTTGGTGGGGTCATAGTACAAGTGAGACGTTGGCCATAGTAGTTCTACACCCTCCCCGTGCTTGTGACTGACCCCTCTACCAACGCCGCCATCGGTGACAGCTTTGACATCGCCACCTTTCTCCTAAAGAAATTTCCCGGCGCTGGCGCAGGGAATCTCTTCCCGGAGCAGAAGCTGGATTACGAGTTGCCGGGTGCGTTCTAGAGCCTAGTGCCATTGTCAGAGACGAATGATGCGAAGCATCCGGAATATGTCCGCTTCCAGGCAACTGTGGACATGGCGTTTACGGTGCACACGATGCTGACGGCGCATGGGATGAAATGGGATGAAGATGTGGCGGGCAAGGTGAAAGGGGAGTTTTTGAAACGGGTGGGGAAGAAGAGCTGGGATGAGATGGGTGTTTATGGCGAGGAGAGGGTGAAGTTGATGGAGAGCTTGAAGGGTACGATTAAGGGATTGGCGGACATGTTGGAGAGGAATGGGGAGGGATCGTTTTTGTTGGGCAAGCAACCGAGCTACGCGGATATTCTGATCAGGGCGTGGTTGAGGATATTTAGTAAGGCTTTGCCGGAGAGCGAGTGGAAGGAGTTGGAGGGGTGGTATGGTGGTGGAGAGGTTTGGGAGGGTGCAGTAGGGGGTGCGAATGCCTGGTGATGAGGACGGTGGAAGAAATAGGTTAGTGGGCATCTCCATGACTTGCTGAAGACAGCAGGAAAGATTGAATGGTTGAGTTGATTATCCTAGGAAAGGAAACACCAGGAGACAAATGCATTGCACCGAAAGCTTGAAAGGAGGAAATGGCACGGTAACGGCGAGATAAAAGCGTAAGCTAAAGCGCAAAAACTCAAGTAACAGGAGAAAGAACAATCCCACGCTCCCCGCCCACCTTCAGCCCGGCTAATATCCCCGATGACTTGACTTGAACCTCGTGGATCGCGGCAACGGCACCATCTTGACCGGCGGCGCCTTCACATCGGCATACCGAATCGTCGAAACCAGGTCTTGATTATTGGAAAAGCCCACATCCGAAAAGGTAAACGTCCTCCCCCCAGGAAACACAAAACTCTGGACCGTTTCAAGCGGAAGAGACGCGAGTTTGGTGCATTCGATCGTTGTCTGCCGCGTCAGCTTGTCGACGACGTCGCTGAAGTGTATGAAAGCGTCGGCAAGGGGCCCAGCATCAAGTGTATCCGGGTCGGAATGTGAATCCGGCTTGCCGGCCTTGAAGACGATTCCGCCCTGCTCGTCTATGCCGATGGAGTACGTGTCAACGATGGTGTTTTTGATGACGTCGGCGGAATCGTGGGTTGCGAGCTTTTGGAGGAATATGTGGAGGATTTGGGACTGGTTGATGATGACCTGGGTGCCGCGGAAGGTGACTTGTAAAGAGAAAGTATATGTTGCTTCGATTTGGCCCAGGGTGCCGTTGTTGCCTGCTTGGTCTTTGTCTGTGGCTCCGTAGAAGTAGCTGAGGACGAGCTCGCCCGAGGGAGGGCGGGTGGTTAGCGGGGATTGGTTGGGCGAGAAGTCAATGCCGAATTGGGCGATGGCGCCGCTGGTCCAGCAGGATACGTTGGGTTTGATGCAGTATTTGGCGAGGAGGGGGGCGATTTGGATGTGGAAGTAGTTGACGACGGCGTTGCGGTTGATGGACACGATGCCGTCGTGTTGGGACATATCCTTGGTGTCGACCCAGTTAAAGGGGAAGGTGCGCACGGCGGGCAGGGGGTGGTGGTTGGCGGCGCAGAGGTAGTTGAGCGTTGTGCACTTGGTCTGCTCGGGCGTCGGCTTCGGGACCGCCACACCGTCCAGTCCAACGTACGGGTTGGTGTAGAAGTGGAAGTCCGTGAGTGTGAGTGTTGAGACCGAGGGCTGGCGGACGACAGCCGAGACGCCCAGGATGGGCTTTCCGGCGCGTTGCATCTCGGCGACGTAGTGCGACAAGAAGTAGTCCTTTAGGAGGCCTCTGGCTGTGGTGTTTCCTGGCATGCTTTCGATGTCGGGCATTTGCGAAAGTCTTGCGGTTGCGAGGTCGAACGAGAGTTGCTCGATGTCGAATTCGCCGCCGCTCATGTAGGATACGGTTTTGAGGTGGTCCTGGACATCTTGATCGAGATTCTTGACGTCCTCTTCGGCCATGATGGTCTTGGAGAGATCAACGCGAGAGACAAAAATCCATGGGTTTCGCGGATCTTGAGTGGCCCTGGTCCAGTGAAATAATGGCTCATCGTAGGCGTTCATCGTCAGTGAGGCGATGGTGAATTCCGAGCATAGTGGTCGGTACACGACAGAGGTTATGTCGCCCCCGAGCTCGACAATGGGAGGCAGGTTTTCGGGATCCGTGTCGGGCAAGCCCACCCGGGCTTTGAATGCAGCCATGAAACGGATGTGGCGGAGCGCAAGGATCCTGGCATCGTTTGGGTCGGTGCCGTCGGGAATACTAAAGGGGTCGACGTTGCCAGTTCTTTTGAGAAGTTCTGGGTACTCGATGCTGTCGGTGTGTATCTTGTCTTCGTTCAGGACCCAGCAAGCCACAATCAGCGGTTGTGTTTTTGAGGTATGGTCCAGGTAGTTCATCAGAGCCTAAAAGCGCACGGGTTGGCCATCTTTCATCGCATCCCGTCTCTGCCTTGGACATCGGGATGCACTTACAGCGTTGATGCTCTCTTGTGTTGTGGCAACGACAAAGTCGAAGTTTGGCTGGCTAGCCGGGTCCGAGAGAAACGATGCTGCTGCCATGATCGGTTCTGTGCTCTATTCAGGTTTATTGGCGTAACAAAGTGTTGGTGAAATCCATGCACCTAGAAGAGGATGGCTCAACCAGTGCACAAGTGAGGAGAGTCTTTTAGAGGACCCCTGATATGATATCCATAGTGCAGCGGATGGCGAACGAGGTGCTTGATTTGACATGCCAATTCTATCCCCTGATCAAGTACTTACCTGCCGAAGTGGTTAACAGAAACCGCCGGACTTGTTACCCGGCAGTACATTCGCAGGGTCAACAATTCATCATTACGCCAGGTATCTTGACGTACTAAATCACATTATCGCCGCATCTGCTGACGATGCTTGCATAGCAGACACTATGAATCTCATGTCTCTGCTAAGGTGGTCTGATGTGGTGGGCGATCTTAGCATGACCATCTGCTACAATGGTGTTATTTGAGTCGTATTTGAGTCGTTGACACCCTCCCTCATACCACCAGTCCCGGCCGTCATGTACGATGATAGGTGGCTCGGCGATCTGGTCAGCCATTCGTTTCGGTGTTAGGGTGTGATGCATGCAAGGATGCATGCAGGCCATCAGCGGCCTGGCTCGCTGGCTGCAACTGATGCCGAGGAAGCAACCCCAATCATGCCACTGTACACGTGTCAGTCGAAGTCTACCACCGGAATGGCCCACCACTCGAAAAACCTCCAGCAGCAGGTATTTCAACGTGCTGTCCGAGGTTCCGAGTCTTGAGTCAAACTTCACCGTCGTTCCCGTCAGTCAACAGGTGCCCCTGTCAACAGACTTCAGCCACCAACTCACCCCTTTTCGAGACACCCTACCATCACCATAGTCATGGCTTCTCTCAAGTGGGAGTCGGAGTTGATGCGCAACCAGAAGCACGCCCAGCTCCTCTCCCCCGAATCCAGCTTCGACGTCATACAAACACCGACAGGCGCCGCCTACCTATCAATAAGCACCGACCACTCCTTCTACGTCACGCGCGAAGTCCTCGCATCCAACACAGGCTGGCAGCGCCTCAACCAGTCCGACTCTCTCACACAACATGCCGGCCAGGATGCATCGAAAGTGAAGCTCTTTGCCACGTCCCAAAATCCCGAAACTCTCGACTTCGATGTTGCCCTAGTTATCACATCAGCGGCAGGCGTGGACTCGCTGTACCTATCCCCAGATAACAAAGCCGAATCTCTCTCTTCCGCCTCATGGCCCGGCCTCATCTGGACCCCTGTTCCCTTCGACGCCGAGGGAATCCAACTTCCTTCCGGAGGTCTAAGAATCGCCGATGTCTTTCTGATGCTGATTCCGGCAGATTCAGGGTCTGCAAAGGCTTATTTCGTCGACATGGAGCGCGAGCCGGGGAACGCTCTGCGGCTGTTGGACAGATACTACATCTCTCCTACCCCCGCAACCGGTAGCCTTCACTGGAACCGTCACAAATTAGCCATCGACCTCCAAGCAGGCTCGGTTTCCAGCTACGTCGGCCGTCGCTCCCACGACCGTGTCGCAGGGGTATACACATTCGGCATGATCTCCAAGATCCAACAACTCATCTTCGCTCCTCAGTATAACGTGTACCGACGGGATATTGCGCCCGCCTCGGCAAGACTTCTCCTCCCGGCGGGAACCACTAGTGTAACGCCTTGTTTGGATGCAGATGGCTCGACAAACCTCTTCGTTGCTGCCCGGGAAGGCATATTTGTCTTTGCGGCAGACAACCAGGGTGATTTTGCAAACCCGGCTCTGATCATCAACGATGATCCAGACACCGAAATCTTGCGCAGCGTTCGGAGGCTCTCGGCTTTCTCCATGGGCGGCCGGACGACGCTCTGCGCTCTAAACGCCCAGTCGGATCTTGTCGTCACCTCCTGTGCTACCGGGAGCGAAAGCATGTCATCAGCATGGACGCCACCCATGGCTGTCCTCACCGAAGTCGAGAACTTCAGCTTCTATGTGGGTGCCGCTAGGACAAACATTGTGTTGTTTGCCCAGGTGTCTGGCCAGGATATTGTGCAGCTCACCGAAGACACTGGCACATCGTGCTGGGCCGCACGCAGAATCGCCCTGCCGCCCCTGAGCATCGACAACGTGCATGAGTTCCATTCGTTTACAACCCAAATCAACATCACTGACGAAGACGGCGGTGCTATGCCAGAGACAATCGTTAGCATCAAAGCTGTAACCGCTGGCGCCGTCTACATCAACAACAAGTACTACGCGCCCAGTCCGGATGCGCCGCTTCTCGTTTCGTCGGACGCTGCCGGCTCCATCATCATCATCCAGGAGACGGAAAATCTTGAGGCGATTTCCTTCAAGGTGGCCATTCCAGACAAGCCGGCGACCGAGACGCTTGTCAGTCCTGCGGCCAAGATGTTGTCCAAATTGAGCGGGATCAAGACGGGCGACGACCTCGCAGGGATCCAGATTCCGACAGGCCACGGCAGCGAGACCAAGCCCCTTCTCACATCAGACATCTCTGCCGAGGCCAGGGACGACATTGCCACAGCCATGGCAAGGCTCCTGGAGATCCACCAGTCGCTCCCGGACGACGGATCGGTCCAGCCAACCAAACTCCGTTCCAGGAGGCTCCAGGCTACGCCTGTCGCGGTCCCCGAAGAGCCCGAGGACGACAACTCGTGGGGCATTTCCTTTGAGCATGGGGCCCTGAGATACCACGAAGGCGACCATGCAGCGCATTTTCTGACCCACTCGAAGCCGGGGCACGTCCTAGGTGAGTCCCAGTCGCCGGTACATCTCGGCGATATCGGAAGCTACATCAAAGCCAAGGCCGGCGCCTTCTTCCGGTGGGCTCGGCACCTGGTAGATTCCATCAAGGATGTGCTCTTCAAGGCCATCGACGGGGTCTGGCACTTTGTGTGCAGAATCGCCCAGAAGACGTATGCCGTGGTGCTAGACTGCTGGCATGCCGTGGCTGGCGCCTTTGAGTTTGTGTTCCGCCAGATCAGCATCTTCTTCCAAGATGTTGTGGCCTGGTTGGGCTTCATCTTCAACTGGGACGACATACTGCGCACCCACTTGGTCATGAAGAACATCTTTGTGCAGTACGGAAACAGCCTGGTCTCCCAGATTGACAACATGGAGGAGAAGATGGACAAGGCCTTCACCGCCATCGAGGGCAAGATGAGCACCTGGGCAGCCATGTCGGAGACCGGTGCTGGCGCCGACCCCATCTCCAAACATCAGAAGAAGGCCGCCAACGCCCCCAACAGGAATCTTCCGCAGGCGCACTGGGCAGTCAACCACGCAGCGAACGGCCTCGGATCTGCCGAGACAAGCTACACGCCCCAGCAGTCAGGGTTGCTTGCCGACCTTGAGCGCCAAGTGGACGTCATCATCGGGCTCGTCAAAAACGAGGCAGAAGCGGTCCAGAAGGCCGCCCTCCAGCTCAAGGAGGAGGTAGTGGACAATTTCGGCAAACTTAGTCCTGTGCAGGCGCTCAAGAAGATCCTGGCCATCGCCGGCATTCTCATAACCAAGACGGCACGCAACGTGCTCCTCGGCCTAGTCGACCTCGTGAAGTTCGTCCTTGACGGATTCCTCAAGCTCCTCCACGCGCCCATCAAGATCCCGATCTTGTCCAAGCTGTACTACACTGTCACAAAGGGGTGCGAACTCTCGGTCATCGATCTCTTCTGTCTCATCGCGGCGATTCCCGTCACCGTCGTGCACAAACTCTTGTGCGGCGGCCGCACCCCGTTCCCCGACAACGCCCAAGTCCAGGCGATTATCAAAGCCAAAACATGGGGCGACCTCCAAACGGCCGTGGTGACGCCCGCGGCCCTCAAGCAACCCAACGGCCACAGGGTCCACGCAGGTCACGACGTCGTCGATGGCACCCTGAAGGGTGATGGCTTGGTGTCAAAGTCCATCCTCACCACGATCCAGGCGAGCGCCAACATCGCCGCCCCGCTCGCCGCCCTCGTCGTGGTCGTCCTCGACAGCGAAATGGCGAGAAACGCAAACGTCGGGTCCATGGCGGCATTCGCCGTCGGCGCGCAGCTCGTCCTGATTTTGCCCAATATTGTGGCTGCGCTGGGCCTGGAAAAGCCGCCCCTCCTCCTCAAGAAGGACAGCTGGGCGCTGCCCATGAACACGGCCGTGACAGCGCTGGCCGTCGTCAAGGTGGCTGTCGACGCCTCGGCCATTGGCAAGAGGGAAGAGTACGACGGGGTGGCCAGCAAGGTGCTCGAATGCCTGCTGCAGCTGGTTTGGTTTGCGCCTTCGGTCGGCTTCATTATGGATGCGGTAGAGCTGACACCGGAGGAAAAGGCAGAAGGGGAAAAGGAGGTGCAACCGAGCGATTGGGTCTCCCTGCTGGGGGCCATTTGTTGCGTGGTCGAGGGCGCTTGCTACGCCTTGCTCGTGAAGAATTCTCCCCCTGTGCTCAAGGCGGTCGGTAAGGTCGGCTACAAGGCGGCGCTCATGTCTTATGGTGGTTGCTCGTTTTTGTATGGGACTTTGCTGCTGTCGGGCCACTGAGGAAGTTATGTACTGCCTTCAAGATACCTGCGCCTGTTTAATTTCTGCCCTACCTTTGGGCAATCTTGTATCCATCTTAACGAAACGTATCAAAGTGCTTGCCGCCTCGTGAAGATGTCGTGCATTGCCAGCAGTGCATCACGGCCCTGCTTCTTACCTTTTCGTTGCGCGGCCAGATCGATCCATCAACGCATGGACGCTCAACCCGGAGTGACTTGCTCATGGGCTTTTGGCGTATCGTCTGATGACGGGGACGCGCTTCCTGACCCATCGCCAAAGATTTCAAAAATAGACAAGGCATTGCAATTCAAACCGCTAGACTCAAGTTCGCCCTTCTTAGCCAAGCAAACGGGCTGTGCGGGAAGGTGCCTTACCACCCCGAACTGGTTCCCCAAAATGCGGTAACCCTTCTTTATGCAACCCATCCGGGCGGAAAGTGTTCGACTAAAGATAAGGATTGCACAGCCTAAATGAAGACTACATTAAGGTGCCTTAACAGGAATTGGTGGAAACCTGTAAGCCTAACTAGAGGAGCCTAAGGCTGGTAAAGGGCATATAAGATGAGGTTGCAGTTCTTGCGACCCAGGAATTCCTTAGCGCAACCCCGCTCAGACCGGGTCGCGCAAAGTTTTTTTTTTTTTAGTCGCACCTGTCGCCTACGTATAACCTTAATGTGATAAACGCCTACAAAGCGGGACCATTTTTGGGCCTTCCACTAAAACTGTACCTTCGTACTATTCAATGGGCAGATATTAGCCGAAGTTGAGCCGGGGCTGATCTAGACTGATCAAACGTGACGAAGAGTCAAGTGACAATAAGCATAGGTAGCAGTCGATTTTAGGGTGGTGAAACAAAGTTGTCACTTACACTTTCAAAGCCATAGAACTCTAATTATATTCAACTCAGATAGAGGCAATCTTCTATCTCGTACCACCAACTACTTGTCGCTGATCACCGCCATTTGAAATTTTCTTGAATCATATCCCGCACAGTCTATGGCAAGTAGTCCTCATACCAAAACATATTCCCCCGACTCGAAAGAGCTGCATGTGTTGGTCGACTGCGGAAGAGGTAATATCGCCGCCGGGGTCGACATTGTTGTCGTCGACAGGGGCCTGGCAGAATGTTAGCATTTGTCGTGAGAAGAACAAGTTGCACTCTCACCTCTTCGATGACTGTGTGTTGTGACGACGACGATGTAGAAGTTTTGTGGCATCGTGGCTGATTGCATAAGAGTGACGGATGAATGTGAATGTGATGTGTTTTGCATCTCGACGAGCAAAGTGCGGACTTTGCCGGAAGTAGTATCGCTAGAAGAATGGAAGTATGGCAAAATATTCAACTCCGTTTGGGTCTTTTGGTGCCAGACGAGCCATTCTGCTCTTGGTGAGCTTTTCGGCGATTGCTGGGACGAGTCCGTGACAGTGCAAGAGGATTGAGCGGTCGTCACTGTGTCACTGCACCCCTGGCGCAGGGGTAAGCACAACCTCAATGTCCCCTGGGCGACCCCTGTCAGACTCGCTTTTAGCGCTTTGTCTCATGCACAGGGGCCAGATGCCCCAAAATAAATGGGCCATACGTCCTGAGCCATTGTCACGGCACAACGGCCCAGCAGCGCATTCGGGCTGTGACGAACAGCTCGACTCAACCGTAGAGGAAACAGCATTGATCAATGGGACAAGAATATCACGATTGGTATTGTTGTAGACAATAGAACAAGCCTTAAATAACTCAGTGTTTCATTTCATTGTTGAACATGTCCTCACCATTACAGCCTCAAGCCTCATCTTATCATCTACAATCTTGAGCCAAGACAATAGCACCCAGTCATGGAAAACTACACAGAAACTCAGGCCCCTGGCCCTGAGAACTCCTTCTTCATCAACCCGCCGTCCTTCCCTCAGAAGTCAGGGATTTCCATCACATCTTACCTTCTCATTTTCTGCTTCATCTTTTGCGCCGAGAAGACCTGGACCACATTCCGCAGCACCAAAGTGCCGCTTTCCAAGTCGAAACCAACACCCCAGTTTGAAACACCAGTATGGTACCCCCACAAAGACCCATTCCTTGGCTTTGATGTATTTCTGGTCTGCGCCAAAGGCATCTTCAGTTACACCTACCTTGCCACCATCGCTAGGATCATCTCCCGCCACGGTACCACCCTGTCCTACTTATTCCTTGGACGACAAACCGTCATCACAGTCGACCCAGAGAATCTCAAGGCACTGCTCTCGGAGAGATTCCACGACTTTGGACTGGGCAACGTGAGAACCTCGAGCTTGCAGCCCCTGCTGGGCGGCGGCATCTTCAACTCGGACGGATCAGCATGGAAGCATCACCGCACCACCCTCCGGCCGTTTGTATCCCGAGTTGGGCCAGCAGAACTAGCCGTCATCGAAACCCACGTCCAGAACCTCATCAAGACCATCCCCGCCGACGGCAGCACCATCGACCTGCAGAAGTCCTTCTCGTCCTTCACAATCGACATTGCAACGGATTTATTCCTCGGCACGTCAACGAACCTCCTGTCTTTATCTGGGCCAGACCACCCCGAAGCACAAGAGTTTGCAGCCGCTTTCGACTACGCCCAGCGAGCTGCTTCGGGCGCTGATAACTTCAGGATTCGCACCCTCCTTTGGAAGTTGGTGTTTGGTGATACCCGTCTCAAGGGGTGCATTGAGTCGATCCACACATTCATTGATGTGATTCTTGATCGGGCTATTGTGGAGCAAGAGGGTGACATGAAGGCCCAAGGAGACAAGGCGTTTCTCCCTGCACTTCTGGATGATGGGAGGACACGAGAGGATGTGAAGTACGATATCCTCAACATCACCCTCGCTGGAAAGGACACAATGGCTTCGTTCCTGAGCTCGATATGGTATGTCCTCAGCCAGCGGCCAGACATTGTCGACAAGATTCGCGAGGAGATCAGTGGACTTGACGGTCGGCAGCCGACGAAGGAGGAGATTGGTGGGTTCAAGTATTTGCACATGGTGCTTCAGGAAGGTGAGCACCCTTTTCCACATACCTACCACCCAGGTATACCCACAATCTGGCGGCGAATCTAAACACCCACAGTCCTCCGCCTCTATCCCCCCGTGGCACTCAACCAACGCACCGCCGAAGCCGACACGATGCTCCCCCGCGGCGGCGGCCAGGACGGAAAGTCCCCCCTATTTATCCCCAAGGGCACATCGGTAGGATACTCCATCCACGCGATGCACCGCATGCCCGAGTTCTTCGGCGAGGACGCCGATGCATTTCGACCCGAGAGGTGGACTGAGATTGAGCCGAAATGGGCGTTCATGCCGTTCCACGCTGGACCGAGGAGGTGTTTGGGTCGTAAGTCATATCTGCCTCTATCTAGATGGGAATCAAACTGATATGGCGTGATAGAACAACTCGCGCTCACATGGGCAAAGTATTGCACGGTACGACTGATTCAGAACTTTGCGAGGATAGAGGACCGGAACGAGAAACCGTGGGAGGAGCAACTGGGGCTGAACATATCTTCGAGGCATGGAGTGCAGGTTGGATTTGTGGCGAGGGAAGCATAGCGGAGAGGGGACTTTGCATATTATTTCCTTTGTTATTAGTGATACCTATTTCATATCTAAGCATCACATACTGTTAACTTCCTACAACACCGAGCGGTCGGCTGTCCTTAAGACTGCGACGCCTCATCAACTTGAACATGTGGGGACGATCAAGTACGGAATATAACACCTCTTCAACCCTGAGATAACCCGAAGATACTGAAGCAAGCTAAACTCGTTGACATTATTGCTACCGAGCACTCATATTCATCATGCATTCTGCGTTGTCATTGCCACATGCGGCCCAAACTTCCATCGTATACTTACTCACCCTTGACCCTCACGGCCCCTAAGCACTCGCCCCCTTCTCAGCCTGAAGCGCATCCCGTCGGGTCGAGCTCTTCGGGTCAAAGTACGGCTTCTCCTATTCGACGTGTCAGCATTCATCATCAACAAATATTTATTATTAGCAGAACTCACCCCCAAACTAACAGCCCGACTCCCCTTCCTCTCCCCCAGCCCATCCTCAAACAAATAATCCGGCGTCGCCGCATGGTACACACTCCGATTATCCCAAATCGCCAAATCATTCTCCTGCTGCCACCTAAACCTGACCTGCAAGTCATGATTTTCCACAATCAGCCGCACAAACCAGTCCAGAAAGTACTTACTCTCCTCCTCGGACAGGCCATGAATGCGCTTGACATGATGGCCCACCGCAAACACCGACTTCCACCCCGTCACGGGGTTGGTGCGGATGACGGGGTGCACCGCCTCAAGAATCTCCCCCACATTCTCCGGGGCGCCGCGCTCCCCCGCGTAGATTTCAAAGCCGTTGCGTTTCGCGGCGTCGTTGAACAGCGGCTGGGCGTAGTACGCCGTCAGCGAGTCGAGAAAGTCGCGCAGGGTCGGCGAGATGCGGTCGTACAGCTCATAGCCCGAGGCCCAGAGGGTGTCGCCGCCCGACTTGGGCAGCTGCGTCAGGCGCAGCAGGGCGTAGTCGGAGGGGATGGGCTCGAAGGTGATGTCCGAGTGCCACTGGTTCTTGCCGCTCTGACGGCGGTCGCCGAGCCAGTTGGAGGTGCGGTCGCTGTAGAGCTTCTTGACCTGCTCGGAGGAGATGACGCTGATTTCGTTGTCTTTGCCGCCGTGCTCGCGCGACGCGTTGCTGACGGGGTGGATGTGCAGCTTGGAGGTCGTGGGCTTGCCGGAGAGCTCGCCGAGGCGCTGGACGAGCTCCTTTTGGAGGTCGTCGGTGATGCCGTCCTGGGCGCGGAAGAAGACGACGCCACGTTGGGAGACTGGGTGGTGTTAGTTGGGG
>Ga0247780_1001182_pt1 | contig 17581 bp, 15 predicted proteins | sample UWRJL079202R5_FD_179927 | JGI IMG/M metagenome (GOLD analysis project Ga0247780, IMG submission 179927) | Plant litter microbial communities from Arlington Agricultural Research Station in Wisconsin, United States - UWRJ-L079-202R-5 | ecosystem: Environmental > Terrestrial > Plant litter >... | reverse complement strand
CTGAAAGAGCACCGGGCGGTCTGGCAGGTACAATCAATTGTCCATCATGCGTGAATTATATACATCCTGTGGGTAACACCAGAAGAATTAACACACCTGCTATGTATACAGGACGTAGGAGGGGAAAGGAGTAATGCAAAGGCCGAATGGCGTGTCGACCAACCCTTCGCAGCGCTCACACACACTCATACACGGAAGCCCAGCCACCCAAACGCCAAACCCAATATCATCCAATCTCAGCTCATCAACACAAGACAACCTCATACTAAGCCAGTCCCGTCTTCGCCGCCGACAGCGCCTGCAATGCCTCCTTGAAATCCGGCAAATCATCCGCCGCGCTTTCCACCTTGGTCCTATCATCCGAGTTAGCCAGCCAGCCCCTTTTCGCACCCTCCCCTTCCAACCCACCACCACCACCACCACCACCACCAAGGACTCGGAGTACTCACCACCTCACCCACCCCCCACTATCAACCACAAACGCCCCTCCAACCTGCCACCGACTCCCCGTCTGCTCCTCCGTCCCCCAAATCCCCTCGTCCCTCCCCAGCTTATAAGCGCTATACATTACCTTCGGATTAAACTCATGCCACGTCCCGGCCTCGCCCAGCCCCCACTGAGCATACAACTTCCGCTGCTCGTCGACAATGACCTCCACCTCCCACTCTCCGCCGACCTCGACGACCCATTTTTCAGTTGCGGCGCGCGGGGAGTGCGATACGGCGATGCAGTGGATCTCGGGATGGGCCGTGGAGAATTTGGTGAGGAGGTTGAATGTCTTTTCAGCGACTGCGGGTGGGGAGGAAGGGGGGTTAGATCCCATGCCAGTCGGGAGATGAGGGGGGAGGTGGGCGGGACTTACACGGATCGCCGCAGTGGCGGAGGAAGACGAGGAGGACGGGCTTTGGGCTGGGGAAGGGGATTTCGTCGCACCAGGGAGCTCGATTGCCGGGTCTGGGGAGGGGGGCGACTTCTCGCGCCATTTGGTTGCTTGTTTCGGATACTTAGGTAGGGGCCTAATTCTGGTAAGGGATTGTCTGAGGGATCGCGTGTATTTTCTCGGGAGGCTCGGGACACGGTGTTGGAGCACCGCGAATTGGGGTTGGAGATTGAAGATTGCAGCTTTGGAAGGCAGGTAGTAAGCCTCTTTGTGATGTCACTCCTACGGAAACCTCCTTCCTCAAGTAGGTGAACTCAAAAATTCGGCGGCGTGTAGATGATAAGATAAGCTGGCAAATGATCCAGACCGCTCGCTGTCAATAAATGTATAAAGTAGGTAGTGAGTAACCTGTTTGATGCTTCTTGCTCCTCAAGACTCATTTCATTGTAACCCTCGCTTCCGTGTCTCGCTCAGCGCCTTTCCCATAGATATGATAATTCCTTGTGTCGGACCGAAAACAGCGACACCGCCCAAAAACACAAGATAAAAAGCCAGGGTATCTAACTCTGTAAACATATGTACGAGCTCCCGCGGGTGTATCCGTTCCCTGCCTTCGCCCAACAGGAGATCTACCCTCCGTATCATGCGACCGTCACATATTCGGTTTGCACATCCCAGCTTGCTTCTAGCCCCCCGAGTTTCCTGAACATCATCACCCATATACCGTCATCCTTATCCGGCCCGATAATAGCTTCTTGCACCCGAAATCGTTCGGGTACATCGAACGGCGCATCTGCGCTCCTTGGTGCCAGACCTAGAGACCCCGCTAATATCCCCAGCTCGTCCAGCGACGATGACGATGAAAGCGATGATGATGATACCCCCGAGTCCGGTCGCGAGTGGTACATCCACGCATCCCGCCCACCGGAAGGAGTTGGCGGCTCTAGCGATATTCCCGGTGGCATCTGGTGCTGTATTTGGTGTTGATGTTGTTGACGTCGGTGATTGTGGTGGTGTTGAGAGTGTTGTTGTTGTTGTTGTTGTTGTTGCTGCTGCTGTTGCTGCTGCTGTTGTTGGTGTCGATATTGTTGTTGCTGTTGATGTTGTTGTTGTTGGTGGTGATGTTGATGTTGTTGGTGGCCCCAAGAGGGTGGCAGTGGCGAGGAGATATCTGCCGCCATGGTCGTGGGAGGCGTCCCGCCGCCAGCGACGAAGATTGTCGACGCTGAAAGCTCATCGAACGAGGATGCTATCGACGGCGCTGCGCTAAACGATCTTGTAACTACTTCGGATGCGTCGTACAGAAGTGACGGGTCGATGGGTAGTTGCGAGAGGCCAAGGCCGGTCATGTCGAGACCACTGCTAGGCGACGATGTCCGGGCGAGAGTTGGTGCCGTTTCGTAGCTGTAGGTAGTTCGTGGAGAAGGTGGCGGCACGGGTGTCGATGGCACTTGGGATGGGGCATCAGGGCGGAGTAGTTGCTGCAGCGAGATATCGCGCACGTTGCTGTCCCAGAACTCACCGGGAACAAAGGCGGCGACGAACGGCGGTATTATTGTCGGCATTGCTGGGGAAGCCGACCGTGTCATCAGCAGGTGCTTCTCCTCGAGTCGGATCGTTTGGTCCGCGATTGCGGCCATGACGTTGGCACGCCACAGATTTTCCCGCCGCGATGGATTGCGCCGCAGGAGGTCGATGGCAGCCCGCCGGATAAGCGGGTGTCTGCATTTAGTCGCAACGTAGTAGAGCGGTGCGATGACGTGCATCTCAAACGTGAACATGGACGAAAACCGCCGCGGGTCTCCTGATGCCGCCGCAGCCGTTACCGTCGGCAGCATGCCTTTGCTCGATGCATGGTCGCGTGCTGCCGGACTCGCCATGGCGTCCATGAAGCTGGCGGCGAGAGGGATGATGCTGGAAAAGGTAGAGATGTGGCTGTCGAACGCAGCCTCCCCATTGCTGAGAGCCGTTGATGTCCAGATGAACGTGGTGTGGACGTGAATCTGCACCAGGGCGATAGCCCCTGGAGGGGCATCTCTTGGCTGCGATGACTGGTAGAGAGAGAATGCCACGTTGAATTTGGCGATCTTCCGCAGCAGATATTCCTGTTCCTTCTCGAACCCGCTCATATCCTCCCGCGATACCTCCTCAAACTTGGCTGTGTGTGTCTTCTTGACGAAGCGCAGACACTCATCCATGAGGTCGTACAGGGCGTACCGCACGTCGACAATGGAGTCAAACATCATCGGAACGTCAGTGAGCATCTTCAGGGGTGTCGGGATGGCGGCGGGGTCGCCCCCGATCAGCCAGGAGGTCAGGCTGAACCTAGTGTACATGGGCACGAGGTGCTGCTTGATGATGTCGACTTCAGGACTCCGGGCCGCCGGTTTCCTGCCGAGCTGGCTGAGAATCTGGCGGCCTTGGTCGAGGTGGAGCAGCGATTCCTTGTCCTTGTTCTGCATCAGCTCGATACAGACGAAGAGGACGCATGTGAGTAACGGCACCAGTGGCCTCGCGTCGACATCGCGCATCTGGTCGAGCAGACAAGCAATGGCTCTGTTGTATTGGGACAGGGCAAACGAGTGGCGATCCTCGGCGTCGGCGTAGGTTGCAGGTGCCATCATGCTCTCGTGCAGGCTGCTGACTGCGAGGACGGCGTGCTTGACGGCCGGCTCGCTCTGGCAGATCTGCAGGACAATCACCCTCCAGAAAGCGCCATCAAAGTCGCCCGACAGGCAGGGCGCTGTGACGTGCTGGAAGAAGTGAAATGACCGTTTCTCGTCGGTCGACGCCCACTCAAAGAACAGCGACAACGGCGCCTGTGGGTCGCATTCGCCGACGCCGACCAGCGGCCCCGTCCCGGCCCGGCGCCGCCGTTGCGCCATGCTTTTGGCGTCCAGATAGCCATCACACCGGCGACCGGTCTTGGTACATCGCGTGCAGAACGGCTTGGTTTCGTCGCACTTCACTTTGCGGATTCTACCCGTCCACCCATGTCAGTAGCTGCTCATTGCAACTTCTCCGAGCCAATTGCCCAGGTCATGAGGTGTCAGATCGGCTGCCTCCCCCGCAAACGGGCGGGAGGTAGCCGTAGCGCTGACGGCCTCACCTGGGCCGCTGCCGCCGCTGGGGGTAGGGAACGACGCGTTTCGGAGCTCGGCACTTACTTGCAGGTTATACAGCCCGTCCGGACCTTCTTCGACCCCTTCCGACCCGACTGGCCGGGCCTCCCCGATGCCAAAGGCGACGGTGAGTCCGACTCATGCCCCATTGCTGTGTTTTCGGCTTCCGGATCTTGCCCGCTTCTACCCGGTGGCTGTCGGGTTGGGCGCGTGTGTGACATTGTTTGTTGGCTCGCAAGTCGAGTCCAAGAGGGGACAGAAAGGTGATATACTAGCCGCAGGGTGGCCGTGCCTTCCCTTCCATATAAGCTCCACTCGGGTGCGACGACGGTCGAATTTGCTGGCAGAGGAACACGGGAGCATACACCGAAGACCGAACCGCCACAGGCCGTCCTTCTTTTTTAAGGCCTGTCAAGGATCTTCACCCAGCGCATCCATAAACACCGCCTGTGCTCGGAGCGGCACCACCCCCTCATCAAGCCACAGCCCATGCTTCCATGCAACCCACACCGCAGCCGGGTTGGAGATAAGCCCTACGCAGCGCAGTGTGGTCCCGGCCTGCGAGGTACCGGGACATCCATGGCATGCCAGCCCGTGGTGGCTGCTGGCTGCCAGACCGCAGTCTCGCGGCGTGCAGACGACTGCAGAATTGTCGCTAGCGAGCAGTCTCCTCGTCTTACTACGTCCTAGCGTCAGTGCGCGCCTCCATCTACCGCGAGATGAATGACTGCATGGGAATAAGCGCTTTAACGCCGCGGAGTGAGTGGCTCTCTCTCTCGGGAGACTGGTTCCCCCGTGTCGAAGGATTCCCTCTTGGCTGGCAGCCGCGAGGTGACCTGTCAGGGAGTCCGAGCCTGTCAGGAGAGGCAGGGCATAAAGAGGAGAACGCGCCCTTTCCTGCCCTTTCTCCTGGGGAAAATTACTGCCTGCCTGCATGCAATCAACCTAAAGTCCTACTGTAATGTGGGACAGCAACCAGGTTGATGAATCTATCTCGTGGCGAGCAAGGGGAACGGGGGCTGGCGGCTCTCCGCCCACTCGCCACATACTCCCCAGCAGTCGATATTCTACACAGTAAACCGGCAGACTACTTGCTCAAACCGGTTTTGAAGGAGCATATTAATCCAGAAGCCTGGTGTAACGCATCCATCCGGAATCCTGTTGCACCTGTCGCTGGAGTTCTGGAGTTTGGAAAGTGAGGCGCCCATGCGCCTTCTGGAAGGGAACGCCTACGGATCCGGGGAACGTGAAACGTTCAACATATGGCTCAGGCAGAGAGGATTCCACACCTCGGCGGTAGCGTGGCCCAATCGAGGCCGGCCGTTTCGTACCGAACCCCCTCCCTTCGATATGGCATTGTTTTCAGCCCTGTGAGCAAATTGCTGGAAAGAGGGACGTTTGGGATCCAAGACATCAAGAAGGTGCGCGCGCACGCCCACACGCATGCCGACTTCCCCTGGAGGTCGAACAAAAGTCTCCGAGGGATGCATTGGCCTGCCCATGTCCCCTTTTCCCTCATTTCCAATGTGCCCGGGCACATGAAATGGTGACCCTGCTGACCAATGCAACCCAGCCAGCGTGCGTTCGCAGTGTATCTTGCGCAAATCTCAAGATGACATTTAGTGTGAGAGGGGATCTCCCCGCGCCGGTGACGGTTTGATCCCGGCCCGTCCGTAGCCTAGCCTATCGGTTCGTGACGAATGGGCATGGAAAGGCGGCAAGAAAGACATCCTTTCGATCCCGGTCGTTGCCTAGAATCCTTGACTTTGGACCCCACTACCCTGCATGGTTCTTGCATCCCGGGCACAAAAGTACTTGTACGGACGACAAAAGCTGGCCGCGGCATTATAAATCCGAATCGCAAGCGTTCACTAGTAGGGAAACGAAGTGTCCCTCGGGTGACTAGACGTGGCATGTTGGACGTTCGGGCCCAATCATGCGCCAGAAAGCCCAACAGCGGCGGCCTAGATGACGAGATGCTAAACGGCATCAGGTTAGCCCCAGAGCGCGTGTAAATCCCCCCGAGACTGTTGACTCCCGGACCAACACGGAACTTGGAAGGGAACCAGGTGTCAGCGCCTAGTGTATAGTACACTACAACTACCACTTACCATTTCGGGTACCACTTTCCGGTTACCGTTTTCCCATCTCTTTGCTTGTAGTAGTGTCTATCGAGCTGTGCTCAGCCACGCGGGAGATTAAATGAGAGCCCAGTCGGCTGGTCAGGTCTTAGCCTCTCTCGAGTTGTTCTCGCTACAGTCCTCCATCTCCTAGATCAACAAGGTGCGGGTGTCGGTGACGGTGAGACGGGTCTTAGGCGGATCCTTCCCTCGAAGGTTGGCAGGCCACCACGAGCCGGTTTGTTCTCGAAGACTTTGGTTCGTTTGGACTCCGGGAGTGGCATTGATGACAGTGATTCGTCAGCCTTGCCTGTGCCCGGGGGGGCCGTTTCGCAACAACCAACAAAGTTGTCAGGGGCGGGGGCCTATCTTCTGCAAAGTATATGAATCCAATCGCCCCCGAGTTTTGTTGGCTTCTAGCTTTCTTGCGAGCTAGGAGCAGGCGTGTGGTTCTGCCATCAAACAATTGGCGTAATCGCGTTTTGGAGCTGCCGCCTGGTGCTCCGTCCGGGGCGGCGGCCGAGCCGGCTCAGGCCCAGAATACATCTCGGGTACGACCCAATCACAGCTCTCGCCAGTTATGACAACGTCTTGTCGGTGCGGCCCCTGGTGTTTAAAGCAGGCCGCTTCGCACAATCGCGCGCGATCTGGAGTCCGAGTTTGTGGCTCACCTGCCACTGAAAACCCCGCCTTCTTGCGACTGGCTCTTCAACTGTTGTGACGCAGTCAGGAGCACGCCCCTTACCCATGACTTCGACTGCAGATGGCCATCGCAAAGCCATAGTGGCTGACTTGCGGATCATGTCGGCGGCAGTCGGTATATCCTGTGGACACCAAATATAGGGCGATAACCAGTCAAAGCGACACCTAACTTCTCAACCAGCCACCCGGATCACCACTACCGTACCCTCACCGCCGGGCCTGCCCCTTTACCGCCGGGAAAATTTGACGTAGCGCCGACAGTCTAGGGGTGGTTCTCGGCGGAGCGTCGCCCACGGTGGGAATAGTTGCTGCCTGTTGAGTTCCGTGGTGGAGGTAATCTGCCGGAGCTGGTAAAATTCAGACAACCCCACTCGAGTCGGGATGCCCTTTGATGATGATCAAGTCAAAAGGGAAGAAGGAACAACGCCCAGGCTGCAACCTTCTGGTTGGGCCCATCCGGGCCCACGATCATTCTTTCATTACCGCAATCCGTACTGCAACCGCCTTGGCTGACCGAAGATGCGCCCGGCAACGTTAGCAACGAGGCATTCACACAAAATTCGAGCCGAGATGCCATCTGCTGCGGTACAAGTGTCCAGCCATGCCCTGTGGGTATTCTACTCCCCTTCGCTTCTGCTGGTCGAAGTTCCAGTGTCCGGAGACGAAGGTTCAAGCGAAAGCAGGCCATCCAGACTGCGATGCGCCAGAGGCCATTTCTGATGCCTAGTCGAGCTGATCATACCATGGGAGAGAGAAGCCCGCTCTACTGCCATCGGTGTGTCGTAGGCAATCACCTGGGCTGGGGAACGCTTCACTCCAGATAGGTATTGTTCTTGGTTTGTGTCAACATGCTCTACCACCATCCTTCGGGCCTTGCTATTCAGGGAAAGCCAAAAGAATATTCATCCAATCTCCATCATACGGCTCCCGGGTGAGCCTGTGCCTTCTCACATTTTCTAGTCGTACTTCGCATTCGTGGTAATTTAGGTCGGGTCGACCAGGGGGCAACACTTGTCAATTGTCTTATGTTTGTATCAGGCGCCCGAGTCGCAAATTCTCGAGACAGCTCAGACGCGGGACATATCACCTGTGGGACTTCAGTGTTCCGTAGCTGTACGCCTTCAAGTAAAAAGCGGAAGTTGAGCCCGAACCGTGTTGCACGTGATTTTCATTTGAGTCTTGGCCATGCTACCAAATTCTGCGTCTTGGAGCAATGTGAAGGCTATCAATGCTTGGCGGACAGATGAACACACGAAGAACCGGCAGGAAGGTAAGGTTTGTTTCTAGCAGAGACATCGAGGTTGGCATCCGCAGAGCGCGTCATGAGGGTAAAGCCCATGACAAAAAAGAGACGCATCAATATCGAATGCATGTTCTGTGTTCAATGGGGTTCAGACTCCGTTGCTATCTGTCTGAATTCAAGGTTTGTACGAGGCTCGGGGCCAAAGAAAGGGCCCCCTTAGCCAGTGCGAAAAGGTGTTTTGTCACTGTAAGGACCGCCTATAGCTGTCGTTATTACAGGCCATCTCCCATTCAGAAAACACCTGCATTAATACTGAAAAGGCCTTCCTGCATGTTAAAAAGGCCTGTGATATAACAAACCAAGGCCTTACCTTCCCAGAACAAGACTATGTGACGATTCCAAGACCGCATTTTCGCACGGAGATAGGAGACCCTTTCTTTTGGCCCGAGCCATCGTACATGGGGAGGTCGCTCGTCGATCGGACGGTTCCTGTGGCCTAACGGCGGAGTTACGCGTTTGCAGTGCGAGGATCTGATTTTTGGGATTACTCAGACTTTGACCCTGTTGAGGAACCAACGTCTAAGATTGACACAGGTGCTGGATAGGTGAGGGGCCGTGGCCGGCAAGGCTGGCGAGGCTGATGAGGATTCCAGGAGCACAAGGCTCCCTCGCAGGGATGGCGACCACAACTGCCCTCAGCTGTATTCCCAGTCCTGTTTGGCAGGCATCACCAGATGAGTTGTTTTGCACCACCTCTGTGGCGATATGTATGCATGCATGTTTACTAAGGAACTGGAGCGTATCCGGCCTCCTGGTTGGTAAACAACGAGTTCCTCAACCTGTTGAATGGCACAGAATCATGGGGAATTTTCTTGTTTGCCACGTGGTGGGCGGCGGAACGCCAAGGCCAAAGACTGACCGAAGGCGAGGCTGCATGGTGAGCTACAGCCCATGAGTTCTATAGCCGCAGCAAACGCAACTGAATGAGGCGGAAAATAAGACGCCGGAAAATGTGACTGAGCTATGGAAAATGATGCATTTCTCACATTGACTGAACGGGAGAAAATAGCCCGGCGTCTAGACTGCTTCTAGATCCAGCGAGAAATCATTTGCTGGGGTTTCTTACCTTCCGTTTGCCTTTGACACTCGTCAGCCGTGGTAGAAAGCGTTCGAAGGTTCCACCTGCCTGAAAAAGCCAGCTGGAAGCTTGGGCCTGAGAGCGTGCCTGGAAAGGAACGCACGGACGTTGCCGCCCAAAGGCCCGCAAGTCGTCATCCGAGTGGTCGCCTAGTCAGTATCGCTGTTGTCCTTCCATTGAAACCTAGCTTCACTACCGAGCCTCTTCACTGCCAAACCAACACCAGCTCGTCCGCATTTCAGAGGAAGGCTGTTTGGTCCCAACCCCATTTCTCGCCCAAACCCACATTCTCCGAAACCTTCTCCGGTTTCCTACATCAACAAGTATTTCTGCCGTTATCTAGGGTGGGGAGCTGTTCTTTTCTTCCACACCTTCACTCCTCGCAGTGCCAACCTCACTTTCGATCAACCCATCACCTCCGATCGACATCCAGACCGACAGAATGGCTGGCGAACCGAAACCCGAGCATCATGACCACAAGAAGAAGGTCAACCTGACGTACGTTGCTGTCCGGGCGCGCGCCCTCACCGTGAGTGCGCTATGCGGGGTGAGCATCTGCTAACCTCTTTTCCAGCGATACTTCCGGTGCCGAGCGCAAAGATGAGGGCGACACGGCTACGGCCATCCTCAAAAAGAAGAAGAAGCCCAACCAGCTGATGTACGTATGGGTAGTTTTTTGGAGGCATAAGGCAACTTGCTGACAGACGCAGGGTTACTGATGCCGTCAACGATGACAACTCGATCATCGCGCTCTCCAACAACACGATGGAGACGCTCCAGCTCTTCCGTGGTGACACAGTTCTCGTGCGAGGCAAAAAGAGAAAGGACACCGTCCTTATCGTTCTTGCCGACGATGACCTTGACGATGGCAGCGCCCGTCTGAACCGCGTGGTCCGTCACAATCTGCGGGTCAAGCATGGCGATATCATCACTATCCACCCTTGTCCGGATATCAAATATGTAAGCAAAATGGATGCCAATATTTCTGCTGCACAGTTGCTGACACTCCTCTAGGCCAAACGCATCGCAGTTCTTCCTATCGCGGACACGGTCGAGGGCATTACTGGGTCTCTGTTTGACGTCTTTCTCGCTCCCTACTTCAGGGAAGCATACCGGCCCGTTAGGCAGGGTGATCTCTTCATCGTCCGCGGCGGCATGCGACAAGTCGAGTTTAAGGTCGTGGAGGTGGACCCCCCCGAGTTTGGCATTGTGGCCCAAGATACCGTCATCCACTGCGAGGGCGAGCCGATCCAGCGTGACGAGGAGGAGAACAACCTGAACGAGGTTGGATACGACGATATTGGCGGCTGCCGCAAGCAAATGGCACAGATCAGGGAAATGGTCGAGCTGCCTCTCCGACACCCTCAGCTGTTCAAGTCGATCGGTATCAAGCCTCCCCGTGGTGTCCTGCTTTACGGTCCCCCGGGTACCGGTAAGACGCTGATGGCTCGCGCCGTTGCAAACGAAACTGGTGCCTTCTTCTTCCTCATCAACGGCCCTGAGATTATGTCAAAGATGGCGGGTGAGTCAGAATCGAACCTGAGGAAGGCATTCGAGGAAGCCGAGAAGAACTCGCCGGCGATCATCTTTATCGACGAGATCGACTCGATCGCTCCTAAGCGTGACAAGACCAACGGCGAAGTCGAACGCCGTGTTGTGTCTCAGCTTCTGACCCTCATGGACGGCATGAAGGCTCGCTCCAATGTTGTCGTCATGGCGGCCACCAACCGCCCCAACTCTATCGACCCTGCTCTTCGCCGATTCGGTCGCTTCGATCGTGAGGTTGATATTGGCATTCCCGACCCGACTGGTCGCCTGGAGATCCTTCAGATTCACACCAAGAACATGAAGCTTGGAGATGACGTGGATTTGGAACAGATCGCATCGGAGACCCACGGCTATGTCGGTTCTGATGTCGCTGCTCTCTGCTCCGAGGCTGCGATGCAGCAGATTCGTGAGAAGATGGATCTTATTGATCTGGACGAGGACACGATCGACGCCGAGGTTCTTGATTCTCTCGGTGTTACCATGGACAATTTCCGGTTTGCTCTGGGAGTTTCCAACCCTTCGGCCCTCCGCGAGGTCGCCGTTGTCGAAGTCCCCAATGTTCGTTGGGAGGATATTGGTGGTCTCGAGACCGTCAAGCAGGAGCTCAAGGAGAGCGTCCAGTACCCTGTTGATCATCCCGAGAAGTTCCTCAAGTTCGGTATGTCGCCGTCTCGGGGTGTCCTCTTCTATGGTCCTCCCGGTACGGGTAAGACGATGTTGGCCAAGGCTGTCGCCAATGAGTGCTCTGCCAACTTCATTTCTGTCAAGGGCCCCGAGCTCTTGTCCATGTGGTTCGGTGAGTCCGAGAGCAATATCCGAGATATCTTTGACAAGGCGCGCGCCGCCGCTCCTTGTGTTGTCTTCTTGGACGAGCTCGACTCTATTGCCAAGGCCCGTGGTGGCTCTGTTGGCGATGCTGGTGGCGCCTCTGATCGCGTTGTTAACCAGCTTCTGACTGGTGAGTTTGCATCCTTCTCCAGCGGTACCTAAACATCTACTAACCTCCTCCTCAGAAATGGATGGCATGACTTCCAAGAAGAACGTCTTCGTCATCGGTGCGACGAACCGTCCCGAGCAGCTGGATCCCGCACTGTGCCGTCCAGGTCGTCTCGACTCGCTCATCTATGTACCATTGCCCGACGAGGCCGGCCGTCTTGGTATCCTCTCGGCCCAGCTTCGAAAGACGCCGGTCGCTGATGACGTCGACCTCAACTACATTGCTTCGAAGACCCACGGCTTCTCTGGTGCCGATCTTGGCTTCATTGCGCAACGTGCAGTCAAGATTGCGATCAAGGAGTCGATCACGGCTGACATCCAGCGTACGAAGGAGCGCGAGGCTGCAGGCGAGGACGTTGATATGGAGGATGAGGGCGAGGACACTGTTCCTGAGCTCACCAAGCGCCACTTCGAGGAGGCCATGCAAATGGCGCGTCGCTCGGTAACTGACGTGGAGATCCGTCGCTACGAGGCCTTTTCCCAGCAGATGAAGAACGCCGGGCCAGGTGCCTACTTCAAGTTCCCAGAGGCTGGTATGGAGACCGGCGGAAGCGGTGGCGGCGCTGGCAACTCGTTCGGGGATGCTGGCAATGACGATGGTCTCTACGATTAAATAGTGCAATGTTGGCGTTGCTCTATTTGATCCCGGCTGCTAGACTTTCAAGGGATCATTATGTATTCTAGGGATTTCCTCGCGTTCAGTGGCCGCTTTGCATCATCTTTCTATCATCTTCACATAACGAGGCAACGGAGTCTTTGGAAGAAGGGATTCATGAACCTATGGGAGGGCCAGTTGGCGGCGGAGCTTTGCAGCTTCTTGACCACAGGCCCCATCCCGACTCAACAGTTAGGTTATGGGACCTCGCGTCCTTCATGACGCGGCTTGATAGATTGCAGATAATGGGATTATCCCCGAATATCGTATTTAATACCCTGCTAGCGATTGTGATGTGCACCGCTTTGCCTTACAAGAATCGAGACCCACCTCAGAAAGGGCAACTACTCGGTGTCGTTGAAAGAAAACTACAGTGATATTGTATATACGGGGCTAGAGACAGCCATGCTGAACTTTGCTATTTGTATGTTATGTACTCTTTTGGCGTGCTCCTACTCTCCCTCAGGGTAGGTTATGCTATGTTACATCCGGGGATGGTTGGAAATTTCCCGTTCGGTTTTGATTTTTTTGTCATCACGTTCGTTATCCTTTGGTATCTCCACCCTGGCCCTGGCTATCGGTCGACGAGAGGTAAGCCTTCTGTAACGCCTCGGTCAAAGACCTGCTATCGCTTGTGCCACCGCCAGCATCTTGCTCGACCCCTTTCATCGTCATATCTTCGTCTGGCTCCATGCCTGTGTTCCCCAGTCGTCCTTCGTTTGTCGGGTCCATCTCTTCGGTGGCTTGTGTGCTGGTAGTCGTGTTATGGTTGTAGTAATCGGTAAATATGTGTCCATAGGGGTGGTCCTCCTCCCATTCCTTGCTGGACCCCTGCTGATGGCAAGAGGTCAGCACGCTTCAGTCCTTTCTTTTTTCTTTTTGGTATCCTTAAGGGTTCGGGGCTCAAGATGCCCCGTTCTCCTCGATTGCACACACCGTCTCCAAACTCTCGCGCGTCACCTTGAGCGCATCCTCTACTACGCTGTGGGGTACGGCTAGACCCGACGTCGACGAAGATGAGTTTCCATTGGTCTCCCCAGCGGACGGGGTGCCGTTAGTGCTCGATCTCTTGCCGTTGGTCTCGGTACCATTGGAGCCAGAGCCAAACGCTGGCCCGGCAGCCGTTTCTTGCCGTACGTCTTCAATGACGCGTCGAAGGAGGGCGGGGAATGTAGTGATCTCGCCGGACCGCAGGAGAGAGAGGGCGTGATTTTGAACCGTCGTCGGCCAGTTGGCAGAGTTTGCATTAAGCGTGTGGAGGAGATGCTCCTGTATCCTATGCGTCGAGAAAGAGAAGAGGGGGCTTGGTTAGTCGTGCTCACGGGCGTCAAGGGCAGGCGTGCATGAGAAATGCGGGCTCGGCTCACTTTGTCACAAGGCCTTCTTTCATGAGGACCATGTTAATCTGCGATCGCAGGTCGGAGTCCAAGGTCGCATTGGTGTAGCTCGCAGCCGAGGGGGGCACCTTGACCGGAGTCGAAGGGTTTTGGCTGGCCATGGTGAGAGACGAGCAGCAGATGGGGTTCTAGCTGCGCGTGTTTAGAGTGGTCGGAGCACTACAAATGCCCTCTGCCCAGAAAGCCCCGTTCTTTGCTCAGCTCTTGATGATGCGAACCGGTTGAACTGTGGGCTCGAGGCTGCCGAGAGCAAGGGGTACAATTGGCCGGAAACCTCCGTGATGGAGCATACAATGTGCACCGAGCCGCGACCCCCAGTGCAAATCGCAATCGCGCTGATGGAAGGGTTCGCCTCGTTGGCTAGGTACGTGACGTCGCGCGACTTGGTGCTAGTTGGACAGCTAGCTCTAGCAGACCGAAGTAAGAGTGTCGAGGGCGCAAAGAAATAAAGAAGAGCAGCAGACCAGAGATAGTCGAGGAAACCAACGGCAGAATGCTGGACGAGGCTGAACGAAGCAAGGCTGAATGAATCCCCTTAACATCGGCTTTGAAACTCTGGCTTGGCATTCGGACATTCAGCTCACGTGCTTCTGCTCTGGCTTACGGATTACTAATCAGCTCTCTCCAATATCCTCCAAGCCTCCACAACAAAACACAGCTTCCAAGTTCCAAGCGGTGGTACCTAAGGTAGGTAGGGTCGGGGGAGCGATGTGCCCTCGTCTGCTTCATTCCGCTCCTGCAATGCCACCTCCGGTGATTACGCTTTGAAAACTCAAAGATGTTCCCTCTTTCGCACTGCCTGGCAGTTGGTTTCAGGCACACAGATAAGGTCGTCGAGGAAATGCGAAGGCGTTGATATTCTGTGGAAAGGGCTTCCGATCGATCACATGCATCACCAGTAGGAAGCATTGACAGAACGGCTCGCAGCTGTTACCTAATATTGCAATTCTCACAAGTGTCAAAGAGTGCATCGAGAACATGTTTTTTTGAGCAGCTTTCTGCAAGGCAGAAACTGCTCTGACTACTCTGACAAGACGAAAGGACCGCAAGGACGGCTATTCACGGCGGCTGCGACCTCGCGTCATCATCGATTTCACAAGTCGGGCGCCACTTGGGAGGTTCCCATCACGATCCGGGCCCCAGCTCCACCATGTAGAGTTTCCGAATCCCCTTTTCACATGGAAAGGGGCTCCAGACGGCGCCCTTGTCGGCGGACTACCCCCACAGTGATCTCTACGATAGTCTGCTCCTTGCTGCGCCGTGGCTGGACGCGACCAGCAGAACGGATCGAGTCCGGCCACCGCAGTGGGACGTCGATGATGCTGACATTGGCATCGTGGTGCGCCTCCCGAGGATGGGCTCGCCATCAGATTGCGTATAAATCTACTTTGTGTTCCTATACCGAAAGGCTCCCTTGTTCTTTCTCAATCACACACATTGTCAACACACATTCGGCGACTCTGCTAGTCTCTTTGGAAACTCGCAGTTATTGTTGGTATCATGTCTATGACAACCCTCCGCTCCGGCCTGGCGGCTCTGGTAGTTGCTGCCAGCGTCGCTGCTGCTCCAGCTCTTAACCGGCTCAATCAGACTGCTCTCGGGTATGGGGGTGGGTATGGTGTTGGTCATGGGAATGAGTATGGGAACGGGCATGAGTACGAATACTCGGATTTCTCCCTCTTCGACACTTGTGACTGGTAAGTCTTCCAGCCCCAATGGAATTTGCGAAAGGATGCGGGAGGCAGAAACTAATGCATCTGCAGCAAAGAGTACTATGGCAACAAGGAGCGCGTAGCCTTCGATTGCGATGTAAGTAAAAGAAGGAAGACGACGCTCATAGAATAGGAGGTCGGCTGACGCATCTCACCCTCAGCTCCGCATTGGCGAATACAGGCAGTCTGTGTACGTTGAGAAGTATGCTGCCGCCTACTCGGACTGGACAAGGGACAGCTACGGCCGCCTTACATGCACAGGCGACTTTTTCGGCTACCTTGGCTATGGATGCCATGATGTCGAGGGCGCCTACTACAAGCGCATTCGCTGCGTGCGCCCCGTCCCCAAGGGCTACTTGGAGAACTACGGCCACGGCGGTGGCTACGGGGGCAACAGCTATGGCGGCGAACACAAGGTCGGCGGCTACGGTGGTGAACACAAGGCTGGCGGCTATGGCGGTAGCAATTACGGCAACAGCTACAGTGATGATTACTCCGACTCTGACGATTCTGACTACGACTCCGAAGATGACTACTCTAGCGGCGGCTACTGCCCCCATTCCGGTTCCCACGACTACTCCAAGTGCGAGTATCGTCACTCCGGCTATGGCAACCAGGGCAACGGATACGGTCAGGGTGGCTACGGCGGTGGTATCGGATCCGGTCATCAGCATCAGGGCTATGGCGGTCACGGCTCCCATGGCGGCCACGGCAGCTATGGCGGCCATGGGGGTGGCTATGGCGGCGGTATTGGATACGGTCATCAGGGCTACGGCGGTCACGGCAGCTACGGCGGCCATCAGGGCTACGGATCTCACGGTTCCTACGGCGGCCACGAGAGTGGTTACGGCGGCCATGAGGGCTACGGGTCTCACGGTTACGGCAACGACGGCTTCTATGGCGGCCATGGAGGCTATGGCGGCCATAGCTCTTACAACGGCAATGGTGGCTATGGCAACAACTATGAGGAGGGTGGCTACGGCGGCGGCTATGGCGGATACGGTGCTAGAAGCTATGGATATGGCAGCAACCAGGGTAGCTACGGTGACAACAAGGACAGCTACGGCCAGATCGGACGCGGAGGCTACGGCGGTCAACTTGGCTATAGTGGCGAGCACGGTAGCTACGGTGGTGAGCATGGCGTCTACGGTGGACAGGGCGGATATGGCGGCGAGCGCGGTGTTTATGGCGGCGAGCATGGCTATGGCGGCAACCAGGTTGGCCAGGGCTACGGTAACGGAGGCCCTGAGCGTGGCGGCTATGGCGGTCACAACCAGGGCTATGGCAATGGAGGCTACGAGCGTGGAGGCTATGAGGTCTACGGACACGGTCGCGGCTACGCTGTCGAGACAGAGGCTGCTGAGCCTGTTGAGGAGGAGGCTGCCCCCGTTGTCGCATGAACGATTTGGAGCCTGTTTTCGGCACGTAATAGAGGAGGATGGCAATGCCGATGAGCGGGAAAAGTTTTTCAGTTCTTTGTCTAGGTCGCGCAAATGGGAAAGGGGCCGGAGCAAAGTTTATAATACCTCATCCATGTTACATAGACCAGATAGACTTGATTGATGCACGTTGTCTTTCTCCACTCTGCCGACTTTTTTCCTGCTCTGTGTGATGGACAGCCCCTGTTGTTTACAAGCTGATCATCGGCCTATGAGGTGAAGCCAATGCTGACAAAAAAGCCCAGCCAGGGGCACCTTGCCTTTGCTTGCTTATTTTTTGGGGTGGCGATAGCCGACCTCACCTCACCCACAAGAGGAGAAGAACATCCATCGGATACAACTATCACTAACACCCCCTATTCGGTGGATTTATTTTGTGTTTCGTGAAACTGCTCCCCACAAGAATACCATAACTAGGTAAGCAAGCGCCCTATCAGAGGTCCTGCTTTGGCCTACTTCCCCGAGTACTCGTAAGTAGATGTCACATACCGTTGCATCAGCAGAACAGTACGAGATCCTCTTAGGCAAGCACAGCGCACGTGGTGCTGCCCACAGACCTACCCACGGGACCATCTTCCTCCCATTCCATTTTTCTCTCGGTGATTCCACAGCAGCCTTTGTGTCTTGCT
>Ga0247780_1001181_pt1 | contig 17645 bp, 15 predicted proteins | sample UWRJL079202R5_FD_179927 | JGI IMG/M metagenome (GOLD analysis project Ga0247780, IMG submission 179927) | Plant litter microbial communities from Arlington Agricultural Research Station in Wisconsin, United States - UWRJ-L079-202R-5 | ecosystem: Environmental > Terrestrial > Plant litter >... | reverse complement strand
TAGGCCACGTAAGTGCTTGTGTGACTCACTGGGTTCCAGAGGCTTCCACAGCTCCGCTGTGGCAACTGGAATCCAGTGGAAACTGGTGGAATTTAGGGGGTGAAACCCCCCTGATTCCAGGGGGTTCTAGAGGGTTCGGCGCAGTGCGCCGACCCAGTGGACCCACTGGGGCTAGAAACCAACATTAGTTATTTAAAAGAATTGTAACTTTTCGTTATAAATTACCTTATCTTTTATAAGCAGGTTAACAGTTTAAAAATAGAGAGCTAAGAGTGTGTAAAAGGTATTAATAAGTTCTATAAGTTAAATCTGTAATATTTAACAGTTTAAAATGTTTACTTACTAAGCTTCTTTTATTACTATATTCTACTTTATAATCCACTCCAGAACCTTCTTATAGCTTTTAACGAACGTGTTAAAGTGCTATTTATAATGCTTACAAGTTTCCATTATTCTAATATTCTCTTAACTTTAATTCGCTTCTACAATCGCTATATACTGTTATTTAAAGTTTTCCCTTATATCGGTTATAGTTACGTAGACTCTAAAGGTTATTAAAGCTTGGAAGTAGTCCTTTAACACCTTTAACCTCTTCTTTAAACTTTCTGTTGGGTTTTTACAACCCTAACCCGGCCAGTGTGGTTGGAACAGTGTGGCTGGATCCACGCAGCTGCTCCGCGGCTGCATCCGTGGATCTGCACAGCCAAGAACACTAGACTCCACTGCCAACCTCGTATTCAGTCAGCCAACCTCGCTTCGCAGAAGTGAGTGTGGCCAATGCACTCCGTGCACTGGCCACCCTCACGGCTATAATAACACGGCTTCCACTCTTGAAGATAGAAATAATTAATCACCTTTAACATACACTGCTTTCTAATGCCTTGACCCCTTTTGCATTTCAACACTTTCGTATTTAGTAAAGTTAATCTAGTATTCTTCTAGATCGCCTTAATAGTTAGTAGTTTACGCAGCTGTAGGCTTTAAGAGCTACTTAAGGTAGCGTACGACTTTATTAATGGGTTTTCTTGGAAAGTCTAAATATGTTAGCTTTTCCAGTTCCGTTAGTTACAGTTCTTCTCCTTTAAGGTCTATGTATTTCCATAAGCTAGCTCTCTCTATGTAGCTCCGGAAGCTTCTTAACTAGAGTATCCAGTCTTTTAAGCTTATATAGATGATTTCTAAAGCCTTCGTGTTAACTATAGCTTTATCGTTTAAAGGCTTTTACAGTGTTTGTAAGTGTTAATGCTTAACAGAGGCTGCTTATTAACGGTTTGTTCAGCTTAACGTGTGAAAATCGGGGCTTTGCACGCATTGTAATTTGCATGCCGATAGAAAAGTAGTAATGTTATCGCTTATTTAAGACTTTTAATTGTTAAATTTAATGCAGTTAATTAAGAATATAGTAATTACCGCTATTAAGTCTTATTCTATTCAGGGAGCCGTCTTCTCAGCTAAGCGAAGCTCTAGTGCTCGGCCGCGCTGCGGTTCCGTGGCGCCAAGGCGCGATTACGTAATTTGACAGCTAGAGCTTTAATAAAAGCATTGCGTCCCTCTAGATTGGACTGCGTGAAGTCGATTCCGACACAGTTTAATACACTGCACGAAAGCACAAGCTGAAAGAGCTTGCTATTACTTACAGTAATACCCTGCTTAAACGAATTACGGCTGCATCCATCTTATCAATACTATTCTCCATCTGTTCGTCGGGCAGCCGGCAAATAGTAGCTAACCATTTATACCGAAAGAGCCTCTTCTCCTAATATCACTCCTTAATAGGGGTTTAATGTTACTGTAAGTTATTATCATTTAATATATAAAAGTAAATCTGAATAGTAAGATATAAATAAACAATTAAATATTAGTGTAAGGAATTAAAGTCTTTTACATCTATTATATTTATAATAATATCTATCTATTGATCTGGTGCGATAGCGTAACAGGGAAGAAACTATAAAGAGAACTACACTTATAGAACATCGCAGTCAGCCTAGAAGGCTGACTTCCAGACTACTAGTCCTCCGATTAGAGGGATATAAATTTAACTAACGTAGAAAAACAGATACGTACTTAATATAAAACAAGACTTAATATATAACGGTACTTAGCATAGAACGGAGCCTAATATAGAATAATAAAAAGAAACATAACTGTGGATTAAGTCATCTTCTTTCGATTAAAGGGCCAGAATGTCACTGGGCTTTTAATGGGAGGCCTTCGTGGTGAAAATCGTCAGATTGATAATTGTTAAAAGAAACATGGTTTAAAGAACCGTGCGGCGCAGCCCCTTTTTGACGGTAGCACGCGCTAGAGATCGCATCGCTATGTACAAAAGCGGCTACAGTAATATTACATATAGAGCTTGAAAAGAACGACAGGTCGTCCTGAATAAACGCCCAGAGTCACTATACTAGCTGCCTAAGAGGTACTTTATACCTTACTTAAGAGCGCTTACTTAAGGACTAAGCATTCCCTTACTATACACCTTTTACTCAACAGCTCTAGGAGTGCTTAACAGTTAAGCGCAGACGCTAAGACTAAGTAGCTCCGGATTAGCTATAAGGGCTTTAAGTCTTTATACCCCTGGCCTAGTGCACAACACCGTGTACACTGTTTCCTACGTGGGGACTTAGTCAGGCCGCTCCGGCCCTGATGGCAGCCTGCAGGGTCGTTACAGCAAGTAGTCTTTTTATAGTTTAATATGGAAGATCATATCTAGCTTAAAGATTGCAATTATGTTGTTATTAATATAGTTGGGACTGCCTGGTGGAAGGCCTTTGGAAAACTTACCATATCTTGATTATTTAGGAGAAAGCTAGTAGTGGGGGATATAAAAGGGTAGGAGTTGGGAAGGTGGAAGTGTAGTATGTTTCTAGTAATTGTATTACTAAAATGTTATAGTGAGGTTTTTGTTTCAGCTTAACATTTTCTTAATAAGTTATAATGAAATTAGATTTAGATGCAGTTAAGAAATCTCGGTATATTTTTCTTTTTCAGCCTGCGACCTGTATGTGTAGTTGATATAATGTATAAGATAAAGACGAGGCTGGAACAGGTGTAATATGCAACTGGTAGAGTTTAGAAACCTGGGACTGGCAAAGTATAAGGGAAGTTTGGCAGGTTGCGATATGGATCAAACACTAATCAAACGAATAACGTTTCTCACAACGTTTTAAACGCGTTGTACCTGAATCAGAACACGCGGGAATGCGAGAATACATGATGAATTCCGACGAGTGTTTATAGGTCTCTGGGTTTGTTAGGCTTCCCTTTCTTCACGTCCTCTAAGAGCCTTTCGTTCCTCAAGGCACAGGAGACGTAAACTGTAAGCGGTTTGTTTAAAAGAGCCTTGAGGAACGAGGCTGAATAATGACTATTCCGCCTGTTTTGGCGGCGGTCCGTTTCCTCCGAAATGGGAGACCCTTTGGTTAGTACTGAATAAGCGATAACTCAGCCGCAATCCTAAGGTGCCCCTCGCGGGAAGCCAAATCTAAAGCTGTATCCCCAATATCCGACCTAACCTCAACCCTCGCGCGAAGCCGGATGAGTGAGTGAACTACAGCGCTGTGCCCGCCTTCAGCACCGAGATGCAACGGCGTCCAGCCAAACAATGACGTCTTAGCATTGATATTAGCCCCAGACGCAAGCAGCTCGTTTAAAACCGAGACATGTCCCTGCCCTGCCGCCAGATGCAGTGGCGTCCAGCCGAATAAGGACTTGGAGTGGATCGCGGCGGCATGCTCGCATAGCAGATGCTTGACTACTTCGGCGTGGCCGTACCGAGAAGCGAGAGCGAGGGGTGACTCCCCCCATGAGTCTTGGTCGTCGACATGGTTGTTATAGGCCCCATCTCGGGATATTAGAAAGCAATACAGCGCATGCACGTCCCCTCTCTCGGCGGCAAGAAACAATGGCGTCCTGCTTCTCATATCAACATCTTCTTTGCGGAGGGCGGGCATAGATATATGGCTAGCAAGGGTCGCCATAACGGCCGAGTTCTTGTGTAAGATCGCACGTCGGAGCTGGCACAGCAGAGTATCCGTTTGGCCGTAGGTGAGGCTGTGGAGCTCGTCGATAGCGAGATTGGTCGTCTCGATGTCGCTGATGAAGATTCGGCCCGCGCGGATGGATGCCATTAGAGGATTGTCGTCGTCTTCACAGCCCGATTGATACTCCTCCGGAAGAAGGGTGCTGCACTCTTCCAAAAGGCTGGATAGTAGTAACGCCGAGGTGTTGGGTGCCTTAATCTTGGGTAGCTCGGTGGGTTGGAAGTATAGCCGCATGCGGAACATTTGGAATAGGAGCTTGAGGATCTCTCTCCCTTGTGTTTCGTCTTCCCATAGAGCCAGAGCAGTATGACCAGTTATCTTTAGCTCTACGCCTCCAGGACATGTGGGGGCGAACTCTCTGAGAATGTTCAGGCCGGCATTCCGATTTCTGTGCAGCGCGAGGACCACGCTCTCCGTTAATGTAATGTTTTCGCGGCAGTGCGTAGCTAGCGTTTTCATCATCTCTCTGCCCTGTTTCTCGTTCCTCGCAATGGACAGGAGGGTAGCCTTGCTGATACAGAAGTGGTGCTGGGGCAGGTGACGGATGGCCAAGCTCATAAGCTCCGCCGCATAAGAAGGGTGCTGCGCAAGAACCTCCAACGCTTGAGTATGGATATGACCCTGACAGTGGGGGTTGAGCAGTAGCTGGCGAAGGTCTTGGTACCCCATTGCTGAGCCGGGGCGAAACCAATGCACCAGGAGTGCGGTTGAGAGCCCTTCTAATCCAGAAAGCAGCTCGCCAACGGTGGTGAAGTTGACCAATTCCCTCGGCACGCACTGGATGCTGCACTGCCATATATGTGATATGACCGCCCGCGAAATTTCCCAGGCCGGCTTATTGTAGTATTCAACGGCAAGGTGCTCTATCTCCTCAGAGCATAGACCAAACAGGGCAAAGATGCGGTCTTTATCCTAAGTTGCTTTGGCGCCACGAAACCGACAAAGTAGACTGTACAAATCATTTTTCGCACCACCACCGTCCGTCATGAGCCTCCTCCGTGGACTGGGCATCAGGTCTAGCACAGCCTGGCAGTGAAGTGAGGGTTCGACGCTCATTAGACGGGGCGCTAGCACGAAGTAACGGGTGGATATCGACTCGTTCCCGCAGAGGATGAAGGCTGAACGGGCGTTGGCGACCTCCTGCAAAATCCAGACTCTCTCAAACCAGCTGTGGGAGAGCATTGCAGTGAGGCTCCTAGAGATCTGATTGGACTCGTCGGCAGATAGCACGCAGGGTCGCAACCGCTCCCATATCAAAGCCCAGCGTGATTCATCGGTCGTGGCTACCCCATCGGCAGCCTGTTGCTGCTCTATTACGCTTTGCAGAGTTGATAGGGCCTTCATAACGAGCTTTGAATCGGACATCGCGTCACCAAGCCAAACGACGACGTGGGTTGCATTTGTATAGATCTTCTTCATGTGGCTGACTTGGTGCGATTTTTCCTCTTCGTGACTCTGGTCAATGCAGATAGCGTCGATCCAAAAGTAGCCGTATCCGTACCATGGATGCTGGTGGTATTCCCTTGCCGCTTGGAGGAAGAGAAGCATCGAAAGCATGCTGGACGTGACGAGCATTTTGGCGCCCCCAATCCAGATGGCTTGGTTCTTATCACCATACTCCCAGCGGTACGAGATGGCCGTGTAAGGCAGCAAGTCCTTGCCGTTGAGCTCGGCCTCGACGAGTTCGCATCGCACCCTATCGATGCAAGTCCTGTCTAAGCAGAGAAGTCGAAAGCTGGGGCTGCTGTCGCGGAAACGCTTATACCGAAAATACTCCAAACCCCCATCCATCCTAGGGTAGTTTATCAACTGGAATGAATCGAGTATGTTTGAGGATTGATGAGAAAGATTGAGAACCAGCTAACACCAGCCGATGAGGCGGGGATTGAAAGTTGCATGCTGGAACTGAGTCAAAAGGCAGAAGTCTGCCTAAAGGTCCTGCAGAAGACTCGATTCTAAGGAGCGGTAGATAGATTCCATGGGGTTCCAACAATCCAGCCACGCAAGCCACACAGGTGGTAGTGGCTTGCAACAGTTCGTGCGTATCGGGTACGCTTGGCCGTCCAATCAATCCCCGCCGTGCCAAGTTCCCCGGCCCCGCCGTGTCGCTCTGGTGACCGGTCAAGCTGTTGTCAAAAAAAAACCGAACTCAATACCTCACAGTACTTCCAAAGAGGCCACTCTCTGCAGATATTTCAGGTATTTTGAAGCATAATCATACCACAACTACGTCTCGTGACGATATTGGCCTAACAAGAAACCGTTGGGAGCCCGTTGAAAGTTGCTAAGCACCTATTTCTGCAAAGACCTCTTTCTACGGGACTACGACATCGGCGAGAGCCGTTTCTACTCGGTTACGCTCGTACACGCTATCCTCGCGCTAGCCACTCGGCTCATCAACAACAGTAGCGACGACGCCGTACTCCTCCCTTGAGGATGGCTTAGCAGCCAGGTGTTTTTCGACGAGGCCAGGGCGAGCTTTGTGGACGACAAGCCCTTGGTAGACCTCCCTGATTGCTAAGCCCTAGGCATTCTCGCTCTATACCGCCTGAGGTGCGGCCTGGAAGTAGAAGCCCGCGACCTGGCCGAAGCCTTTGCCACTCGCATTGCCAAATTCTGCCAGCACCTACTGCCCGAAGCCGAAGCCGAAGCGTTGATGTGGGTTAATCTTCTGCGCCTCCATCTCGATCGTACGTAACTGTGCCTCTTGCTAGGTAATCAACTGCTTCTGTCACATACATAAGCACAGGCTGGGCGGCCTGGGTCCCAATTGGGCAACCCAAACGGGCGCGCTAGGAATGCCCTGTGCAGGATCTGTGGCACATCCAACGAGGGCTGCATTTCCCCACACATTTACATCAATCAATTCAGTGATCGCCCAGTTGATACACGTGGTATTTGACAGATTCTGGGCGGCTACGGCCACGTTGAGGGCGGTAATTACGTCATTACAGTAGATCTCAGTGAACAGTGTCAATTACTAGCGTGAGGAACCAGAGGGTTCCTAACTCCATCGTAGGCACAATGATGGTATCTATACTAAACAGGTCCCGTAGGTACCTAGCACCGTGATCGCACCTACTCCATGTCCTCGTGGGCGAGCACTCGGCAGCCCACGATCGTTCTCTCGTCGTGGTTCGAGTGCTCGCGAGACGATCGCGTTGCAGGGTGCGAGCGGTCGTCAATTGGTCCGACTTCCCCGAGCCTCCGCCTAGTGCGCGTTGAGGCACTATCATCCACATGGGCCATCCTGTGAGGTCCGCTGGTCGCGCAGTGACGAGCCATGCGGGTCGTCACAATTTCTTGGATGGGAAGGAGAAAACGGTAGTTACGTGGCGAGGGAAAGCCACCGTTATGTACAGGGGCGCCGGTGTCCCAAAATTGGGCATAGGTTCCTTGCAACACACCGGCTCGTTTATGGTGACGGCAAGTATAGCCGGGGCAAATTTCGGCTCAGGCGGCCCTCAGTGCAGTTCACCCCCAGCTCAGGATTTGCGACTAATCCAGACTTAGTCAGAAAATGTCGTGGGGGGTGACTAAAGAGGTGAGTCGGGTGATCAGCTTTTAGACCGACTTAAGCATAGAATATACCTGCGGGACTCTTCAAGTTGCACAGCCATAGAAAGATTGTCCCAGATGAACCGTAAGGCAGAATTGGGAGGCAAATGGTAAACATCAACGGTAACGGAGCCAGTAGAGTGCCCTGTTGGATCTTACCCAAACTAGGCGCGCTTCGTCCGACAGTTGTGCACAGCTGCACGGACAGCGTAGAGATTCCGTGTTATGATTGGCTAAAGGCCAGAGGCCGAGTTTTGGTATTGCCAAGTCCGTGCTTTGTCTGCCCAGTCCTTGGGCGACGAAGTGAAACCGTTGTAGGGCCAAGAATTAGGCCCGGGTCTTGCAGGGCTGAAAACGCTGCGGTCGAGTGGCTGGGTTTTGTGGGAGGTATGGGGCGGTAAAAACGGTAGCAAAACGCTGTTGGTATGGCAAAATCCACATAAATTCTTCGGAATCATAACTGCCTGCCTCGTCGAGCATCAACAAGCGCCAATCTCTCGCCCACTCAGGCTCTGTTTCCGGCAAATAAACCTCTTCCACTTAACGGCTGTCTCAGCGTTGCTCCAGCCCGTAGACGAGTAGTTGTACTTCCAACCACGTATATCTTCTTGGTATTTAACCCAGGGAGGGAACCATTAGCCCTGTAATGAAGCCCCCCGTAAAGACGATTCCAAGCGTCAGTCTGCAGCCCTCAGCAGTCATTGCTTCGACCACAAAAACCCAAAGAGTACTATCAGACAACGTAGCAAGGGAACGACTACTAAGAGAATTGTCTATAACGGTCCCGGCAGCTATCTCAACCTCCTATATACTATATTCGTCTATATTAGAGATATTCCGGGGGTAATGCATTTAGACCGCACCTAAAGTCCAAATGATTGTAGAAATCTTTGTACGCGGCTTTCGTAGAACCATGGGTTCGAGACCTTTCTAACAGTATTCTTTTCTTGGGTTTGACACGTTGGTAGCGCTTGAGAAAGCGGTTAACCCAACGGTGGCCGCTAGGGGTAACAACATGTGACTGCCACAGCCTAAACCACGATGGGCAGGCCCGCCAACGTGTATACCCACTGGGGCGTAGCGCACAGTGCGGATACACGGTGTTATGGGGAGACAGCACTGTAGGCCTCTATTACCCCTTGGGCCTCTGTCAACAGAGGCCCGGGGAGCCGCAAAGGCAGATAACCTCTGCACCAAAGGGCCTCTATGTCCACAGAAGCCAGTGACCCCAGAGGCCCTACAAATACTCGACGTTACTAGTAATATAGATACCATCATCGCGCCTCCAATAGGTAAGGGCCCATTTGGTTCCTCACGCTAGCAATATATATTATTCACTGTATCTATTATTTAGAACCTCTGGATCAACGTCCTGATTAAAATTATGCTGCCCTTAATAGTTATACTAGCCTTCAATCAGTCATCTTATCCCTACAGCCTTTGCAGGTCCTTCCCTACGATCTGTCTTCACCTGGATCACCTCAGCGTACCAGGAGCAGGCCGTAACAAGTTGAAGTAATTCGGTAGACTACGCCGCAGCCTGCCGAAAATGGTAATTAGGGTGAGTAACGTCACGCGCTTAAGATACGAAAAAGGAAATTTTGTAAGGCGAGATTCGTCTCACAGAACACGGGTATTCAAAGGGGGTTGTGTATTCAAATACTAGCACTGCGTCCTTCCGGGAAACAATCAGTACGCAAACCGGAAATCCAGCCTCTTATTTCCTATATCTGTCGTTGTAGACAGAGGATTGCTTCCATCATCACCCATAGCATTCCATACGGTATCCTAGCTTTTGTTCCTTCACATGTAGTATGCCTTAGTTCCAGTAATCAGCGCAAAGCTCTACGCCACAATGCTAATAAACGCAGGGTTTCCCTTGCGGTACAGCGTCTTATGCTCCCGCGGTAGTAGTTGAATGGGATGATGAAGCTAGCTTTCACGGCCACTTGAGTTCATTAGTCTCTACTAAAGCCTCGATAGCCAAAACTGCGGAGTATTGCATTAAGTTACCCGAAAGGTAGCTACAGCGCGGCGTTTCATAGAGAATTGCTGATGGGCGGCCGGAAAAGAGCCCGATTTCCTAATTCACACTTAATCACCGCCACCGTCACCACCACTGTCACCACCGCTCTCACCACCCCATCCGCCACCTGAGTCACTGGTTTCGTTATCACAGCCTTCGCCACCGTCTCGGTCCTTGTCTTTCTCCCACCACGACGGCATGTCGGGAACAGTTGCTTGTATTTTCTTGAAGAAGCTGGTAATTACTTGAAGCGGGTATCTGTTGAGGGGAATAAGCTCGGATATAGGCTGACTATTGGCTGGATAGATGGGAAGGGCAATATGGGCATTGGGCACGGATCCTAGTAACTTACCGGCCTGAGTTTCCGACGGGCTTTGAGTCTTGAAAGTTTGCAGCTGGGCGAAAATAAAGTGAAATTAATCTGGGGAAGATACCTCCTTTATGTCCATCCACTCCGAGACAAATACCGCATCGACGTAGTTCACTTGTTCTGTAATTAGACAAAACCCTGAACATGATGACCGTGGTTCATTCAACTAGTGGCGCTCAGCCGCAGAATTGAAGTCCGAAAAGACGCCTCTGTAGCTTAGAACCGATGCAAGTCTCGGCCTTGCGGCAATTTTGTTATTGGTTCTCTAGTCGTGATGGCAGCCTTCTTTATCAGGTCCACTGATATGAATGATGGAAAGATAAGAGCAGGTAAGCAGCTCCGAGATTCCTACTCTGATGCGGAGCTGCAGCGGAACTTCCGCAGCATTCTGGCCTTCCTGCGTGGCTTTTCCAGGCTACGAAGAGAAGCCACCGTTGGCGGAAAATGTTGGAAGGCAGGAAATGGAAGCAACGAGCCTATATTTTGGTGCTGTAGTTGCTTGAAGGAAGCAATAGACAGCTATCTACATCGCGGATATTTATAGAGGCAGAGGTTTGCAGTTTGGCGCCAAGGCCAACAGTCACTCACTGCGCCAAACAGTCACTCCAACAGAAAAGTGTGCATGGTCAATCGGATGGCTGCCGCCTGCCCAACTCCCTCAGATGACGCGACAATTTTCGCCCCGCCTGACAAATCGGAAAGCCATCAGCCTACATAGTCGTGGCTCAGGATTTACAAGAAATAAAAGCGGTGAAGTTGGTTTTTTGCAAACGATGGTTTGTAAGGGTACCGATAAGGAGGGGTAGCATCTCACATGATCGAGTCAAGCCGAGGGCCTCGGTCTGGGCCAGACAAGGGTAATACGGAGGAACACCTGTTCCGTTTACAATGCTGCAGGCTACGCTACGGAGCTGCTAAGCATATAAGTGGTTACTTTTCACCGCCGCATGGCAGCCTGGCAGGGCCAAGAGGTTACTCGTATTTGTTTGGGTACCAAACAACGCGTCTCAACGCCGTAGGATTCGCTCAAGAGGGGGGGAAATCTCGCTTGGATGCGCACCAGGCTTGATCAACATCCGATATATATTGTGCTTTCGCCTCGTATTCAGTGGGAAAAGCCATAAGCATTTCAAGTTTCCAAAAGTTCGCGGACGGCAGGGTTTTAACTCGCTGAATACCTTTTCACCACCCACCGTGGTCATGTCATCCCAGCGTGTCTTCAGGATCATCATTGTCGGTGGCGGCGTCGCAGGGCTCGTGCTAGCCAACATGCTTGAGAAGTTCGGCATTGACTATTTGATACTAGAAGCCCGTGGCGAAATTGCGCCCTCCGTGGGCGCCAGCATTGGTCTGATGCCCGATGGCCTGCTCGTCCTCGACCAGATCGGCTGCTACGACGCAGTCCGGGCCAAGGCAGCCAACTACAAAGTCGAGACATCGCACATCCGCGATAGCAAGGGAAAGTCCGTGTCGTGTGCCAAGGGCTTCATGGGCCATCTTGAGAGACGGTGAGAGACACTTCCGATCCGGATAGGTCGAAGAGGCTCCATCTTGAAAGAGATCGTCGCTGACTGTCGTGCTACCGCAGACATTTCTATCCCATGCTCTTCTTCGACCGGCAGTGGTTGTTGGAGGTGCTCTACGACCAGCTGCAGCACAAAGACCGCGTCCTGCTGCAAAGCCGGGTCAAGACCATTGTGCCACTTGAGGCGGGTGCATCTGTCGTGACGACGGGTGGCCGGACCTTCACGGGCGATATTGTTGTTGGCGCGGATGGCATCCACAGCGCCATCCGACATGAGATGCGCCGGCTGGCTGATGAGCTGCGCCCGGGATTCATGCCTTCCGGGGAGGAAGGACGTGTTACGTGCTACTACCGGTGCCTGTTTGGAATTTCGGTGGATGTGGAGAACTGGCCGGACGACGACCAGACTTTTACCAATGGGCGCGGCGCGTCGTTCCTTGTTGCCTCGGGTCCGCATAAGAGGGTATACTGGTTCTGTTTTGCTCGACTACCTAAGAAGAGGTGTGGCAAAGAGATTCCGCGGTACACGAAGGAGGACGAGGCGCGGTTCGTGGAGGAGCATGGTCATCGGGCCATCACCGAGTCTGTGACATTTGGTGACATCTATACGAAGCGAATCTCATCCACCCTAACGCCACTGCACGAGGTTGTGTTTGATAAGTGGGGCTTTGAGCGGATCGTGCTGATCGGGGACTCGGCTCATAAGGTTTGTCCTATTCCTCTCCCTGTATATATCATGGGTGCTGCGGGGATGTTAATCGTGGTCCAGCCAAACCCTATAAGCGGCGCCGGCGGCAACGCCGCCATTGAGACAGCAGCCGAGTTTGTCAACGCCCTGCTGAGGCTCCGGGACAGACGCCCGGACGGGCTGGTATCCGGGCTTCTCACGACCAGCGAAGTCGAGACCGTCTCGCAGGAGATGCAAAAGGCGCGCGTCAAACGGGTCAAGGGGCTTGTAAAGGCCGCTCACAGCATGCAGGCCCTCTTTGCCTATGAGAAGCCTCTAGTCTCGGACATGTTCCACGTGGTCTTGCCACTACTCGGCGCCGATTTCTCTCTGGAGCAGTTGGCGTCCCGGTTCGTCGGGGGTCCGCGCCTCCAACACCTCCCGGTCCCGGCTCGCCCGCGAGCCATCCCGTTCGACCATGAGCTGCCGGCGAGGCCCCTCGGGAAGAGATTCACGAAGCGCACTCGGACCTTGTTCGTCGTCTTGATGGGACTTGTTGCCATCTTGGCACCCAGGACGGCATCCCCACAAAGGCCGTGTCTCGAGCCGAGATCCTCTGGAGAGTGCCTCGGCGTGCCGGCCTGGACCACCTCAGCGATGGCTCAGATGCTTTTTGCCGGGTTCATCTATAGCATCGAGTGCTTCCGTGTTGGCCACCAAGGCACACTTCTCGGGGTCTTTCCCGGCCTCGTGGCCATCATGCCTCTCAAAGGTCTCAACATGGGCGACGCAGTGCCGCTGTTCGCCATTCTTAGCGCGTTTCAATCCTTCCGTCGTTCATCTGGTCGACCTATTGATCCAAACAGCCTCAAGATGGCCTTGCCAATTGACCCCGAGCTCCTCCCGTTGGCCCTTGTCGTCGTTTGCGCACTGCCGGTAATCCTGTGCCTATCGCCTGGAGACCTCTGGGTGAGCTGGCTAGAATGCCTCCCCCTTGCCCTCCAAGTCTTCCCGAGTACTACGGTCTTACTTTGCGTCCAAAGCTGGCGATGCCTGGACCACAGCGAACCAGCCGCCACTGACCCGAAGCGCTTCGATCAGTACAAGAACGGCGACGTCCCCAAGCTTCTAGCCATGTATTGGTATTTCTTTTCAGTGCAAGCCGGTTCTCACATAGCCGCAGTTGCTTACTCCTACTTGTCTCTTCAACGTGATGCATGGAGCTCAGTACAGTCGGTGTTTGAGGCGCTTCCTCCGTCGGTCTGGATTGGAATCACCGGCCATTGTCTCTATTCAATTTGGGAGCTCCGGTGTCTTGGCTTTGTGACGTCCCGCAAGGCAGGATGCGCAGCTTTGGCTGTGGTTCTTGGACAAGCTCTTGTTGGCCCAGGTGCCATCTGGGCAGCTACTTGGGTTTGGCGCGAAGCCACCATAGCTCGGTTGTCGACCCTGGACAGGCTCGTAGAGTCTTCAGATAGCTCAGGTGGAGAGCCTAAGGCCCGGTAAGGTTAAACGAGGTTTGTATTCTAGTATTCGATAATAATCGATGTTGTCAAGTCGAATAAAAGAGCTAGTCTCGATCACAGGTACAACCTCATCGATTTCCACCCCTTTAAATGCATCGTACATAAGATTGTGAGTCTAATCACACCATCACTAGTACTACGTGACGCTTTGCAATCTACGCGCTTATCCAACTCAGCGTCCTCACCCTTGGCAAATGATAAAAGGGTACCGTATTTTGGTTAGACACATTATATATACATTCTACACGTAGCCACCGCCAAATTTGAAGATAAACGCTATCGATGCAAATTCGAACTAACGGTGGGACATCCATTCATCTGCGGGCCAGCGTGATTTGGATTGCTGTTCGATGCTTGGCCTCTTGCTGATGCGTCCCTGGATGCCCACCCCCCTTCTCCTTATGCCCACATCGGTCCTGCAGCCGTTGGGTCCGCGGTCTCTGAGGTTGGTGTTGCCAGCGTCGTTTTCAAGATGGGGATTTGAGGCTGTTTTCCCTCTTGTTTAGTCTGGATTTGCTGACTCGTTGTTGGGACTGTCGTAACTGCGTCTCCAAACGTCAGCGCCGCTTGCGGTGCCGGCTCGGATGTGTGGTTTGTTGACGGTGAGGTTCGTGGTCTTGTCCGTTTCACCCTGGGCGCCCCGGTTTTGACGGCAGTCGGTCTATTGCGACGGAAAAAGTGAGAGAATCGAAGCACCTAAGCTGCTCCACAAGGTAGTAAGTAGTATTAGCCCTTTGTCTCTTGTGAACATCGCCTAGGGGTGGAAAGAGAGGGGATTGTCTTACCAAGCCCGGTTTTCTCATCCTTGTTCAGTGTTGCTAACAACCTGGAGATCTCAGGATACAAAATCTGGCTCCCGATGGAATTGTGTTCGCAGATTTCGGCATGCTCTTCGAGAAATCGGCTGCCCATGGCCACATCAACCGGAAATCCATCAAAAATGACGAATTCTGTAGAGATGTTCCCGTCTGAAGTCGAGGACGCAGCCTTCTTGGGCAGCCGCACGAAAGCTTGTACGGTCCCGGAAGCCATGACAAGTGCGCCGTTTCCCAGTATCAGGGACGGACGGTCTGTCGGATGATCGGAAATGCGGTACCTAGCTGCTTTAGCATATGAAAGGGACATCAAATTTGTTGCGGAGCCTCGATCCAATACGCTATAGGCGCCAGGGGACGCTTAGCTGGCTTGCAACCGTATGCTGATAGGAGAACCGAAGCGAGGGCCGTCCCGTGGTATAGGCTTGGAACTGGACTTGGGTCGTCCTCGCGAAGGCCAAGGCGTACAGAGGATCGAGTCGTATTTTGGTTCGGCCATGATCTCGCAGATGAATGGTTGACCAAGGAGAGGATAAGCCGTAGTCTCGAGAATGTCAAACTCGCATCTAGACAGGTCTCTACGACCCATACGTCCAACGCCGCAGCGCACGAACCCTCGACCTGTTGACTACTCGGTGGAACCATCCGCCAACAGAAATGGAGTCTGCTGAGGGTCGATCCGGATGCCATGTCTTCGCGCAAACTCAGCGCTCATGATATTGCTGCTAGCTTGATTGTTAATGCACGCCATGTGACTTTCCCCGTTGATATAGACATGGCAATGTTGAAGGTCAGTCGAAGGAGTAATGTTCAGGAAGTTTCCGATCTGTCTTGGGATATCGCGAAGGACCTAAATTGGTGGCATAGTAAGATACGACTCTAGAAATGCAAATCATCATAATATTGGAAGGTACTCGCATGACGCAATATATTATGGATACATGGTCTGCCAGATTCTGCGGAGGCCTCGTGAATTTCAATCATATTTGGCTTCCAAGGGCGGAAAATGCAAATCCAAAAGGGTTCCCAAAGCCCGCCTGCCTGCTCAAACATGACAGACGGCTGAAATCTGCCAGGTGCCAGAATGCAGCCGCAGTTAACGCCGTCAAGCACAACACACACAAATAGGGCTCACAGAGCCAAATCAACGCAAAAGCCACTGTTTCCACAATAAAACAACGTAGGGATTATAAGTAATAATCGCTGATTAAGCTGGTTTCGCGGCCTCTGATTGGCCGAATCGCTCCCCTGTAACATATCTACTCCTGTAGGGGATGTTATATGCCACGAATCTGGGCACATTAAACTTCCTTTTTCGTTACATTTCGTGCCTCCCGTGTATAAATCACTCCCAGGCCATGATCTCTGGGAGACTGCTCAACAGGGGCGGACTATATCTCCTTTTAATCCCCTCGACTTCCTTGCCATCTTGACCCGTTTCCACAGTCTTGGCCGCGTCCCCGGAGAGCTGGGCCGTCTCTGAGACTTCCGCCTCTTCTTCCGCTCCCGCGACTCCGGTGCCGGCTCGTCCCAGTCAACAATCCGAACAATCTGGGTCCAAGCATACAGAATGCAGATGGCAACAGTTGCACACTGTTCTGCGGAAATTTGTGTGGTCACTGATGGGGTCGAGGGCTTCCCAAAACATTCTCGTATGGGTTGAAGCATATCGGGGATGGTCTGACGAGGGCTTCTCTTCCAAGGGATTTTGAGACGCTCATTGACAGCATCGGCATAACGGCGCCTGATTTCCTTTACACAAACGCCGAAAGCTGCTCGACGACGTCGCGCACCTTGCTCGAAAACCGAGTCGCATGTTTCCTTGTCACAAAAAAAGTAGTTGAATGTGTCGTCGTCATCTGAACACGAGTCGTATGTTTCACTTCCTAAAAGCATTGACCTTGTCAGTAAGAAAAACTATGGCCTCGCTGCTGTTGATAAGGACGCACCGGGATCCAGTTTCTCCTCCAAACGCACACGAGAAATCAAGGCCTGCAGGAGGGTGCTGTAAAAGCAGAGCTCCTGCATAATGTCGTCCATGGAGCCGTTGTGGTCAAGGAGATAGGTTCCGTCGGCGGGTACAATTGGCTTTCCTCGGTCATCATCGTCGCCTGACCCGAAGTAGTAGGTCTGAAGGAGGACACGCGTGTTAGCCTGGAAGCCGAATATCGGCGGACCCAACCGTTGCATCCTGTAGTCCTCTCTCCAGACTTGACGGAGAACGGCGTCAGCCACAGCTGCAAGTGCCAGTCGGTCCTCTCGTGTCAGCGATTTTGCTCTGATGGAAAAGGCCACAGCGTCTACAACAGGCTCCGTCGTCATTAGGGCGAGGCCGCCGTAAGCGATTTTGGCGATGGCTTTGCACCAGTCCGTGGCGAGTGGTTCTGACACGTTAGTATCTGGATTGATGTTTACTAGCCCCCCAGGTCCACTGCAGGTGCCCTCATTGAAGGGAAGAAATGCTACCGCCGATGGGGATTTGCCGCCGTTCGGAGGATGGTCGCCATCGCTCGTCGGCGGCTGGAAGTAAAAATGGTTCGCATCGAGAGAGGGAATAATTCCAAGGTGCTAGATTTGCCGGGTGAGCGATATCTGTGACTGGAGGGGACCAGCAGCAATCAGTTTGCCATTTCTAATAAGGCTGAGAACATCCCTATTGACGACAATGATGTGGGAGACCCTCTCCACCCGGGCCGCATGCCAGTCGGCTCGGCCAAAGGGAACACAGCCACAGGCAAGGTGGTTCACAAACGTGGTCGTGCAGAAGCTCTTAGCCATTGATAGCTCCCGGAGACTCCGATATGGCGGATAGGTCATCGTCAAAACAGGTATTGCTCCATTTTTGGACATCGTCGGCAGCAGCTGCATGCCGAAAGCTCCTCGTCCGGTAGTTTGCCGGTGTTTCGCTTCAACCTCGATCCCCAACGAGAAACATAACGCGACCATCTCCCCTTTTGTCGAACTGCAGCCGGCTCGCTAGGCACTCAGGCGCCCTGCCGAACCAGGCTTGGCTGGAGCGCAGGGGCCTTGGATCATGTGCTCTCCCCACACACAGGGAGCTTCCATTTGTATATAACTGGGGAGTGCTTCGCACTCCCCTTTTCTACCTAAT
>Ga0247780_1001180_pt1 | contig 17666 bp, 16 predicted proteins | sample UWRJL079202R5_FD_179927 | JGI IMG/M metagenome (GOLD analysis project Ga0247780, IMG submission 179927) | Plant litter microbial communities from Arlington Agricultural Research Station in Wisconsin, United States - UWRJ-L079-202R-5 | ecosystem: Environmental > Terrestrial > Plant litter >... | reverse complement strand
TCCCCCCTCCCTCTCCTCCCAGCTAACCTCTCCCCCTCCGCAGCGAAACCGGCGAGCACATCGAAAACTCTCAGCACGAAATCCAATGGATCCCCTTCCCCACCTGCGCCGAGACCTCCCTCCCGCTCGAATTCCACTACGGCCACGAGCTTGAGCAGAACTGCACCATCGCCATGGTGTCCGACCCCTTCTTCCACCTCCTCGAGTTCTACATCCACTCGGACGCGCCGCTCTCGTGCCGTTTACCATCCCGGCCCGCTCCGAAGGTCGAGGTGGTTGGCGAACCGCCCGCGGTGCAGGAGTATATACCGCTTGTGTTTGCGCTGGCTGGGACGCTGCAGTTGAGCCATATGCATATCAGCACGCATATGAACGTGCTGCTGCATAGTACTCCCAAACACCATGTCCATCCGCATGATAGCGGGGTGCTGGACTCCGGGACGGCGTATAGCACGAGTCCGCTAACACATATGGAGGGGGGCGCGACGAAAAGGTTGGTGATTGGGGATCCGCTGCCGCTGAGCTTTAGCGTCAGGTGGTTTCCGACGCCGGCGTTGCCGCGGGTGGAGGGACGGGTGGAGTGGAATGGCATGGGAGGGCATATTTATGCTAGCACGGTGTTTTATGGGATTGTGTCGTTTTTGGCCGGGGTGGTGGTCTCGGCGGTGTGGTTTTTTGGGTCGGTGTTGCCGAGGCGGTTGAGAGGACGGGGGATGGGAGGGGCGACGCCGTTGGGGGGGATGGGGAATGGCTGGGGGTATCAGAAGAGGGCGGTGGATTGAGGAGAGAAAAAGGGAGTGGTTCTGTTTCTGGGAGGGGTGATTTTGATATGATATGCACAGATGGATACCATGGGACGGAGTTTGGGATCAGCGCTGCGTGCGTGCTACGATAGTACGATAGATTGTGTTCTGTTTCTGCTTCAAGTTCTTGGCCTCCCCCCTGGAGGTTTCCCTTCTGCGTTTCCCGGCAATCTCACTACTGCTTCTTCTTCGCTGCCAGCGCTGTATCAGCCACGCCGATGCGGGCGAGGATCCTGCTGGCCATGTTGACGAAGATGAGGGAGGCTGCACTATTAGCTGGGACCGATGTATCTGGCGAGGGAGACAAGACTCACGGACGACCAGCCATGGCAGGTACATCTGGTACAGCAGCTTGTTCTTCATGGCGGCAGTGTACACGCTGTTGTCCCAGTAAAAGACATCGTGCATGCACACAGCTGTCGTAAAAGCGGCCTCAAAAGCATACACCATCAGCGCGAGCTCGTGGGCGCCCGATGTGCCCTGGCGCTTGAAGCCCAGGCGGTAGACGGTGAAGAGCACGATGGGCAGCGCCACGGCCATCTCAAAGTACACGAAGAAGCCCATCCAGCTGTCGTGGCCGGCGGCCGTCGCGGGCGACCATTGCGCGATGGGGTCGTTGAGCTCGGCGATATAGTCCTGCTTCACGCCGTGGAAGAAGTGCAGCGGCGATCCGGCGAGCTCCCAGAGCGACTTAGGGTAGAAGTCAAGGCCATCGATGACTGAGGTGGTTAGAAATGGCGCTTAGCGATGAATGGCCGGGGGACTCACACAGGATGATGGGCAACTGGACGATGCTCCACACGAGCCAGATGTAGTTGATTGGGGATTTCGTGTACGTCGTCATCTTGGATGCACCGGTTAATTGGTTCGGATAAAGCTATATGAAGATGAGTTGGGTGAGATGGCGACAGAGTAGCGCGTTGCGAGGTTCTTGTTTGAGCGCGTACCCTTGTCAGCGAGGTCGTCAGCATCCTTCCATCCATCGCGCACCCCTGAAATTACGCCCCGCCTCCGTCCCGGCCCATCCGAGACAGAGCGGGGTGCGGAGAAGAGCAAAACTTTCGCCGCAGGCCTTCACAACAAAAATTGCCAACGCTACGTTGGAAATGATTCCCGGAGTCCGGGTGGCAAAAAGAAAAAGGATCAGAGCCATCACCAAGCGTCGCTCACTAGGTCTCCTGGCCAAAAAATATATCGCTGACGAAAGTGGGATTCGAACCCACGCCCTTTCGGACTACGGAATCATGTCACCATGATGGGATTAAGGAAATTTCCTTAACGTAGCGCCTTAGACCGCTCGGCCATTTCGCCTTGGATGCATATTCCGTGCGTAGGAGGGCCTCAAGGAGGGGTGTGGGTGTGGGATGTGCGTGGATGTCGGTTGTGATGTGGGTGGGCAGTGGGGTTAGAGGGGCTCAGGGCTCAGCTTGGCGGCCCACCTCGGCGGCATGGCGCACAGACCAGATGCATCGGGCCGGCATTGGTCGTTCTCCGACCGGACCACGACCGGGTGTGTGAATAGCCATGTCTGAGAATAGAGTTACCCTTGCACTATGATTCCACACATAACTTCAGCCACAAGGCCTGGATTTTGACATCACAGGCTATATCGCATCCTTGAGAGACCTTCCTGCATTGTCAAAAAGCCTCTTCCAATGCACTCAAGACCTCCCACGATGCAGTCAAGGCCTCTCACTAAGACTCACTCTGTTTGCATATCGTATGGACATCGTATAGGCATATTGAACCACCTAACGCTGAGGAACACCCTAACCAATACCTCTAAAGGCGCTCTCTCACACCGAGACAAGTCCCCCCCTTTGCCAAAAGGAATCCCTCCGCACATCTGCTCAACGACCAGTACCGGCCCAGCCCCCTCCCCGATGCTGCATCCACTCCACCCCCCCGAGTGAGTTCACGAATACATATGTGAAGGGCGTTCCCCTCGCCAAGTATCACACGCGGTCCGCTCGGCCATGCTGATCGACGTTGGCGTCCTCCGTCTGTACATGCAGTGGTATGCCCAATCCGTTCACGAAGCTCGCAGTGGTGATTTGGCCGGGTATATGGGCTGGGATGCGTACCACTATTGCCACTCCGCGAGGGTGATCCGGGGTCCACGGGTGGTGGTTGCTGTCCCAGTGGATGTTGCGGAAATCGATGGCTTGGACCATTCCACCAGGAGATGACAGGGGAGTTGGCCCAGAAGTTGACTGGGGAGTTGATGCGTCGTCCATTCTGCGAGCGTTGGTGGCATTTTCCTTGCAAACAAGACCGGGAGTGCAGCCGATATGGTCGCAAACGGCGGGTTCCATGTTGTGTTTGTGCGAATATTGTATTGATGATAGCGTTGAATGTTGAGACTGTGGATCTGCAGAGCGTGGGACGGCTTTTGTGGTTTGCGACGGTTCGGAAAGTTCTGAAATGGGAGGTAAACGTGGAAACTGAAGGTTCTCAACTTCCGAAACGCACACTCCTAGAGGGAAGACCAACCTTGAGAAGCCAGGCCAATATCCCAGGTGTGGTTGTTCAGTGATGTGATTGGTGGACGACGGGAATGGTACTGAGGCAGAAGATTCAGAGCACGTTAAATGCCACGAGGTTAGTCTTGGTAGCACCTTCCAACTCTAGAGTTGCAAAACAACTCAACTTGAAGTCTAACGTCTGCTAGTAGCTGAGGTAGAGGTAGGGAATCCAACTGCGCAAATTGTCGACCGTCCTTCCATCAGCAACATCCAGCAGCGATACAATCTCGGCCGGGCCATATCCCATTCTAGAAAAAAGGCCCACATGGAGACTGAGAACACCTTTCTGCATTTTACCGAAGTCTTCCAACATTCCAACAGCCTTTTCTCCATAAGGTACCAAGGAGGGCCAATTATGCGATGAGCAGGCCCTACTGTTTCGGAACAGGACTGTGTACTATTAAGTTAAGAAACCTTGGGTTTCAACATGACACCTGACGTTTGAGAACTTTCGAGGATTTCGATACGTGTCATCCGACACGCCGGTGAAAAATTGAAGGTTCAGGGTATCGAAACTCAGGGCTGGTTGGGATGGGTAAAGAGAACGGAGAGCGCAGCTCTCTGAAGGGAGAAACCATCACCCCCAAACCACCCAGTTAGTCATACCTACATAGGTAGCAATGGACGCTCCTATCCTTCAACCGAACAGGACTATGCGACCGCTATGCCGTCTCAACCATCGCACCGACCAGAGAGAGCGCCAGCTCGCCATGTCTCGAAAACACTCTCCGGAACCGCTCGCTCTTCAATAACTTGTCAATCATGCAGGCTGAATATTGCATTAGCAGAGCGGTGAGCTCCTCCGGCCGCGGCTCGTCGTAGCAGTACTCCAGGAGCGCGGCGACCTCTTCCACCATTTCGCCCGTCAACTTGACTTCCTCAAGACACTTTCCGAGCTTCTGGAGTGACAGCTCCTTCAGTCTCGTCACCCTCCAGAAGTCGGCAAAGACAAAAACCTTGGCATGCGACAAGAAGATGTTCCTGTGCACGCGCTCTCGGAAGGGCGTGGAGAGGTATGGCTCCTCATCCGAGACGCGCAGCTTGGATACGGTGCGCTTGAACTTATCCCACGGGCTGAGATTTCTGGTGCCGCCCCGCTGGAAAGGACTGGGGTGGGGCTCTGCAGACAAGACTTCTCTTCTGTGGCGTTCTGCGCCGTACCCTCCTGTGTATGCGTACTGCACGAAATAGACGAACGTCTCCTCCTCGACTGACTCCAGGTTGGCGTGACATTCCTGCGCCTCCTTGAAATGGCCGTTGACGAGTCGCCCGAGAGCGGGGGACTGGTTGGAAACGAGAACGGAGTGAATGATGAACTCGCGCTTCTGCGGGCCGACGGAGAATCGGAATGGCTTGGAGAAGGCAATGCTGTGTCATTTTCGGTCAGTCGAGACAGAGGTACGACAAACAGATCTTGGAACATACTCCTCGTAGGTCAGCGTTTGCTTTGAGGAGATGCCGGAGGCAAGTCGACATCAACTAGGGGGGCTTCGACAGCTATGGCATTGTCTGACATTTTGAGCAAGACTACGCATACGGCTGGGAATGAGAGATGGTAGGGGCAGAAGCTGTCAAATTTAGTTTCCTCGTTTGCGAGTGGTTTTAGGTTGGCCCAACCCTCCGCTGGTAACACAGCATTTCTGGGCTGCGGCCTGATTGGGCAAGGGAGCATGCACCTGCCCGGAGGCCTACCATTCCCTCACTGGCCAGATAACTCCAATCACAGGGACCGGCAGAAGCAGTTTGACGCTGCAATACTGCTGCGTGTGAAGCTTGCTTGGCACATCTGCGTTCACCTCACCTCGGGACAACCTCGTGCTGTGGGCTACCTGTGGAAGGCTGTCATCCTCACAGGATGTTTTCTTAGAGCCCCCAAACTCCCATTGTGCCCGAGTCTGCGCTCAGCTTAATGGTACACCATGCCCTGAGAGTCACAGTGAATTGGTGTTGGTGGTTGTTCTCGTTCGCGCACGGGCCTCCCCGTTTCGTTCTCCTTCATCCCATCGCGAGGTAAACAAACCTCACCCACGTAGATTCTTTGCTTAATTCGTTGGTTCTCCGCCGAGGATTTTCGTTTTTTTTTTTCAAAGCGCGTGGGGCTAGTCGTAAAACTCTGCTCCTTCAAATATCGATCTCTGGACCTTCACCTCTTGTCACCTCCGAAGCAGTCACTCTCAGCCGACCACTCAGCCGACCATCGACCACCAACTCCCCAAGTCAAGCATTGCGCCGACCAACCGGACTCTCACCACTTGCCATTCAATTTCCCTGCCTTACTTACTACCTAAATATCTCGCAGCACATCCAACATACCTTGCGTAAGACCCCTCCACTCGCCGCCCAAGCACTTTCAAATTAGCCACCGCAACTGACATGCCACCTATAACAGCATGGATCCCAACACGAACCAGATCAACCTCCGCGATATCGTCTGGGTGGGCGGAATCCCCACGGCCCCCTCACTACCGACCGGCGCCACCATCACCGTTCTGGTCTCCGAGGCCGGCGCCGACGGCACCCTCAAGACGGCCAAGTTCATCAACGGCAAGAACGTCCCGATCGAAGAGCACGAGGACTGCTCGAGAGTGGCTGAGGGAACCTCAGGCCTGATGATGCGCATCGGAAGTGAGTACAATCAATTCCCCGACGGGTTTCCTCCCCGCTTTTGTCGCTTTTCCTTTCTGCCGTTTTCCATTCTTGTCCTTTTCCCTTCTTGCCCTTTTCCCTTCTTGCCACGGGTCTTACGATGGTCGCTCCCCATTCGCAATCGGCCGAGAAGAAATTCATCACAAACTACCTACGGGAAGCATTCGCTGACATCAGAACTCACCGCAACAGTTTACCGCGACAGAGTGTCCTACCTCACCGCCGGAACGCCCTCTTACTACCAGGAGCGCGACACCGGCGACACCAGAGGCTTTTTGGGCACTGGAATGATCGATAGAGGACGTATTCTCGACATTCCTGGATGGCAGGAGTGGAAGACGCCCTACTGGGATTACGGCACCGGCTTCTTTGTTGCCTCCGAGGAACTTCACGATATGTAGAGCCAGTATCTGGCTCGAGCCTTCCCTGGGTGTCGCTGGTTATCTCAATGTTTTCTGTCCCCAGTTGAGCGCCGATAAGGAAAAGAGATCCGGACCGTGGGTTCTCTGTCACAAGAGATAAAACTGGGAACGCAAGCCAGCATGATATCAGAAAAAAACAAAGAACGCTGTCCACATTTCGGACAAAGAAAGAATTGCTACTAGAATTCCGTGACTTGACTTGCATGCTACATACGAATAATTGAAATCTACACTTCTACGCTTCCTGTATCAAGCGGCCACCGTCACGAGAGACCTCCTGCCACCATCTACCACCCCAGCCCTCTAGAAACAATATACATTAATTGCAAGACACCATTCGAGTTCCCTCGTCTTTGCCTCCATAGTTACACTATTTCTCAGAACCATTTCATAACACCTTTTCCAAAAGCAAAGTATATCCTTCAATTCTCTATATCGCGCAATGTTGTTTATTTCGCTGAAGAGTCAGGCCGGGACAGCTCCTCAAGAGCTAAACAGCAACAGTCCTAAATCTTGTCTACCTACTCACCTAGCAATGGAATGCCGCTATCTCAATCCTGTCAAGATCGCTAGTCAACCATTCAAAGGGAGACTCAGGCTCCAGAAGCGGCATCATATCCCAGGTCACGACATCCTGGTACAACTCATCATCGCAGCACTCGGCGGTGACCCGGCGGGCAAAAGCGTTCGAGTTCCTGCTGGAAGCCACGGGAACCTCTTCTGCGCCTCAGTTAGCACCGGAGCCTCATCCTCTGTTCGGGGGATCTCTGAATCCCGCTCACAGGCCGGGCAGAACATCCGCCGGCGGGCTTCTGAGGCTTCAGGTTCGTACATTCTCGACCCGGGGTGAGCAGGCACACCTCTAGGCCTCAGGATATAGTATTCGTAAATTGGCGGGATGAATTCGCAGCAGTCTGGAAAAGCGCAGTATTGCCGTTCGTCAACCGGTGTTTCGAGCCATTTTAAATGCAAGAAGACCTTTTTCGGTAGGGCTCGAGGAAGACAAGAATGGTAGACGTCCAATTCCAAGTAATTATTACAGCACTTAGTGCTGGGTCCAGCCAGTTGATACATTAGGCTGTCGAGATTTCTGCACGTCCGCGCGACTTGTGGGGGATCCTTCGGGCCGCGCCGGCCTAACTAGCAGCCTGCCAGCTCGTTACAGGGATAGATAATAATAGATTAGCGGCAGCATATCCTGGAAAACGGAGAGCCTGACGTCTATACAGCTATAGTCCGGAATTTCGGCTACGGTCGAACCTTCTTGATAACTATTACACGCTGTGAGTTGAAGGCTCTGTTATGGGAAAAGCGAATGCGTTGATTGATGCTTTTTCTCGTCAGAAGCCAAGGGCTTCTAACAGCTACTTTAAATACTGCGTACAATGGGATAGTTCCATTCCTCCGTTGTTGTGGCCTGGAATGGACTAGCGCAGTAATTTAATAGAACTCCAGCAATCGGACCGATTACTGGTATGGAGACTTTTCCAAGGGATAGGATTCTGTAATAATAACCTTAGCAGGGCGTATGGGCATCAGTCCCGTGGACTCTGTGCAAGGCAATGCTATCTGAGAAGTAGTGGGTTTTATGTTAAATGCGCTATTCTAATATATAGTATTAGCGAGCTAATCACTTTAATCGCATATTTCTGATAATTAAAATAATAACACTAGTATGCCTCTCTAGCCGACAAAGACGCACGTTTTCCACGCTACTCCCTTTAACGCTGCAGCTAATTGCTTATCACTCTTGCGCTTTCTCCTCTGTTTCCTTGTCATTTCAACTTCCAAAATCCTTTTTTCGAACGTTTTACCCTGTAAGCCATTGTCATTTCGGTTAAAATAAAGCGCCTATAAACCCGGATCTTCCTTCACGGCTATGAATCCCTCCTAGTTGGTTTCCTGGCCCCGGATGGAGCTGTTACTTCCGTCATGAGCGATCTTCCCGGCGCATCCTTGTATGGAAGAGAGATTGTAAGTCGACCGTGGTGAAAAGAGACGACAGAGGTGGCCACTAACCTGGTGCTCTCGCAGATTCGCAATTCAATCTGCTACAATAGACTGACTTCCAATCCAGTTTCTTAAATAACAGTCTTCGTAAAGGCGCGTTTCCACTACGGAACAGAGGGGGGTTAAGGCTCTAACCGATTGGTATCAAACAACTAATAATAAAAAGGGCAAGTAAATAACGAATAATTGTACCGTTCCTACTACTTATTATAGGCGTGCCTAGCGAGATCTGTAACTGTAAGGCGATTCCGGAGCCTCATCGACATCATCGTCATCGTATTAATCACCTTCAACGGAGCAGAGGGGGGGAGCAGGGGGGGAGACATCGGAGAATCGATTGCCAGAAAAATGGCCAGATTACAGAGGGCTTGAGATGTTGCTTAGGGATGACATTTTTATCAATTTAGCTAGTCAAATTCAACAATTAGCATTTTACAAAGTCACGAGAGTCTAAAGTCAACAACAAACACAAAATCCAACAGTAAACAACAAAGGCGGTAAGTCTCTATAGGCTTAATAAACTACTCCATTTACGGCTAGTTGGACTAACTAGGGCTTCATACAGTACATATCGTCGTAAGCGCTAGGTTACGCTAGTCAACAGAGGGCCTGAAGTGCCCCCTTTTCACAAAAACAGTTGAAATCAAAACTCTGATTTCCGAGAAGATCTGACCCCAAGTTTGCTACATTTTCAACCCTACCTCAGGCCCGTAATCCCACTAATTCATCAGGTTCGGTAACCAAAGTTTCTGCAGTCGCTCGGGGACTGGTCTAGTGTGCCCTCCATGGGTCCAATTGCTCCAACAACCTATTGTGGAGCGTTTGACTGAGGAACGAGGGGCTCAGGAGCAACGGAAGTGCAGTTGCAACTTAATTAGGTAGAAAAGGGGAGTGCGAAGCACCCCCAGTTATATACAAATGGAAGCTCCCTGTGTGTGGGGAGAGCACATGATCCAAGGCCCCTGCGCTCCAGCCAAGCTTGGTTCGGCAGGGCGCCTGAGCGCGCCTGAGCGCCTAGCGAGGCGGCTGCAGTTCGACACCTATGAAAACGGACCTCCCTGACCCCTGCTGACCAGGTGGCGGTCTAGGCTCCAGGTAGCGAGAGAGCCAGATAGCTGGATATCAGCGGCCGAAAGAGGACCTCACTTTTGAAAATCGGCTCCGCTCCGAACTTTGACTTGACTGGGTGCCTACAGCCTTGCACGTTTTTTCTCGATGTGGAGGAGCTAATTTCAGCTCGTGTCCAAAACGGGCAAGGGGCTGGTTGGGCGGTGGCTGTGCCAAGCTGCTGAAAGCCCAAACGAAATCTCGATTCCAGCGACCGTTTCCCTCCCGTTTCGTCAGCTCCTCCATCGACTGCTTCGCAATTGGAATCGACGAGCGCTCCCCACTCTCCCCCTCCCTCCCTCTCCACTTTGAGAAATGCGCTGCAGCGCTTGCGAGGAAATATTTTCCAACCCAAGACGCCTCGCGTACGGCAGCATTTCACCATGGCTGCAGACCCCCGAGTCTTTTCGTCGCGCGCTGAGAGACGGTTGCCATCTTTGCAGCATCATTGACGAAAACCGAAGCTACAACCAACAGATATCACCTGACTTCCCACGCAACGTCAATTACGCCTTCAAACCATTGAAGCCTAGTTGGGCGCGATCCGGCGTGGGCAACAAATGGTACGCCTATCAACAAAGCGGCAGAGACGACGACCCCGTGGCCGAGCTTGCGGACTTCATCAGAGGCGTCGAAAAAGACCCCACGCCAAACGGACTGGGTACGCTCCTCGCTACCGACGCGTACAATCTGCTCCAGGAAGCCAAGAAGTCCTGGATGGTCTTGGAGTTCCTCGGGAACGAACACATTCTGCTGCCCATGGAAATCTGCACCAACGAGCCACTGGAGCGGTTCGCTCAGACCAATCTTGATAGACAAGTGTCGACCGGCCAGTCGGAAACCCTTCGAATTGCCAACAAGTGGCTGCAGGACTGCCAGGAGACGCACCCTTCCTGTCGATCCCGAACTGAAGACTGGCTTCCAACACGGCTGATCGACGTGGGTACGATGGAGACTCCCATCCTCCGCCTCGTTTCCAGCACTCCCTTGGACCCCAGAGCACTTTATATTGCCCTGAGCCATCGATGGGGCGCCAATCAGACCTTCATTCTGCGCTCGCGCAACGTCGCTACATACCAGGAAGCGATACCAATGTCCGACGTATCTGCCACGGTACGAGACGCCGCCAGAGTCACGCGCGCCCTAGGCATCCGCTACCTATGGGTGGACTGCATGTGTATCATCCAGGACGACAATGGACAGGATTGGGCTCGCGAGTCTGACAAAATGTTCAAGGTGTATAGCCTGTCAACTTGCACCATTGCAGCCGCCAATAGCGGAGAGGGGGAGAGAGGCTTTCTTACCAACCGAAACCAATACCGCGTTCGGCCGTGCCACATACCCAGCCCTTTTAAAACAAACTCGAAATACTCATTCAAAGTCATGAGTCAATATCTCAACAAAATTCACGACAGAAACGTACGAAACTCCGAGTGGTTCAATCGCGGCTGGGTCTTTCAAGAGCGAATGCTGGCTCCGCGACTCCTGATATTCACAAAGACGCAAGTTTTGTGGGGCTGTGCGAAACTGCAAGCAGCTGAGACATGGCCGTGTGGAAAGACAAACGACAATCATATCGATACGTTTAACTCGGTTGAAGTTGAGAAGACCCGGCTCAACCTCCTCGTCCATCCAAAGAACGGGATATGCAGCTCTCATCTACCGTGGTGGAAGTTTCTGCAAGACTACATGTCCTCGCAACTAACGGTTTGGTCTGATCGCTTGGCTGCAATTAGAGGTATTGCTGCTTTGGTCGAGGATCTCACCGGGGAGCGATACTGTGGTGGTATGTGGCTCACCAAGGACTTGCCCAATGCGCTCCTCTGGCATGTGAAAGGGGAACCACTGTTGCGCCCCAGGATTTATGTGGCCCCTTCCTTCTCTTGGGCAGCCATAATGGGCGGCGCGATTGAGTTCGCTCCAAGCGGAAATGGCACGGACCAGCAGAAACTGATCACTGTGGTTGAGCCTGTGCAAGTCAACCCAAACCCAAGGTATGGCAATACGAGGAACATTCAGGAGGGACTACGACTGCTAGGGTTTCTCCTTCCGTGCTCAATCCTCACCAGCCGGTCGGGATTAGGCCTTGATGAAGTGATGATACGAGAGGAGGGGGTGGAATGGGCTGAGATCGTGAGTAACCTACCAACCTAACGTCGCATACTACGCTGACCATGTTTCAGATCCGGATTGAGGTCGAAGAAGCGAAACGAGAGGCCGCGAGGCTAAAGGCAATAAAAGAAGCAGTGGAAGAATTGGAAGCAGCGAAGCAACGAGAGGAGGAGGCTGGCCAAACTCGACACTGGGAGCCTTTGCGGACACAGAGGATGAAGATTGAAAAGAAGTTGAAGGAGCTCCAAGCCACCGGACCAATCCAAAGCCCTCCCCGGCGTCCAAAGCCCAAGGAGGGCGTCTTCATCGTCCCTGAGCTCCGCGGGGGTGGTACCAGTCACGACATTCACACCAAATTCAAATCCAAAATCCAAAGAAGCGCCGACTACACTCTCATCAAGCTCGCCCGCGCAACTAGACTAGCGTTCAAAGTTGGGATATCACGCGAAGCAAGCCAATACCTCACACACGAAGTCGACATGAGGCGCCGACAGCGAATCGCCGAAGCCAGAGCCGAGCGAGTCTTTGCAGATCTTGCTAGGGGCGTCAAATTCGAAGACCCGTTGGAAGCTGGGAAGAGGAAAAGGAAACAAACGCCATCAGAACCAATCATCAAGGAGTATCTTAAGATTCGGACAATTGTGGATTTCCTTATGGCTCGACGGGAGGTTCTTGATGTCTTCCTTCTTCCTGTTGTTGGAGTTTCGGGATTGGTTGTACGGGAGGTTGATGAAGGGCGGTATGAGCGGATTGGGATGTTTTCGCAGGCTGCAGATGTGGAGATGGGGAAGTTGCCGTGGCCTAAGGAGCCAGGGGAGTTTTTGCTTGTTTGAGGGTGCCATACACCAGGATGTAAGACTGGGAAGCCGAGATGGAGGCACTGGCATTCTCCTAGGCGAGGCATGGAAGAACCGGATGTAATGTGCAACGAATCTGGGCACACCAAATTTCCACTTTCGTACCTCACGCACGTGATATTCTTCACTCCTGTCAAGCTCGGCTCAATCCCTGGTTAGGATTTGCTCAGGCTGGCTCACTTTCGCTCACCCTAATTGCCATTTTCGGCAGCCTGCGGCACAGCCTGCCGAATCATCAACACCCGATCCAATTAGTAGGTACCTCATACGGCTTGGATCCCGCTGGCCCCTGGAACCAGGCTCCCACGGCTCCTCCATCTCAGTGTGATTCTTCATCCCAATGATTCAAGGTATCTCGAATCCGAAGGAGAACAGGATCGTCATTCTCTACTTCGAAACGGAGTTCTCTCTTCATTTTCTCGAGAATATCCTCACCTGCACCCCTGTTTCTTTCCTCCTCTGTAGCTTCATGTGCACCCTTCGACGCTTCTTGGTCATCATCTTCAGGCGCAGCTTTCGATGGTTCTTCGATATCTTCATGTTCATGTGGACCATTCGGTGGTAGTTTGGATCATCTCCATGTGTCGCCTTCAGCTGTGGCTGGGCCAGTGCTAGGGCTCCCAAAAACAAGCCCAAAGGCGGCGGCCTTTTGTAGCACTCCTTCCGCATAACAAGAATAAGAATAAAATTGACAATGGCGGCCACCCCGCCTACTCCGGCTACAGCGCAGCCCAACATGGACGTCCTGGATTCGAGTCCGTACTTCAACACTGTTGCGGTGATGTTGGTATCGAGGACTTTCATGGGAGCGGCTTGATTGGTCGCCGCTGTCATCTCGTTGTTGTTGATCAGGGTCAAAGCGCTGCTGGCGATGGCTATGTGTTGATGATGCGATTCGCTCTTGTCGAGTTGCGGGCCTTGTGTCTTCCGATTCCGTCAAGTCCCTGCCAAGAGCCAGGATCAGAGTGGATGGTGCTGCGTCTTTCATGGTGTCGTATCCCGTTCCCATGTTGTCCGCACCCCAGGCGGCGAGAACCCAGCTCGGGGGTATGTATACTGAGTTGCCAGGGTCATCATGGGTAAGATAGGTGTTGTTGCCATTGCGCTTAGCGAGGTCTTATAGTTTCGAAGGTCAAGTTCGCGATGGAGTGACACCACGGTGTGGAGTATGCGCACGTGTATGTGCTGAGCTGTTTTCTGCGGAGTCTCCGTAATCGTACTCGATGACCTGCTGTCCTTGCCGAGCATAAGGGTGCAGGAGTCTAAGGGGAGGGGGTTCAACAAAATTGCGTCCCAATGGCGCGGCACATCTGTGTCAACATCGTGACAATCAGCGCCTAGCCTTGCGCAGTATTGGGTTGATGTGTTTAAAATAGACTGATTGATTGGTCGAGTAGATGTTGACTGACGTTAGGTTGGACGTTTGGGGCTCGGTAAAAGAACTATCAGCCATGCCAACGATGAATTTGGCGTTGTCGTTTCTGCTCTTTGCCCAGCTAGATTCAACACGGATGCACACACTTATCCAACCCTCGACATCAATGAGCTGCCAGTCACACCGGGAATAACCGGAGGGGGTCATGGAGTGGCGGAGACGTGTAGCATCGCACCGACTTGTCCTCGCCAACCGAGATGACGGAGATATTTCCTCGGAAGCAGTTTGTGCTCAGGCGCAGGGCCGAGCCTCGCCGCTCGATTGTAATGTCAAGAGACGTCTCGTATGCGGTGACGACGGACGAAGCCAGCTTCTTGTTATTGGCAGGAAGATCTGTTAACTCCCTGTCAAAGGCCTCCCAATATCGCATCATATCCATGCTGAGCTTTCGAAGCGTCTGGCTGCTCGGGGCTAAAGTCTCGCTCATCTGGCTAGGAATGCAGACCCCAGTGTGCTTAACTGTCGCCCCTACATTCTCTCCCCAGCCCTCGACGAACATTCCAGCTTTGTTCCAGGGGTCTTCTTGGCCATCCGAAGTGCCATATCCTTACGACTAAAGTTGTAAGATGGGTTGGTGTGAAACATACGGTCACCTGATTGGCCACGTGATTCCCCACTTTCCAGCACTATAATACTGGCTCTCTGCCTCTCTCTCCTTTTTACCTAGAATAAGCAATTCGATAACTCTTTTGCCGAACGGCCAACAAACGGCCGAAAACACCCTGGTTTTGTGTTCCACAGTTGGACATGAGCTGAAAGACCTCCCCGTATTCTAGATCGTTGACGTTTTGGATAGTTGGCGCTTCGCTGGAATTTAGGCTCAGGAAATCCGTAGGTGCGAGAATGGCTGCCATGGCCCCTGCCTCTGGTTGGTATTATCAAGGGGACAGCAACGGCAGGACCTATTAATTGGTAGCAGCGCATAGAACGATAAAGGGTACCATAAAGAAATAGAGGTAGGTTTTTTGCGCTGCGAAGGCGGCGAGATTCGAGTCTGCCAGGCTGCCTTCCAGAACGAAGGGTGAAATGGCGAGCCAGGGTAGGCCAGGTTGTCGTGGGGAAAGAGATATCGTGTCATCATTACCGTGCCCTTACCAGAACGCGCGTATCTTATCACAATGTTGTAGACTAGATTGCATGCGATGAACAGAAACCAGAGCTCAATAGCCTTAGCTACGAATTGAAGGGCGCCGATGACGTCGCGGTCCACAAGCGAGAGTTTCTTATGGGTTTCCTCGGGGTCGTTCCAGTATTCGAATTAACATTTGCTCCTGATGTGACATTCGAAGCTTGCCACAACAACGTACTATGTCAGATTGAGAACCAGGAGGGTGATGATTGGACCGAGCCAGGCCACGGTAGTCGCCAGGTTGAAAATCCGGCGGATGCGGAATTGCCCTTGGTCCCACATAAACACGGAGCCTCGAGGGGTCTTCCGACCGTGCAGAAGGAACCATGGTTTCCTTCTCCATGATTTCATTCTGGTGAGTAAAACAGGTAAGGGCGACTCTGTGATTACTGTCGTCATGGTGACAAGTGAAATGAGAAGTAGGAGCTGCCCAAAACTACACATCCTGCTTAAGGCCAGGATAAATACATAGTCAATTCTGAACACCTCCAAAAGTCGATGTACCGAAGAAGGTCGCAGCTGGGCTTCAAACTACAAGAATTGCTTTGAACCCTGGCGCACATGTAGCCCTGCCCAATGAACTAGATATGCAAACTTGTCTGCAAATATCGCCAAGCTCAAGCCATGTATGTTGCACAGCGTGCAATACCGCTGTGGAGGCAACGAATGATGGGACTTTGCGCCTGATGAAAATCACTGCATTGGCCGACACGCTCTACATTGTGAGTGCATTGTCAGCTACTTGCATAGCAAGGCGACCCTAAAATGGATAAGTCATCAAATTGGACATTTCCGACCAGAGTGTCGCTTTCTTCGGGTTCGGACCCGGGAAGCACCCCTAATCACGCGGCTCGGCCATCCCCTTGACCGGGCAAAACCTAGAACCGACGTCATCTTCCTCCATCTTTAGTGCTTTCTTTTGCAACAGCACAAAACAGCTAGATTGAGTCTGCGATCCACTATGCTCACTTTCCCGCTACAAGAAGAACACTACGTCCACAATCTGCCCACAAAATTCCCAACCATACTGAAATAAGATAGACCGCCTCAACCCCTACAAACGGCCGGATGAAGCTCTCCACACGGTGCCTCAGAAAGCTGGTCACCGCCTCCATCCTTTATATTCCTAATACAAGTGCATGTCGTGCCGCCCCTCCTGCTAATCCAATAGAGTCCTTCCGGCTTGGACTCGACAAATGCGAAGACGGGATCGGTTGGGGTCGCAGGGATCGGGTAAATGTTCGCTCCTAGTTCTCTGCATCGCGCCAAAGCGTCATCCCAGGTGAGGCCGGTTGGGATCACGAAAATGCCGCTTGTAGTCGGACTTGGACTCGGGCGTGCAGATTGAGCGATAGTGAGAGTCGCGGCGGTTATGAGTTGGAGAAGGTGGAGAGGTACCATGTTGAATGTGATCAAAAAAAGAAACCAATGTGCTAGTTCAGAAGCTGCTCGAGTTGAAAGTTGAGCTCGATGGAGGGGACAGAGTGATAAATAGGTAGCAACATGGTCTAGTTTTCAAAGGACGGCGCAATATTTGACCCGGCCGTAATGCAACTCTACATCGTCGCGTGGTATTGAGCTGGCTCAGCCGCCGGATGTGCGTTGCACCAGCCCCTCACCAAACCGCCAATGACAAACCGAAACAGCAAAATAAGGACAGTCTTGGAATGTGGCGGAGTGGTCCGCCACTGGGGACCCCGCTTTCCGGAAAGTGATATTGTCCGTCAGGGTATTAGAGAAGGTGGGCTTATGAACCCCTGCACATTGAAGGTTGGCAAACCACATTGAGGTCCTGTGAGCCGCCCTCAGTTGATATCCATCCTGGCACAGGTCTTTACAGGTCACTGAAACGGACAGGCATCATCTCCCACTAGGATATTTCTTGTAAAGGGACTGCCACAAAGTGGCCAATAAAGCTTCATGAATATCGATCCTCCATAACCACATGTTTTAAAAAGCGGTGGGTGGCGTGCTTGAACAGTCGCTAGAGTCTCAGTCTAACAGCTCTTACCTCACAGTCCACATTGGTTGGTCTTGGGGCGCGTGGCGAATGGGAGGGTGGTGAGCTAGGAAGGATGAGGGCCTTTTGTATAAGGTTGATTTTGTAACCTGCTGTAATTCTAACCCTTTTATAAAGGTTATACTTACAGTTAGGGGTATGTATTATTATATTACTTTTATCGTTCGGTTTTAAAGATTAGGTAGTGTGGAAAGAAGAAACGCGACGTGAAAAGACGCGTCTGCATTTGCGGGGTAAGCTCCAGACTTTTGTCCCCCACTGTAGTCCATTCTGGATGGAAGCCACATGTCGGTAAGGTCTTTTGCACGACTAGCTCATGCGCCCCACAACACCGAAAGGCCTGGATCGGCCCACATGATTGGCGCAGAGATGTTGGCTCAGGACACCCCTCCTTCATACTATGTAGTTCCCTGTCATGTTTAGACTTTGCTTTTGAAGCCTTCCCTAACCTGGCCGCTCACCCTTCCCATTTCGGATGTGGCTGCTTACCTATATATGTATTATTAGTGGCACATGCCAGTGCAGGCAAGTGTCACTCTTGCTTGTCCTCTTGCACCTTCCCACACGCGAAATCTCTCCAGCCAGGTTTTTGCAAAACAC
>Ga0247780_1001179_pt1 | contig 17684 bp, 15 predicted proteins | sample UWRJL079202R5_FD_179927 | JGI IMG/M metagenome (GOLD analysis project Ga0247780, IMG submission 179927) | Plant litter microbial communities from Arlington Agricultural Research Station in Wisconsin, United States - UWRJ-L079-202R-5 | ecosystem: Environmental > Terrestrial > Plant litter >... | reverse complement strand
GGAGTGCATTGGCCACACTCGCTTCTGCGAAGCGAGGTTGGCTGACTGAATACGAGGTTGGCAGTGGAGTCTGGCGTTCTTGGCTGTGCAGATCCACGGATGCAGCCGCGGAGCGGCTGCGTGGATCTAGCCACACTGTTCCAACCACACTGGCCGGGTTAGGGTTGTAAAAACCCAACAAGTTTTAATAACTTTAACATAAAACTTAATAATGTAAGTAATTATTAAAGTTTTCTAACGGAGTTTTAAGAGCTTTTACTCTAACTGTTATTTTGGGTTAATTTCTTTAAACTTAGTGGTAATAACTTAAATAAAGTCTTTAAAATCGGTAAATGTGGTATATAAAACTGTATATTTAGCCGAAAAGTTAGTTTCCTTCACTTTAAGGGTCTCTTTTTATCGTTAATTAAGTCGTTATATTTATAATACTGTTTTATATAAGGTTTAAACAATTTAACTGTTACTTTATTAAAGAGTGTGTTGTTAAAAATAGTCTTAAACTCTTTATCCTTGAAACGTATAATGTTATACGTAATATAATTACAGACTTAGATTACTTAAAAGTTTAATTAAAAGGTTTCTCCTTTAAAATAAAATGGGGTTAGTAACTTAACGAGTTTATACTGTGACTCTTTTACATTATTATTTTCCTCTTTAATTATGCTAAGCTTGTTTTTAATAATGTCCTGTTTAAGTTTTAAAACAGTAAGTTATTAAGTAAGCTTCTTAACTATTAACGGGGTTAAAGGAGGTGCTAAGGTTAAGCTAACGGTTGACATTGTTAAGGGAGGACGAGAGTTTAACAAATAGTAATCTTACAGAAGACGTTAATAACGTGTTACGGCTTGCTTTAAAGTACTGAATATTTAAGGTAAAGATAATTCGTAAGAGCGGTTAGAGACTAATTACTTTAGGGGGTTAGGTGTAAAAAGGCTGGATGTAGTTAGTAGAACTTTTTGGAATAACACTGTTATATAGATTGTGATTTAAAGTATATAAACTAAATAATATTAATACTAAATAAGTGTTATTACTAATGTGAGGAACTAAGGAAGTCCCTTACTTATCGTGGACACGATAATGGTATTTATACTACTATATATTTTAGGTAACTTGTACTTTACTTTATTGCTCTGTGGTCCTGTCCTTACGGATTACAGAGTACTGTTCTGTAGTGTTGTCACTGCTTTATGACAGAGCGTACCAAGCCCCGCAGAGCACACCGTGCTCAAACAATATTTCCACCGTTCTTCTTACTGTGACGCCTGCGGGGACACGTCGGTCCGTCCCGGCCACAAGGGTAGCCTGCAGGTCGTCACACTGGTATTAAAAATATAAACTTTTAACCACTTAGTGTATTATAATAACTGATAATAGTTAGATTATAAATAAGAAAGGTATAAACTAGATTTAGCATTTCGATCTATATATAACGTTTTGTATAAAAGGTAAATATTACCTGTTAATCCTTAATAGTTATAAAAGCTACTATTCTGAAGAATTTAAAGCTTATTACTAGATATATAACATTATTACGCTTTATATACCTTTATATACTTTACATTTACTTTAGCCTTTAGATATTAAGTGTGTTAAACAAGAGCGTCTCCGAGCCTGTAGTACAGAGGACTTACAGGGCACTTAGGGGAAGAAAGTGCACACAACAGGTGACCGGAAGCTTACTGCAAGTGAAGGAAAAGAAGGTAGAAAAGAGTGGAATTATTGTTGAGATGTGTGTCTAACTATCTACTTGGTAAGGAGAGGAGAGGGCCTATTATAAGCTGTGGGAGGCTCTAGAAGAATTCCAACGCCTTCTACTACTAATACAAAGAAGTAATAGTGCTGTAAGAGCTCTGTAGGGCCTGTGGGCTCCTGATGTTCCAAGGAGTTCGACAGGTTTCGACGGCTTACAAATCCAACTTCTAGAATCTTCTAAACTCAGGGGCACGTTCAGGGGCTCTAGGAGCCACTTTTCCAGCCCCTAGTAGTGAGAACTGCCATGCTTTCAAAGGGTGTATTGCGGGGCACGTAAGCGTGCCCTGCAGCTGTACTACGTACCCTGTAGCCGCAGTGATTCCAAGTGCTATAATTTAACAATTTTAAGCTGTTAAAAAAGTCGTACGGTTATTAAATTAAGCAGGTAATGTAGACAAGAATTATATATATTAGTAAGTTGGAATTTCTCTGTTCGTTTAAAAAGGCGTTTTTTACTTTAATTATAGAAAAGAATATCTAAGGGTGCTTTACTAATACTAGCCCTATACTGTACGACTTAAAAAAGGTAATATCAAAGCTAAATATATGTATTCGAATACTAACACTTAAGCCTTAAACTTAGCTATTACATTATTTTGGGTCTCTTAAACGCTATATAACCTTTAAGAGGTAATCTTACAGTTAAGACTTATTAAAACTCGAATTTCTAACTATTAAGGCAGCTTTTTAACCTTAATGCTTACTGTTATAGACTAACGTACTTAATAAGCGAGTGCGTTAGATAAGCGAGTGCGCTAATTTCCACGCGATACCTTACTTTTACACAAAACACTAAATTCCTCTATAACCAACGATGGCAACACCTTTATACAAAGCGAGAATAAATCTAGCCCTTACAGCTCTTTAAAAAGACCTAAAGCTTAAAGTCCAACTTATAGTAAAAACCTATAAGGTTGATAAAGATACTCTTCGACTCTGACATGCTGGCTGACTGTGACGATCCTGCAGGCCGTCACTTGGGCCAGAGCGGCCCGACAAATCCCCCGCAGAAGGAACAGTGCAGGAGGGTGGTGCACACTGTCCAAACGCACTAGGCCAGGGGTGTAAAGACCCGAAGCCCCTACGACCAGTAAGGAAGTGCTTAGTGGCCTATAAGGACTGACAACACTAAGCACTACTTAGTTAACTGCTTAGCCGTAACTGTGTAATGTACTATTAAGCACAGCAGACTAAGCAAGGTATAAAGTACCTCTTAGTTAGTTAGTATAGATAACTATAGTTATGCCCACAACTACTGTGAGGGATTTTAGTTCCTTACGCTAGTATTTAATTGTTTATTTATGTCTTACTGTTTAGACTCACCTCTGTACATTATAGTGATAATAACCTACAGTGACATTAAACCTCCTGTTTAGGAGTGTTAGCTTAATAAGCCGTCTTTAGAACGCCCCTTATCTGTTAACGTCTTGTTATACGTTTTATCTTAACTTACACTAGTCCTCTTAAGGCCTATATTAAGTGCAGGTTATAATATAATATTAGCGTTACAGTCCTAAACGTTATTTATTGAATTCCCAGATACTACCTCTCTCCTATAACTAATATATTAACCTTTAGAAAAGGTAAGGAGCCTAAGGAAGCTTAAGCTTAGCCTTAACTCCCCACTGTTAACAAGTTAGCCACACGCCTTAAAGAGTTAAACCTTAACTAGTAAGGATTAGTTAAAGAACTTAATAAAGCCTTCCTTAAAGATATTAAGAGCTATATTAGCCTTATTAAGAAACTTTAAGCCTAACTTAACACTGTTAAGCTAGAGAATAACAACTTTAGGGGCTTATAAAATAAATAAGTAAAGCTCCCCTTACTATTGCGCTTTAAAAGAGACTTTATGTAATTAGAGTCTTAGGTAGCCTAACTCTAAAGCTATATCACTTATTACAATAAGCAGTTTTTTAAAGAAGAAGGAAAAGTTAGATTTACTAAAGCCCTACTGGACAGAGTAACTGCTTATTAGTATAAACCTTATGTGAAGATAATTAACAATCTCTTTGTGGATAAAGCGTGTAAGGAAGCTTTAGAGACTTAAGCCCTTTTTGATAATTTTAACGTTTTTATTAACTAGCTCTAAACTAAGTTTAAAGAACTAGATGCCCCTAGACGGGCCAAGTAACACCTTATAACCCTAAGGTAAACGTCCTTAGTCTTTAAGTTTTCTATACGCTTTAAGCTGGAAGTAATAAAGACTAAACTTAGTTAAAAGGTGTTAATAATACTATTTTAGAGCAGTCTTAAGGAGTATGTCACTAGAGACCTTTACTAGGAGGATCGCTTAGACCGCTTTTAGGAGCTAGTTAAGATAGCTATTAAGGTTAATAATTAGTACTATAATTATTATTATTAAAAGAACTTTTAAAAGGAACGAACTCTACACTAGCTAAATAAACTTAAGAAGGGGAACTAATTAACTATAATAAGCTACTACCCTAAATTAATAAATATTAATATAATAAACCGTTAGAATTAACTTAATTATAATAAGCCTTAATAAAAACAGTAATAAAAGCAGTTTAAAGACCTATCCTAAGTCTAATACTTTAACTGTAATAAGAAAGGTTACATAATATAGTAATACCTGTTATTAAAATAAGTTAGTTAAAAGCCAGTTCCAGATAGAGAAAAGCACGTTAAGTTTAACTTAAGAGACGTTTATATCAGGATAGTAAGAAATAAAGAAGACTATACCTAAATAGATAAGTGCAATTTAAAAGATAAAGGAGAAGAAGAGGAAGAACCTTAAGATATAGTATATCTAATCTTTAAAGGTGTTTTAAAAAAGTTAACTATAAAGGTGTAAGTTATTATAAACCGACTTTAAGGTGGAAACTTAAGATAACTAAAGGTGTAGGTTATTAAAGACTAACTTTAAGAGGAAATGTTCTAATTAACTGTTATAAGCCTTAAAAACCTTACATTATAAGTTTAGGAATTAAGGAAGTTTAAGAAGGACCTTAACTTAAACCTTATTAGGATAGTAGAGGGAGTTGAAGAACTAGCTTTTTAAGCCACCTAAACGGTGAAGTAAGCCTTAGAAGGTGAAAAAGAACAGGTTAAAAGAGTTAAGTTAGAAAAATAGAAGTTCTTCTTAACTATACCCCTTAAGATTTTTAAGCACTTTAAGTATACTAAGTGGATTAACACCCTTACCTCCCTAAAAGAAGGACGGTTAGGATAGCTGCCCCGCATTAAGGCTAGTATACCTTAGACCAGTACCTTAAGGGTCTCCTGAGAAGGTATAAAGTAAACATATTAACAGAGGGTTTAGGAACTAAAGGAGAAATATTAAGAGTTAGTAGACGAAGTGGAGGACTTATAAGTTAAAGGCCTTACTGTAACGTTTAAGGATAAAGTAATAAAGATTAGATTATAACTTTATAACAAAGTCTATTTTACTAATTAACTTAAACACTAACTTATTAAGGAGGATTATCTTATAGAAGAATAAATTAGGCTATTATTATTTAAGTTTTAAGAAAAGGTTTAGAAGAGGTAACGGATATAGAAATAAGTAGAAGAAGAAAAGAAATAAGGTACCACTTCCCTTATTCTGTACTTTATAACTGTAATACCTGCAGTTAACGTTAACTACCCTAATTATCAAGATATACTATAAGTTAACTGTATATATAATAACTACCTTCTTAATTAGTATAGCGGGCCTAAGGCCCTTTATAACCACTTCCCTAACGTACGAAAACGAGATTACGCTGTTATAAAAGTGGAAGTAAAGGCAGCACACTACTAAGTCTCCTACTCCCTAGTAAAAGAGTTTAGCGATAAATAGAAAGTTATTATATGTTGGTTTCTAGCCCCAGTGGGTCTACTGGGTCGGCGCACTGCGCCGAACCCTCTGGAACCCAGTGAGTCATACAAGCACTTACGTGGCTTACGGCCACTATTCCAATCCTATATAGTAGATAGAAGGCTCTGGAAGCCGACCACAGCCTATAAAAGGCCCTCTCCTCTCCTGTATCTAGCCTTCTATAAGCAAGCAATTCACACCACTTATTCAGTCATATACAAAGGCACTGCCTCTGTACCTCAGGCCTTCTTTTGCTTCCTACAGTGCCAGAAGCACTGTAGTTGGCTTGGAACAGTACCGCTCTACTTCCTCTGAGCAACAGGCCTGTACTACAGGCCTGTGGAACCCTACTGTGCAACATTATAGTTAACTAAACCCCTACCACCTATTAGTAATAAGGGTTACTTAATAACTGCTTAGTCGTAACGTACTTATTACACCTTAAAGGAAAGGTTAAAAAGTGGTAAAAGTAAGTGGATTACAGACGGATCTAAGAGTAAAAGGAAATTATTACAATCTAATCTTACAGAGTGTATTATCGACTAATTAAAAAGTTTTAAAATATTAAACTGTTTAAAGTTAACTGGAAGCTAAGGTGTAAAAACTTAAGAAAGGTTAATTACTAGGTTTATTAGAGTTGCCTGTTTTTTTAAAAGGAGTTGGGAAAAGGTTACAAGCCCTTTAAAAGGGCCGGAAACTAGTAGTTTACTAATTAGTAAAAACCTTAAGGAGAAGAAGAGGTATTTAGAGGTTAGGTTAGATAAGACCTTAAAGACAGATGGTTATTATAATTTAAATGTTAAAAGAGTATAAGTATTATTCTATTAATATTAACTTAATAGATAGAAGAGGGAAGCCGTTTAGGGTAAGAGTAGTGATTAATAGCGGGAGTGCTTCTAACCTAATATACCCTTTATTAGTTAACTGAAGGAAACTCCCTAATAAAGAGTATAAAGAGGTTATTTCTATTAAAAATGGAGAAAAAGGCCTATATTAATATAATAACAGTAAAGTTACATACTATTTACTACTTTTAATTAAAGTAGATAGGGATAAATAATAAGTAAACTTTAACATTACACTAGTTACAGGGTATAATATAATCCTAAGTCTACCTTAGCTGGAAAAGTATAACCCTGTGATTAATTAGAGGAGTAGCTACCTTACTTTTAGTAAGTCCTTTAATAGTGATTACTGTTTAAAGAAAGCTAAGAAGGTACCGAACCGCTTTAAAGATATATAAAGCACTTAAAAGCACGTTAAACCTTTAAAACTAAGCACAGTTTAAATTAAGCTTATAAAGATAGTTAAAGGACTAGAAAGTCTACTATATTACTTAAATAACGATTTAAAAGGTAAAGAAAAGTTAAAAGTTAGTTTATAAATAAATGAAAAAGTTAACTTATCTAAGGTACCTGTAGAGTATAGGAAGTTCACCCTGTTTTGAAAAAAGATACTGTGACTGTTAGATTATAAACTATAAGATTATGAAATTAAGTTAAAGCTGGGAGTAAAGCTTTACAGCTTTTAGCCTTACTATTTAAACCCTTAATAAGCTAAAGCCTTAAAGGAGTATATTGATGAGAATTTAAAGAACGGATTTATTATAAAGTCTTAGTCCCTAGTAGGGTACCTAATGCTGTTTATCTTAAGAAAGGGAGATAGTAAGTTATATATAGTTATTAATTACTAAATGTTAAATAAGGATATAATTAAGAATTATTACCTACTACCACTTATTATAGAAATGTAAGAACGGATTATTAAAGTAAACTGGTTTTCTAGCCTTAATTTCCCTATAGGATTTAATTACGTTAAAGTAAAGGAAGAGGATAAATATAAGATGGCATTCTAGACTTATAATAGGTATTATTAGTACTATATTATACTTATAGGATTAATAAATACCCCTGTGACTTTCTAAGGCCTTATTAATAATGTTCTCTACCCCTTCCTTAATAAGTTTATCTTTATATATTTAAATAACGTCCTAATTTATTTTAAAACTTTAAAAGAACATTAAAAGTATATATAATAGGTTTTAATAGCTTTTAAAAAGGTGAAGCTGACAGTAAGCCTAGAGAAGAGCCATTTCCACGTTTAAGAACTGAACTATTTAAGGTTTAAAATAACCTTTAAAAGGCTTAAGATATAACCAGAGAAGATAAAGGTAATTAAGGATTAGCTTACTTTAAAGAGTTAAATAAAGTTGTAAGCCTTTATCAGCTTTGCGAACTTCTATTAATGCTTTATTAGATATTTTATAAAGATTATAAAACTATTATATAAGCTTACCGGGATAAGTAAACTGTTTAAATAAATTGACAGATAGTAAAAGGTATTTAAAGACCTTAAACACGCCTTTATTATAACATTAGTCTTAGCCCTCCTTGATTTCTTAAAACCTTTTTAAGTTAAAACGGACTCCTTAGAGTTTGTAATTAGTGGAGAATTTAGCTAAGTTTAGGACGATAGGAAACGTTACCTAATTACCTTCTTATTAAAAGGAATTTACAGCCTAGCTTTATAATACTTAAGCGCTGACCCCAACGCTTTTGCCTTTAAGCGGATTCCGGATACAGCCGAGATTTCCCTGGAAGAGTGGGGAAGGGAAAGAATGGGTCGGAGGGTTACTTCGGCGTGCAGAGATTGCTATCAGCTGCGGCTTTAACTTTTCTCGGATGGTGGCGCTGTAGTGCTTCCTTTTCCTAGGCATAAGGCGACACGGAGGCTTGAGTATTCCGTTGGACATTCCTCGATCTTCGTCATCCTCTCGCTCCGCGTTTCAGTTTTCTTATGCTTCTTACTGGATTGGACACACTGGATGCAAGCAGGAGACGAGCAAGGCCCATGTAACAACCTGGTTGTATGAGAAGATCTGGGTACACACAGCTGCCGTTCTCGTTCGTAGCCCTGAGCCGCGGTGAGCTGTGGATGATTTGCCCTGGGCTTTGTGTTACGGTGTATAAGCATGCCGTGGATTATAGGGAGTCAGGTCACTGACGAGTAGGTGATCCAGGAATTAGTCGTAAGATAGATGATCCAGTCTCGAGGAGCGCCGCAGGCGCGAAGGCTCACGAAGTACTTGTGAGCCCAAGCAACTGTGGGGCTGCGGCTGACTAATACGGCGCTAGTGGTTTAAACCACAACACTTTGTCTGATTCGTCCCTGTAGTAGGGTGATCCCACATCCAACCCTACATAGCCCCACGGCTCACTCTCAGTCCCTCCAACTAATGGCTGCTACTCTCCGCCCATTCAATGGCCAGCCAACCGACCGAATCTTTTGATTTCGGCTAAGGCAGATCCTACAAACCGGTTTGGCCGGAGCTGAACGAAGCTTCCAGCGGTATCGGCAGAATAAAGCCCGACCCGCCTTTGAATAAGAACTCTCTATGTGGGCTGTTAAGTCTTGCTGAACATGATTAATGAAGTTTAATATCTGTAATACTTCATAAGTGTCAGCTGATTTAGCTTGTAGGCTGTGGAGGTTGGAGCGGTAAGGAGTGTGGGTGTGCTGGTGAATAGGTGCAGAAAGCAGCATAATGAAGATTTGGGAATCGGGCGCATTAAATACATCGATCCTCTTTTGCCTCTCGAAAGACGGCTGGCTTCCGTTACCTTATCAGCGTAGTGCGACTGCTAAGTCAAAGTCTAATTTACGAAATAGACTAACATTCCCCCCAAATATCAGTATAGCCTTAAACACGGCCAGTAAAAATAGCAATGCGAACTCGGCCCAAGAGTTATAAATAACCGAGGAGGCTAAGAATAAGCAACCGTCCATAGAAGACCTATTTGTGGACCTTATAAATCGGAGCACAGGGTAATTAAGTGTTAAATAACGGGCACACCTTGCTATATACCTGGTATAGAGAGCAGGTGCCTTCTCTCCCTCGGGATAATAACTGCTCTGGAAATGCCTTTAATTCCAGTATAGTGAAAGATAAAATGTGTGTCGCTGGCTTTTTAGTTCAAATCGCTAAGCAGCGGGATGAACTATGGCTTTGTGGCTTTTGGCCTCGAGCAGGGGAACAAACAGTTCTTGCTAGTCTCGAGCTGTTATGTATATGCTGTAGCCTTCTTTTCCAATACATTACCGCTCCTTTCAAGTCATCAAAGAACACGTAAAAAAACACTAGCGTAAAAAGCCCACTTTGGTGACGGAGCTTAGGATGCAAAAGACCGTAAAGCCGCACAAACTTGGATTGGAAAGCGTTATCACCAGCAACCACAACCTTTGTCGCTAGCCCGAGCTACATGGTAGTGAGAAGTAGCGATGTAGATGGCGGTGGACGCTAGCTATAATTAAGGTATTTTAGGAAAAGGTTGTATATTGCTACTATTTTAATATGTTGCGATGAAGGGCAACCGGGCGACTATTCTGTTATGAATAAAAGCTATCGATCCATCTTGAGGTGATTCTGGTGGCACGCTATAGTTAATGAAATAAGAGAGAAGAGAAAAAAGGGGGAGCAATGCATAAGAATATACCTACTAAGCCATTTTATAGCTTTAATTACAGTAGGCTAACCACAGCCTGGTGCCCTTCCCGTACGGCCCGCGATAGCGGCGTCCACCCATACTTATCCTTCGACTTAATATCAGCACCCCTCTCTAGCAGTAGGCTAACCACAGCCTTATGCCTTTTCTCTACGGCCCACAATAGCGGCGTCCACCTAAACTTATCCTTCGACTCAATATCAGCACCTCTCTCCAGCAGTAGGCTAACCACAGCCTTATGCCCTTTCTCTGCGGCCCACGATAGTGGCGTCTGCTCATACACATCCTTCGACTCAATGTTCACTTGTCCAGTATTCAAAAGAAGTTCAACAACTTTTTCGTGCCCAACCTTGGATGCTAGTAACAGAGGCGTTTGATCTTCATCGTCTAGATCGTTTAGGAACGCCTCAGGATCTGCGAGGGCCTTCGTAAACGAATCACGGCTAAGTTCTGCGTCGGAAGGAAGCGCGGTCCCGCGATGCTCATCTTGACTGTCTAGGCCTGCTTTCATCTCCAGAACAGCATTGATAACCTCGTTCCAGTCAATCTGGACGACCGTGTTTGTCAGCAAGGACTCATATGGTTCATTCAAGTTATCAGTCAAGCCCCGACGATGCTGTGACTGATCAAGTTCGCTGGCAACGAAGAGCTGACTTATATGATGATCAGACAGAATGCTGACCTTGTCTGAGTCTGAGTCTGGATCAGAGGAATTCCCCGATGCATGGCGAGAAGCGTCTTTTTCTTCGGGTGCTTGAAACGCTCCAAATTGAATTAACTTTTGGAGGAAGTCATCTTGCTCGGGTGAGAGGTGGTCGAATTCGGTTTTCACACCGAGACTAGTAGTGTCAACGTCGGCATCGGGGGCCGGCGTCTCTTCTGAAAGCATATCAGGTGGATGAAAGACAGTATGCTCTTCCGCAGCCTCAATATCCTGCATCTCAGTATCATCAACGACTCCGCTACCTCTGGGTGTGTCCCGTTGGCTTGGCATGAGCATTCCATCACCGTCACCGATATCGACCGAATCACTATTGGCATCGTCTCCATCATCCGGTTTCACGTTCTGGATAGAGGCGACGCGCATTAGAAGTAGCATCAAAGCTTGTAAATGACTCGCGATGTGTCGGGCCATCGTCTCGGCGTTTTCCAGGCTTTGATCGGTCCCAATTGTAGTGACGGAGCGGTCTGGCTCTTCTAGGGCGGCATCAGCTATTTTTCGTGAGGCATGAGGGTACATGGCAAGTGTTGTTCTAGCGATTTTGCGGTTCTCATTTTCAAGCTGCACTTTCTGGCGCTTTGGTAGCGTTGTGACGGCCTCAGGCTCAAGATTTTTGATGGTGAAACAGCACAGCAGGCATTCGGTTGATGCTCTCGGCCGCTCCATTTTGCTCTGGCGGGAAATCACGTCGAGGTACTCCGGGGGAAACACTTCGGGGTGACCTTCAGAAAGGTGGGCATGCAGCGCTTCCGGATTTTGATAGACGTTATTTCCCTCGTTGCAGACGGCGCAGCCCCAGGTCGGGATCAAATAGGCTCTTTGGTGCCATTTTTTGCTGTGATCTCTCATGTGATGAAACCATGGCTTGAAGCCGGGGTATGCCGGGTGACCCTCAGGGCACTCCTCTGAGAGGCAGACGTAGGGTTTCAAGTCTTCGTCGATGTGGCGTTTGCGATGTTCAGAAATATCTTGTCAGTTGACCGTTACTGGCTTCAACGGGATTGGGCCAACACGTGCCTCCAGTCACTTTCACTCATCTCTTGCTTGTCGATCATAACACCACACCATTCGCAACGCGGGAGGTTGCTGTCCCTCTGTAGGGGGAATGGTGGGTATAGGCCCTTGCTGATTTGGACTGATGAAGTTCCTCGTCGCCCTCGCTCGCTGCTCCCATCTAGGAAATTCGGCGATCGCAGAGCCTGTAGTCTTGGGTGCTTGCTGTCAATGGTTGAGAGGTCTGACTGAATGACTGTCCCGTACATTCGAACGTTGGGAGCTGGGGCGGAGGGCTTTGCGGGAATCGCGGCTGTGCTTGGGGTGACTGTGGTACTTTCATTAATTAGAGGTAAGGTGCTCAGAGGTGCCACTGGCCGACGAGCTTGAAGCCTCTCTGATCGATAAATATTATATTCCATGGTGACATATTTGTTCGCCATAGTTTTGGCTAAGTATTTCAGGAGGGACGGATGGGCATTCGGGTACAGGGTGTGTACCATGGCGTGAGAGACATCAGTAAAGCGCTTAACGTCGAATCTGAGAGAGGCAAATTGCTGAGCCTTGATTTCCATTCTCCCATGGCATACTTGGCGAATTGTACACCCGAGTCGCCTCAACCGAGGGAGAGTGGCCTCGATAGCACCCAAGGCAGCGTTGTGCAGCTCTGTCCAGCCGGTAGCAGTTGTCGTCGTATTTTCGCCCATGTGAACCTCGCAACAGGTGTCAAAAGGTAGTGATACTGTTTCCAGCGGGTTAGGGTGCTCGATTCATTTCAAGTCATTAAGAACTGTCACGCGGAGCGCAGCGTTACTGTAAGGAACGGTAACACTCACGCTGGCTCAGACTTCGACGGATGATGTCCAGCAGGCGGGCGACGATATCAACAATATCAGGATAGCCTCCGAGTCTTGTGTCCAAGGACTGGCTCTTCCGAGCAAAGACGCCGAGATTAGCGGCCCATGCTGCGAAACTGTGCTGGTACTCTGCTACGAGCTCGAGATTGGAATTGGAATTCCGAGACCTAAGCTCGGCCAAACGGTCATAGAAGAGGGTTTCGCATTCGCAAGCCAAAGTCCTAGTCAATGAGCAGCACAGGGCCAGACTGGCGATAGGTGCGAATGGATATGGATCGACACGTGCTGTATCGAAAAATCGGCAGCGTCAAGTTGACCGGACTCGCAGGTGGGATGAAGCAAGGGTGAGCAAGCCTGAGCAAATCATGAGCAAAGACTGTGCCGAGCCTGAGCCTGAGTGAGCAATATCACGTGGGTGAGGTACGAAATTGGAAATTTCATGTGTCCAGATTCGTCTCATAAAACAGGTGGCACACTTGGTCAGATTCATCGCAGTTTCTTCTTTTGGAGCATGCGTTTATTATCAATTTGAATACACAGTAGATAGCACAGACTGTCCACAATAAGCTCGTTGACCCGCCCAAATCTACGCGGAGCCCGCTGATGCATTCTGGTCCTTGGGAGGTCTGGATGGATCACTGAGGTGCCAAGTTGGTGTCGCCCAACCCCCGAGTTTTTGCAGCGCCTGTGCAGCAGACACACCTCAAGCTCCTGCCACCAAGCCGCCTGAATTTCAACAGCCTTCGCTGATTTAAGCAGCGGTTATGGGTGTTCGAAAAATCGGGATCCTGTCCGTTGTTCGGACAAGCACACAATCGCCAAATCAGCGGTTATATCCGCAACGACGGCAGACCCCGATGCTATTCGTTCTCATCTCCCCCCTCTCTCATCAACTATCAAACGGTCCCCCCCAAGAGCGCCCTACCATCGTCGCCGTCTACGTCCGCCGCCCGTGCTCCGCAACAACCTCCCGATACCGGGCCCCCTCGACCCCCCACCCGGCCCGCCCGTCCGCCTTCCACAGCTCGACGATCGACCCCGCTGGGTCCCGCACCATGTCCCGCCTGCCCGGCACCACGCGGCGCCCAACCCGGGCGCCCTCCCTTCCGACCGTCCCACCACCCAGGCGGTGATACGTCCGCACCTCGAACCGCCACCCGTAGCACCGCGGCGCCTCGCCCGGCGAGGCCGGACGGGTGCCATCGTCGGGTGGCGGAGCCGTCACCACCAGGGCGCGCGGGACCGACACCACCACGAGGTAGTCGGTCAGACACGCGGCGCACGCGCGGGCGGGGGCGGCGTCAGCGTCGCCATGGGATGGGGCGCGGGCCCCCGCGGCGAGGAGTGCGTCGGCCCCGTCGGACACGTTGATGTGCCGGCACACGGGGTAGCGGCACGCCTCGAGAGCGGCGCGGAAGGCGCGCAGCGTCGTCGGGTGGTAGTCGAGGCGGCGGGTGCAGCGGATCAGAAGTTCTGAGCGGACGACCTTGGCGTGCCACGAGACGAGCCACAGCGGCTTGCCCGCCGGTTGGTCCTGCACAGGTTGCTGCGGCCCGGTGGAGGGGGAGGTGCGCGGCCACAGCCACAAAGGCGGCCAGGGGATGCCGGAGAGGAGGGGCTGGAGGGTCAGCCGGCGGCGGTGGCGGGCCTGCGCGCGCAGGCGAAAGACGGCGGTGATTTCGGCGGCGAAGCCGGTGGAGCGCATGCCGGTCTGAGTGTCCGGGGAGACGGTGGTGGCAGAGCGGCAAGCCGAGTAAGTGACGGTCCAGGAGAAGAGGAACGGAGAGGTGGCCGGGGAGGAGGACCAGGTGGTTAGCGGGTGCAGGACGGCGCAGGACTCGCAGTGGGAGAAGTAAGCCGCGACGTCGCGCTCGAGGAGGGCGAGAAAGGCATTGCGGTCTGGGTTCTCGAGGGGCCGCCAGGTGTTGGGTGGGAAGCGGGAGCGGACTCGGGTGAAGCAAAGGGTGTAGAGGTCCTTGCAGGCGAGGGCGAGGCAGAGGGCGTCGGGTGGTGGGAGGTGGTACAGGGCGATTGCGAGGACGATGTCGACTGGGAGCTGGAGGAGAGGGGTAGGTGGGGGGCTGCTGGCTGTTTGGCCGATCCAGAGCATCCTGATGGCCCCTCGGGAGGCGTTGGTGGGGGTGTTCAGTCCGCGTCCGGGGGGAGGATGTCGGCTGAGAGTGGACAGTAACAAATGTTTAAGTGTTCAGAGGTTAGAATCAGCACAGCAAGCTGCCATGAGGATGCTTGAGAAGCTCTGGGGATGCTGGGGCGATCGTAGTGAGGCTGCCTGCTCAGCCGCAATCTACTTCGCAGTTGGACTCGCTAAGAGCCGCGGATATTACCTCACGTGAATTTGCTGGGGATGAAACACTCGGCATGCACAGGCACCCCACCTTCAAAGAGTCTTGGCACGACCACGCCAAACACGCAAATCTTCCCAGCTCCCAGAATAAAACACGCTCACACAACCCCTGCCCAACATACGTTGCCCACATTCGGCAGCGGCCGACCGCAAGGATCCGCGAACCGGGACTACTGGACCTTCCCCGGACTCGATCCCAGGGAATGACGCACTGGATGCGTCGCCAAGGTGTGGGCGTGTGGCCCAGCAAGCGGCGGATAGACGGCGATTGGCGACTACAGGCCACAGCGGTGCGGTCGGCATATCTGCACGACCTGCAGCAAGATGCAACTCCACGGCCACTCGCGCTGCGACGCCGCCCCTACGTAAGCCCGCCTGATCAAATGCCGAAGCCAATATTGACTGCTGCTGAGTCGCATTTCCAGACTCAGGCGATGCTAGGCATAGTCATGGATTCTACACAGCGCGTCGCATACACAAAGATGGGCATAAATAAACTACTGGCGTCCCGATCTGCGGTGTGGTGAGGGCTGCAGGCATCCGCTCCGACCCCGCAAAGACGCTCGTTTGAACCTAGACATGGTGCTCCTCAAGCTCTCAGTCGCTGCCTGCGGCCTGCTCGGCACCGCCAGCACCTTTGGTCCCGCTGCTCGCTCCATCGTCCACACCACGCTGCTCGAGAGGGCCGACGACACGCTCTCCGCGTACAACTACATCGTTGTTGGCAGAGGCACCGCTGGCCTGACAGTCGCCGACCGGCTCACCGATAGCGGCAAGCACTCGGTGCTTGTTCTCGAGCTGGGTCTCTTTCGCAAGTCACCCCCGCCCCACGGTGAAAGCGGCAAGGACTAATACCGCTCCAGAAAATTCGACCTTTGTCACTATAGTGGGCCAGGGCTTCTTTGGCATCCTCGATCCCACCATCCAGTTCAACTTCACGTCGGTCCCCCAATCCGGCCTCAATGGCCGCACCATCAACGTCGTCGGCGGCGTGCTGCTTGGTGGCAGCGCCGGCATCAACGGTATGCAGGTCCACCGCGGCCAGAAGGAAGACTACGACCGCTGGGGCTCCTACTTTGGCAAGAAGTCGACCTGGGGCTGGGACGGCATGCTGCCCTACTTCAAAAAGGCCTGGCACTTCCACCCGCCGAGCCGTGAGCTGGCCAGTGCCAACAACATCAAGTACGACACTAAGTACTGGGGGACCACGTCCAACGTGCACGCCTCGTGGCAGGCCGAGACCTACCCCCTCCTCAGTATGTATAGGGTACCTTGGGTTATCAGAAGTGGCGACTGACAAGACTCAAGAGTATGAGATGGCCGCTTTCGGCGAGATCCCAGGCGTGACGTACCCACCCGACTCGGGGGCTGGCGAGCCTGGTGCCTTTTGGTATCCCGCGTCCGTCGATCCTGGCCCGGTGCTCCGCTCCTTCGCCCGGCCAGGGCACTGGGACGGCGTGTCGAACCGACCAAACTTCCACACCCTGGCGAGCCAACGTGTTCTCAAGGTCAACGTCAAGAATGACCGCGCAACCGGCGTCAGCTTTGTCCCAGCCAACGCTACAGAATGTCATCGTCGCGGCTGGCACCATCTACACGCCCTAGATTCTTCAAGCTAGCGGGATTGGGCCCAAAAAGGTTCTCCGCGACGCCGGTATAGACGTGATTGTGGACCTGCCCGGTGTCGGCAGCAACTTTCAAGACCACCCGTTCCAAGTCGGGGCTGTCTTCAGCCGTACGTCTCTCCCTCCATCGCTTTTTTCGCAGCTGTTTTCCTCTCTACCATCTCCGCTGACATTCCCAGTCACCAACTTCACCCTACACCCTGACCCCGACGATCTCTTCTTCAATACCACCTTCATCGCCGAGGCCCAGGCCCAGTTCGCCGCCAACCGCACTGGCCCCTTGACCATTGCCTCGGGGAACTGCGCCGCCTTCCTCCCAATGTCCGTCATCGCCCCTTCCGCCTCCTCCGGCATCGCCCAGCGCTACGAGGCCCGGGGACATCATCGCCGATCTGAGGGGGCGGATGATTCCGTCGACGTTCCATCCGGTGGGTACGGCGGCCATGATGCCGCGCGAGCTGGGCGGTGTGGTGGATGAGGGACTACTTGTGTATGGGGTGAAGGGGCTAAGCGTGGTGGACGCGAGCGTGCAGCCGGATCTTCCGAGGGCCTATACACAGCAGACGGTGTATGCTGTTGCTGAGAAGGTGAGTTCCTGCAGACTGAGAAACATGGCGAAAGACAGATGATGCTAACGTGTGTCATAGGCTGCCGATCTCATCAAGGCGAGGGCTTGAGTGGTTTGGACCAATATATTCTCTCCTCGATGTGTTTCACCGTCAAGGCTCCTGTACTTTAATAGCAGATGGTTTACGCTTCAAGTGCTATTTGCATAATAGCACAAGACTCGAGAGGGTTTTGGCTGATGCAATTCATCCACAAGACATTGGGAAGGCTCATCACAAAGCGTCCATGTCCCGCATCGAGATCTCATCAGTTTGGGGAGATCGCGATTTCGACACAGCAAGAAGAGGCCCCCACATAAAAAGACTCAGACCCCAGAATACGAATTCCCCTCCCTAAGGAGCACTGACGCCTTTCTAAGAGACTCGAGCCATCGTTTCCATCTCTGAACAGACATCCCCGCGCATCCATATTTTTTCCCC